>OCTA010002378.1_pt1 | contig 17163 bp, 13 predicted proteins | sample 1538991 | NCBI WGS metagenome assembly OCTA01 (sample SAMEA3539302, study PRJEB22396) | soil metagenome | biome: tundra; feature: field; material: soil | place: USA | collected 2010-05 | depth 0.15 m | reverse complement strand
AGAAGAAACGACGCGAACACGGTGCTCCCTCCGTCTGGGAACACGAGTCAAGCAGCATCACGCCCGACAGCAACGTGTTCTTTCACGATGCCACCAAGAATCTGTTCTTCCGGCAGCCGGGACATATTGCAGCGGCGGGGAAACTTGGACTCGGAATCTCCGATCTGAAACAGATCGATCATCGTCTTATCTCGGCCTGATGGTGATAACGGAAACAGCTACGCCTAAATCTCCACGCGACTGGCCAACCCTGCTTGGGGACAATGCTCGTACCGGTGGCCAGGGACAAATCAAACTACATTTTCCGGAGAAGGCGGCTTGGCAATATCGCGCCGGCAGCGCGGTGCGGTCCGCTCCAGTGCTTCGAGAAGGAATTCTGTATGTCGCTTCGGTCGGCGGAGTGCTCCACGCAATCGACGTCGGCACGGGAACATCCAAATGGAAGTTTGAGTCAGCGGGCCAGGTGCATTCCACGCCTTCTCTCTTCGGGGATACAGTTCTTTTTGGTTGTGACGACGGCAAGATCTATGCTCTGGATCGGCATTCTGGAAAAAAACTGTGGGAGGCGGCAAGCGAGGCCGAGGTGTGGTCATCGGCGGTCGTCCGCGATGGCCTTGTTTTCTTTGGGAGCGCGGACGGGAAAGTCTATGCTGTCGACGCCGGGAGTGGTCACGAAAAGTGGTCCCAAAGCCTCCGTGGAAGGATTTATTCCACGCCGTATGCCGCTGAGCATCAGCTTTACGTGGGTTGCGGAGACGGCAAGGTTTACTGTCTCGCGGCCGATTCCGGAAGGATATTGTGGGGAACGCCTACGGGCAACGGCATTGATTCATCTCCTGCAGTGGCTGATGGCCTCGTGCTTATCGGCTCCGAGGACTTTTGCGTTTACGCGCTGAACGCGAGCACCGGAGAAGTGCGCTGGAAATATGAAACGGGCCTCGGCATCGCGTCTTCACCAGCGGTATTGGGAGATTTTGCTGCGATTGGCAGCAAGGATGGATTTCTGTATGCCTTTGATATTCAAACCGGCCAGTTGCGCTGGAAGACCGAGGTGGGAGAAGTGGTTACGGCATCACCAGTGATTGCAGACGGTGCGCTCTGTATTCAGGCGGGAGGTTTGTTTGCCCTGGATCCGGCCAACGGAAAAATTGTGTGGAGAGCCGCCCTGGGGACGGCAATCCAGTCCGTGCCCGTCCTAACGGGCGATGGTATTTATATAGCGAGTTTGAGCGGTGAGATTTATGCGCTTCGGTAAGCAACGGGCGGCAGCGCTCGTCGTAGTAATTCTGTCCGTCGGTTCGAGCGCCCAGAGCTCAGATAGGCCAATTCTCGTTTACAAGGAAAAGTACATCATGGGCACGGTCTTCGAGATCGCTGCTTATGCTGAATCTTCCGAAAAGGGTTCCGCCGCGATCGACAAGGCTTTGCAAGAGATCGTCCGAATGGACGATCTGATGAGCAACTATAAGCCTGAGAGCGCATTGAGCAGGCTGAACCGTTCCGCTCATTTCCACCCTCAGAAGGTTCCCCCCGACTTGTATCGCGTGATTGAACAAGCGGTGCAGTTTTCGAGGCTCTCGGGCGGGAAGTTCGACATTACCGTCGCGCCGCTCGTAAACCTGTGGAAAGCTGCGTTGTCGGGCGACTCGCTGCCTTCGCTTTCACAGAGACAACAAGCAGAGGATTGTGTTGGCTACGACAAGATCGAGTTAACTCCGCCGGACCAAATTACATTTCGATCTTCATGTATGCAGTTAGATTTGGGCGCGATCGGCAAAGGGTATGCCGTTGACCGCGCCGGTGAGGTGCTGCATTCCGACGGCATTCGCAACGCGTTAATCAATTCCGGAGGAAGTACGATTTTGGCCATGGGATCGCCTCCCGGACAGACTGGCTGGCTTGTGCATCTGCGCGATCCTTCTCACAAGATTGACCCCTACGTGATGCTTAAGGACCAAAGTGTTTCCACATCAGAGCAGACGGCGGTGTCTTTGCTTGCTCCCGAGTCCGCCGGGCATATTATTGAGCCAGCCACCGGAAGGCCCATCGATAGTCAATTCGCGGTCAGCGTCATCACCTCTTCTGGGACGCCTTCCGACGGGCTTTCGACCACATTACTGTTGCTCGGCCCGAAGGTTGGGAAGTCTTTGGTCGATGGCATGAGCAACGTCTCTGCAATCTGGCTCTCTCCGAAAGCAGAAATGGAAACAGTAACAAATGGACCGCAAATTTTTTTCGGGAAACAGCGGTGATTACTCAGGGCTCTAGAACGGATCGCATGAGTTTCAGGAACATGGTTGTATTGTGCGTTTGCGTCATATTTTCTCCGTCTGCATGGAGTACGGTATTTGTGCAGTGGAACGACGCCACGTTACCTCCGGCGAGTTCGCTCGGAGTGAACCAGATCGTTCTTGCCTGGGAACGCGGTGTACCTACCGCACTGTGGGCGACTGCGCGCAAACAGGGATATCGAGTATATGTTGAGGCGCCGCTAAACCAGGCGACCTCTGCAGCAAAAGGATGCGCGGAAAAGAGCTGCGCAGGAATTATTCTGAAGGTTCTCGAAGCAGAGAGCGCGGAAACCGAGAAATCCATTGCAAGCTTGCGATCGGCTTACCCGAAACTGCGAGTTCTGGTGCTCAGCCCCACCGGCAAGCAGCCCAAGATGAGGGGCAGCCTCATCATCAAGCGCAATTCAGTGCTCGAAGTGTCAAGCCCGACCGCGCAACCATGGATTGATACGAATCTTGCATTCATCAAAACTGAGCAGCGGTCTCGCCGCCCGCAGATTCCGCTTTATACGTTTTCATGGGCCGATCAAGGGCCGCAAACAATCCTGACGGCGGATGATTACTCCCTAGCAGTCGCCGAGGCCGGTGCGTTTCATGCTGATTTGGTTCTACAGTTGGACGAACATCTGCAGCAGGGCCTGAACAAGCGCGATAGCGAGGCTTGGGCACTCTGGAATCAAGTGCGCTCGACGTTGAAGTTCTTTGCCGATGCGAGTGCAGGGGTATTGGAACCAGCCGCCAATGTGGCGGTGGTCGTTGATCAGCTTGATCCAAGTGATGAAGTTGCAAATCTGCTGAGTCGCCACAATATTCCATTCCAGGTATTTATCGCGGCGGACTTGAAGACAGAGGAACTCAAGGGCTTCGACATTGTGATCGTGTTTGCAAAACCGGACGCCGAAACTGTGGAACGGATTAAGAATTTGGCAACGGGCGGCGCAACTGTCATAGCAGTGGATGCGCACGGCAAGTATTCGTGGCAGAGCGGCCAACCAGTCCAACTGAACGAGCACACGACTTCGTATGCAGTAGGAAACGGAAAGGTGCTCGAATTGGCAGAGCCTGTCTCGGATCCCGAGACTTTCGCACAGGATATTCGTCGGCTTTTGGGCAGACGGAACGCGCTGCTGAGCCTTTGGAATGGACTGACTACCATCGCTGTGCCTTACAAAGACCGCGGGGCAAGGGTGACTCTGCTGGAGTTGGTGAATTATGCCGGAGAGTCGCTTCGTTTACAGGTGCAAGTCAAGGGATCGTTTACGACGATCCGTTACGAGACGCCCGAGCATGAGTGTTGCGAGTCTCTTGAGCCCGTAAAACACGACGGATTCACCGAATTCGTGATTCCGGAAATACGCATCGCGGGACGGGTACACCTGGAATCGCAATGAGGTCTCGTTTGTTTACGCGATTTTGAAGAAGTACCGCTATCGGAACCTACGGATAAATAGCTTGTGGCGGTCGGATCGGTAAAGACCTAGCACGTAAATCGTGGGTTTTGCCTTCGTGGAAAAAATCTGCTGCCTGATTCGCAGTACTGCAGCGCCTACCGGAATACCGAGAAGCCGGGCTGTGTGTGCATCGGCGGTGGTAGCGTCGATTTCTTCGTCAGCGTGGCCGATCTGAAGTCCGTGGTCGTGCTCCAGCATAGAAAACAACGACGCGCGGTCCAGCCTGGCCCGAGTCAGATCACCGAACTCGTCAGCCGATAAATAGCAGGTTTCGATGGCGAATGGTTCATCCTCTCCGAGCCTCAGGCGCTCGACCTTAACCAGGCGGCTCGTGGCGGGCAGTGACAGACGTGCTGCAATCTCCGGTTCGTTCTCAATGACTCCAATAGAAAGCAGCTTGGAAGAAACAGCCAGACCACGGCGCGACATCTCCTCCGTATAGCTCATCAGCTTGTTGAAATGGATCTTGGGTGGTGCGACGAATGTACCCGCACCGCGACGCCGGACGACCAAACCCTCACGCTCGAGACCGGTGAGCGCGTGGCGTGCGGTCATGAGACTAACGCCGTGAATACGCGCAAGTTCCCGCTCGGAGTCTACGAGATCACCCGGTTTCAGAAGGCCCTTTTCGAGGCGTTTAACGATCGTGGACTGAATCCGCTGGTACGCGGGCAGCCCGTTATTCCGGATGTCTGGCATCCAAACGTTCTCCTACGCAGGTGCACCATACTACGAAGTGCTCTAGAGTTCCAATACTAAATCGATTTTCCATCACGGAATGGTCTCCTCTGCAACACGAGGAGCAGCGAATCTCCACCGCCGGTGAGGCGTTTCCTCATTAGGTTTCTGGATGAATGCGGTACACTGTGTAAATCGTTTTGCACCAGTGCTTTAGCGTGACACTTGGTCACCGTGCCACGCCCTGCGCGCTTCGCTTTCCCAACAGCAGAGGCAGTCACGAGGCTCTATTCGCTCAAGGCGATAATACAACCATATTAAATTATTTCAATTTTTTTCTTGACGACAATCGGTCATCCGCTATATAGCATGTCCGTATTCGTTTATTGTTATGAGGAGGCTTGTGATGAGACGGTCAACTGCGCTTTGCTGTTCGCTCCTTCTATTCGTAACGGTAATTGGGGCTTCCCATTACAGCTGGAGCCAGGAAGTGACAGCTTCCATCACTGGCACGATCTCCGATCAAAGTGGCGCCGCTGTAACCGGAGCCACAGTTACGGCGACGTCGCAGGAACGCGGTCAGACGTATATCGCCGTTACGAACGACAGCGGCCTTTACCGTATCGCCCAACTGCCTGTCGGCTCGTACGCCATCAAGGTTGAGAAAGCCGGGTTTGCTGTGGCGTCCGTTCCGCCATTCGTGCTCACTCTGAATCAAGTCGGCCGCGTAGACATAGCGATGAAAGTTGGTCTGGCCACCGAGACGGTGGAAGTGTCCGCGGGAGCTCCCGTGCTCAAGACTGAGACCACGCAGGTGGACACGATTATCAACGCCGCCACTAACGACAATATGCCGCTTGCCTCCCGCAACTATGTCCAGTTGACCTTGCTTGCGCCAGGCGCGGTATCGACCGATCCCAGCAGTTTCAATAACGGAAATAATACTGGCGGATACGGCGGCCGTCCCCTCATCAACGGCAACCGCGAGCAGGCGAACAACTTCCTGCTCGATGGCATGGACAACAATCAGGTATCTGACAATTTGCTCGGCTACACGCCGGCTCCCGATGCGATCGAGGAGTTCAACCTGATCACGAACAACGCCCCGGCAGAGTTCGGCAATTTCGAAGGCGGAATTGTAAGCGCCGTCATCAAATCAGGCACGAACAAATACCATGGCGACGTTTGGGAGTTTTTCCGCAATGACGTTCTGAATGCCAACAGCTGGTCGAACAATTTGGTGTACCCAGCGCTTCCCAAGGCCAAACTGCGCTGGAACATGTTCGGCGGCACATTTGGCGGGCCGATCATCAAGAACAAGCTCTTCTTCTTTGCCGACTTCCAAGATCAGCGCTTTGATTTTCCAAGCTCGTCGAGTTTCAACACGGTCTTTACTTCCGCTGAGCGTGGCGGCGACTTTGGCATTCTTTGCACGGGAAATGGCGGAACCTTCGACTCGTCAGGCAAGTGCCAGGGAGGAACGAACGCAGTTCAGTTGTACAGTCCGTGCCCAATCACTTCCCCGGCCACGCCTTGCACTCCTTCATCGACGGCCGCCAACCCCCGACCCTTCTTCCCGCAGAACGTAATTCCTACGGCCATGATGAGCCCGGTGGCCAGCGCTCTGTTTGGGTCGAGTCTTTACCCGGGTACCGTCAATACCAAACTGCAAAACAATGCAGTCAATACGACCAACTCAGCCCAAAATGTGGTGCAGGGCGATCTGAAAATAGACTTTAAAGCCACCCAAAAGGACAATATCTCCTATCGCTTCACGCGGGCTTACCAGAACAACCCAGCCCTTAATTCCCAGGAATTGCTGTCCAATACGTATTCGACGACGCCGATTTACAACACGGTGGGCGACTGGAGTCGCACCATCGGAAGCAATCTTGTAAACGATGCTCGCGTTGGTTGGAGCCATATCACGCTGAACAGCGGCAATTCGTTTGCATCCGGCGTAGGGCAGTTCGGCAACACGCTGGGCATCGGCAACGGCAACCCGGGGAGTCTTCCTGGCTTGCTCGCCATCAACTTCAGCAATTCGGCCCTCAGCAACCTTGGAACCGCACAGCAAACCCAGAGCTTCGATGACCATGTATGGCAGCTCGAGGACGCGGTGAGCTGGACTCACGGCCGGCATAACTTCAAATTTGGTGGTCAATGGTGGCGTCAGAACATCAAGACGTTCTATGCCGGTAACAATGGCGAACTGGGTCTCATGGACTTCAACGGACAGTTCACCAACGCATCCGCCTCGACCCCGGTGTCGAATACAGGCGATGGCGGTGCCGATTTCTTCCTCGGCCTCGATTATCAATATGGTCGCGGTGTGAGTACTGGCCAAACCTGGACACAAACCAGCAACGTCATTGGCATCTACGCTCAAGACACGTGGCAGGTCACACCTCGCTTAACGTGGAATCTTGGGCTGCGCTACGATGCACATTCGCCGTGGGTCGAAGCCAACAACCAGCAAGCCAACTACAACTTCACCACCGGCAACATTGATCTTGCCGGAAAGAACGGAGCCAGCAGGGCCCTCTACAACGGAACCTATGGTGGCAAAGATTTCCAGCCGCGCATCGGTTTCGCGTGGACTCCCTCGGTACTGGGCGACCACACTGTAATCCGTGGAGCTTTCACCATTTCGTCGTACATGGAGGGAACTGGCACAAACTTGCGCTTGCCGCTGAATCCACCATTTACTCCGGCGGAAATCAACGCAAACTATAGCGGTCTTGCACTGCCTTCGACGAATGCGACCGATGGAATCGTGGGCAGCGCCGGCTCGGCCTCGTGCGATGCGCCTGCGTACGCCTGTTATGCAGGCGATTTGCTCCGAGTCTGGGATCCCAAGGTGCAGCCTGCGATCGCGGACGAGTGGAACTTCACTGTCCAGCACCAATTCGCCGGTAATACCACCGTCCAGGTTGGATATGTAGGGCAGCGGGGAACTCACTTAATGGTGCCATTCGACTATGCGCAGGCAGTGCTGCTCCCGAATTCGTCTTGCGCTACTCCGCCTTGTACGGCGCCCAGCCCGTATTTCGCAGCGAATCCAGCGCTCTACTCCGCGCTGACGCCCCCCGGCGGCAGCCCTACTGTTTCGGGTACAAAATCCAACGGCACGATGAGGTACAACTCATTGCAAGCCGTGGTGCAGAAGCAGATGACTCATGGTTTGCAGTATCAAGTCGCGTATACCCTTTCCCGATGCATGTCCGATAGCACGGGTTACTACGGCGCGTGGGTCAATGCTCTGAGTGCCTCGGCTTACTGGCAGAACGTCTACGACCAGAAATCTGAGTACGCTCCGTGCTACTACGACGCCACTCACGTCGTTTCAGCCTACGCGATTTATGACCTGCCTTTTGGCCGCGGCAAGATGTTAGGCAAAAACGCCAATGCGGTGGTCAATGGAGTCATTGGAAACTGGCAGGTAAGCCCCATCATTTCCTGGCGCACGGGTTGGCCAATGCCGATTAATGGCGCGCAGGATCAGTCGGGTACCGGCAGCCGCGGACCGCGTGCAGACTGCAGTGGTGTTCCGTCGATTGTGAACACGTTTATACCGGGAATAGGTCGGCAGTGGTTCAACAATACCGGGCAGTTCACCAATCCGTCAGTTGGAACCTTCGGCAATTGCTCGCCGCAACTCTCAGACCTGCGTTCGCCTCACTACAGTGACATTGACCTCAGTTTGCATAAGGACTTCCCGATTACTGAGCGGTTCCGATTGCAGTTCCGAACCGACTTCGTGAATGCCTTTAACCACGTCCAACTCAACGCACCGAATATGGGGTTGGGATCCACAATGGGGCAGATCACCAGCGCTCAGACACCCAGGAACATACAGTTGGCTCTGAAGCTCTATTATTGAAGTCGGGACCTAGGTTCGGAAGCTATATAATTAGGATGCAGGCGCTTATCCCGCCTGCATCATTTTTCTTTGTGCGTGATTTTCGGGAAGGGAATCCTCGCAATCCATTCGAGATGTGCACATCCCGCCGGAAGAGAGCCCTCATCGCATTGTTAGTCGGCTATTTGTGGTCCGCCTCGATCACATTGGGCCAGCAACCGAAAGCCGCATCGGCGCCTCAGTCTGCTCTCTCACCTGAGAAAGCGCTCACCCTGGCTGAGCAAGGACGCTGCCGCGAGAGTATTTCGGCACTCAAGCGTGCAATGGCCAGCCAAGTTCCCTCCGCTACCAAGAAGGAGATTGGCGTGGTGGGCGTGCGCTGTTCTTTGGAGTTGGACGATCGCGACTCGACGCTGGACTTTGTCCGCTTCCTGCATAAACAGTTCCCGCTAGACCCCGACGTTCTTTTTGTCGTAGTTCATGCCTATTCGGATCTTTCAACAAGAACGGCGCAAGATCTGGGGCGGACGGCTCCTCAATCCTTTGCCGCTCACAAGCTCAACGCTGAGGCTCTAGAAATGCAGGGAAAGTGGGAGCCGGCGCAGTTCGAATATGAATGGATGATTCAGAAGGAACCCAATACTCCGGGTATCCACTTTCTGCTCGGAAGGCTCCTTCTGTCGCGTCCGGATGCCGGGCCAGATGCGACAGAACGGGCAAAGCAGGAATTCCTGAAAGAGATCCAGATTGACCCCAACAACGCCGGAGCCATCTACATTTTGGGGGAGCTTGACCGGCGTGATCAAAAGTGGGATGAGGCGATCTCCCGCTATACGCAGGCAGTCAGGCTTGACCCCAACCTTGGGGAGGCGTACCTGGGGTGGGGGTATTGCCTGGTGAGTCTCAAGAAATACGAGGATGCCCTTCCGCCATTACGGACCGCAGAGCGCCTTATACCCGCGAATCCTGAGGTCCACCACTCGCTGGGTACAGCGCTGGAGCGATCCGGGCACAAGGATGAGGCGCAGAAGGAGTTTGCCATACACGAGACACTGCGCTCCGGAGCCGGCACCGAGAAACCCGAGTAGTCGGGTCCGACACTCTCCGAACTGACTCAACGCTGAGGTTCTTCGACCGTGAGAATCTGATCGGCGGCAACCTCGTGCAAGACTTGTTTGATACCGCTCGGCCAGCGAATTTCCACGTCCTTGATGAGCCGGTTCTTTCCCAGGCCAAAGTGTACTCGGCTGTCGCTGGACGCGGTGTATCCGACTGCCGTTGTTACCTCGTTCCATTGGGAAGCGCCATCTTCGGTGGTAATGTGAATTTGCGCGCCGATGCCCATCCGATTGCTTTGTTTCCCTACGAGCTTGAGCAGAATCCAGTGATTGCCGGTTTCGGAGATGTTGCGCAGAATTTCAACCGGGCCGCCAAGAACGGTGACTACTGCGTCGATGCGACCGTCATTAAAAAGATCCCCAAAGGCGACGCCACGATGTGCGGCCTCTTCCTGGAAGTCCGGTCCGGCGGACGGTCCAATTTCAGCGAACTTACCATTGCCCAGATTGCGAAACAGAGAATTGGGCTCGGGATATTTGCGATTGCCCAGTTCGCTGATGTTATCGAGCACATTGGCGCGCGCGACGAACAGGTCTTTCCACCCGTCATTGTCGAAGTCAAAGATGCCATTCCCCCAGCCGGACATTTCCTTGGTGGCCTCCAGTCCGCTCGCATGAGTGAGATCGTCGAATTCCCCATTGCCTTGATTGATGAGCAGTGGAAAGGTCTCGTGTTCCACGGCGGTGTACCATATGTCGGGGCGGCCGTCGTTGTTCACATCCTTAAAGTCAGAGCCCATTCCCGATAAGGCCGCACCGTCGGGAGCGTAAGCTACTCCCGCTTGCATGCCGACTTCTTCAAACTTCTTCCCCCCCAAATTGTGAAAGAGGAAACCCGGCGTAGTATCGTTGGCGACGAATGCGTCGAGGAAGCCATCGCCGTCGTAGTCGGCAAACGATACGCTCATCCCTTTGCCCATGTGCGACGAGATTCCCGTTTCTTGGGAGACATCCGTGAAAGTGCCATCCCCATTGTTGCGGAACAGGGAGTTGTGCAGCGACGCGTAAAGCTTAGGATGACAGTAACCGCGAACGCCGCCTTTCACGTGACAGTAGGGATCCTTGTTGACTTCCCAAACGCAGTAGTTGACCACAAACAAATCGAGTTTGCCGTCGTTGTTGTAATCAAACCAGCCTGCGCCGACTGACCACATCTTTTTGCCATTCATCTCGGCGCCAGCGAGACCTGCCTTTGCGGTGACATCGCTAAACGTGCCGTCGCCGTTGTTGTGGAAGAGCTGGTTGCCGGTCACGCTGGCCAGAAAGATGTCCGGTCGACCGTCGTTATCGTAGTCGCCGACGGCTACGCCCATGCCGTAGCCCGCCCCCGCGAGTCCGGCGCGCTCGGTTACGTCGGTGAACGTGCCGTCATGATTGTTGTGATAGAGACGGTTCCAGTAAGCCGGCGACTCCTTCTGCAGGGAAGGAATTGCTGCTCCGTTGACCAGATAAATATCCAGCCATCCGTCGCCGTCATAGTCGAGCAACGCCACTCCTGCGACCATCGTTTCGATCTGATTCTTGTTGGGCGTCGGAGAATTATGGGTGATGAAGTTGACGCCCGCTTTTGCAGTAATGTTTTCGAATCGGATGGCTGATGGATTGGGTGCGGTGGCCAATCGCAGGGCGGTCAATCCGAGAGCGACAATGACGATGAAATAACGCATGAATACGAATTATGCCTCGTGGGCATCGACGGAATCAGCACGCAATGAAAGCGCCTATGGGAAGTCTACGACAACCAGATTTTATCAATGTCGCAAGCGGAAATGTCAGTACGCAGAGCGGAGCCCGCGTTCGCCATTTCCTCGTGGCAAATAATGATGGCGCCCACTGTCTTCACAAAACTTCTTCTTGTGATCGCATCTTCCAGAATTCATGAACCCCTCGCTGTCTTGCTTTTTCGCCAGGCTAGTTTGCCGGCAGCGGACGGGATGTCACATCTGCATTTTGCAATCCCATCGCCCATTTGATGGCCTCGGTAAGCATTTGTTGGAACTCGGGCTTGTCCCAGTTCGCTGCCACGTGCCCTAATGTCGTGTAGTAGACGCGCCCTTTGCCGTACATCTTTGCCCAAGTCACAGCAAAATCGCCGTCGGTCCGATGGACATTCTTGTTCTTCATGTCGAGCTTGCTGACATCGAGCCGCATCAAGACCCGCACCTTGTCGCGTGAGTAGTCTTTCATCTGGTAAATTTCGTCGCGCAACGTAAAAGAATGCGGGAATTGTTGCATGCCCGGAAAGCCCGGGTCCTCCACGAGGATGGGCGCATCGAAAGTAGTCCACGGGTGCTCGTCGTAAGTCCCGCCAACCATCTCCACAAATTCGGGCCAGTCCACGAAAGTGATGGCAGCGCTGTGCACGCCAATGAATCCCTTGCCCTCCTCGTGGATGAACGACAGGAAGTCGGCCTTCTGTTGGGCATTCATTTCGAGGTCGCCCCCGGTAAAGAAGAGCACGGCATCGAAGTCGTTCAAGTTCTGTGCGTTGAATTCCAGCTTCTTCTTCGTTAGTACCTCGGTGTCGGTGCGAAGTGTGGTGTCCCATAACCCGGTTTCCCGCCCCAGTCGCTCGATGGTCGCCATGGCATGGGACACGGAGTCGTGCCGGTATCCTTTTTCTTCTCCGATGACAAGGAGGTGTTTCTTTGGTGGGGGACCAGACTGAGCCGTGGAAAATGCAGAGAGCATGGCGAGGATGATCAGGGCGTGATGAGCAATCTTCATATTGGAGTTGTCGGTGGTCCTGAATGTTCAGCCTTCGGCCTCAATGAGCCGCGATTGAAGCCTTGCTGTTCGCAACAGCTTTCTTTTCCGGCAGCAAGTCTTTGGGATCGCCCTTGGGCGCGCCGGCGGTCACCCACGCCACAATTGTGTCGATCTCTTTTTGAGAGAGCGACCTGTCATTCGCGAAATGTCCAACCTGAGGATCGGCAAACCATGGCGGCATCAGTTTCTGCTTCACGGCGAGTTTCATGGCTCCGGTCCAGGGCCGCGTCTCCTCGTACGGGAGCATTGAGAACGGGGCAGCCTCGCCCGGCCGGTGGCAGCTTTGGCAGTTTTTCTGCAGGATCGGCGCGACATCCTTCGTAAATGTCGGAGCGTTCATATTGCCCATCTGCTAAGAAAGATGCGCTGTCGAACAAACTGCAAACAGCAAACCGAGAACCGTGCGATTCATTGCGTCGAGGCCTCTGCGGGGGCTTGAGTTCCTATCCTCGGAGCCGGCTCAGCGATCATATCAAGAATCTCCAACGATTCCCTGACACGCCAGGAGGCATGAGATCTTCCTTGGCCACAGGCAAACTTGCTGTCGAAGCGAACGCCGGCTGTCGCGGTGCAGGGATTCTCCATTTACAGAGACCGTTTCAGGAACGACGCAAACCGGAACGAATCCTCGGCATTGTTCCCGATAAACGGGCTTCGAGGAAGTCGGATCTCGCTTCCCTCCAAGCCGACTTCTGGCCCGGAATGACTGTCGCGGTAGGGACGATCATCGCTCGGCCACCCATCCGGCAACGTGCTTCGCTGCTCCTTTGCTCGCTGTGGCGCGCTCGCCGCGCCCCGGACTTACTTGCAGGTCGAGTTATTCTGCCCAGTACCGGACCAGCAGAGCTTCCAGTACTCCATGTCCGATCCGAACGTATCAAGGTATTTCTTGTCGAGACACTTGATCGAGGAGTTTGTGGACTTCGTGCAGCGCGAGGATTCTGGCATGCTCCGACCGATGGAGGCGATCCTTGCGATGGGGAATCCATCCGTTGGTTCTCAGTCGTTGGAGACGACGAAAGCGTATGTCTGCCGCACGCGTGCCCGCTTACGCCAGTTGGGGAGGTGCTTCCAAAGCGGTGAGGGAGTGCCGAGGAAACGGAGACCTTACAAGAAGCGCGGCAAGAGTAGTCGTTGCGTCGCGACTGCGCGGTCACAACCTCACGATGAAAAGAATGGCTAAGCTCAGCCGTCGAGGGCACGAAATAGGCGAATTTAGCCGAAAGCGTGCCCTTCACGTGGAGTTGCGTAAAACTGTGCGCAAAGAATTCTTGAAATTTGGGCTGGGAAGTTGGGTTTAGAGTCAGCGAGCCAGTTCATGAGATTGGCTCAACCCATTGAAACCAAATGGAGAGTTTGGTTGCGGGGGTGGATTTGAACCACCGACCTTTGGGTTATGAGCCCAGGCGGTCAATCTAAGTTGTTGTTGATTCGACGACTCTTACACCCCTCGACATCCGATTTGGACCATATTCCGGGTCGATTCTTTGCCCAAGTTTTGCCCAAGTTTTGGGTCGTGAGAAGCCACAGCCGAGATTGCGCATCAGCGCGTCGCAATGCGTGGTCCTGAAAGTAAAGAAGATCGCGCAGCCGGACCTTTAAGCCGAATTTTCCGGGTCACGCTGAAAAGCGTTGACGGGAAACATCGTGAATCCCAGGAAGTCGAAAGTCTCAGGCTTGCCTCCCCTCTTCGTTCCCGGTTTTGCTAGGCAAACCGCCCGAACTCAATCCGGCGTGTCTTGTCGGAATGGAGTTCGAATCCGACAAGAGAGGCAAGCTTGGCAGCCTTGCCTCTCTTTTACTGCGTCCGTTTTCTTTTTTAGAAGCGGGCGCGTTCGTATTGTTTGGGCCAGGCGATTTGCTGCTTGAGGACGTGGGCGGCGCGCAGCGGCCAGTAGGGATCGCGGAGGAGCTCGCGAGCCAACAGCACTATGTCGGCCTGCCCGGTGGCGATGATGTGCTGGGCCTGCTCGGGAGCGGTAATCATGCCGACGGCTCCCGTGAGGATGCCCGCGTCGCGGCGGATGCGCTCGGCAAAAGGAGTTTGATAGCCGGGACCGAGAGGAATCTTTGCCCAGGGAACAATGCCTCCCGAGGATGCGTCGATAAGATCGACGCCGAGCGGCTTAACCTGCCGGGCGAGGGCAATGGAATCCTCAATGGTCCAGCCGCCCTCGGTCCAGTCTGAGGCGGAAATGCGGAGCCACAAGGGGAGACATTCGGGCCAGACTTGGCGGACGGCTGCGATGATCTCGCGCAGGATGCGGGTGCGGTTCTCAAAGCTACCGCCGTACTGGTCGGTTCGGGTGTTGACCAGCGGCGAGAGGAACTGGTGGACGAGGTAGCCGTGGGCTCCGTGGATTTCGACGAGTTCGAAGCCAGCTTCGAGGCTGCGGCGAGCGCCCTCTGCGAAAGCGTGGGCGATGCGTGCGATGCCTTCGAGTGTGAGAGCTTCGGGCTGAATGGATTCCGGGGTGAAGCCCTTGGCCGTGGAGGAATAGATGGGCCGCCAGCCGCCATCGGCGATGGGGACCGGATCGCCGTGATTGCGCCAGGGAGCGCCGGTGGAGGCTTTGAAGCCAGCGTGGGCGAGTTGGGTTCCGGCTACGGCACTGTGCTGGCGGAGAAAGCGGACGACACGCGCGAGGTTCTCGACGTGTGCGTCCTTCCAGATGCCGAGGTCGGAGGGACTGATGCGGCCCTCGGAGACGACGGCGGTGGCTTCGGTGAGGACGGTGCCCGCGCCCCCAACGGCGCGAGCGCCGAGGTGGACGAGATGCCAGTCGTTGGCAAAGCCGTCTTCGCTGGAGTACTCGCACATGGGGGAGACGGCAATGCGGTTACGAAAAGAAATATCGCGGATTTGGAATGAGTCGAACAGGTTCATGGCTTATTGGATGGTACTGTCTGCACCATTGCCTTGTTTCGGTACGTCGCCATTACTTCTGCTTTTGTCTTCGCTTGGGGTGGCGCAAATTCTCTGCGCGCTGCCCTTGTCGAGTTGCACCGGAGTCGCTACAAGTTCGCTTGTCGCCACAGCTAGACCATCTGGTTGCCGAATAAACTGCTCTCTTGAGCCATCCACAGGGTAACCGCTGTCCTCAAGATCACGAACGAGCTCATCGTTGGAACCTGGATTCTCAAATAAATCAAGTTTTGCCATTTTGGCCTCCACCAATTTACTGCAGCGCCGGAGTCCTCGCTCGGGTTGTCTGTAGCATTGGGTGCCTACATTCTCTGCGCGCTACCGCTGTCGGGCTGCACCCTAGAAACCACAAGTCTGCCCTTTGCCACAGATGGGTGGTCTGGTTTCCGGATAGACTGCTCTCTTAAACCTTCCATAGATTTGCTCATTCCCTCTCGGAATACTGTGCAGAATGGCTCATTTCCGGACGCCCGGCGGAAGGGGAACATTGGCGTACCAGGGCACCGCGATTATGCAAATGGACTGCTTCTTCGGAATATTCAGCGACGATAGCTTTTCTGTCGGACCAGCCAAGAAATCGGGAATTCGCTCTGAGCTCTCCTAGACACGATTGGTGCCGGCGGGACGGTCGCGGCTGTTCCTGAAAAGACAGCGGTATTCACACGAAATTCCAGACCCGCTATCGAGAACGCTTCGGCCATGCCCGCGAAAGTCTGTCCTTGAGCCCGCAGGAAGTCTGTCACAGTGAGCCGTAAAGAATCTAGCTTCTACTTAACTCTTGCCTTTTTGGACGAATTCCACGGGCATGTGGCTCAGCTTGGCATAAATCCGGCTCCGTCGCAGCAGAGGCCACCAATCGTAAAGATAGATCTGCATGGGTCGCCACATGGCGACCCATCCGGCAATCGTGAGGCTCTCCCGCACGATGGCAGCCCAAGTGCCCGCCTCATGACCCAACAACATCTTGCTGAGAATTAGACATGCAGCCAAGAACAGCAGCCCGATGAAAAGACTGGTGCGGCCTTGCCTCAGGAGCCGCTTAAACTCCAGGTCAGTAATCTTGGCACGGTGATCAAAATGGTTGCGGACGGCCGTCCTGATCAACTCTTTGGGGTCTTCGGCCGGCCACCGGTCCAAGTAAATGCGCAATTTGAGCGGAGCGTTAGGGGAGAATTCTTGGGCCCAGCTTACGATGAATTCTTCCGCGTCGTCGTCGAGATCCTTTTCAATGAACGGAGAAGGGTCCATCGAATTGAAGAGTTGGTTCATGTCGCGCAGTTTCAGACTTATGGTGTGCGGATGCCCACGGTCCGTAGCGGTCGTGCCTGATAATGAAAAACGCATACGAAAATCCAGGCTATCTTCATACCAATAGCGGCTCTGTGCACCCCGGGGGTAGGTCGGGGTTTCCGTTCGAAGCGAAATTTCGCTCGCAGACTCGATGTTTCGTTCCGCCATCAGATTGTGAGGACCTCACAATCCCCCAGCTCTTGGACCAGCCCGCGCGGCATCGGCAGCCCGGTCAGCGGCCCCTGCGCGGTCAAGTCTGCTTCGACTGAGCAAGAGTGAACATCTTTGGTGACACCATTCTGACACAATTTTATCAGGGCGTAGCTCTATGCCTGCAGAAGCTATTGACCCTTTGGCGCGCAAGCTGGATCTCTCAGATTGACCAAGGAGAATCTCAACATGAAGGTACGCGGACTTATGCCTTTGTTGCTGGCAATCGCGGGCCTGACCATCCTGCCACCGCTGGCCATGGCACAATCACCGGCCGATTCGCAAGACTCCTCCAGCACTGTTGCAAGCACAACCCCGGCGCAACTGGACTTGGCGTACGTGCGTCCGCCGCAGACAACGAAGCTCCGCAACTACGCCTTCGACGCTTTCGGCCCGTATCCCATCGTCGGCGCGGGACTTGCTGCTGGCATTAGCCAGGTGCAGAATACTCCGCCGGAATGGAAGCAAGGCGCGGAGGGTTATGGCAAGCGAATCGGGTCTGACTTCGGCATCGCAGCGGTAACTACGACGACGCGCTATGCGCTCTCGGAAGCCTTCAAGGAAGACG
>OCTA010002376.1_pt1 | contig 17168 bp, 18 predicted proteins | sample 1538991 | NCBI WGS metagenome assembly OCTA01 (sample SAMEA3539302, study PRJEB22396) | soil metagenome | biome: tundra; feature: field; material: soil | place: USA | collected 2010-05 | depth 0.15 m | reverse complement strand
TGAGAGGGCCCGGGCCGCGTGCGCGGCCCGGGCCCTCTCATTCGGTGATTACTCCGTCCACCAGTCCTCGTCGTTGGCCTTGCTGGCCTTGGCGTTGACCGGCTGCTTGCCCGCAACCGCGGTCGGGGCCTGCTGCCCACCCTGGCCAGCGGGTGGCGCGGGTGGCGCGGGCGGACGCTGCTGGCCGCCGTTGCGTGGCTCCTCGCGCCGTGGTGCCGCAGCTGGCGCGGGTGCCGCAGCCTGCGGCGAGGCGCTGACTGCCTTCTGCGCGCCGACCCCGACGGCCTGCCGGCCCGGCGTGAGGGCGTCGGCCAGCCCCCCCATCTGGGTGCCCAGCAGCTGGCTGATCTGGGTGAGGTGGGTGGAGATGCTCTCCTTCTGCTTCGACAGGTCATCGACCTCGCGCTGCGCCGCGGCCCTGTGCCGTTCGATCTCGCCCTTGGTGTCGGCCAGCAGCTGTTCGGCCTGGCTCTTCGCCTGCGCGACGATCTGGTCGGCGTTCTTCTTCGCGCTGGTGACGAGCTGCCGCGAGTGCTGGTCGGCCTCGCGCCGGGTCTGCTCGGCCTGGGCACTGGCCTTGGTGGCCCTCTGCTCGGCCGTGGCCGCCCGCTGCTCAGCCTCGGTGACCAGCTTCTGGGTGGCCGACTGGGCGGCTGACAGGCGCTCGGCCTCCTGGCGTTCGGCTTCCTCGCGCCGCGAGGCCAGCTGGATCTCGAACTCCGCCTCGGCCTGGGCGCGCTGCGCCTCGCTCTCCTCGAGGATCCGCTGAGCCTGGCTGCGCATCTCATCCGACTGCCGCTTGGACGTGGTGAGAATCTCGTCCCGCTCGCGCTTGGCCGACGCCTTGAGCTGAGCCACCTCGCGCTCGGTGGTGGTCCGCAGCTTGGCGATGTCCCGCTCGATCGCGGCCCGCTTCTCGGCGACCTCGTGGTCGGCGGTGGCGCGGAGCTTGGACACTTCCCGCTCGGTGGTCGAGGTCAGCTCGTCAGCCTCACGCCGCGCGCCGGTCTTGATGGCGTCCGCCTCGCGCTCGGCCGACCCGCGCAGGTCGTCGGTCTCCCGTTTAGCGTTCGCGCGCAGCTCGGCCGCCTCGTTCTCGGCCGCCGCGCGCAGCTCCGCTGCGTCGACCTTGGCCGCCGCGTTGAGCTCGTTCGCGGCGGACCTGGCCTCCTGGGCGATCTCGGTAGCTTGCTCCTCGGCGAGCCGCAGCAGCTGCTCGATGCGCGAACCGAGCCCGGCGTAGGTCGGGCGCTCCTGCTCCCGGATCTGGCGATGCGCATCGGACAGCTCCTGCTGGAGTGCCCCCACCTGGTCCCGGTGCTGGCGCACCTCACTGTCGAGTTGCTTGAAGTGCTCGTCGACCTGGTGCGGGTCGTATCCCCGCATGACCCGCGCGAACTCACGGGGTGTGGCTTCCTCGAAGAAGTTGCTGAGCTGGGCGTCGATTTCAGGCTGCATGTGGCTTAATCCTGGGTTAGACGGGGGGGGACATGCGGGGGGAGGACGAAGCCCCGCTATCCGCCCCAGAGGCCCCGGCAATATATCCCTGGCCCGGCAGACACGGAATCGCGAGCGGTCGCCCAGTGCTTGGGAGCGTACTACCCTGGGCACGCCTTAGCGGGCGCCTTCTCGTTTCCTCTTGCCATAATCTGCACTTTTGCCACATGAGCGGCGACCGAGGCACCTGCCGATGGTCTTCTCACCAGGTGGCGTACTCGGACAATACGGTATATCCCGGTCAGCCCATCCCAGTGAGCCGCGGTGCTTCCCGGTCAGCCCATCCCAGTGAGCCCTGGGCCGTTTCGACGAGTTCCGTGAGCACCCCGCCTAGGTCGGCCGGGTGGATGAAAGCGATCGAGGCACCCATCGAGCCATGCCGGGGCCGCTGATCCAGCAGGCGCACGCCGCTCGCCCCGATAGAGGCGAGCGCCTGTGTCAGGTCGTTCACGCCGTAGCCGATGTGGTGAATCCCCTCGCCACGGCGGGCGAGAAACCGCCCGACGGGGGTGTCACCGGCCAGCGGCTGGACCAACTGGATCCAGGAAGATCCCCCTGGGCCGTCGGCCACGTGCAGCATTGCCTCGCGGACACCCTGCTCCTCGTTCACTTCCCGGCTGGTCACGGTGAGATCGAAGAGCGACTCGTAGAAGGCGACTTTCTCGTCAAGGTCATGACAGGCGATCCCAACATGATCGATGCGGATGAGCACCGGCGCTGCACCTCCTGCCTCGTGAGCCTGTCCCTGGGTATCACAGCCGCCGCTCGCTGGCGCGTGACAGTCGGCCTGGCCAGCCTGAGGGCCATATGCCGCGGGTCGGTCAGCGACGATACGGAGGCGGCTGGGCTGGCCGCACGCCCCGGCTGCGAGCCAGGAGCGTACCCGTGCTTACTGACACGCAACGGTATCGTGGCATGCATCGGGGGCCTGGTGAGCAGCCGGGCCGGCCGGCCAGCGGAGGTAGGCATGCGGGAAGCGGTGATCACCGGTGGCGCCCGGACGGCAGTCGGCCGCCTGCTCGGCTCGCTGAGCGGCTTTACCGCCGCGCAGCTGGGCGGTATCGCCATCAAGGCGGCGCTGGAGCGGGCCGGCCTCACCGGCGAGCAGGTCGAATACGTGATCATGGGCCAGGTCCTGCAGGCCGGGGCCGGCCAGGTGCCCGCACGTCAGGCCGCGGTGGCCGGCGGCATCCCGATGACCGTTCCGGCGACCACGATCAACAAGGCCTGCCTGTCCGGGCTCGACGCGATCGCGCTGGCCGCGCAGCTCATCCGGGCCGGAGAATTCGACGTCCTGGTCGCGGGCGGCATGGAGTCCATGACCGGTGCACCGCACCTGCTGCCAGGGTCGCGCGCCGGGCACAAGTACGGCTCCATCGAGATGCTTGACGCGATGGCGTGGGACGGCCTGACCGACGCGTTCGACCGGCTGCCGATGGGCGAGCTGACCGACACCCACAACGCCCGCCTGGGCATAGGCCGCCGCGAGCAGGACGAGTTCGCGGCCAGATCCCACCAGCGGGCCGCCGCCGCCATCAAGGACGGGCTGCTGGCCGCCGAGGTCACCGCCGTCTCGCTCCCGCAACGGCGCGGTGAGCCGGTGATCTTCGACACGGACGAGGGCGTTCGCGGCGAAGCCACGGTGGAGTCGATGGGCGGGCTGCGCCCCGCGTTCGCCCCGGAGGGCACGATCACGGCGGGTTCCGCATCGCAGATCTCGGACGGTGCGTGCGCCGTCGTCGTGATGTCGGCCGAGGCCGCGGCGGCATCCGGGGCGCCGGTCCTGGCCGAGATCGGGGCGCACGGCAACGTGGCGGGCCCGGGAAACTGGCTGCAGTCGCAGCCTTCCGCCGCCATCAACCACGCGCTCGGCAAGGCCGGGCTGAGCGTTGGAGATCTCGATCTGATCGAGATCAACGAGGCATTCGCGGCGGTCGTCATCCAGTCCATGCGTGACCTCGCCGTCGGGCCGGAGAAGGTCAACGTCAACGGGGGCGCCATCGCGATCGGCCACCCGATCGGCGCGTCCGGCGCCCGGATCGCCCTGCACCTTGTGCACGAACTGGGTCGGCGCGGGGGCGGCCTGGGCGCGGCTGCGCTCTGCGGGGGCGGTGGCCAGGGCAGCGCGCTGCTGCTGCGGGTGCCGGGTGAGCGTGACTGACCTCAGTTCGCCGCCGCGCGCGGCCGGCCGGCCGGAGGCCGTGGCCAGCCCGCTAGACGCCATCGATCGCGCCCGAGGCGGCGACCCGCGGGCACTGGCCCGGCTGATCTCATTGGTCGAGAATGGCTCGCCCCAGCTCCGGCCGGTCATGAAGGCACTGGCCCGGTTCACCGGGCAGGCCCGGGTGACCGGCCTGACCGGGGCGCCCGGGGTGGGAAAGTCCACCGTCACCGGTGCCCTGGTGGCGGCCTACCGTAAGCGCGGGCTTCGGGTGGGCGTGCTCGCCGTCGACCCGACGTCCCCGTTCAGTGGCGGTGCCCTGCTTGGCGACCGGGTGCGGTTGCAGGATCACGCCACCGACGAGGGGGTATTCATCCGGTCGATGGCCACCCGAGGGCATCTTGGCGGGCTCTCCTGGACGACCCCGCAGGCCCTGCGGGTACTTGACGCCGCTGGGTTCGACGTCATCCTGGTCGAGACCGTGGGGGTAGGCCAGGCGGAGGTCGAGATCGCTTCTCTCGCGGATTCCACGCTCGTGGTCGTCGCGCCTGGCATGGGTGATGCCATCCAGGCGGCCAAGGCCGGCATCCTGGAGATCGGCGACATGTTCGTGGTGAACAAGAGCGACAAACCCGGTGCCCAGGAGGCCGTGCGGGACCTGCGCACCATGATCGCGATGGCCCAGCGCGGCGAGGGGGACTGGAAGCCCCCGATCGTCGCCACCACGGCCGCATCCGGCGATGGCATCGCCGAACTAGTCGGCAAGCTCGATGCGCACTGGTCCTGGCTGGACTCCTCGGGTGAGCGGGACCGCAGGCGGCAGGCCCGCGCGCGCGAGGAGATCTCCGTCATCGCGCTCACCGCGTTGCGCCGGCGGATGGGTGGCCTGCCGGGTGGCTCCCCACTCGACGCGCTGGCCGCGCGGGTCGCCTCGGGCGAACTCGACCCGTACACCGCGGCCGACGAACTTACCGCTGCCGTCCCGGGGCTGGCCAGCCCGGGCTGACTGGCCCGTGAGCGGTTCCCCCGGCGTGAGCGGTGCCGCTGGCCGGGACGTCTGCTGTGCTGGCCGGGCGGTCCGTTTTCTGCGCTGGGGCGTCTGCTCCATCTTCGGCGGCCTGCTCCGCGGTGGGGCCGGGCTTTTCCAGTGCCGCCAGCGCGGAATCCATGATCGACTCGCTGCGCAGCCGGGCGTCGTAGGCCTTCTTGCCCCCGCGCGCGCCGAATAGCCGCTTGGTGAGCACCAGGTAGACCACGAGCGCGACGTTGACGGCGAAGAAGACCACGCGCAGCACGGTGATCTTCGCGGTCAGGTCATAAATCTCGTACGGGATGCCGATCGACGTCGCCACCATGGCGAAGTACTCACCCCAGCGCTTCAGCAGCCACAGCCCGGTTGCCTCGAGAATCTCGATCAGCGCGTACGCCGCTGCCGCCACGGCGAGCCAGGTCAGCGTGCGCGGGTTGAGCGTGAACGCATGCTGGATCAGCCCGATCAGCTTGGAGTGGTCGACGTTGAAGCCCAGGCTGCGCAGCAGCGTTCGCACCACCGGGAGTTCGCGGTTGAATGCCTGCTCGATCGAGTGCTGGGAGTACTTGAACCGCCAGGCGACGTAGGCGATGACGGCGACGATGATGGCCCGCAGGAACCGTTCCACGGCGAACAGCCGCAGGATGAACGCGCTGCGCAGTTCCTTCCCGCGGCGCACGGCCGGCGCCTCCGCGGCCGGCCCGCTGGCCGAGGGCGCACCCGGCACGAACGTCCCGCAGCGCAGGCAGCGCCAGGCATCCCCGGCCGCCGATATGGCGTGCAGCCGTTCCCGCGGCCCCGGCTCCTCGGGGGCATAACTGATATGACCCCGGATCCCGCACGTCAAAAGGTTCCAGTCCACTGACGCAGCCTATGGCAGCGATCTCGGCCCGTCGCCACGGCAGCACGGGCCCCTGCGCCGCCCGCACGTGGGCGATCAGCTGATGATGACCCCGTGGGCGAGCGTCAGCACCTCGTCGCAGGCGAGCGCGAGCGCCGCCCGGTCCCGGCCGATGGCGATGATCGCGGTATCCCGCCCCAGGTCGCGGATGCTGGCCGCGACACTGGCCGTGTCGCCGGGGCCGAGGTCGTCGAGCAGACCGTCGATCAGGAGCAACTCGGGCTCGTGCACGGAGGCCGCGGCCAGCCGCGCCCGGCGCCCGATCACCGCGGGCGCGGCGCGGAGCGGCACGTCGGCCCAGGGTGTCAGGCAGAGCCGGTCCATGATCGAGGCCGCCAGGGCAGCACGGTCGCAGCCGGGCAGCCTGGCCAGCCGCGCCGCGTGCCCAACCAGCCCGCGAACCCGGAAACCAGGCTGTGACCGGCTGGACTGCCGGGCTATGCCCACCGACGGGCGCACCGCGGCCCGGCCTTGCGGGGTCGTCAGGTCCTGGCCCAGCACCCGGAGCTCTCCGTAGGCGGGCCGGGCCAGGCCGGCCAGCAGGTCGACTACCACGGCTCCCGCGCCGTCCCGGCTGATCGCGATGCCGATGGCCGGCCGCCCGGTGAGCGGCACATCCATCCGGAAGCTGGCCGTGCGGAGAACCCAGGTCCAGCCGTGCCGCACGCCGACCCCCGCGGCGAGCACCGGAACCATCCCCGTCAGGGCATAGCTAGACGAATACTCCGTCCCCCTTTTCCGCATGAGCAGCCCCCTCAACTGGCAATATAACGCGCAGCGACAGAACTGTCACTAGGAGTAGTCATTCACTGGAGTTAGTCGCTCAGCCGCCGCCGCTCAGCCGCCGCCTGACCGCACGGCGGGCTGCGCGAGTACCGTGTGCCTGTGCCGAACCCGCTGGACCTTCCCTTCGATCCGATCGCCCGCGCGGCGGAGACCTGGGAGCAGCGATTCGGGCCATCGGACGCGATGGCCGCCGTCACCTCGATCATGCGGGCGCAGCAGATCCTGCTCGCCGAACTGGACACGGTCCTCCGGCCGCATCGGCTGACATTCGCCCGGTATGAGGCTCTGGTGCTGCTGACCTTCAGCCGCCGCGGCGCGTTGCCGATGTGGGTGATCGGCCAGCGGCTGATGGTGCACCCGACCAGCGCCACTAACACCATCGACCGGCTGGAGCGCCGTGGCCTGGTCGTCCGCCGGCCGAATCCGCGTGATGGCCGGGGGAAGCTCGCTGAGATCACCGCGGCCGGCCGCGAGGTGGTCACCCAGGCGACCACGGACCTGATGGCCGCACGGTTCGGCATGGCCAGCTACGACGTGAGCCAGCTGGGCCAGGTTTTCGATCTGCTCCGCGGGCTGCGGGTGGCGGCGGGCGACTTCGCGCCGGGGCCCCCTGACGGGCAGTAGCGCCACGGCAGCCAGGTCAGGCTGGGGGAGTGGTGCGGGATTTTCGTTGGGGCGGATCTACTTGATGGGCGATGCCTGCCAGCTCCGCCCGCCGTCCACGGTGAACCACACCGCATCCTGGTTTGGATCGGCTGGCACGGCGACGCCCCGCGCCGAGGTGGTCATGCCCACGAAGGCGAAACCGCCGGGCGGCACCGCGATATCGGCGGCGGTCCAGGTGGCTCCGCCGTCGGCGGAGACATCGATGCCCAGGCTGGTCGCGACCATGATCGTGCCGGTTGGCGTGCCCGCCACGGAGGTGGCCGTGCCGGCCGCTGGGGCGGTGCCCGCCCGCTGCCACATCGTCCCGCCATCCGAGGAGGTGTAGGCGGTCTTGACCTGGGAGCCGCCCGCAGCCTGGCCGACGCACAGCGCTACTAGGCCCGAGGGGCTGGTGGCGGCGAGCAGTTCGCCGGCTGGCTGGCCATCGGACTGTGCGGCGCCGGGTGCGCACGGCGGCGCGGCGGCCGGTACCGCGGCGGGCGGGGCGCTGCGCATTTGCCAGCTGCCCTGACCTGAGACAGGCCCGCTGAGCAGATTCCCGTTGGGTGTGAGGAGGTACCCGCTGCTGCCGGTGAGCAAGAGCGAGGCGGAGCCCGCCGCGCCGCTGGGGCTGACGGCCGCCATGGCGCCGGTCACCGGCGCCCAGTTGTTGCCGCCGGCGATGACGGAGTACACCGAGAAACTGGTGCAGCCGGCGGCGAAATTGGCGCCGCTGCCTGCGCATCGGGCCCATACCGCGAAGGCGCGGTCACCGCGGGTCTCCAGCGCCGTCACCCGCAGCCCGCCGGTGCTGATATTCGTCCAGGTCTGGCCGCCATCCTGGGTGGCGAACAACTCCGGCCCGAACGCCCAGCCGTCGTCGTGGTTCAGGAAGCGGATCTGGCTCACCCCGGTCGAACCGTTAGCGGCCCCGGTGACCGGTGCGTGCACGCCGTGCCAGGTCATGCCGCCGTCGTCGGTGCTCGCGATCGACGTGCAATCTTGCTTGATGATGGGGCAGTCGCCGGGGGTTCCCGCCTGGCCGAGCACCCACCCGGTGCGCGTGCCGATAAAGGTGACCGATGTGGCCGCGAAGTTGGTCGGCACGGTCGGCCCGGCCGCCGGTGCTGGTGCCGGTGCCGGTGCCGACGCCCGTGGCGTGGCCGATCCGTGGCCGGGGCTGGGGGACAACGTCTGGCCGGTCGCCGCGCTGTTCCTCGCCTGGCCTGGGCCCAGCTGCAGCCTCGGGATGATCAGGGTCGGGACAGCCGCGATGAGGGTGATCACAGCGGCGGCCCCGGCGGCCGCCGCTGCGGCCCGCCCGATCTTGCGCCGCCGCGCCCGCCGCCGGATCAGCTCGAACGTTCCCGGCGGTGGCGGCAGCGGATGGACCTGGGCTTCCAGCCAGGCATCCAGGTCGTCGCGCGGGTCAGTCATCGGATTCCCCCAGCGCTTCACGCAGCCGCGCCCGCGCCTGGAACAGGTCGGCCTTGATAGTGCCCTCGGGGCGGCCGAGCATTGTGGCCACGTCGCGGAGCGGGAAGCCCCCGTAGTAGTGGAGCAGGAACGGGCGGCGGAGGCGGTCCGGGAGGGCCTGCAAGAGCGCCCGCACGTGCACGTCCTGGCCAGGGTGGTACACCGGGTCAAACCGGGTGCCGGCGCTGACGGCGCGGATGGCCTTGCGCTCGCGCCCGGTCTTGCGCCAGTGGTCACGGACCAGGTTCGTGGCGATCATGTAGAGATAGCTCTGCGGGTTGTCCAGCGCCGACCAGCGGGCGAGCAGCCGGGTGAATGCCTCGGACGCGATTTCGTGCGCCGTGTCATCATCGTCCACGAGCCGCCGGACCCAGCCCGCCAGCCTCGGGTAGCACGCGTTGAAGAGTTCCTCCGCCGCGCCGCGGTCGGTGCTGCGGAGCGTACCCACGGATTCCCCTCGGCTGGCGGCCCCCATCGCTGTGCTCCGCGGCGCCACCAGGGTCACGACCTCGCCTGCGGTGACGGCCGCGGCGACATCGGCGGCTTGGGACTGCACAGGTTTACCACACCTTCGCTGGCGAGACGGCCCTGGGCGGGCACAGGCGTGCCCCGGCATCGCCTGTGCACTACCTAAGACGTTCCTCAGAGGATTTCGGTTGGGGGCAACACCGGCTGGATTATGACCAGGCCCGTCCAGGGCCGGGCGGGTATGGCCATCCACGGCCGCCCGGCTACACTGAACGTGATAATAGTAGGACGTCCTACTATAGGACGTCCTACTATCTGCGTGATCGCTGCGTACCCGCGAGCCGTGTATCAGCTCGCCGGCGTCCGGGAGGGAGCCATCATGGAGGCGCAAGCCCCATTGGAACCTGCCGCGGAACCTGCCGCGGAGGGCCGGAGCCGCTGGCAGCGCCGGTTCGACGAGGCGCGGCTACGTGATGGGGACTTCAGCACGCTGTCCGGGCTTGACGTGGATCCGGTGTACGGCCCGGCGCCGGGCGCCGGGCCGCCTGGGTTCGAGCGGATCGGCTGGCCGGGTGAGTACCCGTTCACTCGCGGCCTCTACCCGGCCGGGTACCGGGGCCGCGCCTGGACGATCCGCCAGTTCTCCGGATTCGGCAACGCCAGGCAGACCAACGAGCGGTACAAGATGCTGCTGCGGGTGGGCGGAGCTGGCCTGTCCGTGGCATTCGACATGCCGACCCTGATGGGCCGGGACTCCGACGACCCGCGCTCGCTCGGTGAGGTCGGCCACTGCGGCGTGGCCATCGACTCCGCGGCCGACATGGACGTGCTGTTCTCCGGCATCCCGCTGGCCGATGTGACCGCCTCGATGACGATCAGTGGTCCCGCGGTCCCGGTGTTCTGCATGTACCTGGCCGCCGCCCGGCGGCAGGGCGCGGACCTGGCCGCGCTGGACGGGACGCTGCAGACGGACATCTTCAAGGAATACATCGCGCAGAAGGAGTGGCTGTTCCCGCCGCAGCCGCACCTGCGGCTGATCGGCGACCTGATGGAGTACTGCGCCCGCGAGATCCCCGCCTACAAGCCGCTGTCGGTGTCCGGTTACCACATCAGGGAAGCGGGCTCGACCGCCGCCCAGGAACTGGCCTTCACGCTGGCCGACGGTTTCGGCTACGTGGAACTTGGCCTGTCCCGCGGCATGGATGTGAACACCTTCGCGCCCGGGCTCTCGTTCTTCTTCGATGCGCACATCGACTTCTTTGAGGAAATAGCCAAGTTCCGCGCCGCGCGCAGGATCTGGGCGCGGTGGATGCGGGACACCTACGGCGCGACCACGCCCCGGGCTCAGTGGCTGCGCTTCCACACCCAGACCGCCGGCGTGTCGCTCACCGCCCAGCAGCCTGACAACAACATCGTGCGGACCGCCATCGAGGCCTTGGCGGCCGTGCTCGGCGGGACGAACTCGCTGCACACCAACGCGCTCGACGAGGTGCTGGCGCTGCCGAGCGAGAAGGCAGCGGAGATCGCGGTGCGCACCCAGCAGGTGATCATGGAAGAGACAGGCGTGGTCAACGTCGCGGACCCGCTCGGCGGCTCCTGGTATCTGGAGGCGCTCACGGACCGGCTGGAAGCCGAGGCCGAGGCGGTCTTCGGCCGGATCCGCGCGATGAGCCCCGACGGCTCGATGACCGGCGGGATCCTGCGCGGGATCGAGGACGGCTGGTTCATGGCCGAGATCGCCGAATCGGCCTTCGAGTACCAGCAGAAGGTGGAGAAGGGCGAGAAGCGGGTCGTCGGCGTGAACTGCTACCCCGACACGGTCGGGCAGCCGGTGGAGATCCTGCGGGTCAGCCATGAGGTGGAACGGGATCAGGCCCGGGATCTGGCGCGGCGACGGGCCGCACGGGACCAGGCCGCCGTGGATTCGGCGCTGGCCTCAATGCTGGCGGCGGCGCGATCGGGCGCCAACATGATCCCGCCGATGCTGGAGGCGGCCTGCGCCGAGGCGACCTTGGGCGAGATCTGCGGCGTGCTGCGCGATGAGTGGGGCAGCTACTCCGAGACCCCGGCGTTCTGACTGCGGCTCATACCGGGCTCGCGGTGGGCAGTCCGGCGGCCTTGGCCGCGGCGAGCAGCCGCTTGTCGTAGGCCACGAACGCGGTGAGTTCGCGCCGGATGGCCAGTGCCGAGGCGAGATGTATCGCGTCGATCACGCGCAGCGTCGGGGGCCGCCCGCCCGCCGCCTTGCTGAGCACTTCGTCGGTGAGTCCCACTATTCAGGTCGATGGCGGCCCACATGCCGACGGTCTCAGCGGTCGATGCATGGCGAGCATGCGGCAGGATGGAGTCATGCAGCAGCCGCGGGACTTTTCGCTCTACGGCGCCGTCGACCTGGGCGCGCGGCAGGCAGCCGCGCAGCGCAGCCAGCAGGCGGCGTCTCGCACTGACGGGCCGGACGGCCCGCAGGCCAGCAACGTCATCGATGTGACCGAGGAAACCTTCAACGTGGAGGTCGTCGAGCGGTCGCGGTCCGCACCCGTGATCCTGGACCTATGGGCCGAGTGGTGCGGTCCGTGCAAGCAACTCAGCCCGGTGCTGGAGAAGCTCGCCATCGAGGCTGACGGGGCTTGGGTGCTGGCCAAGGTGGACATCGACGCGAACCCGCAGCTACGGGCCGCGCTGCAGGTCCAGAGCATCCCGATGGTCATGGCCGTGGTCGGCGGCCAGGTCGTGGACGGCTTCCTCGGCGCCATGCCTGAGGCCCAGGTGCGGCAGTGGATCGGCCAGCTCATGCAGGTGGCCGACCAGGTTGGCGTGTCGCAGGGCGCGGCGGACCCGGCCGGGGCGCCGGACGGCGGCCCGGAGGAAGCCGGCCTCGGCAGCCCGGACGCACCCGGTGGTTACCCGCCCGGAATGCGCGGCGGCCCCGGCCCGGGTGGGGCCGCTGTCGACCCGGCGTTCGACGAAGCCCAGCAGGCCATGGAGCGTGGCGACTTCGATGCCGCAGCGGCCGCGTTCGAGCGGGTGCTCGAGTCCACGCCTGGCCATCCGGTCGCTGCGCTGGGGCTCGCCCAGGTCGATCTGATCCGGCGGGTGAACTCATACGACCAGGCGCAGGTGCGCCGGGCCGCGGCCGGGAACCCGGATGACGTCGAGGCGCAAAGCCGGGTCGCCGACATCGATCTGGCCACCGGCCGGATCGAGGAGGCCTTCGACCGGCTGCTCGGCACGGTCCGGCGGACCTCCGGCCCGGACAGGGACCAGGCGCGGCGGCACCTGATCAGCCTCTTCGAGATCTTCCCGCCCCGGGACCCGCGGGTCGCCAAGGCCCGCTCGACCCTCTCCACCCTGCTCTTCTGACGGCCGACTCGTTAACCAATCTTCGTTTTCCACGGGCGCAGCCACGGGCTCGGGCGCGGCCTCACAGTTACGGGCGCGGCCGCACGGCCACCGGGGGCTGGGAGGTCAGCGGGGGCGGCCCGCGGGGAGCGCGGGCGGCCGGTCAGCGGGCGCGTGGGTCGCCGGTGTCGGCCTCCGCGATCTGCTCCAGGGCAGGCAGTGCCGCGGCGAGGGCGGCCAGCTGATCCGGGGTGAGAGTCCGCAGGCTGTCGGCGAGCAGGATGGTGCTCTCCTGCCTGATGCGCTCCAGAACGGCATGTCCCTGGGCCGTGATGGCGAGTGTGCTGGCCCGTGCGTCGCCCGGCACCGGGCGCCGCTGCACGTAGCCCTGTTCCTCGAGCACGGTGACCAGCCGGGTCAGCGTCGAGGGCGCGATCTTCTCCGCGGCGGCCACGTCGCCGAGGCGCAGTGGCCCTGCCCGCTCCACCGTGGCCAGCGCGGAGAGCTGGGTGGGCGTCAGCCCGGCGAGCTCGTGACGGCGCAGCCGCCTCGAGACCCGGGCGATCGCCACCCGCAGCCGTGTCACGTCGATAATTGGCGCGTCCGCGATCGCGGACGCCGCGCTACCAGGAGAACTGCCGTCAATCACGCTTCCAGGGTATGTACCCGCGGGCATGGCTGCGGCAGCGCGGCGCCGATGGATGCCAGCTGGCCCGGCCGGGGATGGCACGATGATGTCCTGCGCCAACGTAGGCCAGGAAGGCGGGAGTCACGTGTCGGTAGCGCCGAGTGTGTCGTATTCCATCACTGTCCGGCTCGAGGTGCCGTCGCGGGGCAAAGCGGTCAGCGAGCTGACTCATGCGGTCGAGCAGGTGGGCGGGGCGGTGACCGCTCTGGACGTGACGCCGTTCGGCCACGAGCGGCTGCGGGTGGATGTGACTTGCGCGGCCCGTGACACCGAGCACGCCGAGGCGATCGTGGCGGTGCTGGCGGCGATCGACGGGGTCTCGCTGAGCAAGGTCAGCGACCGGACGTTCCTGCTGCACCTCGGGGGCAAGATCGAGACCCACGCGAAGGTGCCGCTGCGCAACAGGGATGACCTGTCGATGGCGTACACCCCCGGGGTCGCCCGGGTCTCGCTGGCCATCGCGGCGCATCCCGAGGACGTGCGCCGCCTGACCATCAAGCGCAACAGTGTCGCGGTGGTCACCGACGGGTCGGCGGTGCTCGGGCTGGGCAATATCGGCCCGTACGCGGCGCTACCGGTCATGGAGGGCAAGGCCGCGCTGTTCAAGCGGTTCGCGGGCATCGACGCCTGGCCGGTCTGCCTGGACACCCAGGACACCGACGAGATCGTCCGCACTGTCCAGATCATCGCGCCGGGGTTCGGCGGCATCAACCTGGAGGACATCAGTGCGCCGCGCTGCTTCGAGGTGGAGCGCAGGCTCCGCGAACTGCTCGACATCCCGGTATTCCACGATGACCAGCACGGTACCGCGATCGTGGTGCTGGCCGCGCTGACCAACGCGCTGCGGGTGGTGGGCAAGAAGCTCGGCGATGTCCGGATCGCGATGGCGGGCGCGGGCGCTGCGGGAACCGCCGTGCTCAGGTTGCTGATCGCCTCGGGCGCCACGGACGTGGTGGTCTGCGATGACAAGGGCGCGGTGCACACCGGCCGGCCCGGCCTTGACGACAGCTTGCGCTGGATCGCCGAGCACACGAATCCCACCGGCTACAGCGGCGACCTGCGCGGGTCGCTGCGCGGCCGGGACGTGTTCATCGGGGTGTCCGCGCCGGGCATCCTGAGCGGCGACGACATCGCCACCATGAACGACCAGGCCATCGTGTTCGCCCTGGCCAACCCCGAGCCGGAGGTCGATCCGGAGGCGGCGCTGGCGTACGCGGCCGTGGTGGCCACCGGGCGCAGCGACTACCCGAACCAGATCAACAACGTGCTGGCGTTCCCCGGGGTGTTCCGCGGGCTGCTGGACGCGCAGGGCCGCGCGGTGACCGACGAGATGCTCATCGCGGCCGCGCGGGCGCTGGCCGGGGTGGTCTCTCCCGGTGAACTCGGGCCGCACTACATCGTGCCCTCGGTGTTCCACCCGGATGTGTCCTCCGCAGTGGCCGCCGCGGTCCGCGACGCGGCTGGCGGCCGCGCCGGCTCAGGCGTGAACTAAGGCGCGTCCGAGCCGGAATTTTGGCCGGGAACACGAAACCATGTGCGGTGAGCTATTTCACACGCCGCCGCGTCAGCAACAATAGGGAGATGGAGGAGGACCTCGCGGGGCGACTTCTGGTCGCCACGCCTTTGCTCGGCGACCCGAATTTCCGGCGCACTGTCATTCTCGTTGTGGAGGACGAACCAGACGAAGGCACCCTCGGCGTCGTGCTGAATCGTCCGACCGAGGTCCCTGTCGGGCAGGTGCTGGAGTCCTGGACAGAATTGGTGACCGGCCCGTCCGTGGTCTTCAGGGGTGGCCCGGTGGCCCCGAATAGTGCCCTTGCGCTGGCCATCGTGCCGGGCGACGACGAGCCCGTCGGCTGGCGGGCGCTCGACGGGTCCACGCTGATGTCGAGGGTCGGGCTGGTGGATCTGGACGCCCCGCCCCAACTGCTCGCCGGCGGCATTGCCTCGCTGCGGGTTTTCGCCGGCTACGCGGGCTGGAGTCCCGGGCAACTCCAGGCGGAGATCGATGAAGGCGCCTGGTACGTGCTCTCCGGCGAGCCGGCGGACGCGTTCGCCGCCGAACCGGAGCGGCTCTGGCCGGCCGTCCTGCGCCGCGCGGGCGGCAACTTTGCCATGGTGGCGACCTATCCGGACGATCCGGCCCTCAACTAGACCGGGGGCACGCCCGCCCACCGCGTAGAATCGTTACTCGTGAGCACCGAAGTCCTTCCCGAGCAAGGCATCCGCGAGGAGACGGTCGTCAGGCCGTCCCCCTCGAACGGCGACGGCGACCATGAGCGCTTCGCGCACTATGTCCAGAAGGACAAGATCGTCGATAGCGCGGTAACCGGTATTCCGGTGATCGCCCTGTGCGGCAAGAAGTGGGTACCCAGCCGGGATCCCAAGCGGTTCCCGGTCTGCCCGGACTGCAAGCGGATCTACGAGTCCCTGCCAGAAAACGCCGGCTGATCCTCAACGGTCAGTTTTCCGCCACTGCCGTCTCCGAGCGCAGCGGCTTCACCGGCTGGCCCGCGACGATGGTCGACTCGATCGCGCCGAGGTGGGTGACGTCCAGCCGGACCTGGTCCCCTGGCTGCAGCCAGGGATAGGCATCCGCGCCGTGTACCCGGGAGAGTTCCAGGATGCAGCCCGTCCCCACGGTCCCGCTGGAGATGATGTCGCCGGGGACCAGGGTCGTGCCACGGGAGGCGTAGGCGAGCAGTTCGCCGAACCGCCAGTAGATGTCGGCGAAACGGCCCGCTGAGTACGGCTTGCCGTTGACGGTGGCGGTCATCTCCAGGTTGTAGGCGTTGCCGGCCCGGAAGGGCTGGAGTTCGTCGGGGGTGACCAGGGCGGCGCTGAAACTGGTCGCGGTGTCTTTGCCCTTGGCTGGCCCCAGGAGGCCCTTCATCTCGTGCGCCTGCACGTCACGGGCGCTCCAGTCGCACATCACCATGTATCCGGCGATGTACTGCTCGGCCGTGGCTGGGTCGAGATCCGAGCCGGCCCGCCCGATGACGGCAGCGATCTCCAGTTCGTAGTCGAAGCAGCGGGAACCCGGGGCGATGGGCACGTCGTCGCGCGGACCCCGGACCGCGGCCGGGTTGGTGAAGTAGAACAGCGGGACCTCGTACCAGACCGGGTTGACATCGTGCCCGAGCGCCGTGGCGCTCATCCGGACGTGCTCCTCGAAGGCCATGAAGTCCCGGATGGACGGCGGGCGGGGGATAGGAGCCCGGAACCTCGCGGCGGACACGGGCACGACTTCGGCAGGCTTGTGCATAGCCTGCTCGCGGGCCTGCTCCAGGCGCTGGCCGTGGTCACCAAGCAGGCCGGTGAGGGTGCCGGGGAAGGGCAGGCCACGGATCGTCCCGTCGTACAGCAGCCCGACGTGCTCCCGGGAGTCCTCCGGGGACAGGTAAGTGGACCAGCGCATGAGCGTTCTCCTAGCGTTGCGTGCCGGAAAGCTCGACACCAGCCTCGCGCATCCCGCCCAGCGCCTCCTCGGTCGTGGCAGGGGCCACGCCGGCAGTGAGGCCGAGCAGGACCCGGGTGTCGAAACCCTGCCGTGCTGCGTCGATGGCGGTGGCCCGCACACAGTAGTCCGTGGCGATGCCGACCACGTCAACGGACGTCACCCCGCGCTCGCGGAGCCAGTCGCCCAGCGATGCGCCCGCGTCGTCGACGCCTTCGAACGCGCTGTAGGCGGCCTCGTGTTCTCCCTTACTGAACACCGCATCGATCTGGCTGGTGTCCAGGTCCGGATGGAAGTCCGCCCCCGGCGTGCCGATGACGCAATGCGGTGGCCATGAGGTCGCGAAGTCGGGATGCGGCGAGAAGTGGCGGCCCGGGTCGCGGTGATAGTCGCGCGAGGCCACGACGTGGGCGTACCCGCCCGCGTCGCCCGGTGAATTCCCGGCCGCGAGGTGCTGGCTCACGCCACGGGCCACCGCTGCGCCGCCCGCCACGGCGAGGGAGCCGCCTTCGCAGAAGTCGTTCTGCACGTCGACGATGATGAGAGCGCGCACGGCCAGACGGTACCTCGGGTCATCTACCGGCGGGTAGATAATTCATGATCGCGTAACATCCGCGTCAGATCACGCCACGTGGGCGGGGGTTCCGCCGGTGATGCGAATGAGCTCCGTGAACGACGTCGGGAACACGGTGTGCGCGTGCCCTGCCGCCGCCCACACCA
>OCTA010002375.1_pt1 | contig 17171 bp, 16 predicted proteins | sample 1538991 | NCBI WGS metagenome assembly OCTA01 (sample SAMEA3539302, study PRJEB22396) | soil metagenome | biome: tundra; feature: field; material: soil | place: USA | collected 2010-05 | depth 0.15 m | reverse complement strand
ATCGCGTACCCGTGCTTCGGACCGCCAGTCAAACTCGTGAGAACGAGAATCGTCGCGTCTTGCGTCCGACCTAAGCGCTTCGACTCCATCACCACCACCTTTCAACACAATCGATGCTACTACGGAAATCGTAATAGTACCGGGGGCGACACAACTTTGACTGCGGCTCGACTCGTTCGCGACTCGCCCTCTCCACGATGACTTAGATGAGTTCGTGCTCCTCCTCACGTGATCACGTACGTGAGTATCGTCCTTGAATTATCACTGTGTTGGGCCAATTTTTTGAAGGAACAACACTAAAATGACGGCGTGCCTCTTGTATGGCCGCTGTTGACCGACCTGCATTTCGCGTGTCGTTTCATTTGCGACACGAGTCAAGAGTCTTGTTTTTTGAAAAATGAGACTCTTCGTGCCACATTCCTACGGCGCGGCGCGTGAGTGATTCTTTCACCCTGAAATCTCATCGTGAGAGCCCGCGACGGAGCTTCTGGATCGCCTTCGCCGTGGTTGTACTCGGTGTCGGCTTCTTAGGTTCCTTTCTCGGCGCCAACAACTCCGCCCAGAACGATGTCCAACAGGCCCACCAAAACCTGCAAACGTCCACCGTCGAGATAGCGTCGGCGCTCAACCTGGCGATTCAACACGAACAGGACCTGGCCATCAGCGCCGGGGCGTACATGGTCGAGAACCCCAACGCGTCGGAGTCGAGTTTCATCCGCTGGGTCAGCAACGTTGACGCCTTTCGGCGTTATCCCGAGATCCTCGCCATCGCCGAAGTCCTCGTCGTTCGACCATCGCAATTGACGGCCTTCGCTGCGCGCGCCGCAGTCAACGCGAGAGAGTCCAAGGCGCCGAGTCAGACGTTCACCCTGATACCGGCCGGCCGGCGACCGTACTACTGCCTGGTGGACGTCGAGCACGCGCGAGCGGGACTACAGGAGATCCCCATCGGACTCGACCTCTGTGATTCGTCCCTCGGTTCGCAGTTGTTACAAGCGCGCGATTCCGGTCAGCCCATCTACGCTCCCGACACACTGGGCGGACCGGCCGCCCTCGCCGTCGGTACGCCGCTCTATCGAAACGGGAGTCACCCCAATACCCTGGCGGCTCGCCGCGCATCAATCATTGGCTTTACCGGCACCGAGATCCTGCCCAACAGGATCCTGGCCACAGCGCTGCTGGGTCATTCCAAGGACGCCGTCGCGTTCCGTTATCTTCGCAGCGGCATCGACGTCACCTTCAAGGCCGGCGTTCATCCGAAGAGCGCGATGTCGACCTCGATCAGCCTCCATAACGGGTGGCACGTTGAGGTCTTCACCGCCGCCGTCGCCGGCGGCGTCTTCGGTCAGGGTGATATCACCCTTCTCTTCCTCGGCGGACTGCTCCTGAGCCTCGTGCTGGCCCTGCTGATCTACGTACTCGGCACGAGTCGATCGAGCGCAATGCAACTCGTCAAAGAGCGAACCGATCAACTGCAACACCAGGCGCTGCATGATTCTCTCACCGGTCTGCCCAACCGTGCGCTGATTCTCGACCGCATCGACCGCATGTTGGCGCGTTCGAGACGTGAGCACTCCGAGGTCGCCGCGCTCTTCCTCGACCTCGACAATTTCAAGGACATCAACGACACCCTCGGCCATCGCGCCGGCGACGAACTACTCGTGAGCGTCGGTGCTCGTCTATTAAGCGCGGTTCGCGCGAATGACACCGTCGGGCGCCTCGGCGGCGACGAGTTCGTCGTCCTCGCCGACGGCATCTCCTTGGAGGCTGGCGTCGACGTAGTGGCCGACCGTCTCCTCGACGTCATGGCGACGCCCTTCATCATCTCGGCGAGCAAGATGCCGCTCGCTGTTTCGGCCAGCATCGGCATCGCCGAAGGAGATCGCCCGACACCCGAGTCGTTGCTCCAAGACGCCGATATTGCGCTGTACCAGGCGAAGGCGGCCGGGAAACGACGGGCCGTGAAGTTCGTTCCCTCCATGCAGGAATCGGTCGACCACCATCGTCGGCTGGAAGTCGACCTCGAGGGCGCTCTCAAGGGCGAGCAGTTCTTCTTGATGTACCAGCCAACGGTCGACCTTTCGAGCGGCGCCTTCACGGGTGTCGAGGCGCTCCTTCGATGGAGGCATCCCGAGCGCGGCGTCGTCCAACCTGACGACTTCATCCCGGCGCTCGAATCCTCGGGACTCATCATCCCGGTCGGCGCGTGGGTCCTACACGAGGCATGTCGACAAGGCGCCCTATGGCAGGGCCGCGGCCACCAATTCACCGTGTCGGTCAACATCTCGGCCAAACAACTCGAACGCGACCGGTTGGTCACCGACGTGCGAGAAGCGATCGCGATGAGTGGCTTCGACGCCAACGAACTCATCCTCGAACTCACTGAGACGGCGTTGATGCACGACTCCGGATCGACGCTCAGTCGACTGATGTTGTTAAAGGCGCTCGGCGTTCGCATCGCCATCGACGACTTCGGCACGGGCTACTCGAACCTCGCGTACCTTCGACAGTTTCCCATCGACATATTGAAGATCGACCGTTCCTTCGTGTCCGGCATTGCCGATTCGAGGGAATCGGCGGCGCTGGTGCACACCCTCGTGCAACTCGGCAAAGTGCTGGGTATCGAAACCATCGCCGAAGGCGTCGAGACCAACGATCAGCGCTCACGCCTCGAGACCGAACGCGTCGACACGGGACAGGGCTTCTTGTTCGCCCGTCCACTCACCGTCGTCGACCTCGATCGGCTTCTCCTCGATTCTGCGGGCAAACCGGAATGGCTCAGTGTCGCTCGTAACTACGACGACGATTGAGTCACCGGCGAAGTACGAAATAATGGCCAAAGGGGTTACTGATGCCAACGAACAGTCCCAATGAAGAGTCCGCGTCGAGCAAGATCACGAAGCGAACGAAGGAGTTCGGAGATTGGCGTGGCGAGACGCTCGCGCATCTGCGCCAGTTGATACTCGAAGCCGATCCCGACATCGAAGAAGAGTGGAAGTGGGTGAAGCCCACCAGCCCGGGCGTCCCCGTCTGGAGTCACGACGGTGGCGTGTGCACCGGCGAGGTCTACAAAGAGGTCGTCAAGCTCACGTTCTTTCGGGGCGCTTCGATCAAAGACCCTAAGAAGCTCTTCAACTCGAGCCTCGAGGGAAACGTGCGCCGCGCGATCGATGTTCGCGAAGGGGAGAAGATCAACGCGGCGGCGTTCAAGAAACTCATTCGCGATGCCGTGGCGGCGAACGCCGCAGCGCTGGCGCAGCGCGCGGCCAAGAAGAAGTGAGAACAGCGGCCGCCACCACCGGGCATTCTCGTCACACAGGATTTGCGAGCCGTTCATGCTCTCCTCGTGCGCGGCACATGATATTGCTATAGATTCCCATTCGGCGTCGAGTGGCGTCGCCATTAAGGGGGGATCATGTATTTGTTAGCGAGGCAGGCCAATCTGAGGGGGCTGGACTCAGAGAAGTGGGCCATCGAAATCGGCGCCGCAGCCGCAGCGGGACTGGGCAACGACGTAGGGGTCTGGGCCACCGTCCTCTCTCCGGGAGTTGGCACCATCACCTGGACGTCCCGGTGGGAAGACCTAAGCGCCATTGAGAAGGGTTTCGCGGAACTTATGGGCAACGCCAAGTACCTCGAGCTCGCCGCCGAGGGGGCCCAGTTCGTCAATGGACCGCTCGACGACGCGTTGTATGAAGTCGTCTATCCGGGGACCGGCGCGGACCTCGACGCCCGGTACTCCTCGACCGTCTCGGCGGTATGTGCGCCGGGCAACTTCGCTCGCGGGATGATGGGCGGGGTCGAGATTGCCCAGAAGGCCGAGAAGGCGACCGGGGTGTCAACCGGGTTCCTCGCGGGCCAGACCGGCGCCTACGGCCGAGTCATCTGGCTCGCGGGCTACAAGACCATGGCGGAGTTTGAGAAGGCGCAACACGATTTGGCCGCCGACACGAGTTTCATCGAGTTCATCGACTCGACGACCAGCGCCTATCAGCCAGACCCGAACGTCACGCAAAGCACCGTGTACATGAGGCTCAACTAGGTTCACCCTCTCTCTCACGTGACAATGGGTGCGTGGCCTAGAAGTCCCGTCACGTTGAATCCTCTGATCGCCATCATCGGCGTCGCGGGATTCGACGTGCCCGACGTGCAACCACGCCGTACATGTGACCCACGCGCAAGGCGAATTGAAGCCAGCGCGATACAACGGTACATATGTGTGAACATATGGTCTATGGGACGGCGTGAAGTGCTGGTGCAATTGGACGACGATCTTGTCACGCGACTTGATCGGTTGGCCAAAGAACGTGGAACGAACCGTTCGGAACTTCTGCGCAGGGGCGCCCTAGCCGTACTCGACGCCGAGGAACTCCGCCAGGCTGACGTCGAATTGCAAGCTGCGTATCGCTTCACGCCACAAGACCCGATCGTCGTCGAGGCTGCAGCTCGACTTGCCACCGAAACCATTCCCAATTGGTAGCCAGAGGCGACGTCACCTGGGCCGATCTGGGGAGTCCCGCGGGCCGGCATCCAGTGTGCGTGTTGACTCGCAACGCCGCCATTCAAGATCTCTCGGCCGTGACGTGCGTTCCGATTTCGCGAACCGTCCGCGGTATTCGCTCCGAGGTTGAAGTTGGTCCTGAAGAGGGCCTCCCCGAAGTCTGTGTGATCACATGCGACAACATCGTGACCCTACCGATTGGCCTGCTCGCCGGCGACCCTGTCGGCCATCTCAGCCTAAGAAAACGTGCCGAGCTGGACCAAGCACTGCGTTTCGCACTTGACATTCAGTACTGAATCGACAACCCAAACCCAGACCGCACTCTCATAAGCGCTGTCCTAGGTTTGGGGTCAAGCCACTTCGTGGAGGCGATGGGATTGCACTTTCACGCTCGATGTCCTGATTTCGTGGGGTTCGGTCGGTCGATTACGCCTTATGTGGTGCCACGCGAATCGTACGTATCACCGTTGCATTAGTCATTGACCAACCTTCGACCGAGACTGGATCTACGAAACGCACCGACGTCTCTTAGCGCCGCCAGAAAAAAAGATGCGTCACTCCACTCGGGCTCGGTACCTTTTCCAAAAAGAAACGGTCGACAAGATCGTCGGGACTGTCCCACAGTCTCTCGCCGCGATCAAGCTCGATGGGCGCAACCGCGAAATGCATTTGGTCGATGAGATCTGCGTCGAGAAACTCGCGCACCGTAGCGACGCCTCCACCGAGGCGCACGTCTTTGCCATCGGCCGCCTCGAACGCCTGCGCAAGTGCGTCCTGCGGTGACGCATCGAGGAAATGGAACGTTGTGTCCCCCAGGGTTATTGAAGGGCGCACGTGATGCGTGAGCACGTACACCGGCGTATGGAACGGCGTGTCGTCGCCCCACCACCCTTCCCAATCAAGGTCTTCCCACGGTCCTCGCTGGGGGCCAAACTTATTGCGCCCCATAATTTCGGCACCGATGTTCCGGGTGAAATCGCGAGTGCAGTAGTCGTCAAAACCGTACGTTCCTCCCGGATCGGTTCGATTGACCCAGTGCGCGGTCGCTCCCGCCCAGGAAAAGAGATCGACAGGATTCGCGTGACCGAATGGGTGCTCGAGACTTTGCCCCTCACCGGAACCGTAGCCATCGCTCGACACCATGAAATTGTGTACACGGACCACCTGCGTCATTAGGTGCCTCCCTGATTACGCAACAGTTTGTGAAGTCTCACCACAATCTAATAAGAGCTGTCCAACTGATGGGGTCAAGGTCTAAGGGTGGAGGTGATGGGATTCGAACCCACTGCCTCTACATTGCGAACGTAGCGCTCTACCAATTGAGCTACACCCCCGAAGAGGCTCCAACTTTAGCCCAAGGCGCGTCGCGGCTGGGATTGACGTTGCCAGGCGTCGTCTTCGTAGTCCTCTTCGTATTCGGATTCGAACTCGTCGTCGTAGCGCGGCGACACCACGTCGTAGAGCCGCTGCACCGAGGCCAGTTTTTGTGGCTGGGGCAGGCGCAATGGCAGTGACGATTCGTTCAGGTAGCCCTGCGACACTGCGTAGAGCGCGAGCGCCACGTACGAGACGATGCAGACCCACGACGCGACGGCGAGGTCCATTATCAACCCGTAGCTCATGGTGAACGCGAGGATCGTCAATACCGCTGAAATGAGCCCGAGACGCACGAACATCATCTGTCGCCGCGACTTCATTGAGCGACGGCGAATCGGTGTGTCGTAACTGGCGCGCACCGACGTTTCGTTGGGCACCGATGAATAGGCCGCGGCGTAGCGGTTCATCGACTCGCGAGCGTTGCTCGGCTCGTCGTCGTCGTAGTCGTAGTCCCGGCTCCATTCATCCCACGAACTTCGCGACTCCAGTGAGCGATAGGTGTCGTCGGCGTGAACGACGGTCAGTCGAGATCGGCGTCCGGGCTCTCGAATCTCAGGTTCAGCCTCGTCGGGCTGTTCGAGACGGTGGGCCGGATTCACCACGTATTCCTGGCGACTGAGGACCTCGTGTTCGGCGTGAAAGGACTGGATGGAGCGTTCGGGACCGCCGTCTCGGAGGCGTCGAATTATCACGGGCGCTAACAGCGCCGCCCAGAAAAGGGCGAGGATGATTAGAAGCATCCGACATACCCCACGACACGCCACCTTGACATTGCAGTCAAAGTTACAAGCGTTTTAAGGGTTTTTGGTGGATATCACGCCTCGTGGAGGCCGCACTCTTCCTTGTCCGCACCGACCCAGCGACCCGATCGACGGTCCCCCGGGACAAGTGGTTTCTCGGTCATCGCGGCGCACCCGATCGACGCGTAGCCCTGTGCCCACAGGGGGTGCTCGGGCAAACCGTGGGACGTCAAGTAGTAGGCGACGTCGTCGTCAGACCACGTGGCGAGTGGGTTCACCTTCACCAGTTTGAATTTCTCATCCCACATCAGGGTTTTCATCGTCGCGCGCGACGGCGCGTCGACTCGTTTCACCGAGGTAATCCACGCCGATTTCCCCGCGACGGCGCGCCCGAGCGGCGCGACTTTGCGCAGTTCACAGCATCGATCGGTCCCGCAAGGCCACGCGTCAGCGTCCGCACCAGGTGTCGTGCGGGTCATGTTGAGCGACCATTCGCGTTCGATTCGTGACGCGAATTCGAGCGTTTCGGGAAAGTGGCCGAGCGTGTCCAAGAAGATGATTTCAGAATTGGGACGAAGTTGATGAACCATGTGCAACAGCGCGACGTCTTCGAACGAGCACGCCATCGCGACGTCGTCGTTGAATCGCTCGAAGGTCCACTCGAGGATCTTGATCGGTGTCGAACGCTCAAAACTTTCGTTCACCGATTCGAGTTCATCGAGGAGGTCTCCGGTCGGCGTAATCAGGGACATTTGCTCAGCAGCCTTACATTCTCGAGTGTTTTACTAGGATATACGGAGACCTCACGGACTATGACGACGACACCCTTGCGCACCTCCACCACCACCGACCACCTCGACCTACTGGAGTCCCACGCCATATTCATCCTCCGAGAGGTCGTCGCGGAGTGCGAACGCCCGGTCCTGTTGTTCTCGGGCGGCAAGGACTCCGCCGTGCTCTTGCACCTGGCCGTGAAAGCCTTCGCGCCCCAGCAACTGCCGTTTCCCGTGATGCACATCGACACCGGTCAGAACTTCCCCGAGGTCATCGCTTTTCGTGACGCCACCGTCGCGCGCGTCGGTGCGCGACTCGTCGTCGCCAAGGTGCAAGACACCATCGACCAGGGCAAGGTTCAAGACCCCGGCGTCATGGGCTCGCGCAATCGACTCCAGACGGTGACATTGCTCGACGCACTCAACGACAACAACTTCGACGCCGCCTTCGGCGGCGCACGACGCGACGAGGACAAGGCGCGCGCCAAGGAACGCATCCTCTCATTTCGCGACACCTTCGGGCAGTGGGATCCTAAGAAGCAGCGACCGGAGCTGTGGCAGATTTACCAGGGCAAGGTCAACCCCGGCGAGAGCGTGCGCGCCTTCCCCCTCTCGGACTGGACTGAGCTCGACGTGTGGCAGTACATCGAACGCGAGCAGATGCCACTACCGGAAATCTACTTCGCCCACGAGCGCGACGTCGTCGAACGAGACGGCATGTACCTCGCGGTCGGTCCGTTCGTCGAACCACGGGCCGACGAGACCGTAGAGCACCTCACCGTTCGATTCCGCACGGTCGGCGACGCGAACTGCACCGGGGCCGTCCTATCTCGCGCGGCGACGCTCGACGCGATCATCGAAGAGGTGGCCCTCGCCAACGTGTCGGAACGTGGTGCGACGCGCGCCGACGACAAGTTCTCCGAGACCGCCATGGAAGATCGCAAGCGCGAAGGGTACTTCTAAACGTGCAACTCGCGACCAAGGACCTCTTGCGTTTGGCGACGATTGGATCGGTCGACGACGGCAAATCGACGTTGATCGGACGGATCCTCGTCGACACCCGACAGCTCTTCGACGACCAACTCGACGCCGTCGCCGAAGCCTCGGAGAAGCGCGGCGTCGGGGACCTCGACCTCAGTTTCGTCACCGACGGCCTGCGCGCAGAACGCGAGCAGGGCATCACCATCGACGTCGCGTACCGCTACGCGACGTCGCCGACGCGGAAGTTCATCATCGCGGACTGCCCCGGCCACGTCCAGTACACGGGGAACATGGCGACCGGGGCCTCGACGGCCGACCTCGCGCTCGTCGTGCTCGACGTCGCCTCGGGACTGAAGGAGCAGACCCGCCGTCACCTCTGCATCGCGGCCCTCCTCGGCGTGCGCTCGATCATCGTCGCGGTCAACAAGATGGATGCGGTCGACTGGTCCGAACTGGCCTTCGACCGAGTGGTCGACGAGATCCAAGCCCTCGCTCGCGACCTCGATTTCACGTCGGTCTCGATCATTCCGGTCTCGGCGCTGCTCGGCGACAACGTCGTGGAACCCTCGAGTCACTTCCCCTGGTACGAGGGTCCCACCGTCCTCGAGGCGCTCGAGAACTCCGAAGCCGGTGCCTGGGAACACACGACGACGCGCGGCGCGCGCCTGCCCATCCAGTGGGTCCTTCGTCAACCGGGCGGCGGACGCACCTACGCGGGGATGGTGAACGGCGATACGTTCCACGTCGGCGACCGCGTCACCCTCTTGCCCGCCAATATCGAGACGACGATCACCGCGATCAACTTCGGCGGTGAGGCGATCGCCGACGCCACCGTCGGCTTGGCCGCCGACCTCGCGCTCGCCGACGAGACCAACGCCGGGCGCGGCGATTTGATCGCCACCGCTCCCCTCCCCTCGGTGGTCAACGAACTCAAGACGACGATTTGCTGGTTCGGAGAAAAGCCACTGGTCATCGGCCAGCGGCTGAAGATGAAGCACACGTCCAAGGTCACGCCGGTGCGCGTCAAGACGATCAACGGTGTCATCGACATCGAGAAGCTCGACATCGATGAGTCGACCTCACTCACTACGAACGACATCGGTTTGGCGACCCTGCAAACGGCCGACCTCTTGGTCGTTGATGACTACCGCGCGAATCGGGTCACGGGAAGCTTCGTCCTCATTGACGAAGCGACCAATGCCACCGTCGCCGCCGGCATGGTCGGCCACGCGAGCTTCCTCTAGAACTGGACCAACATCGAAATCAACGCGACGGCGAAGATCGCGAGCAGGATGTCGATCGATTTCAGGAACGCTCTCCCGCTCTCGGGCGACGCCACGCCATCGGACTCTATGGATTTGGCGAGGACCCGCTCCTGGGGAAGCGTCCTCGCTTCCAGATGACCGGCCATGGCCAGGTAGCACAGTATGCCGACGCCAATCCACGGCTTGGAGAGCGAGACGGACTTGTCGCCCGTGAGCGACATGATGAGTCCCGTGATCGGCAGCACGTGGAAGACGCGCGCGGCCCAGTTTTGTCGATTGGGAAATCGCTTTCGCTGGAATGTCGCATCGGCACCGCGAACGATTCCCTGAGCCGAAGAGCGCATCACGAGCAAGACGATCAGCGTGTCGACCGCCGCCATGATGTGAATCACGAAGACCAGGTCGTACGGGATGGACGTCGCGATCATGCGTCGCCCAGCAGTGTCTCGGCCGCGCGGTACGGGTCGGTCGTGCCCGCCAACAATGATTCGATCTGGCCCTCGTAGAGGTCGCCGCGGGCCAGCGCGCCGACTCGAGATCGGACCATTGCGCTCAGCACCTTGTCGAGCTCGACGCGCATGCGGGCTCGTCGTCGATCTTCCAACTGTCCGCTCTCGAGGTGCGATCGGTGGTCCACGACGGCGTCCCAGAGTTCTGCGATTCCTTTGCCATCGGTCGCGACCGTCTCGAGGATCGGTGGACGCCATTCGTGGGTGCCCCCGAGGTCGAGCATCTGGTCCAGGTCTCGGCGCGTCTCTCGAACGCCCGCGCGGTCGGCCTTGTTGATGACGAAGATATCGGCGACTTCGAGCAGTCCCGCCTTGTTGGCCTGCATGGCGTCACCCCAGTCGGGATTGACGACGACGATCGTGGTGTCGGCCGCCGACGCGATCTCCACCTCCATCTGCCCGACCCCGACGGTCTCGACGAGCACGAGACGGAACTCTGCCGCCCCGAGGACACGAACGGCGTCGGGCACGGCCAACGAGAGTCCGCCGAGGTGACCGCGCGTCGCCATCGAGCGAATGAACACGTGCTCGTTGGTCGCGTGTCCCTGCATTCGGATCCGATCTCCCAGAATCGCTCCACCGGTGAAGGGAGAACTGGGATCGACGCAGAGGACGCCCACCTGGTCGAATTCGTCCGCACCCCCGAAGGAACCGCGTTCCAGAACCACCTTGATCAACTGGTCGGTCATGGTCGACTTGCCGGCGCCCGGTGGTCCGGTCACCCCCACCACGTAGGGCGCGCTCGCGCGATAGGCCAACGCCGCGGTCGCCAACTGCTTGGGACCACCGGACTCGACGAAGGTCAACAGACGCGCGAGCGCGGTGCGCGAACCCTCGCGAGACTGTTCGACCAATTCCGTCGGATCACTCGAGATCATGAATACCGATCGATGTTGGCGCCGAGATGGCGCAGACGACCGACGAAGTCGTCGTATCCGCGGTCCATGTGCTCGAGTCCCGTGACCGTCGTCTCGCCTTCGGCCACGAGTCCCGCGAGGATCAGCGCCGCCGCGGCCCGTATGTCACTGGCGTGCACTGACGTGCCCGTGAGGTGATCGACCCCGCGGATCATCGCGTGATGACCCTCGGTGGTGATGCTCGCACCCAGTCGCACGAGTTCATCAACGTAGCGGAAGCGTCCGACGAACAGGTTCTCCGTGACCACCGACACGCCGTCGGCGACGCTCAGCATCGTCGTGATGAGGGGCTTGTAATCCGTCGCCACCCCCGGATACGGCAGGGTCGCCACGTCACAGGCCCGAAGGACGCGCGGACCTTGAGCGGCGACGCCCGGTCCACCCACGTCCACCACGCCGCCCATGGCTTCGATCTTTCGAAGGAGCATCTCCATGTGTTCGGGGTGGGCGTCGACGACGCGCACCTCACCGCCGGTGATAAGACCCGAGGCGAGATACGTCGCGCTCACGACGCGGTCCGTCACCACCTCGTGACGCGCGGGACGCAACTCATCGACGCCGTCGATCGTGAGGCGTGACGTGCCGAGTCCCTCGATTCGCGCGCCCATGGCGATGAGCTGTTTCGCGAGGTCTTCCACTTCGGGTTCGCGAGCGGCGTTGTCGATCACCGAGCGACCCTCGGCGAGCACGCAGGCCATGAGCAGATTGTCGGTGGCGGTGTGACTCGGGTACTCGAGCGTGATGCGCGCCGCGCGCATCCGTGGTCGGTCGATCGTGGCGCGGATGAAATTGCGATCGTTATTGAACTTCGCCCCCATGGCCGTGAGGCCGTCGGTGTGGAAATTGATCGGACGCTGACCGAAGTCGTCGCCACCGGGCAGCGCCATGTCGGCTCGCCCGCAGCGTGCGAGCAGTGGGCCGAGGATCACGATCGACGCGCGCATCGCTTCGAACAGTCGTGCGGGAGCGACGGGATTCAGGTCGCCGGGATCGGGAACGATGATCGAGAGTTCGTGATCGCCGGGCCGTCCCACGCTGCACCCCAACGCCTCGAGAAGTTCCGCCATCATGCCGACGTCCGTGATATGCGGCACGTTCGTCAAATGTTGCTCTCCGGAAGCCAGCAGGCACGCCGCCATCTCTTTCAGTACCGCGTTCTTGGCGCCAAAGGCCTGGACGTCGCCCTCGAGGGATCCGGCGGGCTTGACGACGAGCGTTGTCACCCTTCAAGTATTGCCGGTTACACGAAATTCCCCCGGGACGAGGTCGAAGAGGCCCCGGACACTACTCTGGGGTCGTGCTCCAACCGTCCCGACCGGACCGCAACATCGCCCTGGAGATGGTCCGCGTCACCGAAGCCGCAGCCATCGCCGCCGCGCGCTGGGCCGGCCGAGGCGACAAGAACGCGGCCGACGGCGCTGCGGTCGACGCGATGCGTTTCGTGCTGGGCGGCGTCGCGATGGACGGCGTCGTCGTTATCGGCGAAGGCGAAAAGGACGACGCTCCGATGCTCTACAACGGGGAGCGGATCGGCGACGGTCGCCCGCCGCTCGTCGACATCGCCGTTGACCCGGTCGACGGAACGACGCTCACCGCCATGGGGCGAAACGGCGCTCTCGCCGTGATCGCCCTTTCGGAACGCGGCACGATGTTCAATCCCGGACCGTGCGTCTACATGAACAAGATCGCCGTCGGACCACGCGGCCGCGGTTCGGTCGATCTCAATGCGTCGGTAAGCGACAACCTGACTGAGTTGTCCAAACGACTGAAGAAGCCAATCCCCGAACTAGGAGTGGTGATCCTCGATCGTCCCCGCCACGACTTGTTGATCGCCGAGGTCCGCGACGCCGGAGCGCGCGTGATCTCGATCTCGGACGGCGACGTCGCCGGCGCCATCGCGACCGGCTGGCCGAACTCCGGGGCCGACATCCTCATGGGCGTCGGCGGCACGCCAGAAGGCGTCATCGCGGCGGCGGCGTTGAAGGGACTGGGCGGCGAGATCCAGGGCATGCTCATCGCGCGCGACGACGAAGAACGCCGTATGGCCGAGGGACTCGGCTACGACTTCACACGAGTCCTGACGACGGACGACCTCGTCGCCAGCGACAACTGCTTCTTCTCGGCGACGGCAATCACGGACGGCGACTTCTTACAGGGCGTGCACTTCCACGACTTCGGCGCCACCACACAGTCGATGGTCGTTCGTTCGCGCTCGGGCACGGTGAGAACGATCGAGACGTTCCACCGGCACAACAAACTCGAAGAGTTCACCTCCGCCGGCTTCTGAGACTTGTTCGATTGTTCACGAAGGGTGAATACACCGTCATTCGCGCGCATCCTCCGATTGCAAAGACCACCTCATCGTCGTAACGTCCTCAGTAGAACATCGGACTCTGAGACAGGGTCCTTACTTATGAGGAGTTCGTGGTGCAGGTATCCAATCTCTTAGCCAACAAGAACCAAGACGTGGCAACGATTTCCCAGGAGCGCACCGTCAGTGACGCGCTGGCGCTGCTCAAAGAACGCGGAATAGGCGCCCTCGTCGTCACCGGACCCACGCCTCCACTCGTCGGTATTTTCAGTGAGCGCGACGCAGTTCGTGCACTCGCCGCCAGTGGTGCTTCGGCGCTCGAAACGCCCATCTCCGAGTTGATGTCGACCGACGTTCAGACCTGTGACGAGACGACCACGGTCACCGTACTGATGGGACTGATGACGGATCGTCGTATACGTCACCTACCAGTCGTGCACGAGGGTCAACTCGTGGGCATGATCTCGATCGGCGACGTCGTCAAGGCTCGCTTCGACGAGCTCGAACACGAAAAGAAGGACCTGCTGGACTACGTGTCAGCGAGGTAAAGACCCGACGCAACCTGGCCCGGGCCGAGAACGCTCCTGATGCCTCAATTGCTACGTGTTCGACGTGAGCATTTGTTGGGCCAAACTACGAGCCTGCGACTTGGTGAAGTTCCCGGAGACCTCGCCGGAGCCGGCGAAGGAAGTGAAATGAGTTTGGGTCGGTTGCATGATCGGTGCACTGTAGACCTCGCCATTGGCCACGATCGCTATCAACGCGTGGAACTGACTTTTCGCGAATGCATCAAACGCGGCGCTGCCGGCCGGTGTCAGTTGATACGTGACGACCCACTGTCCGGATTGTTTCACGGCCTTCGCCGACTTGATCGACGAACTGGTCACACGTGCCGGTCCCAGAACAAATCGCTCAGCGCCGAATCCCTTGATTCCAGAGAGCAGTAGGTCCGACGTCAATGAAAGCACTGCACGCGAACTGTCTGGAAACTTTCGGAATCGTGGATCGGGCTTGATGGTCTTCATCTTGAAACCCGAGGGCGAGCCGTTGGGGTTTACGCCGAGGTTCTTGGCCGTGAGTCGATAGGAAGGCTTACACTCGGGTAGCGCCGCGGACTGACTGAATAACGGCGTCACGGGGGGCAGCGGTGCGAAACAGAGAACGGCGCGAAACGTAACACCTTTAGAATGTTCAGTCGTCGACGCCGACGTGGCGACCATTGGCACTAGCCACGTCGTGAGAAAAAGAAGACAGACCGCAACGATTTTGCTCCGCTGTCGTGCCCCCATAAACCCACGTTAACCGGGGACTTTCACTAAATCACACCGGAGTCGAGACCGACTTGATCACTTCTACGAGGCCACGAGCGCCTCGCTGCGTCCCGCAATCATTCCGTGGCGAGTTTGACGGCCTTTCGGAACTTGAATCGTTCGCCGAGCCAGCAGACGAGAGGAAACAGTCCAACGGTTGAGATCATCCATCCCACGTAATGGAGAGCGTTGCCGACGGGCGCGATCATCAATGCGAGAGCGACGATATAAAAACCCCACGTGATGCGCTTCCAGATTTGCGCTTTCCCGTATTGGTCAGCAATCACCTCACCGTAGGTCTCGCGACCGGTGTACTTAGCTCCCCAGTGATTGGCGCCGCTCTGTTCAATCTGATCAACGAAGCGCATCAGAATGTCGACCCGCAACGTAAAGAATTGGAGCGAATCTCGGCAGAATCCAACCGGCCCGTTCGCGCGCTTCGGTTCCTCAAATCGTGGTTCATGACAGTCCCACAATACCCGCCATGAACGAAGCCCTGGTCGGACGAACGATGCGACGCTCGACCGGCCGGAATGTGGATCTTCGAGGTAGTGACCGCGATGATCTTCGTCATACTGCTCTTGGTTGGGAATATTATCGGCGGCGACTCTCTTGGAATTTCATGCTCGGCGGTTGGCACTGCGATAATCGGCGTTTCAGGGCCCTTCATTGCCATAGTGAGGTCGCTTCACACGGCGTAGCGAGAGCGACCACTAGGCGAGTTACGACTTTGCGGCGCTGAGTCGCAGTTCGGCGCGTTCGAGCGCGGCCTTCGCCATCACACTCGCGGCGGTCTCTTGCTCGTTGCGACTATCGGCGGCGATCTCGGCTTCCGCCGCTTCCTTGGCGGCGTGCGCGCGCGCCACGTCGATCTCGCTCACCTTCTCGGCAATGCCCGCGAGAACCGTGGCGAGTGTCTCGCCCTCCTCTTCCCCCGGGGCCACTTGGAAGAAACCTCCATGAACGGCGATCGAGATTTCGCCGTCCGTCGTGGCGACTCGCACGACGCTCGGCACGACGTCGCCCACCATGTCCATGTGCCCCGGCAGAACCGTGAACCAGCCCTCGGTGGAACGCGCGATCAGTGCCGCCGCCTCCCCGACCCACAACGGAGCCTCGGGCGTCACGATTTCGACTTTCAACGTGGTCACATTTAGTCCTTCTGGAGTTCGGCGGCCTTGCGCTCGACGTCGGACGCTCCCCCGACGTTCAAGAACGCCTGCTCCGGGAACGCGTCGAGGTCGCCCTTGACCAAGTGTTCGAACGATTCAATGGTTTCTTGAACCGGGACGTTGATCCCTTCGATACCGGTGAAGACCTTCGACACGAACATCGGCTGGGAGAGGAAGCGCTGGATCTTTCGCGCTCGCGTCACCGTGATGCGGTCTTCTTCGGACAGTTCATCGAGGCCCAGGATCGCGATGATGTCCTGCAGTTCCTTGTTGCGCTGCAAGATCTGCTGGGTTTGACGAGCGACGGCGTAGTGACGGTCGCCCACGATCTCCGGCGCCAGGATGTTCGACGTCGAGGTCAGCGGGTCGACGGCCGGGTAGATACCGAGCGCGGCGATCTGACGACTGAGTTCTGTCGTGGCGTCGAGGTGGGTGAACGTCGTGAACGGGGCGGGGTCGGTGTAGTCGTCGGCCGGCACGTAGACCGCCTGCAGCGACGTGATCGAACGGCCCCTCGTTGAGGTGATCCGCTCTTGGAGTTCGCCCATCTCGTCGGCGAGCGTCGGCTGGTAGCCGACCGCGCTCGGCATACGACCGAGCAGCGTCGAGACCTCGGAGCCGGCCTGCACGAAACGGAAGATGTTGTCCACGAACAAAAGCACGTCCTGGTTCTTCACGTCACGGAAGTACTCGGCCATGGTCAACGCGGCGAGGGCGACGCGCAGTCGCACGCCCGGCGGTTCGTCCATCTGCCCGTAGACGAGGGCGGTCTTTTCGATAACGCCGGACTCGCGCATCTCCAACAAGAGGTCGGTACCCTCACGGGTGCGCTCGCCCACGCCGGCGAAGACCGACACGCCCTCGTGGAGCTCGGCCACGCGACGAATCATCTCCATGATGAGGACGGTCTTACCGACACCGGCCCCGCCGAAGAGGCCGATCTTGCCTCCCTGGACGTACGGGGCGAGGAGGTCGACGACCTTGATGCCGGTTTCGAACATCGTGGCGTGCGGCTCGAGCTGGTCGAAGTTGGGCGCGCTGCGGTGGATCTCCCAGTAGTCCTCGACCGGTCCGATGTCGTCGGTGTCGAGCGACTCGCCAATCACGTTGAAGACGTGCCCGAGCACGGCGTCCCCGACCGGCACCGTGATCCCCCGGCCGGTTTGGCGAACGACGGCGCCGCGCACGAGGCCGTCGGTCGGCTTCATGCACACGCAGCGAACGCGACCCTCGCCGATCTGCTGGGCGACTTCACCGGTCACGGTGAACGTGGCGCCGTCGATGACGATGTCGACTTCGACGGCGTGGTTGATCT
>OCTA010002373.1_pt1 | contig 17178 bp, 13 predicted proteins | sample 1538991 | NCBI WGS metagenome assembly OCTA01 (sample SAMEA3539302, study PRJEB22396) | soil metagenome | biome: tundra; feature: field; material: soil | place: USA | collected 2010-05 | depth 0.15 m | reverse complement strand
TCTACGTCCTGCGCCTGCGGCAGAAAGTGGAACAGGACCCCGCCAGCCCCATCCTCATTCACTCGGTCCGCGGTTTCGGGTATACCTTCGAACCCCGGCGCGCCGTAGCGGCTTGATGGCGGGACTCGGTGAACCGTGAACCGAGCAAAAACCACGACGTAGAAGTGGATGCCGATTCGGAGCCGCGAACGTAAGAGAGCGGTTGCTGGCGCGACGCCCATGCTACCGCTCTCTTACGTTCGCGGCTCTGCCTGACGTACTCCTACGCTAGGATTCTCTCAGTTGGCCGATGCCTCCATGAATCTCTGACTTCTGCGTCGGTACCCGCCCGATTCTCCGGCGTTGCCTGGCGCCCGTGATTGGCGTTAGGCTGTAGTTACGGCAGCAGCACTGACTACCGAGCCGATACCTCTCACACTCGGTCCCGATGGCGTGATGCGCGTGGGCGGTACGCGGGTGACCCTGGAGACTGATGCGCGGAAGGGGGTTCAGCTCGCTTTGCGGAGCGCGTCCTCTACGGCATCGGGATGATACGCGATAACCGCAAGGAGAATGCGCGCTGGGCCATCCGGCCGTGTTCGCCCCTGCTCCCAGTTTCTTATCGTGGCGGGAGTGAACCCGAATCGCGCCGCAAACCGCGACTGGCTGAGGCCGAGGTTCTGTCGAATAGCCAGCGGGTTGATCGGAGTAGGACGATCTACCTGGACGTGGGTGACGCGGATGCCTGGAACGTGCTCGCCTCTGGCGTATGCGAGGGCTTGGTTGAGGCTGGCTAGAAGGGAGCGGCCGGCTGCTGTACTCTTCGGCGTCCGCTTCTTGGCTTTGGGTTTGGATTGCTTTGGCATAACGGCTATTTCCTCCTGCTGTGTTCGACTCCGATCGCGGCAATCGTTTTGCGCGCCGCCTTTTTCTCGGCGGCGGATAGGTCCGTTCTCCGGTTCTTGGCGTAGATGTCAAGTGCGTACAGTGGGATGGATTCGTTGTGGTAGTAGTAAATCACTCGCGCGCCGCCGGACTTGCCTCTTCCGGAAAGCGCCCATCGGAGTTTCCGGACCCCGCCCGTCCCGGGCACCACCGCGCCAACTTCCGGGTTACTGGCGAGGTAGATAATCAACGCGGTGCGTTCCGTCTCGCTAATCCCGAGGCGTGTGGCGCTCGCCAAAAAGGTTGGCGTCCCGACTACTGACATCGGACTTCCGAACGTCGCCATTACGTGACGATGGTACGCTATCCACGTATACCTGTCAAGCGTACCCGCCCGCTCGCGTAAGCTGAAGGAAGACCATGAAAATCGGCATCGACCTCGGCACCACCAATTCGGCTCTGGCTTACATCGACGAACGCGAGGCGGAAGACCGGGACTTTCCGCCGGTACACGTTTTCGAGACGCCGCAGCTTGTGGCGGCGGGGCGCACGGAGGCGCGGCGGACGCTGCCATCTTTCCTGTTTCTCGAAGAGGGGCAGCCTGTCGGAGCCTATGCGCGCGACCAGGGAGCGCTGGTTCCGACGCGGCTGGTTCACTCGGCCAAGTCCTGGCTCTCGAACCCCGATGTGGACCGCACGGCCAAGATCCTGCCGTGGGATTCGCAGGAGACCGGGCGGGTGCTCTCGCCGGTCGAGGTGTCGGCCCGCATTATCGGCAAGTTCCGCGAAGAGTGGGACCGCGCCATGGGCGCGCCGCTGGCGGAGCAGGACATCGTCCTCACCGTCCCGGCATCGTTCGACGAAGAGGCCCGCGAACTCACGGTGATGGCGGCGCGCGACGCCGGTCTCGAAAAGCTGACCCTCCTGGAGGAGCCGGCAGCGGCTTTCTACTCCTGGATCTCCAACAACCTGACGCTATCGCGCAAGAAGTTGTTCGACGGCCAGACGGCGCTGGTCTGCGACGTGGGCGGCGGCACCAGCGATTTCAGCCTGATCCGCGTCTCGCGCGACGGCGACCTGGTCAACTTCACGCGCACGGCGGTGGGCAAACACCTGCTGCTCGGCGGCGATAACCTGGATCTCACGCTGGCGTGGCTGGTGGAAACGAAGTTGGGCGCGCAACTTTCCATCCGCCAGCGCAGCGCGCTGCGGCGGCAATGCTCCGCCGCCAAAGAGAAGCTGTTGAACGACGCGAACCTCAAGAGCGTCGAAATCACGGTGCTCGGCGCGGGGACGGCGCTCGTCGGGCGGTCGCTGAAGAGCGAAATCCTGCGCGAAGAGGCGCTGGAACTGGCGCTCGAAGGCTTTCTTCCGTTTACGGCGCGCGGCGAGGCACCGAAGGAAGAGAAGCGCAGCCTGTTCCGCGAGCTTGGGCTGCCCTACGTTTCCGACGCGGCCATCACACGGCACCTGAACGCATTTCTGGAACCCACGGGGCAGACGCCGGACGCCATCCTGTTCAACGGCGGCTTCTTCATTCCGGAGATCCTGCGCACGCGGGTGGCCGACGTGGTGGAGCAATGGTACGGGCTCCGCCCGGAGATCCTGGAGAACTCGGAGCTGGATCTGGCGGTGGCGCGCGGGGCTGCCTATTACTCCTATGTGCGATCCACGGGCAGCGGCGTGCTGGTGCGCGGCGGATTGCCTCGAACCTACTACATCGGCCTGGGCGAGCCGGGCGAGGGCAAGTTCCCGGCGGTGTGCCTGGTCCCGCGCGGCGCCGAGGAGGGAGCGGCCATCGAAATCGATAACGATGCGCTGCAACTGGTGGCCAACCGGCCGGTATCGTTCCGCCTGTATAGCTCGCTCAGCCGCACGGGCGACAAGCTGGGAGACGTGGTGCAATTCGCGGCGGACGATTCCGAGTTGCACATGCACGCGCCGCTGAACGCCGTGATCCGCTACGGCAAAAAGGCCGAGGAGCGGCTGATCCCGGTGAAGCTCGGGGCGCGGCTCACCGAAATCGGGACGCTCGAAACGTGGTGCGAGTCGAAGATCGGAGACAACCGCTGGCGCCTGCAATTCGAGCTTCGCAAGAAGGCCGCGGAGCAGGCCGAACGCAAAGCGGCGGCGGTGGTGAGCGAGCAGGCGATGCGATCTTCGCTCGAGCTGATCCAGGCGGTGTTTTCGCCCAACGCGAAATCGCCAACGGCGCCGGAAGAGGTTCCCGCGAAGCTGGAACAGACCATGGGCCTGGGAAGGAATTCGTGGCCGCTTTCCGCCATCCGCCAGATCGCCGATGCGTTTCTGGCAACGGCCGACGGCCGCAAGAAGAGCCCGGCTTACGAGATCCGCTGGCTCAACCTGTGCGGGTTCTGCCTGCGCCCCGGCTTCGGGTATCCGGGCGACGATTTCCGCATCGAGCAGGCGCGCCGCGTGTACGCCGCCGGCCTGACGTACGGGAACCAGACGCAGTGCGAGATCGATTGGTGGATCTTCTGGGGGCGCGTGGCGGGTGGGCTGAACCGCAATCAGCAGACCGATATTTACCAGCGGCTCTCCGGGAACCTGCTGCCGCGCGGCGCCAAGAAACCGCAGCGCATCAACGCCTCCCTGCTGCGCGAGATGTGGCGCGCGGCGGCGAGCCTGGAATTGCTGCCCATCGGCACGAAGACGGAGCTGGGCGACGCGCTCGTACGGCGCGTGAAGGCCGGCGATTTCAAGGAGAGCGAGTTGTGGTGCCTGTCACGGCTGGGGGCGCGGAAGCTGTTTTACGGGCCGATCAACCTGGTAGTGCCGTCCGCCGCGGCGGCGCGCTGGGCCGAGGCGCTGCTGAACGTGGCGAACGCGGGCGACGCGCTGGCGTCCCTGGCGCGCCGCTCGGACGATGGAATGCGCGACCTTCCCGCCGCCGCCTACGAGAGCGTCAAGCGCAAGCTGCAATCCATGCCGCACGCCGAGCGGCTGCTGGCCGTGCTGGAAGGCGAAGAGGGTGACGACCGGGCGTTGGAGCGCATCTTCGGGGAAGAATTGCCCTCCGGCCTTGTGCTGGCCGGTTAGCGCAAATTTTGGGCATTTTGCCCAAAATCGCAGACGACGCCACCTTAAAATCAACATGTTACGGACACAATTTGGGCATTCTTGCCCAAATTGCCGCCGGGCCGTGTCGCTTTCAGTATGCCGCCGGGGGCGAATTCGTGCTTTGAAGAAGGCAGGCGGACCCACAAACGACGTGGGTACCCCGGGCCGCCCCACCAAATCAGCCCACCTTCGCCGTCTTCCCCAGCTTAATCGCGTTCTCGATCAGCTTCAGGCCGTAGTTGGCGCCGGGGGTCAGGGTGAGGATCGATTCGGGGTGGAACTGCACGGCTTCGATGGGCAATTCCCGGTGCCGGACGCCCATGATGACGCCGCCCTCGCTCGATTCGGCGGTGATTTCCAGGCACGCGGGGAAGGTTTCGCGGCGCGCGTACAGCGAGTGATAGCGGCCCACCTGGAATTCTTCCGGCAGGCCTTCGAAAATGCCGAGGCCGCGGTGGCGCACCATGGAGCGCTTGCCGTGCATGGGGTAATCGAGGACGCCCAGCTCGCCGCCGAACGCCTCGACAATGCCTTGCAGTCCCAGGCACACGCCGAATACCGGGATGCCCAGGCGCACCGCGGTCTTCACCAACTCCGGCACGCCGAATTCGGACGGCCGCCCCGGGCCGGGAGAAATCAGGATCAGGTGCGGAGCGATCTCCGCAATGAGTTCCGCCGACAGGCCCGCGCGGTAGGTAATCACTTCGGCCCCGGTCTGCCGGGCGTAGTTGGCGATGGTCTGGATGAAGCAATCGTCGTTATCGATCAGCAGAAGTCTGGCGCCGGCGCCCACCGGCTCGTGCTTCACCTCCACGGCGGGCGGAACCGGATCGGCCTCGCCGAGAATGCGGAAAAAGCCGGTGGCTTTGAGGCGCGTTTCGCGCTCCTCCATGGCGGGCACGGAATCGTAAAGTAGCGTTGCGCCTACCGGGTATGACGCCATGCCGTCCCGCAGATAGGTGGTGCGGATCAGAATGCCGGTATTGATGTCGCCGTTCAGCGAGATCATGCCCACGGCGCCGCCGTACCAGCCGCGCGCGCTTTTTTCGAGCGACTCGATGGCCCGCGCCGCCGCCTTCTTGGGCGCGCCGATCATGGTCACGGACCACATGTGGCTGAGGAACGCGTCCAGGGAATCGAAGCCTTCCTGGAGGATGCCCTCCACGTGGTCCACGGTGTGGAACACTCCGGCATAGCGCTCGATCAGCCGCCGGCCCACTACCTTCACCGTGCCCGGCTCGCAGACCCGCGATTTATCGTTGCGGTCCACGTCCGTACACATGGTCAGCTCGGATTCTTCCTTGGTGGAGCCGAGCAGCTCGCAGATGTTCTCGGCGTCGCGCAGCGGATCGCCGGTGCGTTGCGCCGTCCCCGAAATCGGGCTGGTCTCGACGCGCCGTCCCTCGACGCGCACGAACATTTCCGGCGAAGCCCCCACCAGTTGCTCGTCGCCGAACTGGAGCAGGAGCTCGTAAGGGCTAGGGCTGGCGTCCTGGACCCGCTCGAACAACTCCGACGCGCGGCCGCTGTACGGCGTGCTGAAAGTCTGGCGCAGCACGACTTCGTAATAATCGCCGCGGCGCATGCCCTCGCGCACGGTCTCGACGTTGGCCGCGTACTCTTCCGGCAGGTGGTCGGAGACGATAGGCCCCCGCTCGAGCTTCAGAGGCGGCGGGATCTCCGCGGAGGAGCGCTCCACGCCGTGCGTCGAAACGTCGCCGAGCCGGAACTCGTACTGGTAGCGGTCGATGCGCTGCTCCTCGCGGTCCATGAAGAAGATGTCGTCGCAGAGGAACAGGTGCAGGTCCTTTTGGCCGCTGCGGGGGAGCTTCTTCTCGATGGGATCGAACTGGAAGAGCAGGTCGTAGCCGAACGCCCCCACCAAAGCGAGATGGCGGTCGCCGGCGCCGTGGAACTCGGCGACGATCGCCCGCAGGATGGAAAAGACCGAGGGCTGCCGGCTGCGCTGCTCTTCGGGGAACAGCTTCGGCATGGGCTTGAGCCTGCCCGCGAGCACCCCCGATTCCAGTCCGAATTCCTCCCAGTGCGGATGATCGGCCAGCACCGGCGCCAGGAATCCGGCGATCATGCGGCCACGCTCGTTGAGGGGGCGGAATTCGACGCGCCGGTCGTAGGAAACAATCTCCAGCGGCGGGTTGACCGAGCCGATATCCCAGCGCGAATATCTCCCGGGAGACTCGTATCCCGAGGAAAGGTAGATGCCCCGGTATTGGTCGAGATCGCGCAAGAGCCGCCACAGCCCGCGGCGGAAATTGACCTGTGAATCGGTCCGCGTGATTTCAATGCCGTGGAGAGTCGTAAAGCTGTAGTCGTGCATGGGGGCTGACCTTTTTGGGGGGTTTAGGTTTCAGAATACCATGCAGGGCCGCCCTAACCCGCAGCGTTGGCAGGCGAAAGCGCCTGCCCCACCTTGTTTCGCAAGATGTCGATCCTGCGAGGGTGGGGCAGGCGCTTTCGCCTGCCAACTTCAGACCAGCGCGTGGAATCGCGTGAGGATGTCCGTGGTGAGATCCGCCCCGCGTTTCAGGTCGTGGCCCGCGCCTTCCACCGGCAGTAAGTCCGTGGGCACGGGGATCAGGGCCAGGGCTTCGCGCAGTTCCTCGGCGGATCCGAAGGGATCTTCGGTCCCATGCACGAACAGCGCGCGGGTGCGCAGCTCGGGGAAGAAGTTGGTGCGCTTCTGGTCCGGCTTCCCCGGCGGGTGTAAGGGGTAGGACAGCAACAAGAGTCCGTCGGCGAGGCCCGGCCGCTTCGCCGCCCACATGGCGGTCTGGCGGCCGCCGTAAGAGTGTCCGCCGGCGAAGATCCGCCCGCGCGCCAAGCCTCGCAAGGCTTCGGCGGCGCGTTCGATGCCCTCACGGTCTTGGGCCGCATGCCTGGGATTGGGCGGACCCTTGGGGCGCTGCTGGCGGAACGGCAAGTCGTAGCGCAACGCCAGATAACCGGCATCGGCGAACGCCGCGGCCACGCGCACCAGCAGCGGCGCGTTGGCGTTCGAACCGGCGCCGTGGGTGAGGATCAGCGCGTCGCCGTTGGCGTTATCGGGCCGGTGCAGGATGCCGCGAACGCCATCGGATTGGAAAGACGCCCACATACCGGGTCAGTTGGCCACACTTCCAGGGTCGAGATCCGACGATCTCCTTCGCCGAAGCGGATTGCCGTCCGCTATTCCTTCTTCTTGAGTTGGCCGTCGTTATCCACGATGAATTGGCGGATCGAATCCGTCATCCCGAGGAGCTTCTCCCACTGCTCCCGGTACAGGGTGACCGGGAAGCGGCCGAGCCCGTAGACCGAGAGGGCGCCCTTCTCGCTCACCTTGAGGGACAACTGCCCGCGCGCGGGCTTCTTCAACATCTCGTTTTCGGCGCGAAGCCGGTCGAGTTCAGCTTTCAGTTCTTCTTCCGTAGGCATGATGTTCAGTTTCAGTGATACCACATGATACGCTGAGATTTCTCGCACGATGTCCGAGTTCGATGCCATCCTGTTCGATTTCGATGGCGTGCTTGCCGATACCGAACCAGTCCATTTTGCCTGTTGGGCGGAGGCGCTCGCGCCGCTCGGCGTGACTTTGGAGTGGGATTTCTTTCGCAACCACTGCATTGGGATCGACGACCGCGCCATGGTCCACCTGCTGGCCGCCCGTTCCAGCCCGCCCCGCGACTGGGAGAGCTTGTGGGCCCGTCATCCGGAGAAGAGCGAGCTGTTCCGGAGCCGGACGCTGGCATCGCCTCCGTTCGCGCCGGACCTCGGCGGCTTCCTGAATCGCCTGCATGGCGAATATAAACTGGCGGTGGTGACTGCCAGCGCGCGCTCCGAAATCGAACCGCTGCTGGCGGCCGGCGGGCTGAGCACGTATTTCGACGCGCTGGTGTGCGGCCGGGAAGCGGGACGGCACAAGCCCGCCCCGGACCCATATCTGCGCGCCGCCAGCCTGCTGGACGCGAAGAAACCGCTGGTGGTGGAGGATTCCGAGGCCGGCATCGCCAGCGGGCGCGCGGCGGGCTTCGAGGTGCTGGCCGTAGAGAGTTCGGCGGGCATGCCGGAACTCGTGTGGCGGCGGCTTTCAGGCGGGCGTAATCCGCGGGTGTAGTTAGCCGGCGGGGAACTCCCGCGCGGTTTCACGAATGCCAACAAAGGAAAAACGAATCCGCCGCGGCGTGAGGGAGGCGTGGATTTGTCCGATTGGTCACAGATTCGAGATTCACGAGTGCACGGAAAACTTGATTGAGGCTTCGCGATGGCATATACTTATCCAGACGATCCAGCCTGATGGAGGGATGAACATGAGAGTCTTCCGACTGTTTTTGGGCGCTGTTGTCCTTTTCGCGTCAACGGCTTTCGCCGGCCAGATTACGTATTTCGCGGACCTGAGCGGTCTTTCCGAGGTCCCGCCGAACGCATCTCCGGGGATGGGCTTTGGGGAGGTTACGGTCGACACCGGCGCCAATACTCTGTTCATTTCCTTTTCGTTCTCGGACTTGCTAGGGACCACGACTGCGTCGCACATTCACTGCTGTACCGCTGTCCCCGACGTGGGAAGCGCCGGCGTGGCGACACAGGTGCCTTACTTCGTCGGGTTCCCGATCGGCGTCACGTCCGGAACGTACTCCCACACGTTCGATTTGACCGACTCCGCAACCTATAATCCGGCGTTCGTCACGGCGCAAGGAGGCGTGGTGGCCAACGCGGAGACGGCCTTGCTGAACGGCATAGCCGCTGGTAAAGCTTATCTGAATGTCCACAGCACCGTAGATCCGGGCGGCGAGATCCGCGGCTACCTGCAACCGACTCCGGAACCAGCCACTTTTTTCATGGCCGGCGCGGCGCTCGCGGCGCTGGCATGGCGGCGCCGGCGGCGCTCCTTCCCGCGTTCGACCTTGTGACATCAGTAGGGGCCATGACGTTCACAAGGCGAGCTGCGATCCTGTGAGAGCAGCCGCACTTCCGGTGATCCGCGAGACCGCGGGGCAAAAGAAGTGGCTTTCCGGCTTGGGGGCGAGCGGGGACAGGGGCGAGCGGGGGGGCGAGCGGGGGCGAGCGGGGACAGACGGAACGTTTCCCCGCGTTCTTGTGGCCGGCACCGTGAACGTCCCGTCTGAACGTCCCGTCAGTCCTCGTGTTCCCTACTGTCGTGAAACCTCTATCGGGCCAGCCTGCGGCTGCAAGTGCAAACCGATCCTTTTAGCGAAGCTCCAGCCGAAGTTCACGGCAAAACCCCCGGGGTTGGTCGGTTATCACCGCCACATTCCACGAAAACCCCCCTTTCTTTCCCATCACTTGACCTCGCCGCATTTCAGACTCAACCCCCTCCCCGTGCTAGTTCTTAAAGCGAAAGGATAACCGCATGCCGCTCCCCCAACACCCCGTCTCCCCGGAACAACTCGCCGCCAATCGCGCCAATGCCGCCAAGTCTACCGGCCCCCGCTCCCCGGAAGGCAAGACCCACTCCGCCCAGAATGCCCGCAAACACGGCTTCACTGGTTCCACCTTCGCCGTCGTCCGCCTCGAAGACCTCCAGGAGGTCGCCCACCTCAAGGACGACCTCGTGGCCTTCTACCAGCCCGTCAACTCCCAGGAACTCTTCGCCGTCGACCGCATCGCCCTCGCCCAGCACGCTCTCCTCCGCGCCGCGCGCCTCGAATCCGGCCTCTTTACCACCTGCCTCAATTCGTGCTACGACCCCTTCGGGGAACCCATGGTCCTCATGAACGAAGAACTCGCCGGGAATGGCGATATCGAAATCACGCGCGCGCAGAACCGCAACTACCTGCTGGGCGAAGGCTTCCACCGGATGGCCAGCAAGTCCAACAGTTGGTCCCTGTGCTTACGCTATCAAGCCCAGGCGGAGCGCCATGGGGCGCCCTCTGGGCCACGCGCGGTCGAGGAGTTCGAAAGGCTGAAAGCCCTGCGAGCAGAAATACCAAACGAAGCCATTTTCGAAGCCCAACCCGAACAAAATGAAACCACTTGCACCCCTTCGGAAACGAACCCATCTCCCCCCGAGAACCCCGCTCCCGCGCCGGGCCCTCCCGCCTCGGCCCCCGAACTGACGTTGGATCTCGCCGGCGCTCCGGGTATTCTGGAAGACCGGGAAGTCGAAGCGCGCCACCCAGGGGGCGCGCCCGTCCCGCTGCCGGACACGGAAGCGCCTTTGGCTGATCGCTGACGGCTGACGGCTGACGGCTGACCGCTGTGGACGCCCTTGACACGCCGCCCGCCACCTTTTAAGTTAAAGGTGTCTGAAAATCTCATAGAGGTTATCACCGCTCACACCCTTGGAGGCGTCATGGCTACAATGGCGGGCCAAACTGCGCTATCGCTCGAGGAGCAGAGCTTCGCGGACCGCACCATCGCCGCGCACTCCGGCAAGCCCGGAGCATTGCTCGGCATCCTGGAAAGCCTGCAGGACCATCATCCGCACAAATACCTTTCACCCGAAATCCTGGAGTACGTAGCCGAAAAGACCGATATTCCCCTGGCGCAGATCTGCAGCGTGGTTACGTTCTACGCCCTGTTCAACCTGGAGCCGCAGGGCGAGCACACCATTTGCATCTGCCGCGGCACGGCCTGCCACACACGCGGATCGCGCAACCTGTTGCAGCGCCTCCGCCTGGAACTCGGGTTGCCGGAGGAGAGCGAAGAAGGCGCCGACAAGCTCTGCCTCACCACGGCCGACCGGCGCTACTCGATGCGCACGGTGGCCTGCTTCGGGCAATGCGCGCTCGCGCCCGTGGTGGAGGTGGATCACGAAATCTTCGGCCACATGAACGAACGCACGCTGCACCGCGAGCTGGAGCACCTGGAGAACGGGAGGAAAAAGGCGTGATCCGCATTCAGGATTTCAGCACATTTAATGCGGTGCGCGAGGCCGGGATGGCCAAGCTGGTTCCTTCGCGGCCCAGGGTGGGAGTCGGCATGGGCACTTGCGGCGCGGGCAACGGCGCCGAAGGCGTCTACCATGCCTTCGCCGAAGCCATCGACCGGGGCGGCCGCGACATCAAGCTGGCCTCCGTGGGCTGCTTCGGCTTCTGCGCCCAGGAGCCTCTGGTCAACGTGCGCCTGCCCGGGAAGCCGCTGGTGATCCTGCGGCGCGTGGAAGCCGGCGACGTTCCCCGCATCCTCGACGACATGGCGGCGGGCGAGGTCCCCGAGGATCTGGCGCTGTGCAAAGTGGAAGCCTGGGACCACATGACGGCGCACGTGCAGTACGGCGAGGGCTTCCCTCGCATCCCCTCCTGGCAGGAAGTGCCGTTTTTCAAGCCGCAGAAGAAGATCGTACTGCGCAACTGCGGCCTCATCAGCCCGGACGATATCGAGGAGTATGTCGCCATCGGCGGCTACCAGGCGCTCTACAAGGTTCTGATCGACGCCAATCCTGAGCTGGTCATCGAGCAGATCAAGGCCTCCAAGCTGCGCGGCCGCGGCGGCGCCGGCTTCCTCACCGGATTGAAGTGGAATTACCTGCGCACCGCGGTGTCCGACCAGAAGTACATCGTCTGCAACGCGGACGAGGGCGACCCAGGCGCATACATGAACCGCAACGAGATCGAGAGCGACCCGCACTCGCTGCTGGAGGGCATGATCATCGGCGCGAACGTGATGGGCGCCTCGGAAGGCATCATTTACGTGCGCGCGGAATACCCGCTGGCGGTGCATCGTTTGAACCGAGCCATCGATCAGGCGCGCCAGTCGGGCCTCCTGGGCGATAACATCCTGGGGCGCGGCTTCAAGTTCGACATCCATCTGGTGGAAGGCGCGGGAGCGTTCGTCTGCGGCGAGGAGACGGCCCTCATCGCTTCTCTCGAAGGCTATTCCGGGCGGCCCCGGCCGCGGCCGCCATTCCCCGCGCAAAAGGGCCTGTACGGCAAGCCCACCGTGATCAACAACGTCGAGACCTGGTACAACATCGCCCCGATCGTGGCCAAAGGCCCGGCCTGGTTCAGCGAAACCGGCAGCGCCAAGAGCGCCGGCACCAAGGTCTTCTCGCTGGTCGGCAAGATCGGCAACACCGGCCTGGTCGAAATGCCGCTGGGCACGCCGCTCAAGACCTTCATCTACGACGTGGGCGAGGGCGGGACCGACGGCAAACACATCAAGGCCGTGCAGACCGGCGGTCCCTCGGGCGGCTGCATTCCCGTGGACATGTTAGATACGCCCGTGGACTACGAAACCCTGGTGCAGATCGGCTCCATCATGGGGTCCGGCGGCATGGTCGTGATGGATGAAGACAATTGCATGGTCGACGTGGCCCGCTACTTCATCGAATTCACCCACTCGGAATCCTGCGGCAAGTGCATCCCGTGCCGCGTGGGTCTGGACAAATCGCTGCGCCTCCTGAACGCGTTCACGCGCGGGTCCGCCAAGGAAACCGACCTCGACCAGCTCGACGAGATGGGCCGCATGATCCGCGACACCTCGCTGTGCGGCCTGGGACAGAGCGCTCCCAACCCGCTGCTCACCACCATGCGGCACTTTCGCCACGAGTTCGAAGACCACATCCGCGCGCACCGTTGCCGCGCGGGCGTCTGCGAGGACCTGGCGCTATCGCCCTGCGAAAACAGTTGCCCGCTGCACATGAACATCCCGCGGTTCCTCCAGCTTTATAAGGAGGGCCGTCTGGACGAAGCTTTCGAAGCGGTGGTGCTCGATAACCCGCTTCCGGCCTCCACCGGCCGCGTCTGCCAGCACCCGTGCGAAGATCGCTGCCGCCGCCGGATGGTGGACGAGCCGATCAACATGCGCGAAGTGCACCGCTTCATCGCCGATTCGATTTACGGCTCGGACCGCTTCGACGAATTGGCCGCGCGGATCGCCAGTCACAAGCTGCCGCCCACCGAGCGCAAGGTGGCGGTAGTGGGCGCTGGACCCACCGGCCTGACCGCGGCGTTCTACCTGGCCCTGCTGGGCCACCAGGTCACGGTCTACGAATCCAACCCCGAGCCCGGCGGAATGCTGCGCTACGCGCTGCCCGATTACCGCCTGCCGAAAGACGTGGTGCGGCGCGAAGTGGAACTGATCCGCCGCCTGGGCGTGGAGTTCCTGTGCGGCGTCGCGGTGGGCTCCGATATCGGCCTGAACGATCTGGATAGCCAATACAACGCCGTCTTCATGGGCATCGGAACCTGGAAAGAGTCCTGGGTTTATCTGCCCGGGACCGAGCTGCAGAGCGTGTACCCCGCGCTGCTCTTCCTGGAAGCCGTGGCCAAACAGGAATCGGTCCACCCGGGCAAGAGAGTGGTGGTGATCGGCGGTGGCAATGCCGCCATCGATTCCGCGCGCACCTCCCTGCGTCTGGGCGCCGAGGCGACCGTCATCTACCGGCGCGAACGCAAGGACATGCCCGCCATCCGGGAAGAAACCGAAGCGGCCGAAGCCGAGGGCGTGAGTTTCGTGTTTCTGGCCACGCCGCACCGCATCGTCGGCGACGAGAACGGGAAGGTGAAGGCAATCGAGGTGGTCAAGACCCGTCTCGGCGAGTTCGACGCCACCGGCCGCCGCCGCCCGATCGCGACCAACGAGATCCGCCGCTTCGAGTGCGACGCCGTCATCCTGGCGGTGGGCGAGGCGGTGGACATGGATTTCCTTCGCGCCTCCGGCCTGCGCATCAAGGAGAATGGCACCCTGGAAGTGGACCGCTACACGCTCGAAACCAGCCGCAGCAAATTCTACGCCGGCGGCGACCTGATCAGCGGCGCCTCGAACGTCTCCAACGCCATGGGATACGGCAAGAAGGCCGCGCGCAACATCGACTACCGGCTGATGGGAGGAGGCCGTTGGGGCCGCATCGCGCCGGCGTCCGAGTACGACAACACGCCGCCGGAGCAGCCCTCCGAGTGCCACCGGAACGTGACCGAGGAATTGCCGCCCCACGAGCGCGTGGAGACCTTCGAGGAATCCGTGGTCGGGTTCACCCCCGTGCAGGCCATGGACGAATCCTGCCGCTGTCTGCGCTGCGACGTGAAGGAACACCACTAAAGGAGAAATCGCTTGCCTGACAAACTTTCTATCCGAATCGACGGCGAATACGTCGCCGCGCACGAAGGCCAGACGATTTTGGAAGTGGCGCGCGCAAGCGGCAAGTATATTCCCACGCTGTGCTGGCTGGAGAGCCTGACGCCGGTCGGCGCCTGCCGCCTGTGCATCGTCGAGGTGTCCGGCGTGAACCGTCTGCTGCCGGCCTGTACCACGCCGGTGCAGGACGGCATGAGCGTCACCACCCACTCCGAAAAGCTGGCGGCCTACCGCCGCATCGCCCTGGAGTTCCTGTTCTCCGAGCGGAACCACCAGTGCGCCGTGTGCGTTTCCAATACCCACTGCGAGTTGCAGACCATGGCGCAGCGCCTGGGCGTGAACAGCGTGCGTTATGCTTACTCTTTCCCCAAGCTGGCGGTGGACGTATCGCACGAGCGCTACGTGCTCGATCACAACCGCTGCATCCTCTGCACGCGCTGCGTGCGGGTCTGCGCCGAGGTGGAAGGCGCGCACGTCTGGGACGTCAGCTCGCGCGGCATCCGCTCCATGGTGGTTTGCGACATGAACAAGCCGTGGGGCGAGTCGAGGAGTTGCACCAATTGCGGCAAGTGCGTCCAGGTGTGCCCCACCGGCGCGCTCGCCGAAAAAGGATTCGCCGTGGAGGAAATGGTCAAGCGCGACGCCAAAGTGACGCGCCTGGCTTCCCGGCGCGGAGGCCGTCAATGAAGAAGATCCGGCTTGCCACCGTCTGGCTGGACGGCTGCTCGGGCTGCCACATGTCGCTGCTCGACATCGACGAAGCCATTCTCAACGTGGCCGCGCGGGCGGACGTGGTCTACGGCCCGCTGGTGGACGCCCAGGAGTTCCCCAAAGCGGTCGACGTGACCCTGATCGAGGGCGCCGTCAGCTCGCAGGAAGACCTGGAAAAGGTGCAAACCATCCGCAAGCGCAGCAAGCTGGTGGTATCGCTCGGCGATTGCGCCGTCACCGGCAACGTTCCCTCCATGCGCAACCAGATCGCCCCGCGCAAACTGCTGGAGCGCATCTACATCGAGGGCGCCCAGGAGGGCAAGGTGATTCCGACCGCCGGCGTCCCGGCGCTGCTGCGCCAGGCCGTGCCGGTCCACCAGGTGGTGAAGGTGGATCTGCACGTTCCCGGATGCCCGCCGTCCGCCTCGGCCATCGTGTTCGTGGTGGGCGAGTTGCTCGAAGGCCGCGTCCCCAACCTCACCGGGAAGGTGAAATTTGGCTAGGAAAACCGACCCGAGTACCGCCGCCGTCGTGCCAAATGCGGGACGTGGAAGTAGCGCGATTGCGGATTCCGAAGGAACACGCGGGAATCCGTGCGTAGCAAATACGCGAGGCGCTTTTTCAGCCCGCAGGGCGAAAGACAATAGCCCATGGCGTGAGCCATGGGGATGGGACGTGTGCCCAAGAGCCCCCGGTAGGGGGCGGAAGACGGCGCTGCCGCGATCTTTCGCCCCGTGCCGGGGCTTCGTGAATCTTGCGGCTTCCCCACGGCTTACGCCGTGGGCTATTTTCTTCCGCTCTACGAGCTTGATTTCGGAGCACTCCAGAACCCCAATTCTTATGTCCCGCACCCTGTCTTGCCGGTCGCTCAGGCCCGACTCAGTCCGTCCATGTAACCAAGGGCTACACCCATGAAGAAGATCACGATCGATCCCGTTACGCGCATCGAAGGCCACGCCAAGATCGATATCTATCTCGACGACGCCGGCCGCGTCGCGGACACCAATTTCCACGTCACCCAGGTGCGCGGCTTCGAGAAGTTCACCGAAGGGCGGCCGTTCTACGAGATGCCCTCGATTACGGCGCGCATCTGCGGCATCTGCCCGGTGAGCCACCTGCTGGCCTCGTCCAAGGCGTGCGACGCGATCATGGCGGTGGTCCCGCCGGAGACCGGCATCAAGCTGCGCGAACTGATTCACTGCGCGCAGTTCGTGCAGTCGCACGCCCTGAGCTTCTTCCATCTCTCGGCGCCCGACCTGCTGCTGGGCTTCGATTCCGATCCCGCGCGCCGCAACGTCTTCGGACTGATTGAACAGAATCCGGAGATGGCCAAAGCCGGCGTGGCGTTGCGCAAGTTCGGGCAGCAGATTATCGAGGGGCTGGCCAAGGAGCGCGTGCATCCTTCCTGGATCGTGCCCGGCGGCGTAAACGCGCCGCTCGCCCCGGAAGTGCGCGACCGTATCCTCGCGGGCCTGCCCGCGGTGCGCGCGCTGGCCGATAAGACGCTGGCGTTCTTCAAGACCGTGGTGGACCAGTTCCAGGAAGAGATCGCCAACTTCGGGACCGCGCCCACCATGTTCGCCGGCATGGTGGATGAAGCGGGCGGCTTGCAGTGGTACGACGGCCGCCTCAAGTTCAAGGACGCCGAAGGCGCCACAGTTTCCGAAGGGATGGCGGCGAAGGACTACCCCGCCTTCATCGGCGAAGCGTCATTGCGCGACTCTTACCTGAAAGCCCCGTTCTACAAGCCGCAGGGTTACCCCGCGGGCGTCTACCGCGTGGGCCCGCTGGCGCGCCTGAACGTAGCGGATGGTTTTGGGACCCCGGCCGCCGACCGCGAGTTAGCCGAGTTCCGCCAGCGCTGCGGACCCGTAGTCCACAGTTCGTTCCACTACCATTACGCGCGCCTGATCGAGTTGCTGCACGGCCTGGAGAAGATCGAACGCTTGCTGGCCGACCCGTCGATCCTCAACACGCACGTGCGCGCCCATGCGGCCGTGAACTGCCTGGAGGGCGTCGGGATGATCGAAGCCCCGCGCGGCGTTCTGATCCACCACTACAAGGTGAACGAGCAAGGCGCCATCACCTGGGCCAACCTGATCGTCGCCACCGGCCACAACAACCTGGCCATCAATCGCGGCGTGGCGCAAGTCGCCAAGCATTTCATCGACGGCGGCAAGTTGCAGGAAGGCATGCTCAACCGCGTCTCCGCCCTAGTCCGCGCCTACGACCCCTGCCTGAGCTGTTCGACGCATGCGGATGGGACGTTGGCGATGGAGATCAGTTTGAGAGGGCCGGACGGGGGCGTGTTGGACCGGGTGGTCTGAAACCAGGCGACGTCAGCGCGAAAAGGGGTCAGACGCCATTTCCGCCTGGAACCAGGCCCGTGAGCTGTCCTGAGGGCACAAATCTCCCCAAACAGACCTGAAATGGTACTAGCCTGCATTTCTCATCGATCCCCCCCACCCATTTGTGGTGGCGGCCAGACGG
>OCTA010002371.1_pt1 | contig 17183 bp, 14 predicted proteins | sample 1538991 | NCBI WGS metagenome assembly OCTA01 (sample SAMEA3539302, study PRJEB22396) | soil metagenome | biome: tundra; feature: field; material: soil | place: USA | collected 2010-05 | depth 0.15 m | reverse complement strand
GACGCGAAGAAAGTCACGGACGACGAGTGCCTCTGGATGTCGAAAGACCTCGCCAAGCGCATCGAGGCCGAGCTCCAGTACCCCGGGCAGATAAAGATAACGGTCATCCGGGAGACGAGAGCTGTGGATTTCGCAAAGTGAAGCTCCTCTTCATCGGAGACGTTGTCGGCAAGCCCGGCCGCAAGGCGCTTTCTCTTCTCGAGAAAGTCATCGGGCGGGAGCACATCGACTTCACGGTCGTGAACATCGAGAACGCGGCCGGGGGTTTCGGCGTGACGGCGGAGCTCTTCGCCGACATGACCAAGCTTCCGATCGACGTTTTCACGTCCGGCAACCACATCTGGGACAAGAAGGAATTCGTACCGCTTCTCGGCGACCTCGAGAACCTGCTTCGGCCCGCGAACTACCCCCCGGGCAACCCGGGCCGCGGGTGGGCCATCCAGGACACGCCGTCCGGGATTCCCGTGGGCGTCCTGAACCTGCAGGGGCAGGTCTTCATGGCGAACACGGACTCGCCGTTTAGGGTGGGCGATCAGGCGCTCGCCGAGATGAAGGCGAAGCGGCCGGATCTGAAGGTCGTGGTCGTCGACATCCACGCGGAGGCCACGTCCGAGAAGCAGGCCATCGGCTGGTGGTTCGATGGCCGGGCGTCACTCGTCATCGGCACGCACACGCACGTCCCGACGGCTGACGCGCGCCTCCTGCCGAAGGGAACGGCCTACCAGGGAGACGCGGGCATGACCGGCGCGTACGAGGGGATCATCGGCTTCGACCCGAAAGCCATCCTCGAGAAATTCCTCTACCAGACGCCGCGTTCGATGGAGACCGCCACGCGCGACGTCCGCATGTGCGGCGCCATCGTGGACGTGGACGAGGCGACGGGGAAGGCCCGCGCGATCACGTCGATCCAGGAGAAGCTGACCGGCTAGGGCGCTGGGCCTGAACTCGTTCTTGGGGATCGACCTTCTCGTCTATGGTCCTCGGACCGTCTCCAGGTCACTCATGCTGGGGCGCAGCACCGCCGGGAAAGCAAGCTGCGCGCGATTGCCGGTGAGGCGCTCCTGAATCGACACCTAAGGGTCTGCTGGGAGAATCTCCAGCCCACGGGGAACTGCTCCATCTGCGAAAAATGCGTTTGCACGGCGTGTAGCCGGCCCGGATCGCCGCGCGCGCGTGCGCCCCAACGAACGACGAGTGCCCGCCGCCGGGCTCGTCCCGCGGGTCGCGTGCCGCGACGAGCGGGACTTCAGGCAAGAGTCGGAACGGCGGCCGCGCGGGCGCGCAGGATCTCTCCCGCGACGAGGTCGATGTCGCGCTCCGAAAGCGCCGGGCCCGAGGGCAGGTACATTCCCTTCCGGCAGAGCTCTTCGGCCACCGGGTAGCGCTCGCCGGCATGCGCTTTCCGGTAGAGGGGCTGCAGGTGCATCGGGATGAAGAACGTCCGTGTCTCGATGCCCCTGCTCGCGAGCGCGATGCGGAGCTGGTCCCGTGTCGGGCCGAAGCCGTCCTCGACGAGAATGCCGTACATCCAGAAGACGTTCGTGACTCCGGGCGACTCGCCCGGAAGAGTCAGCCCCGGAACGCCTTTGAGGCGCGCTTCATAGCGCCGCCGGTTCTCCCGCCGCGCCTCGACGAGGTCCCCCAGGCGCTCCACCTGCGCGAGCCCGACGGCCGCCTGCAGATTCGTCATGCGGTAGTTGTAGCCGAGGTACGTGTGCCAGAAATGCCGGTCGGGAGAGAACGCGTGGTCGCGCAGCCGGCGGACGAGGCGAGCGAGGCGCTCGTCGTTCGTCGTGATCATGCCCCCTTCACCCGTCGTGACGATCTTGTTTCCGTAGAACGAGAACGTTGCGGCATCGCCGAGACTTCCAACGGGTTTCCCGCGGTAAACGGCGCCGTGCGCCTCGGCCGCGTCCTCCAGGAGGAAGAGCCCCCGCCGGTCCGCCAGCTCCCGGATGGGGTCCATGTCGGCGGGATGTCCGTAGGTATGAACGACGATGATAGCCCTGGAGCGCGGGGTGATCTTCGGCTCGAGCGTCGCGGCGGTCACGTTCCACGTCACGGGGTCCGAATCCGCGAAGACGGGGGTCGCGCCGGTGTACGCCACCGCGTTCGCCGTCGCGATCATCGTGAAGGCGGGCACGACGATCTCGTCACCGGCCTTCAGGCCGAGCGCCGCGAGGACGAGATGCAGCGCAGCCGTTCCGCTGGAGCACGAGACGGCGCGCGTGCAGCCGGCGGCGCTGGCGAACGCCTCCTCGAACCGGCCGACGAACGGTCCCGCCGACGAGATCCAGTTGGAGGTGATGCATTCGGTCAGGTATCGGAGCTCGTTTCCGTCGAGGCGCGTCTCGCACACCGGAACGATCTTTCCAGGCGCGAGAACCGGCTCGGGACCGGGAATCAGCGCCCCGAGGCGTTCGAGCTCTTCCGTGTCGAGACGGGTCTCTTCAAGCATGCGCCTCTCCTCCGATGGGCTCGACGATCCAGCGTGTGAGGGCGTCGCCGCGCGCGAGGACGTCGCGGTATTCGGACTCCTCCTGGGCGGGAAAGCTCGCCGAGTAAATGGCCGCCACGCGGTCCGCCAGGAGCGGGTCCACGAGGCGGACGAAACCCGCTTGGTATCCCGGAGCGTCGCCAACGCTCAGTCGGCGGGTTCGTCGACGAACGCGCCAGTAGGACGCCAGGGCGTGCAGGCCGCGCGGAGTCGCGAGGGCGAACGGACGCGAGCGGGCGAGCGCGGCCGCCATGTGGGGCGTCGACAGGGCGCGCACCGCGCGCACGGTCTGGGCGTGCAGGCGGCGGCCGACGAGGTCGCCTGGCAACGCGGGACGGCTCGCGAAGTCCGGCGGCCGCCAGCTCCCCATCGCGACGAGCAGCCGCGCGAGATCGATACCCATGCGCGACGGGGAGCCCCCCGCGCGAAGCGCGCCGAGCGCGAGGCGGAAGCACTGTGTGCAGCGGCTACAGGTCGCCTCCTCCGGGCCCACGCGCCAGCACGAGTACTGCAGGTCGCACAGGTCGGGGTAGCGCCGCCACAGGAGGTGCTGCACCTGCTCGCTGTGGAGCGGCGTGGTGAGCGACGAGTAGACGAGCCCCGCCGGCGCGATGAGAGCCTGCACGGAGCGCTGCGTCACCGCCGAGTACATGAAGTGGGTGTGCTGGACGACGCGGCCGTCGCACTCGACGTTCTCTTGAACCTCGTTCTCGGACGCGAGGAAGAAGTGCGTGACACCGAGCGCCGTGCCCGCCGCGAGCAGCGCCGCGAGATAGAGATGGGTGTCGGTCAGCTCGTTCACGGCCACCGGATAGCCGAGGCGGTCCGCGAAGTGGTTGTCCCACGCGCTTCGGAAGTCGGAACGAACCTCCACGAGCGTGACCGCGCGGCGGCGGGCCATGTCCGACAGTACCTGCCTGCGGCGCGGCGTCTCGTGGTCATGGAGCGGCGGCATGGGCGAGGTCGTCGTCACGAGGACGGGGTTCCCGGTCAGCTCCGAGAGCAGTCCCGCATGGAGCAGACTGTCTTTTCCGCCGCTGAACGCGGCGCCGCAGCGCACGCTGGGAGCAAGCGGCTCCCAGGGCGGGAGCGGCGCGTCGCCCTCCAGGATCTCCACTGCGCGCGCCGTCTCGCGGCCGCCACGGCACGCCTCGAGCGTCTGGACCGCGGAATCCACGAGACGGTTCCACAGCTCCTTCTCGCCGTTCGGAAGTCGGACCGGGATATTCACGCGGCATGGACGCAAGAGCGCCCAGTGGGCGTGAAGGCAGAGCAGGGCGAGCCGCCACCAGAGGGCCTTCGGGACTCGGGCGAGGTCGATCGTGTCCGGGAACCGGAGCTCGAAGGAGAGCCGCCGGTAGAGGGTCGTGGCCGGCTCGACGCTCCAGCGGAACGTCGCCGTGCGCGCGCCGACCTCGGGCTCGAAGAGTTCGACGCGCGTCACGCGCCCTCGTTGAGTCCGAGCGCCGTTCGCACGATCCGGCGAAGCGACCAGTAGGACGTCGCGACGCGCCACCAGCGCGATGCGTAGATCTTCTGCAGCTCCTGCCCGCCGGGGCGGAACAGCGGCGCGAGGCCGCCTCGGAGCCACTCCGAGACCATCCACTGTGCACCCCGCGACGAGAGAAGCTCGAGGAAGAGCCGCGCCGCTGCGGCGTCGCAGGCGCCGGACTTCTCGCGAAGCTCCGGGACGAGGCCGAAGAGCGCCTCCATGAGGACGCCGTGAGTTTTGTAGAAATGCGCGACCGGCTCGGCGAGGCTGACCACGTGCGCCAGGTCCGTGGGCGCCGACCCGTGCCGGTCTTTCGCGACGTGGTGGTGGAGGGCGAGGGCCTGCGGGCACCGCCGGAGGGAGCCGGGGACGGTCCGCTCCACGCGGAATCCCCACTCGTTGTCCTCGTAATACGCGGCCATCCCGGGATCCAGCGGAAAGCGCTCGAAGGCGGCCCGCCGATAGAGGACGCACGCGCCGCCCACCCACCGGCAAGGCCCCGTCACCCCGCCCGCCACGGCCTCGAAAGGTTCGTCGGCGGAGAGCGGCGTAAAGCGCACGATTCCGTCGCGGATGAGGAAGTCGCCGCCGCAGATCTGCACGGTCCCGTCCGGCAGGACGACGTTCGCGGCCACGGCGAGCGCGGACGGGTCCGTATCGAGCGCGTGGACGAGCAGCTCGAGAGATCCCGGGAAGATCTCCGCGTCGTCGTCCAGGAACAGGACGTACTCCGTGGTGCACCGCCTTGCGGCGAGGGCGCGCGCGCGCGCGCATCCGACGTTCTCATCGAGCAGGACGAGCTCGACACGGGCGTCGCCGGACGCCTCGGCCTTGAGGATCTCCCTGGTCGTCTCCGAGGAATTGTTGTCCACGAGAAGCACGCGATCCCAAGCCGGCGCCGAATCGAGCACCGAGCGAAGCGAGGTCCGGATCGTCGTCGGGCGATTCCACGAGACGAGGACGACGGAGACGCGCGGCCCGGGAGCCGCCGCGAGGCGGGGCAGGCGCGCGAGGCTCGCAGCGGAGGCACGCGCCAGCCGCACGCGGACATCCTCGAGCGGTTGTGCGGCCGTGGCGGCGGGGCGCGCCGGCACGCACTCGGAAACGGCCGGGTCGTCGATGTGGACGACGGGGAAGCCGCCCAGAGCGAACGCGGCGATCTCCGGTATCTTGTGATAGCTCGACGCGCGGTACTCGACCGTCTTCCCGAGGAGCGCCCCGGCGATGAGGACGTGGGCGCGGTCGGTGCGCACGCGCGCGTGACGCGCGATCGTCCAGAGCCACTCGTCCAGCGACTCACAGGCCACGGAGATGTCCACGTTTCCAGCGGGAAGGGCATACCGGCCCGAGGACTCGCGGTCGGTCCGCCAGGCGTTCAGGACTCCATGCCCTTCGCGGCGCCAGGGCGAGAAGTCGAAGAAGAACGATGCGTCGTGCGCGAGGCGTGCATCGCAGACGGTCCGAATCTGCCGGTAGGACTCGCGCTCTCTCGCAAAAACGACGGCGCGGGTCCGGGAGAGCGCCTGCGCCACGGCCTCCACCGAGAGGTCGAACGAGGACGGCAGGACGACGACGCGGTCGAACGTACGCTCGAGGACGGGTAGGGCCTCCGGCATGAGCTCGTGATACGGCTCGCACCACGCGCCCCCGCCGCCGAGCAGCGCGAGCCGGCCGCGGACACGGCCGACCTCGCGAAGCGACACCTCGCGGTACGGGCGGCCCGCGAGCAGGGCCCGCGTGCCGCCGCCGATCAGGTGGTCTCCCATCTTCCCGACGCCGCGCACGAAGGTCATGTCTTCGCTGTCGCCGATCGCCTCGAGGATCAGACGGCGGCTCGCCTCGACGTGCTCCCGATTGAAGGTGCCGTCGCCGTCCGTGATGGGACGCGGCGGCGCGTCGCTCGACAGCACCGCCTGGTCGGTCGCGAGATCAGGAGTCCCAACGCTCATTGGAAGCGTTGGATCATAGTGCAGACGCCCCGGGGAACATCCAGAATGACGCGATGACGGTATCGGCGGCGTTGAGTGCGGGGTCACTCCGGGAGGTCGTGCTGATCGCCGGGAAGGACCCGCTCGTGGAGATCGGCGGGGGGCATTCGGCTTACGTCCGGGCACACGGGCGGGCCGCGCTTCGCGCGGGGTTCGTGCCGCAGATCTTCTGCGTGAGCGATCGCGAAGGCGTCTTCGAAACAGATTTCGGCGTCGTCTACCGGGTGAAGTCCCTGGTCCCACTCCACCTTCGTGCGGGAATAGGCTCGGGGTATTACATGCCTCTCGTGGTGATCCATGGCCCGCAGCTCGCCACGGCGATCTCACGGTTCCTTCGGTACCGTCCGGGCCCGCATGTCGTCCATGGATTCGGTCCGTGGGCGTACGCGGGGCTGGCGGTGCGAGAGCGCCTCGCGCGGCGCGGCGTCGCGGCGGCCACTATCGCGGGCGTCTACACGACGATCCGGCACGAATCGCGCGCGCGTGTCGAAGGGCTCGGACCGTCGCACGGCCTGGGCAAGAAGGCGCGCATCCTCGCGAAGCACTTCTGGATGACGCGCGTCGTCGAACGGCTCGAAAGGCGGACGCTCGCCGAAACACAGCTTCTTCTCGTGAACTACGAGTCCGTCCGCGCACTTCTTCCGCCGGCACGCCGGGATCCACCCATCTGCCGCCTCGTGCCCTACACGTCGGAGTCCTCGTTTTTTCGCGACGGGACGGAAACGCCGCCCTGCCCGACGTCCCTCGAGCGCCCGGATCACACCGACGTCCCGACCATCGTCTCGGTGTCGCGCCACGATCCGCGAAAGGGAGTCGACGTTCTGATTCACGCGCTCGCGATCCTCAAGGGCCTGGGTGTTCCGTTCAGGGCCTGCCTCGTCGGAGGAGGAACGCTTCTCGAGGACCACCGCCGCCTCGCGAGGAGACTGGGGATCTGCGACGTCGCGACTGTCGAGGGCTTCGTGGAGGATGTCTGGCCGTATCTGCGTCACGCCGATGTCTTCGTCCTCCCGTCTCTCGAGGAAGGGAGCGGGTCGCTGGCCCTCATCGAGGCTCTCCAGGCCGGAGCGGCCGTCGTCGCGTCGCGGTGCGACGGAATCCCTGAAGACGTGGAGGACGGCGAAAGCGCGCTCCTCGTGCCGCCGGGCGACCGCGAGGCTCTCGCGAATGCTCTCGCGAGGCTGCTGGGCGACCCGGCGCTTCGCGCCTCGCTGTCCCGGGGCGCGCGTCATGCCTTCGAGAGGAAGTTCGGAGCGGACGGGTTCTCCCATGCTCTCGCGGCGGCCTACCGGTCGGCGGCGCCGGGCGATGCTTCGTGAGAATCCTCGACGTTTCACCGCGGGTCGCGTACCCGCCCCAGGGAGGATCCGAAGTTCGGACGTTCAACCTCCTGCGTCACCTCGGCCTCCGGCATGAGGTCTGCCAGTTCTCGCAGGCGCAATGAACGTAACCTGCGACCTCGCGAACTGGACCGGCCGCTCCATATTGGCTAGGATCGCCGCATGGCCGTCGACAAGGAGCTCCTCGACATCCTCGCGTGTCCCGCCTGCGACGCGCGTCCCCCCGTGACGCTGTGCCTCCTGAAGGCCGACGTCGCGAAAAACGTGATCGAAAAGTACCGTGAGAGCCTGAAGGACGAGGAGCCCGTCGTGACCGAGGGGCTCTCGTGTGCGGCCTGCGGACGCGTCTATCCGATCGTGTCCGACATCCCCGTGATGCTCGTCGAGGAGGCTCTTCCGGCCGACGCCCGGATGGCCTGATCCTTCCCTGAGGCTCCTTCCCGAACCGATCGCGCGCCGAAGCGGATGGGAACGTGCGGCGTTCGTGTTCTTCCTGCTGGGTGTCGGGTGCGTTCCGGGAATCGGCGTCGCCAACATCTTCCTCGCGCTGACTCTCGCCTGCACGATCGTGTGGCGTCTTTCGGCACGCGGGCGCGGCGAGGATTTTCTCGGCCCGTTCCGGCGCACGACGCCGCTCCATGCGCCCATCGGGGCCTTCGTGCTTTTCTCGGTGCTCTCCTGCTTCTTCTCGACGCTTCCTTCGCGGTCGCTCATCCAGATCAAGGGCTTCGGGACGTTCCTCCTGGTCGTATTTGCCGCTGCGCTTCTGGACGACGAGGGCGACGTGCGCCTCGTCATCGACCTCTGGCGGACGACGGCGCTCTATCTCGTGCTGCGCGGACTCGTCGAGTGGCTCGCGGGCGCCAACAACCTCGGTGAGAGAGTTTCGGGTGGCCTCTCCGTCTACATGACGTACGCGGGCCTGCTCCTCGTTCTGGTGCCTCTCCTCGGAAGCCGGGGCCTCTCCGGCGGCCGCCGGGGCGCACGCCTCGCGGACGCCGCCGTCGCGGCGGCGGGTGCGCTCGCGATGGCTCTCACGCTCACGCGCGGCGCCTACGTGGGCCTCGCGATCGGCCTTCTCGCAGTGCTCCTCGTGGCACGGCCGCGCCTCGCCTTGGCGGCGCCGTTCGCGGTTGCGCTGTTCTTCGTGCTCATGCCGCTGGCTGTGCGCGACCGTCTCATGTCGGTCACGAACCCGAAGGACGTCACGATGAACGACCGGGTCGCGATGTGGAAGGCGGGAGGCGCCATGATCGCGGACCGGCCGCTCTTCGGCGTCGGGCCGGGGCGGGTCAAGGCGCTCTACTCGGGCTATCGCGTGCCGGGCTGGGTGGAGCCTCGGCCGGGCCACGTCCACAACAACGTCGTCATGATCGCAGCCGAGACGGGGATCCCCTCCGTTCTCGCATACCTTGCGTTCGTCGGGGCGTTCTTTCTCGGCGCCGTCCGGATCGTGCGTCGCGCACCGCGCGGCGATCCCGCACGCGGCGTCGCGCTCGGGGCCATCGGCGCGATGGCGGCGCTCTTCGCGGCGGGGATGTTCGAGTACAACTTCGGCGACGTCGAGGTCCTCATGGCGACGCTCGTCGTCGCGACGCTTCCGTTCGCCGCCTCGCGGGCGAGCCGGGCTGCCGACTAGAATCAAGACGATGTCGAGCCGCTTCCCGGGCCGCGGGTACTCCCTCCGCCGCGTGACGCACCGCGTCGCCGAGACGCAGATGTCCCTCGGGGACGCGGGGCCGAACGCGATGGCGATGACCGTGTCGGAGGTCATCGCACAGATCAACGGAATGCTCCGCCAGGGCCTTCCGAGCGTGTGGGTCCGTGGAGAGATCTCGGGTTTCCGGGGGCCGGCGGCCTCCGGGCACTGCTTTTTTTCCTTGAAGGATGAATCGGGCAACGCCACCCTGCGCGTGAAGGTCTTCGCGAGCGACTACCGCCGTATTCCGTTCACTCTCGAAGAAGGTCTTCTCGTTCTCGCCCGCGGTACGCCGGACGTCTACCCAGAGCGCGGTGAGCTTTCGCTGCGGATCGTCGAGATCCAGCCCTCCGGTATCGGCGCGCTCCAGCTCGCGTTCGAGCAGCTGAAAGCGCGACTAGCCGCGGAGGGTCTCTTCGACCCCGCGACGAAGCGCCCGCTGCCGCTCCTGCCGCGGCGCATCGGCGTCGTGACCTCACGTCACGGGGCCGCGCTCCGGGACATCCTGAAGGTCCTCGACGCGCGCTTCCCGAATGCCCACGTGACGCTCTACCCGGCCTCCGTGCAGGGCGCTGCGGCGCCGGGAGAGATCGTGCGCGCGCTGCGCGCGTTCTCGCGCGTGCCCGGGGCCGCGGACGTCGTCATCGTCGCGCGAGGCGGCGGATCGAAGGAGGACCTCGCCGCGTTCAACGACGAGGCGGTCGTCCGCGCCGTGGCGGCCTCGCGCGTGCCCGTCGTCTCGGCGGTCGGCCACGAGGTGGACGTCACGCTCACGGACCTCGCGGCCGACCTCCGCGCCGCCACTCCGTCTCAGGCGGCGGAGCTCGTCGTCGAGCGGCTGGACCGCTTCGAGGAGCGCCTGGCGCGCGGGGAAAAGGACCTGAAGACTCTTCTGAAGGGAAGAGTGGACGGGGCGGTTCACGAAATTTCCCGACTCCTCTCGGCGCCGGCGTTCGCCGGATTTCCGGCGGCCGCCGCCCGGGGCGGGGCCGAGTCGCGCGCTCTCGCCGTCGCCCTCTTTTCCTCCTTTCGAAGAATCCCCGCTTCCCTTGCGGCGCTTGTGGCGGGCCTCGGGCATAGCGTCCGCGCATGGGTCGATCGTGCCGCGTTGCCGTTCCTCGGCGAGCGCGTCCTGCAGGAGCGGCGCGCCGCCGGGGACCGGATGGCCGCCCGCGTCGCGGCCGCGAACGAGAAGCTCGGCGTCGCGGCCGGGCGCCTCGAAGCCCTTAGCCCGCTGCGCGTTCTCGCGCGCGGATACGCGATCGTGACGAAGGAAGGTGAGGCGGCGCCGGTGACGGACGCTGCGATCCTCGCGGCCGGAGACGCCGTGCGGGTGCGGCTCGCCCGCGGGCGGGCGTCCGCCCGCATCCTCTCGACGGAGACCACATGAGCAAGACGAAGGCCCTGCCGAAGAACCTGTCGTTCGAGAAAGCGCTCGAGCGCCTCCAGGAGATCGTCGCCGAGCTCGAGGACCCCGAGAAGGGCCTCGAGGCAAGCCTCGAGCTGTTCGAGGAGGGCGTTGGGCTCTCGCGCTTCTGCCGTTTGCGCATCGACGAGATCGAAAAGCGCGTGGAGGTCGTCCTGAAGGAGACGCCGGACGCACTCGTGACGGAGCCCCTCGACGAAGAGCTCGACGAGGACGCGCTCGACGGGGAAGAGCCGGAGCGATGACTGGAGAAAAGGCCGGCGCACTCCTGCCGGCGGCCCTCGAGAATCGACGCCGGGATGTCGAGGGCGCGCTCCTCGCCGTCCTGCCCAGGGAGGGAGCCGAGCCAGCCGCCCTCGTCGCCGCGATGCGCTACAGCGTCCTCGCGGGCGGCAAACGGCTGAGGCCGCTCCTTTTCCTCGCGGGAGCCGAGTCCTGCGGGGCGGAACGCCTCCCGGAGGACGCGCTCGAGGCGGCCGTGGCGCTCGAGCTTCTTCACACGTATTCGCTCATTCACGACGACCTGCCGTGCATGGACGACGATGCGCTGAGGCGGGGAAGGCCCACGTGCCACGTCGTCTTCGGCGAGGCGACGGCGCTGCTCGCGGGCGACGCGCTGCAGACTCTCGGCTTCGAGGTTCTCGCGACGCGGCCCGCGGGAGATTCGCGCGCGGCCCGGCGCTCCGACGCGATCGCCCGCACCGCCCGCGCGCTCGGCGTCCTGGGCATGGCCGGCGGGCAGGCCCTGGACCTCGGGGCGACCGGCGTCGAAATTCCCGAGCCGGAGCGCGCGTCGCATCTCCGACGGATTCATGCCTTGAAGACGGGCCGGCTCATCCGGCTGTCCCTCGAGCTCGGAGCCCTTCACACGGGAGCAAACGCGGACCGGCTTCGCGGCGTTTCTCGCTACGGGGATGCCCTTGGGCTCCTGTTCCAGATCGCCGACGACCTCCTCGACGTCACGCAGACGTCGGAAACTCTCGGCAAGACGGCCGGGAAGGACTCCGCCCAGGAGAAGCTCACGTATCCTTCGGTCTTCGGCCTCGAGGGCGCGTTTCAGGAGCGCGACCTCGCGCTCGCCGCGGCACGGGAGGCCGCCCGGGAGCTCGAGGGCGACTCAGGGCTTCTCGCCGGGCTGGCGATGTTCGCGGCCGGCCGCGACCGATGAGGGGAATTCGAGAAGCCTGAAGCGCTCGGCGGCGTGCGCCGGGCGAGCTAAGATCCGCCGGTGGCAACGAGTTCTCTAGATCGCCGTTTCGGATGGACCGTGGGAGGCGTCTTCGCCATCCTGGGCGGCCTCCTTCTTTGGCGTCACCGGAACGCCATGGCCGTCGTCGCGTTCGCGCTCGGCGGGCCTCTCCTCCTTCTCGCCGCGTTTTTTCCCGCGGGTCTCGCCCGCCCGCATCGCGCGTGGCTCGCCTTCGCTCGCTTTCTCGGCCGCGTCAACTCGGCGGTCTTCCTGTTTCTCACTTTTTTTCTCGTGCTCACGCCGCTCGGTTTCGTCCTGCGCCTCTTCGGGCGCGACGAGCTGAGGCGGCGCGGGCCCGCGCCACCTTCGATGTGGTCGCCTTACCCGGAGCGAAATCGCGACCCGCGCCATTACGAGACGATCTGGTGATGAGGAAGAGCGAGGTCCTTTCGCAGCTCTGGCAGTTCCTCAAGTACCGCAAGAAGTACTGGCTCATGCCCATCGTGTTCCTGCTCGTCCTCGTCGGCCTCCTTCTCGTCCTCGCCGAGAAGAGCGTCATCGCTCCCTTCATCTACACGTTGTTCTAGAGCCGTGACGGCGATCCTCGGCCTCTCGGCCTACTACCACGACTCGGCGGCGTGTCTTCTCGTCGACGGGACGATCGTCGCCGCCGCGCAAGAAGAGCGCTTCACGCGAAAGAAGCACGACGCGGAATTTCCGGCGCACGCGGCGCGCTACTGCCTCGACGCGGGCGGGCTCACAGCCGACCGCCTCGACCACGTCGCGTTCTACGACAAGCCCCTCCTGAAATTCGAGCGCCTTTTCGAGACGTATCTCGACTACGCGCCGCGCGGATTCGCCTCGTTTTGCAAGGCGATGCCTCTCTGGATCACGGACCGTCTCTGGATGTCCGAGCGCATCGCGAAAGCGCTGGGCTTTTCGGGCCGGATCCTGTTCTCCGATCATCACGAGTCGCACGCGGCCTCGGCGTTCTACCCGTCGCCGTACGAGGAGGCGGCCGTGCTCACGATGGACGGCGTGGGGGAGTGGGCGACGTCCTCGCTCGGAATGGGCCGCGGCAACCGGCTCGACATGCAGGCGGAGCTCAAGTTTCCCCACTCCATCGGTCTTCTCTACTCGGCGTTCACCTACTTCTGCGGCTTCAAGGTGAACAGCGGCGAGTACAAGCTCATGGGCCTCGCGCCCTACGGCGAGCCGAAGTACGCAGGGCTGATCCGCGAGAAGCTCGTCCACGTCTGCGAGGACGGCTCGATCCGGCTCGACATGGATTACTTCGACTTCGCCGACCGGCTGAGGATGACGGGGGCGGGATTCGAGCGGCTCTTCGGCGGGCCGGCGCGCGCGCCCGAGTCGAAGCTCACCCAGCGCGAGATGGATCTTGCGCGTTCGATCCAGGACGTGACCGAGGAAATCGTCCTGAGGATGGCCCGCCACGCGAAGAAGACCACGGGCGCCCGGTATCTCTGCATGGCGGGCGGAGTCGCGCTGAACTGCGTGGCGAACGGCCGGCTCCTCGAGGCGGGGATTTTCGACGACATCTGGATCCAGCCCGCGGCCGGCGACGCGGGGGGCGCCGTGGGCGCCGCCCTCTCGATCTGGCACCGCCACCTCGGCAAGCCGCGGGAGAGCGCGGAGAAGAGGGGGACGTGGGAGAGTCCTTTGAGGGGGGAAGAGAAGAGAGGGATTTCTTCGAATGAAAAGAGAGCTGGTGGCGTGCGCGAGGCAGATCTTCGCGCTTATGCGAGCCCCTTGCCCCCGTATGAAGACGGCATGTCAGGCGCGTTCCTCGGCCCTTCTTACCCTTCTAAGAAAATACAAGCGTGGCTCGAGTCACGGCGTTACCCGTTTCGCACTCTTCCCGTCTCGGAAATCCCCGGCGAGGTCGCAAGGTTTCTCGCCGAGGGCAAGGTCGTGGGTCTTCTCCAGGGACGCATGGAGTTTGGGCCGCGGGCGCTCGGCGGACGCAGCATCCTCGGCGATCCACGTTCGCCTGCGATGCAGTCCGTCATGAACCTGAAGATCAAGTTTCGCGAGTCGTTCCGGCCGTTCGCGCCGTCTGTCCTCCGCGAGGAGGCGGCGAGGTGGTTCACGTTCGCGTCAGACTCGCCTTACATGCTCCTTTGCGCCGATGTGACGCCGGAAAAGCGCCGCGCGATGACCGCCGAAGAGAACGCGCTCTGGGGAATCGAGAAGCTCAACGTGCCCCGCTCGTCGATCCCCGCGGTCACGCACGTGGACTATTCCGCGCGGCTCCAGACGGTGCGCCGGGAGACGAACCCGGTCTATCACGCGATCCTTTCCGCGTTCCAGGAGCGCACGGGCTGTCCCGTCGTCGTGAACACGTCTTTCAACGTGCGGGGAGAGCCGATCGTTTGCACGCCGGAGGATGCCTACCGATGTTTCATGAGAACGGCGATGGACGCGCTCGTCCTCGAGAACCACGTTCTCCTGCGCGACGACCAGCCGGCGTTGCTCGAGGACGACGACTGGACAAAAAGGTTCACGCTTGACTGAGGCGAGTCCGAACCGGGGCGAAACGGGGGAGCGCGTCGGTCGGTCGGTGGTCGTCGGGCTCTTCCTGACGGCCCTCACGTTCGCTCTGTACGGTCGGGCCCTCGGGTTGTGGTGGACGTTCGAAGACCCGGCGATTCTCCTTCACGGCCAGATCCACGCGCCCTGGTCGACATTCTTCATCCCCGAGGTCTATCAGACCTACAACCGGATCTCCTTCACTCCAGGCCTGATCGTCTCCTTCGCCGTGGATCGGCACCTCGTCGGATATCGACCGGCGCTGTTCTACGCACACCAGCTCCTCGCGCTGGCGCTCGCGGCCGGCCTGCTCGAACGCCTTCTCCGGCGCTACGTTTCGCGTCTCTGGTCCTTCCTCGCGGCGGCGCTGTTCCTCGTGGGTATCCCCGTCGCCGGGGTCGCCCCGTGGCTCGGGGTTCGCCACTACGTGGACGGGCTCGTCCTTGCGCTCGGCACGATTCTCTGTTTTCGGAGAGGCTTGTCGAGTCACGCGCGCGCGTGGACGCTCGCCTCGGCGGCGCTCTATCTCGGGGCGGTCCTGTGCAAGGAAATCTATGCGCCGGTTTTCCTCCTGGTCTTCCTGCTGCCGGAAGGAAGTCCCGCGCGGCGTCTCGTTCACGCCGCACCGCTCGTGCTCGTGGCGGGCCTGTACGCGGTCTGGCGCCAATTCATGCTCAGCGGATACTTAGGCGGCTACGCCCAGCGTCGGCTCGACCTGTCGGAGCTCATGCGCCTCGGCCGACTCCTTCTCGGGCAGGCGGCCACAGCAGTGTTTGGAGTATCCGGCCTACCCGCGACACTCGCCCTCGGCGCGCTCGCCCTGGCCTTTCTCGTCGTGGTCGTGCGTGGCGGCGGAGCGGCGCTCCTGTGCGTCGCGATCTGCCTCGCGGTCGCCCTCGGCCCCCTCCTGCCGGTGGGCGATTCGTTCGAGACACGGTATGCGTTCGTCCCCTGGGTGTTCGCGGTCTCCGGAACGGGCTGGGCCGCGGCCCGCTGGGCGCTCGGGCGGGGCCGCGCGCTGGCCGGCCTCGCGCTCTTCGCCCTCGCGCTAGGTCTCGTCTGGCCCGCGAACCGTCGGCGATGGGCCGAGGTCATCCGTGTCGGAGAGCGGAGCCGCGCCGAAGCCAGCTTTTTCTTCGAGAGATCCGGGCTCCGGGACGTCGTGCGCGCGCCGGTGGAGCGCGGAAATTTCTACTCTACTCTCGCCGAGATTCGAACGCGGATCTTTCATCGATCGCAGCCCGGCCACGCGGCCTTCGACGACCTGTTCTTCTGCCGGCACGGCGGGGAGGGCCTGCAGGTTTTCGGCTGGGCGGAGAGCAAAGGCGCGCTCGAGCGTCTCGAAAGCCCGGACGCGCTCTGCACGGCCTACACCTCTACGATCCGCGAATCGGCCCCTCTCTCGCTCGCGATGACACGCGAGAACGGCGTCCTCTCATGGACGTTCGGGCCCTACGCCGAGGGCCGCTGGGCGGTCCTCCTCGGGGAAGACCTCGTCCGCTACGACGTGCCTCGGGAGGGGCGGATCCTGCCGTTCCTGCCGGACGATCTCGTCGTCACGCTTCGATACGAGTCTGCCGAAGGCTGGCGAACTTTCAGCCCGGCGCTGCCGTTCCGTTCGACGAACGGCAGCGCCGGGCTGAAATGGTCGCGTTGAACGGCTCGCTCGCCTACGGGAAGATTCCGAGCTCCATGTAGCTCACGGCGATCTTGTCGATCGCCGAGATGAAGGCCGCTGTCCGGAGATCCGATTTCGGGTGCTTGTGCTGCACGTCGCGGATCTGCTGCCACGCGACGGACATCGTCTCTTCGAGGCCCGAGTTGACGAGGTCTTCCTCCTCGGCCCCGTGAATGACGAGCTTGCGCACACCCGAGGAGAGAGATTTGCCCGTCGCGCCTTCGATGGACTTCACCATTTCCTCGGCCCTCATCTCCTCGAAGCGCTTCTCCATCCGCCCGAAGCGCACGTGCGAGAGGTTTTTCAGCCATTCGAAGTACGACACGGTGACGCCGCCCGCGTTGAGGTACATGTCTGGGATGACGCAAACGCCGTTCTGACGGAGGATTGCGTCGCCGTCGGCCGTGATCGGGCCGTTCGCGCCCTCGGCAATGATTCTCGCGCGGACCCTCGAGGCGTTCGCGGCCGTGATCACGTTCTCGAGCGCGGCCGGGACGAGGATGTCGCAGTCGAGGAACAAGGCGTCCTCGGCGGGGAGGTCCGTCGCGCCGGGAAAGCCGCTGATCTTCCGCGTCGCGGCGCGGTGCTTCAGCACCGCGCCGACGTCGAGGCCCTTCGGGTTCGCGATCGCGCCTTCCCACTCCGAGAGGCCGACGATCACGGCGCCTCCCTCCTGGAGGAATCGCGCCGCGTGCGACCCGACGTTGCCGAGTCCCTGCACGACAACGCGCTTGCCCGCGAGCCCGCCGGAGAGGCTTAGCGTCTCGAGGAGTTCGGCGTCCGAGAGCGCCTCCCTCACGCCGAAGAAAACGCCGCGGCCCGTGGCCTCCTTGCGCCCGCGGATGCCGCCCTGGCTGATCGGCTTGCCCGTGACGCATCCGATCGCGTCGATCTCGCCGGGATGGAACTGGGCGTACGTGTCGGCGATCCAGGACATCTCGCGCGGACCGGTCCCATAGTCGGGGGCCGGCACGTCGATCCCGGGCCCGATGAAGTTTTTCTTCGTGAGCTCGGCCGTGTAGCGGCGCGTGATGCGCTCGAGCTGCTCGATGGACACTTTCCGCGGGTCGATCTTGATGCCGCCCTTCGCTCCGCCGAACGGCACGTCGACGATCGCGCACTTGAAGGTCATGAGCGCGGCGAGAGCGAGGACCTCGTCCTCGTTGACGTCCGGCGAGTACCGGATTCCACCCTTGACGGGCAGCTTGTGGTGGCTGTGCTCGGCGCGCCAGGCCTCGATGACCTCGTAGCCTCCCCCTTCCTTTCGGACCGGGAAGCGGAACTTGTAGATGCTGTTGCAGACCTTGATCTGGTCGAGGAGTCC
>OCTA010002367.1_pt1 | contig 17193 bp, 11 predicted proteins | sample 1538991 | NCBI WGS metagenome assembly OCTA01 (sample SAMEA3539302, study PRJEB22396) | soil metagenome | biome: tundra; feature: field; material: soil | place: USA | collected 2010-05 | depth 0.15 m | reverse complement strand
CCGGCAGGAACCGCCAGCCGACGATCGCTTCGTAATTGCCGCGCGTATAGTTCAACGAACTGTAGGACTGCCAACGCGGGATGGTGCCGTTCCAGTCGGTCGACCTGCCCACGGTCTCGTGGACGGTATCTTCGGGGAACGCCTGGAATGTGTAGTGATGGTAAATGCTGACGGCCGTCGAAAGATCGAACCGTCCCATGGTGTCATTGTTGTAGGTGTATTTCGCCGCCACGTCGAATCCGTCAAGGTCCTGTTTCGCAATGTTCGTGTTCAGGTCGACGAAATAGATGTTGTCCCCCACATTGCCGCTGACCTGTCCCGGAGCGGTGACCAATGGGCCGGTGAAGCTGCCGATATGCACCTGGCTGCCATACCTGGAAGCGGCCCCAAGGTTTTCAACATCCTGCAATTGGGTATTCGTCGGGACCGCCCCAACAAGGTCTGTCTGCTTGATGTTCCAGTAATCGACCGAGACTGAGAATCCCTTGACGGCCTTGGGTGAGTAGACGAAACCAAGGGTGTAATTCGTTGATTTGGAAGGAAGCAACTTCGAGTTGGCGCCGGATTCCTGATTGACTTGGTAGCTGCTGATAACGGGGCCGCCATTATGCGGAGTAAGGTCGAACGCGTCGCTAAATCCGATGCCCACCGGGCCGTAGAGTGAGTACAGGGTAGGCGCCGAGAACGATTTCGAGTAGGTGCCGCGCAGGGCAAACTCGTCGTTGAAGGGCAGATACCGGAGCGTCAATTTCGGCACCGTCGGACCGGTGGTGTCGCTATAGGCCTCGTGGCGGACGGCACCGGAAACCTCCAGGTAGTGGGCACCGGGCACATCCTTCAGGAGCGGAAGACGCAATTCGGCGAATACCGACTCAACTCTGCGGCTGCTCCTGAACGGATAGAAGGTCGTGGCCCCGTTCCAGCCGAGTTGGCCGGTGACCGGGTCGATCACGCTCAACGGGTCCGCGATGCCGCTCAGGAATTCCTTGCGGTATTCTCCGCCGATGGCGATGTCCGCCGGCCCGCCGGGGAGATCAAAGAGCTTGCCCATAATCTTAAAATCCCAGTTGGACAACTTGCTGATGAAGGAGCCCGTGGCAGTGCCAACGATGCCGTCACCTTCAAGAATGCCCGGCTTCTGCGTGCGGGCAAAGAAGTTGAAGTCGCCATTGATGATGGCATTCGCCAAGTGCACGTTATTGATGACGCCAGGATTCGAATAGTCCTCAGTAATCCGGTTATAAGTCCCTGCGAATTCCCAAGACCAGTCGGAGCTGATCTGGCCCCTCAGGCCGGCGACGGCCCGAATGCTTGCGTCGTCGTTGATGTATTGGCGGGGATTGTTCACCAGGCGATTGCGAGCCGTGACGCTGACGTTGAAGGGATTGCCATAAAGTCCGGCCGGGATCGACGAGCCGCCTGACCCTGGAATCGTCGGGTCCGGAGCCAATGCGGCTAATGCGCTGGAGTTGATGGGTTGTCCGTTGATTTGACTAAACGTGTTGGTATGCACGTACATGATGTCACCAAACACCTTCAGATTATCCGTGATTTTGTGCTCCCAATCGATCGTCATGGCCTCGCGCTGGTTTCCGACCGTCTGCGTCACATATTGCGACAGATTAAAAAGCTGGAACTGCTGGGCTGAGTTGCGGGGGCCGGAATAGGTGCCGTTGGCCACGAGCGTGGCCGCCGGAAGACCGCCTTCGGCTACCGTCGGGGCGTTCAGGCTGGGATCGAGGTAATAGTAGTTGGAGCCGACGTTCACCGATCCGGCGAACGTGGGGGTGCCAAATGTCACCGCGGAATACGGCCGCTCAAAGTTCCAGATTGGATCCACCTTCACCCACTCAGCCGAGATCGTCATGCTGGTTTTGCCGTTGTCGACACCGCCCACGATATACCCTGTCCGCTCGGCATAATGTCCCTGGTCCGTCGACCAGCCGTACCGGCCACCAACCTCAAATCCCTCGTAATTGGACTTGAGAATGATGTTCACCACGCCGGAAACCGCGTCGGAGCCGTAGATGGCCGACGCCCCGTCGGCCAGCACCTCAACGCGCTCGACCGCCGCGACCGGTATCATATTCAAATCGACGAACTGGAAGTTGCCCTGGGCATCGGCCGGGTTAAACGCAACGCGCCGGCCGTTGATGAGGACGAGCGTGCTGGTGTTGCGGAGCGCGATCTGAGCGCCACCCTGGGTGAAACCGCTGGATATATTGGCATTCGTGCTGCCCAAGTTGGCGGAGCCCTGGAACTGCGGGACCGTCTTGCGCAAGACGTCGAGCAAGCTGTTGTCGTTGCCCGAATTTTGAATGGTATTGGCGTCCACACTTATCACCGGGATCGCCACCGAATTGGCGGCGGGAGGCAGGTAAGACCCCGTCACCACGAATGCTTCCATCTTGACCTCTTGCGGTACGGCCGGAGCCGCGGCGGGAGCGGTCTGGGCGACCGCGACAGACGAAAGGCCGACGCCAAGAAACAATGCAAGCGCAGCCCACGATTTCCTTACGGAATTCAGGTTCATTGGTTTATCAGTTGTGCTTTGGTTGGTAAGAGGCCGTGGTCTAGGGCCACCGTAGGTTCTCTTGGGGCGAAAAAGGAGCATGATTCCTGCCAGGATGCAATATCTTAGTTAATTCGCGGCAACAACACGATAAGACGCTGTGATCTGATATTGAAGCACCTATCGGGAGCGGAGCAGCGTCCGGGCAATTTCTGTTCGCGCAACGCGCCGGACCGTTTATGATTCTCGCAATAATCCCTAATGATGAAGGAACTGCAGGAAATATTGGCCGCGCTTGATTCTTCGCCGTCGGCGGGCGCGATTCTGGCGACTTTGGTGAAGGTGGAGGGCTCATCCTACCGGCGCCCGGGAGCGCGATTGTTGCTCACCCGAGAGGGCCGCCGGATCGGATCAATCAGCGGGGGCTGTCTGGAGGACGACCTTGTCGCCCAAGCCAAGAAGATACAGGACTCCGGCCAGGCGATAACAGTGACCTACGACACCACGTCCGAAAACGATCTCGTGTGGGGGGTGGGACTGGGCTGTCACGGCATTGTTCACGTGCTCATCGAGGAACTTCCACCGCGTCCAGCCTGGGCCGATGTCCTCCGCGAGAACTTTCGGCAACGGGTCCCGACGGAGCTCGCGGTCGTCTGGGGTGCGCCCGCTGGCGTCCGCCTGGGCACGGGCCTCGCGGGAAACGCGCCTCCAGAGCCCAGCCTCAGGGTGTTTTGCCAGACCGTGCTCCCGCCCACGCCGTTGGTGATCTTTGGAGCAGGAGATGATGCCCGACCGCTGGCGCGTTTCGCCAAAGAACTTGGCTGGCACGTCAGCGTCGTTGACCCCCGCCCGGCATTCGCGACGCCAGCGCGGTTTCCCGAGGCCGACCTCACCGTGGTGGCCCGCCCGGAAGAAGCAGCCGCGCGGATCCCCCTTGGCCCTGATTCGGTGGTCGCCGTCATGACCCATCATTACCTCCATGACGTGCTCCTGCTGCGGACGCTGCTGCCGCTTCCCCTCGCCTTTCTCGGCTTGCTCGGCCCCAGACAGCGCGCTGAACGGATCCTCTCCGACCTCGCGGCGGCCGGGCTCGCGGTCACCCCGGAAATGCACGCCCGGTTGCACGCGCCGGTCGGCCTGGACCTCGGCGCGGACCATCCGGAGGAAGTGGCGCTGGCCATTCTCGCCGAGATGCAGGCCGTGCTCTCCGGCCGCGACGGCCGGCCGCTCCGCGAGCGCAACCGCCCGATCCACGCCTGATCCCTGTACTGGAAGGGCCCGGATCACGTCGTCTTCGGTGGCGATCTCGGCGGCAACGAGTCGCTCTCGCTGCGGTCGATCCAGCTTTCCACGCGCAAGGTCGTTTCGCTCGTCGAGTCGTTTCGCGAGCGTTACTCGGACAGGGCCAACCAGGCGCAGCTCGACAAATTCCACAAGCCCTACGAATACCTCCGCCTCGACACGGAAGGCCACGGCTTCCGCAAGGAGGAGAACCGCATTCTCTTCTACCGGGCGGTCGAGACCTTCTTCGCCACCAATCTCCGCGAGTCCCAAGGTGAAAAAAAGATCCTTCCCGGCAAGGGCATCGAGCTGCCGGCTCAGGAACGCCAGTGACGGGTGGGGCGGGCGACCGGCCCGATCCTGCGCGCCGCCGCAATCGCTTTTCTCTTTTTGCCAAGGCGCCGCCTTCGTGTTTCGTAGCGGCGATGCCCTCGTTCCATTTCGGCGCCATCATCCTCGCCGCCGGCGCCTCGACGCGCATGGGCCGGCCGAAGCAATTGCTGCGAATCGATGGGCGCACGCTGCTGCGCCGCACGGTGGACGCGGTTCTCGCCTCTGCCGCCTGGCCGGCGGTCGTGGTGATCGGGGCCCACCAGGATTCCGTGAGGCCTGAAGTCGCACGCCTGCCGGTGCTCATCATCGAGAATCCCGGGTGGGAGGAAGGATTAGCCTCGTCGATCCGGGCGGGAGCACGCGTATTGGACACGTTTTCGCTGTCGCTCGATGCCGGGCTCCTGGTGGTCTGTGATCAACCAGGATTTTCACCGGCGGCCATTACCCGCCTGACCGACGTCGCGGTCAGCAGTGGAAAGTCGATCGTGGCGGCGCGCTACGACGGCCATCCGGGGCCGCCGGTGTTGTTCGCACGGTGCCACTTCCATGAGTTCACCGAGTTGCGCGGTCCGGGCGGCGCGCGGCCGCTCCTGGAGCGCCATGCCGGCCAACTGGCCACCGTGGATTTGCCGGAACTGGCCACCGATCTCGACACCCCGGAAGACTACCGGGCCTTCCTGGCCAGCTCTCAATCGACCCGGCAGCCCGCCCTCTGAACAAAAGACCATTTGAATCCGAACCCTGGCGTGGTGAACCCCGTCAACATCAATCCATGAAAACAGCCGCTGGCGTCTCCCTCCTCCTGACTATTTTGCTGCTCTGCTTCCTTTCCCCGGCTTCGGGCGTCGAACCGGCAGGTAATGTTCCGGTGACGCCGGCCGCCACCAAAACGGTCGGCAAGGAGGCCCTCAAGGCCGAGGTCGCCGGGATGGAGGACGCATTCTGCGCGATGGCAAAAGAGAAAGGTGTCCTTGCCGCCTTCGAGCACTTCGCCGCCCCCGACGTCGCCTTCGTCGACACTGATCCCCGCAAATTTCGCGGCCTCGCTGCCGTGCGGGAACGGCTCGGACCCGACCAGCCCGGGGTCTCGGTGACCTGGTCCGCCATGTTTACCGACGTTTCTGACGACGGCACCCTCGGTTACAACTGGGGACGCTACGAATGGCGCAGCCCGAGCCCAGGCGGCCAGGAACGCGTCCGGACAGGGTTTTTCCTCACGATCTGGAAACGGCAACCCGACGGCACCTGGCGCTACGTGATGGACAACGGCGCGCCGGACCGACCGGCTCCGAATAAAGTCGAGGAGCCGACGCCAAAGAAACCAGAAGGAGAAGCAACACCTTAGGCGCTGATCGGTGGGATGCCCGATTCCAGGCGATAGAGGCGTCGATTGGTAGGAAGCCCGCTTGCGGGCGATCGCTCAATCTGTCGCGAGCAAGCTCGCTTCCTACATCTACGATCGCTCGACGGGGCGCGAGCACGCTCGCTTACTACATCTACGGTAGCTTCGCTTCCTCGACTTTTTTCGCCTGCGCTGCGCGAAAAGCATCCAGGGCCTGCGCGATCCTGGCGTCACTCAGCGCCAGGATGGCCGCGGCGAAAAGCGCGGCGTTGATCGCGCCCGGTTTCCCGATGGCAAATGTCGCCACGGGAACGCCCCCGGGCATCTGCGCCATCGACAGCAGCGAGTCGAGTCCTTTGAGCGACGTCGATTCGATCGGCACGCCGAGCACGGGCACCGGCGTGAGCGCCGCCGCCACGCCCGCGAGATGAGCCGCACCGCCCGCGCCGGCAATCACCACCTTCAAGCCGCGGTCGCGCGCCGACAGACCCCACTCATACATCAACTTCGGCGTGCGGTGGGCGCTGATCACCCGCTTCTCGTAGGCCACGCCAAGTTGGTCGAGCGTCTGCGCCGTATGCTGCATGGTCTCCCAATCCAACGTGCTGCCCATGATGATGCCGACCGGTGCGACTGCCATAGGTAGTAAGCTCTAAGCTCTAAGCCTTAAGCTCCGCAAATGAAAAGGCGCCTGGATCTTGTAGGAGGCGCGCTTGCGCGCGATCTGGTCCGGAGAAGGCAACGCTGGACCACGAAAGGCCAGACGGCGGTTTCAGTTCTTGTGATCTTCAGGCCGTGGGACGGCCTTTGCGGTCAGCGTCAATCCAAGCCGGCCATATCTCACGTGTAGGAAGCGCGCTTGCGCGCGATCTGGTCGGGGGTGGTCGGCGCAATCTGCAGCTATAATAGCCAAACCGGCTCAGGCAGATTGTCAGTCAAATGGCTTTTGAACCAGCGCCATTCGTTCTCGTGGCAGTAGAACCACGGCCAGCTTTCCGAAGGTTCGATCAGGCGATTTCGATAGGGATTCAGGTAAATATAAAGCAGGACAGGAAGGACGGATTCACGGGCCGGGAGACGGTGATCAAAATAATTCACCTGCCATTTTGCAGCCCGCGTCAGCAGTGCCGTTCTGGTCTTTGCCTTCAGGCGGGCGACTACTTGCGAAAGGGACAAAGAATTACCCAATTCCGCTATAACATGGACATGGTCCGGCATGAGCGTGAAGGCTTGAACATGCCACACGCCTTCCGACGCCATTCTTAGGATTTCTTCCCCGACGGCGGCGCCGACGTCCTCGAAAGTAAGCGCCTTGACGCGATCAGCAGTGCAGATCGTAAGGTAATAGATGAAACCGGGGGCGGAATAGCGTCCGCGGCGAAGGGCCGAATAGCCTCTCTGGTGCGGCATAATAAAACCGCCCATCAGAAGTCCTCTTCGCGCGCAAGCGCGCTTCCTACTCCGATCCTGTCGCTCCAATCCTGTCGGCGCGCAAGCTATCCAGGCCCCCGTGAGACGGAGATTCTCAAATCAGCGCGATGCCCTTCGGGACCGTCACGACGGTCGTGCCGGCGATCTTGTCGTGCCACGACTGTTTGTCCTCGTCAAAGGCCACCCAGACGAATCCGAGGCCCACCACGACGAGTGACAGGAAGCAACTGAGCGCCCGCACAATCGCGCAGGTCCAATCCAGGGGACGATCATCGAGGCGTACCACTTTCAGGTGACAGATGCTCCCGCCCACCGTCGTGCCGCGGAGTTTCCACAGCACGGCGCCGTAGGTCGCAAGGGCGAGCAGGAACACGCCGCATCTGAGATGCACGAACGGGATCAACTTGAGGACGATCGCGCACAGGATCACGTCGATGAGCAGCGCGGCCGTCCGAATCCAGAACCCGGCCCGCGGTAGCGTCACGGCGGAAATCGAGGGTGGCACGGGGGCGACCGGAAGGGCGGGCGGAATCGCGCCCTCCACGGACCCGGCGGGGCCGCCGGCCGCGAGCGCAACCGCGGGAGCAGGCGGAGGAGGCGTGCCGGCGGCCGGGAGCGCGGGGGTAGCCGGAGCCGGCTTGGTGCCATTCCGCCGCATGGATAGGATCAACGTATAGATGACCGTTCCCAGGCCGAAAATGCTGATCAGCATCGCCACGACCAACGCCAGGATCGGAACCGTATAAAGCAATGCGACGATGATTCCGCCGCCGAGTACGTCCACGGCAACGTGCGACCACGGACCCGCGCCAAACAATCCGGTGACACGCCGGCCGAACCAGGCAAGCATGGCGGCCCGTCCGAAGAGTTTGGCCGCGAAAAGACCGATCGCGAGGAACGGAATCACCAGCAAACCAACGCCGGTGATGGCGAGCAACAGGAACACCAGCGGCATCGCCAACATCGTCAGCACCGCCGTCAGGATGACGTGGCCAGGCCGTCGTTCCAGCGTCTCGACGCACTTCGCAATCCCGCGCGGGAACACCAAGGCCACCACGACATAAAAGCCCAGGAAGGCGGCGGCGACCAGCCAGGCCCAGGCGGCGCCGGACGCGAAGGAAAGCAGCCGGGCTTTCAACAGCGAGGACGTGATCCAGGCAACGAGCGGGCGAATCACCGGCAGATGGACCTGCTGCACGTGGCCGTGCAGATTTGCGGACGGGTCTTTCTTCAGCTCTCCGCCCACCACGACGACTTCACCGCCGACCTCGGCATCCGGTCCCAGGGTGATATCGCCGCCCACGCACACGACCTCTCCCCCCACGTGACCGTTGACAATCATGTTTCCTCCGACGGCCACGGCCTGGTCCCCGACCGATCCATTGACCGTGGTGTTACCCAGAACAGAGACCGCCTGGTTACCCACGGTTCCGTTGACCGTCGTGCTGCCCCAGACCGAGACGGCCTGGTCGGTGGCCTCGCCGTCGACGGTCGCATTGCCGAAAACCGCCACTGCCTGGCTGGCCTTCTCACCCTTTTCCACGACGACGTCATGACCCACGGCGACTCGCTCGGAGTCCGACTGGTCCCCGTGGTGTGAGCGCACGTGTTTATGCACGGAATCACGGATGGCATCTCGCAGATGCCGATGGATGTCACCGGCGGGCTCGTCTGAAGTGCGGTCAAGCCGCCGGAGTCCGGAAGTCGAAGCTTCCGCGGCCGCCGACTCGGCCGCCTGGGGCGCCGATGAAGTCTTGGCCGTATCGACCGGAGCGATTGCCGCGGGCAAGGCGCTCGTGGCGGTGGACGCATCCGCCGGGGCAACCGCGGCGGCAGGAGCGGGTGTGGTGATGGGTTGCGCCGGTTGCGCCGCTGGCGGTGCCGCAGTGTCGGCGGCAGGCGCCGAAGAAGGTGCCGGCGGCGAATCTTCGCCGCGGGTAGCCGATGCCAACGTCAGCGTGAGGGCGACAACAGCGCCCAAGGTACTGAAAAGAATGCGGTGTTTCATGGGTGGAAGGAGTTGGGGTTCGAGAAAGGGGGCTATCGGTTCGTCCAAAGAGTGCGGTAAGCGGCGGCGCCGACACCGACGAGCATCGCGTAGAGGCCCGCGACAAACGCGGCGGCGCCATAGAGCCACCAGGCGGGAATGTCGCGTCCGATGAGCGCGATGATGTCGGCCACGCCGCGGGACCTGCTGATCACGGGTCGGATCAAGCTAAGCACCGGCGCGAAAACGTGGTTCAATTGCGCGGTGCCGACACCCGTCGGCAGGCCGGCTCCGCCCACCACCACCACCAAGGCAGCCAGGCCGCCGCAGAACAGGACGAAAAGCGCGCGCACCCACTGCGGCCAGTAGGTCCACGACTTGTGCCACCATGGAATTGCCGCGCGGGCTTCGAGGGCGGCGGCGACGCGCGCTTCGAGCGTGGCCGGCGCGCGACGGTCAGGCAGGGAGCGCAGCGTCCGGTGGATAAACTTCTCAAGCTCGTCGGGAGTCATTCGGTCTTTCATGGCGGCAGGATTCACCTTTCAAATTTTTCGTGGCTTGCGCCGCTGTGCTCCAGCGCCTTCGCCAGCGCTTCGCGGCCGCGCAGGATGTCGGTCTTCACCTTGCTGAGCGACACCCCGAGCCGCTTCGCAATCTCATCGTACGGCAAGTCCTCGAAGTGAAATAGCACGAGCGGCACACGCTGGTGCTCCGGCAGTTGCGCGAGCGCCCGCTCCACCCACGCGCGGCGGTCCGCCTGGCCCAGCCCTTCGAGGAAATTGTCCGGGGAGGCGAACTCGACTTCCTGTTCATCGCCATCGTCGTCGTGGCGGGTGAATTCAGAGAAGAAGCGCCAGCGTTTCCGGTAGCGCTGCAGGTGATTGATGCTGAGATTGGTCGTGACCGTCTTGAGCCAGCCCCCAGCCGTGGCGCTGGTCTGCAGATTATCCCAATGCTCGAACGCCTTCAGAAACACGTCTTGCGAGATGTCCTCGGCCTGCGCCTCGTTGCCAAGGAGCCGCACGGCCGTCGTATAGACCATATCCTGGTAATTGCGCATAAACGTCGTGAAATCGATCGGGGCGATCATGCCCTCTTCGGTGGCTTGCACTGGAGTGTCTTCGTTCATGCGCAAAACACGTCGCGGTAACGCAAAGTCGCAGAAATGTGCGGAATCTGCCGCCCGGGCGTGAGTCGGCGGGGATCCAGGCAGGAGTGCCAGAGATCACATGAGCTGCCAAGGGGATAAGCAAGCGGGGTCTTGCCGTTCGAGTGGCCTGGGCTTCTTGCTCATGTCTGGTGGGGCCGAAACCACGGGCGAGACCCAGCCTTCGCTGGAGGCTTCCGCCGCCGCCAAGCCTATGGCGGACGAGACGGCGGGCAGGCTACCTGTGCCACTTCCAAACCGGTTCGCAATGGACCGACACCGGACGATGTGGCCTCTTGCCCGGAGCGCGGATTCGGGCACACTGGAGACAGAACCACTCCTCTGCGCGTTTGCGGATTTTCCCGCCATGGCCACCTCCCCCCGCTCCCCTGTCGCCGCCGTTCCCCCAACGGGATTCCTGCCTGTCGAGCCCGAGATTGAAGCTGCGATCCGTGCCGAGGGCGAACAGCTCTTCGCGCTCATGAATGCCCATCCGGCACCCGGCATCTTCTCCAAGAAAGGCGCCTATGCGCGCTTGATGGAGTGGTCGATGAAGGATCCCGCGTTCAAGACGCAGCTCTTTCGCTTCGTCGACGTCCTGCCCTCGCTCCATTCGTCGGCGGAAATCGTGCGGCATCTCCAGGAATACCTCGGCGACAAGGCCGTCGAACTTCATCCCGCCCTCAAGACCGGTCTCGCCGCCGCCTCGTTGGCCCCCGCGCTCGTGGCCAATCCTGTGAAATCCCAGGTGGTGGCGATGGCCCGCCAATTCGTCGCCGGCGAAACCACGGATGACCTCGTCAAACAACTCCGCCAGAATGCCCGCGCCGGGCTGGCCACGACCATTGACCTGCTCGGCGAAACGGTGGTCACCGAGGCGGAGGCCGACGGCTTCCTGCAGCGGAATCTGGAGGTGCTCGATGTCGTCTCCGCCGCCCTCGCCCGGGACCCGGACCCGGCGCCCAGTGATGTCGGCCCGAACGGATCCGTTCCGCGCCTCAATCTCTCGGTCAAGATCTCCGCCCTCACGCCGGATGTCCATCCCGCTGATCCGGACCAGAGCATCGGCGCGCTCAAACTCCGGTTGCGCCCGATTCTCCGCCGCGCCGTGGAAGTCGGCGCCTTCATCAACTTCGACATGGAGAGCTACAAGCTCAAAGACCTTACGCTCGCGCTGTTCCGATCGATCCTCGAGGAGCCGGAGTTCCAGCAGCAACCGGCGGTCGGCATCGCGCTTCAGGCTTACCTGCGCGATTGCGAGCGCGACCTGCGTGAGCTCGTTGCCTGGGGCCGGCGCGTCCACCGGCCCTTCTCCGTGCGGCTCGTGAAAGGAGCCTATTGGGATTTCGAAACCGTTCTGGCCCGGCAGCGCGAATGGCCGGTGCCGGTTTGGTCCCGCAAAGCCGAGACCGATGCGAATTACGAGAAGCTCGCCTGTCTCCTGTTCGACCACGGCGACCTCGTGACGCCCGCATTTGCCTCGCACAACGTCCGTTCGTGCGCCCACGCCATCGTCCAAGCTCGGCGCCGCGGCATCGAACCGCGCGCTTACGAATTCCAGGCCCTCTACGGCATGGCCGATGAGTTGAAGTCCGCCCTCCTCCAGCGGGGCCATCGCGTCCGGGAATACTGCGCGATCGGCGCCTTGTTGCCCGGCATGGCCTACCTCGTCCGCCGCCTCCTCGAAAACACCTCCAACGAGGGATTCCTCCGCGCCCGGAACACCGGTGAAGCCACGCGGGAACAGCTCCTGCGAAATCCAGTGGAGACACTGACGAATTCCGAAGGACGAATGCCGAATTCAAGTTCCGAGCCTGCGGCGCCGGCAATCGTAACTCGGCAATCGAAATTCAAAAATTCTCCCAACACCGACTTCACGATCGCCGGCAACCGCGAGCGCCAGCGCGCCGCGCTGGAGGATTACCAGGCCAACCGGCTCGGCCAGAAACGGCCGCTGGTGATCGGCGGCAAAAAGATCACGGACCGCGAATACGTTCCATCGGTCAACCCCGCCCATCCGGCTCAAATCGTCGGCTACTGGGCGCGCGGCCTGATCGAAGACGCCGAGGCCGCCGTCGCCGCCGGCGTCGCCGCGTTTCCGGCGTGGCGGGCCACCCCGGTCGACGAGCGGGCCCGGATGCTGGAACGCGCCGCCGATCTCCTGGAATCGCGCCGCTTCGAGATCAACGCCCTCCTCATTCTCGAGGCCGGCAAACCGTGGATCGAAGCCGACGCCGACATCTCCGAAGCCATCGACTTCTGCCGCTTCTACGCAACCGAGATGCGCCGGCTCGCGGCCCCGGTGGTCACGCAACCCGTGCCGGGCGAGCATTGTGTCCAGACCTGGACGCCCCGCGGCGTCGGTGTGGCCATCGCGCCGTGGAATTTCCCGCTCGCCATCCTCACCGGCCTCACGGTCGCGCCCCTTGTTGCCGGCAACTGCGTCATCATCAAGCCCGCCCGCCAGACCTCGATCATCGGCGCCGTGCTGATGGAGGTGCTGACCCAGGCGGGCTTTCCCCCAGGCGTGCTCGCCTATCTGCCCTGCAACGGCTCGGACGCCGGCGCCCATCTTGTCGGCCATCCCAAGATCGACTTTTGTGCGTTCACCGGATCCCGCGCGGTCGGCTGCGGAATCTGGGAGGCCGCCGGCAAGACCCATTCCGGCCAGGCCAATCTCAAGAAAGTGGTCTGCGAGATGGGCGGCAAGAACGCCCTCATCATCGACAACGACGCGGATCTCGACGAAGCGATTCCGGCCGCACTCTACTGCGCCTTCGGCTACGCCGGCCAGAAATGCTCCGCGCTCTCCCGGCTGATCGTGCTGGAAGACGTCTACGACCGCTTCGTCGAGCGCTTCCTGGCCGCCTGCTCGACGATCCCGGTCGGCGATCCGGCGCAGCCGGGCACGATCGTCAATCCCGTCATCGATGCGTCCGCGCAGAAAAGCATTCTCAGCTGCATCGAACAGGGGAAGCAGGAAGCCCGGCTGGCCTGGCAGGCCCGGCTCTCGCCCGAACTTCTGGCGAGCGGCGGTTATTATGTCCCGCCGACGGTCTTCATCGATTGTCGTCCCGATCACGTCATTGCCCGGGAGGAGATCTTTGGGCCGGTGCTGGCGATTCTGAAGGCGAAGAACCTCGACGAAGCCTTTGCGATCGTGAACGGCGCCGATTATGCGCTCACCGGCGGGCTCTTCTCGCGGAGTCCCGCCGCCCTCGAGCGCGCCCGGCGGGAGATGTTCGTCGGCAATCTCTACCTCAATCGCGGCATCACCGGCGCCGTCGTGGAGCGCCATCCGTTCGGCGGCTTCAAGATGTCCGGCGGCGGAACCAAGGCGGGCGGCCGGGAATACCTGCAGAACTTCCTGTTCCCGCGGGTGGTGGCGGAAAACACCTTGCGGCGCGGATTCACCCCGCAAGATGAAGTTGACTGAGACTTGCGCTATCCCCCTAAGCCGGAATGATTCAGTTTACCAAGGTGGAACCCGCCGTCCCCGGCGGGTTTTTCGACGGCAAAGTTCAAAGCCCGCCAGGGACGGCGGGCTCCACCGTTTGGTGCCACGGCTTTTCTGGGAAGAACGTGGTCCGACTGCATGGATAAGGCTAAGGTTTCGGGGGTGGCGCGTCTTGTCCCAAGACACCCCAAGCGCGTTGGGACAACGCGCCCCACCAAGTTTAGTTAGTTCTACAAGACTCGGCCGCTGGATCTCCAGACGGCGGGAGTTCGGCGCGAAACGTCCAACCTGACGCAGCGCGGTCTGGATCCGGGTCAGTGCGGCCTGCGTGGCCTCCGCACACTTCTGCAGCACCTCTTCGGTGACGCCCGCGCGCTGAAGCTTTGCCGGGCGATTTTGCGGTGTATATTTTCGTCGGACCGGCCTACCCTGCCGCAAAACCCAACCGGGCATGAACAAGCTTTGCACCTTCGGCGGCGCGATCCTCGGCGGTTATTTGGGCTGGTTCATCGGCCTGCGCATCGGAATCGGCACGGCGATCGTCCTCAGCGGAGCGGCCTCGCTCGCCGGCGTCGTGGCCGGGTGGAAGCTGGCGCAGCGGTTGCGGTGACGGGCGGCGGCCGGGCGGCGCGAAACTCGCGGCAGACGTTCTTGGGCGACGAGTTGCACTTGCGCAAACTTGGCTTTTGTTGGCGCATACAAAAACAAATCCCAGCGACTGCCGACGCGCCAGAATCGGTGCGGGCGGGAGCTGACGCCGGGGGGTTCCGGCGCGGAACATACCCTCAAGCAAACTGCTAGTCTCTCCCACCCTATGAGGAAATATTTCCTTGGGCCGCCTGCCGTGCGGGCAGCGGCGGTGTTGGCTTGTTCGTCCGACGCGTTCGCCGACGAGACCAGAATTCAACTCCCCGATCTGCATGCCGTGTCGTTTCAATTGCCCGGCGGCACGGTGTCGGGTCTGGCGGTGCTCTATATCGGCATCGGCGTCTGCGCCCTGGGCCTGCTCTTCGGCCTGTGGAAATATCTGCAGACGCGACGCCTGCCTGTTCATCCCGCCATGGCCGACGTTTCCCAAATCATCTGGGAAACGTGCAAGACCTATCTGCAACAACAGGGCCGGTTCCTGATCGGCTTGTGGGGACTCATCGCAATCTGCCTCGCCTACTATTTCGCCGGACTGGTCGGCGAATCACCGGCCCATGTCGCGGTCATCCTGCTGTGTTCGATTCTCGGCATCCTCGGCAGCTACGGCGTGGCCTGGTTCGGCATCCGCATCAATACCGTCGCCAATTCGCGCACCGCTTTCAGCGCCCTGAAGGGCAACTCGCTCGCCATGCTCCACATTCCGCTGCGCTCCGGCATGAGCGTCGGCCTGGTCCTGGTTTCGATCGAGTTGTTTTTCATGATCGCGATTCTCGCCTTCCTGCCGCCCGCGCTGGCCGGCGCCTGCTTCGTGGGCTTCGCCATCGGCGAGTCGCTTGGCGCCAGCGCGCTGCGCATCTGCGGCGGCATCTTCACCAAGATCGCCGACATCGGCGCCGACCTGATGAAAATCGTCTTCCAGCTCCCCGAGGACGACCCGCGCAACCCCGGGGTAATCGCGGACTGCACCGGCGACAACGCCGGCGACTCGGTCGGACCCACGGCCGACGGTTTTGAAACGTACGGCGTCACCGGGGTCGCGCTCATCGCCTTTCTCGCGCTCGCGCTCGAGCAGGATTCCATCCTGTGCGGCACGCTCATCGTGTGGCTGTTCGCCATGCGCATCCTGATGATCCTCACTTCGCTCGGTTCCTACCTGCTCAACGAAGGCATGAGCCGGACGCTTTACGGCCGGGACAACGATTTCGACCTCGAGGCGCCGCTGACCAACCTCGTGTGGATCACTTCGGTGGTCTCCATGCTGGTGACGTTTCTCGCCAGTTACCTGTTGCTGGGCCGTCTCCCCGGACACGAGGGTCTGTGGTGGAACCTCGCGGTGATCATCAGCCTGGGCACGCTCGCCGGAGCGCTCATCCCGGAGTTCACCCGCATGTTCACCAGCACCAAGTCGCGCCATGTGCACGAGATCGTGAACTCCTCGCGCCAGGGCGGCGCGTCACTGAATATTCTGTCCGGCCTCGTGGCGGGAAATTTCTCCGCCTTCTGGCAGGGGCTTGTCATCCTCTGCCTGATGGCGGTGGCCTACCATTTCTCGCAGCACGCCGCCGTGGCCGGACTCATGCCGGCGGCCCTGGGCTTCGCCGCGCCCATCTTCGCGTTCGGGCTGGTGGCCTTCGGCTTCCTGGGCATGGGCCCGGTGACGATCGCCGTCGACAGCTTCGGACCGGTGACGGATAACGCGCAATCCGTCTACGAGCTCTCGCAGATCGAGGCCCGCCCGGGCATCGCCGCCGAGATCGAGCGGCAGTTCGGCTTCCAGCCCGATTTCGAACACGCCAAGCTTCTGCTGGAGAAGAGCGACGGCGCGGGCAACACCTTCAAGGCCACGGCCAAGCCCGTGCTCATCGGCACCGCCGTCGTCGGCGCCACGACCATGGTGTTCGGGATCATCCTCCTGCTCGACCGGGCGTTTGGCGGCGTGGCGGACAAACTCAGCCTCGTGCACCCGCAGGTCTTACTGGGCCTGCTCATGGGCGGCTCGGTCATCTATTGGTTCACCGGCGCCTCGATGCAGGCCGTCGTCACCGGCGCCTACCGCGCGGTGGTCTACATCAAACGGCACATGCGCCTCGACGCCGCCACCGCGTCCATCCGCGACTCCAAGGAGATCGTCAAGATCTGCACGCAGTACGCCCAGCGCGGGATGATCAACATCTTCGTGGTGATCTTCTGCTTCGCCCTCGCGCTGCCGTTTTTCGATCCCTATTTCTTCATCGGCTACCTCATCGGGATAGCCTTTTTCGGCCTTTTCCAGGCCATTTTCATGGCCAACGCCGGCGGCGCGTGGGACAACGCCAAGAAGATTGTCGAGACCGATCTGCGTCAGAAGAACACCCCGCTCCATGCCGCCACGGTCGTGGGCGACACCGTCGGCGACCCGTTCAAGGACACCTCCTCCGTTTCGCTCAATCCCGTCATCAAATTCACCACGCTCTTCGGCCTGCTCGCCGTGGAAATCGCCGTGAAGATGGCCGACAACGATCTCAAATACCTCGTCGGCGCCGGCATTTTGCTCGTCGGCCTTTCGTTCGTCTATCGCAGCTTTTATTTCATGCGGATTCCCGAGGATATCGCCGACGATGCCGCCGTGAAAGCGGAGATGCGGGAGTTCTAGCCTCCCAGGAAACAGCACTTGCCGTGTGGCCGCGAGGCTCGAGCAGCCCTGATTTGAACTGCTGCGCCCCCGGCGTGCCCAACCGGCGGGGCGCACGACCGCACCCTCACCACGCGGGTGCCGTGCCAGATTGAATCCGTCCGGCCGCGGGTCCCGGAGCCGCGGGCGCGAACCTCACGTCGTTCCGGCAGACGCGTCTGGGAATGCAATAGTCCGGCCTCGGGTGGACGCCCGGGCCATTCTGGCTAGAATATTCGCGCCATGCGCCTCCTGGTGATCGAAGACGAGTTTCAACTGGCCCGGCACATCACCCGCGCGCTGATCCGGCACGGCCACCTCGCGGCCGCCCGGCATGATGGCGCCGATGGACTCAAGAGCGCGCTGGCCGATCCGCCCGACCTGATCGTGCTCGATCTGAACCTG
>OCTA010002366.1_pt1 | contig 17195 bp, 12 predicted proteins | sample 1538991 | NCBI WGS metagenome assembly OCTA01 (sample SAMEA3539302, study PRJEB22396) | soil metagenome | biome: tundra; feature: field; material: soil | place: USA | collected 2010-05 | depth 0.15 m | reverse complement strand
ATGATTATGGGGATGAAATATTGATTGCCTATGATTTACAATCAATGATTCAGTTTTATGGTAAGCGATTTTCATCCCGGAGTGAAAGTGAATCTAAAATTAAATTCATGTATAAATAAATTCATGATGTTTAGTTTAAAACCAATAAAGTTTAACTTTTTTTTGAAGAGCTGAGGATTAGAGCCTTTATCATGCGCATTAAAGGATCTCTCTATTTCCGGCATATATTTCCCGTATCTCAATTGGGTCCTGGACTATTTTTGATACGATTATGGTATTTGGCAAATATATAATTATTTTAAAGTCCTTATTTTTTATACATGAGAAGGACTTCACAATCTGACTAAAATTATTGTAAATATTGCACTTAAAAGGGGGTTTGTATAATTTTGATTCGCAACAATGATCGAGACTTTTTCGGCACCCTCGTATTATTAGAATTTAAGTTAGCAGTAATTCAAAGAGTTGACATTTGTTTTCCTTCCCAAACAAGGCTTCGCCAACCTCAGTTACATCTTAATGTATTGAGTGAAATTGATTTTTCATGAATATGGAATATTAAGATTTAGATAAGGTCTTTTTATCACCTTTCGCTCCATATCCATATCCGTATTTCTTGCCGGAGGCATAACCATAACCATAACTATTTTTGAAGATTCCCTTCTTCTTAACTCCATTAAAAATTATAGCTGGATTCTTTATGGGATTTATTTTATTGGCCTCATCTATTCTTTTAATCAAAATTTTTGGTGTGTATTGATGCCTTATAATGTACATAGTGGCATCGCACAATCCAGTAAGAAGGTATCCATCTGTAACAAGTACAATAGGAGATGTATCAATAATTATTACATCAAAAATGTTGTCCAAATATTCAATAATATCATTCACTTTTCCATTAGCCAGGAGTTCTGTCGGATGTTCGGGAATGTTGCCTGGAGAAATAAAGAATAAATTTTCATGCGCTTTAACACGTTTAATAATCTCTTCAGGTTCTCTTATACCTAACAAATATTCCGTAATTCCCTCTTCCTGATGTATGTTTAAGATCTTCTGAAGTGTAGGTCTATTTAGATCCAGATCTACAAGGACTACCTTTTTTCCCGTTAGTGATAGGCTAACTGCAAGATTTGCCGCAATAAAACTCTTTCCTTCACCAGATACGCTGGAAGTTAACAGAATCTTTTTGTGGCCTTCATCAATACCCAAAAAGGATAGAGAAACCCTTAATTTTCTAAATTCTTCCGCAATGAAACTTCTCTTTCCGGCTTCAATTAGTAATGGCGTATTTGATTTTTCAAATGCTATTTCAGCGATAATAGGAATAGAAGTTCGGGATTCTATCTCACGACGAGTGAGAACTTTCCCATTAAAAAATTCCCGGATCGCAACTGCTCCAAAAGATATTCCAAGAAATAAAAACAAGGAGCCCAGGTAAATCATTTTGGGCTTAGGACTTATTGGTTTACCGCTGGCTTGTGCATAGTCAATTACCTTGTTGCTGGAAACGGCTGATGCATAGGCAATCTCGCTTTCTTCCTTTTTTTGAAGCAGAAAACCATAAAGGTTACTTTTTATTTGTTGTTCTCTGCTTATATCAAGCAATTGCCTCTCTTTCTGAGGGATAGCTTGCAAGATGGAATTATAATTTCCATTAGTTTGACTAACATTTTGTTTTGCAGCTCCAAGCTGTTGCCGCTGACTTTGGATATTTTGTAAAATATTAGGTTTGATCTTATTAATTTGATCTCTAAGAGCGACAAGGGTCGGATTATTTTCTCCAATAGTTTTCTTTAGTTTGTCATATTCCAACTGAGACGAATAAAGTTTATCTGTTAACTGCGTGAGTGTCGGGTCGCTAACTCCTAATGTCGAAGGAACTATTCCTCCTGTGTTTTCTTTATTTGATACAGATTTTTCAACCTGATCAAGTACTGCAATTTGTGTATTAATTTCACTCAATTTCTGATCATTAGAGCTTACATTTTGCAGGTATTGTTGCCCCTGGGAACTAATATCTACTGCAGCACTGCTTGATTTGTATTGCTGAACCTTCTTTTCAATTGAATCAAGATCATGGGATACCGAAGCAAGGCGATCTTCCACCATTGCTAGTGTGTTTTTTGCCAATGCGTCTTTTTCGTCAATTTCGGATTGCCCGTATGCGTTGATCAGTCCATTCAGGATATCCTCTGCTCGTTTTGGAACATCATCATAGCAAGTCAAATCTATTATCGATGACAGCTTACTGGAAGATTCAACCTTTAAGTTTGCAAGTAAACTTTGGGCAAAGTCTCTTGCGTTCATCAGCAAAAAATAAAATTTATGTCCATTTGAAATGGTTCCATCAAAATTTTTGTTTGGAAGAAATTCCAAACGTCCAAATGGCGTATTAACGATTTGGTTAATAGGGTACTTTAGTGAACCGTTCAAGATTATTTCCTGGTTATTATTATTTAAAGTGAAATAGATCTTCTCCCAGTGGGAAGCTAAGGAATCCGGAGAAGGCGTCCTGATTATTATTGGGGAGACAAGATAGCCAGAAGTTGTCTTATATTTGTGTTGTTCATATATTGGAGCGTATAATCCAAGTTTATTAATTACGTCAGTCATCAATTTTCTTGACTGAATTACTTCCATTTCATTTTCAACAATTTTTTTAGAAGAAAGCTGATCTAATGATTCAGTCAATTGCGACTCTTCATTGCCTTTCTTTTCATCTTTTATTATTATTGTAGCTTTAGCAGCATAAACAGGTACGGTAAAATACTTAAGATAAGCATAACCTACACCTATGGCTAAAATGGACGCCAGCAGAAACAAAGGCCAATAGGGGAAAAATTTTAGAATCCATTGTTGGACCATCCCATCCTCATTATTTTCACTTATATTATTTTTAACCGATTGCATATTCTTAAAATTTTACATTTGCTATAATTATAGCTACCACGGATAAACCGCTAAAAATAACAGGTAACCACTGCGTCGATCTGCTGGCAGTGGCTATTTTGGCTCTGCTTGGTTCCACATATACTACATCATTGGGCTGTAAGTAATAATAAGGAGAATTGAAGAAATCGCCTGAATTAAGATCAATGTGTCTTGTCTCTTTTACTCCATTTTCTTCCCTTATCAATAATACATTATTCTTTTCTCCATAAACAGTAATATCTCCAGCTAGTCCGATAGCCTTCAAAAGTGATATCTTTTCACTGGGCACAGTAATAACTGTAGGATGGGCAACTTCACCAATGACAGTAACTTCAAAATTTAAGAATCGTATTTCAACAGTTGGATCTATGAGAAGCTTTTTAGATAGAATTAAATTAGTAATGTTATCTCTCAATTCCTGCTTTGATAAACCGGAAGCTTTTACGGTTCCTAAAACCGGTAATTGAATGTTGCCATCTACGTCAACAAGATAACCTCCAGATTCAGAATTGCTTCCTGTAACTGTAGTTGATCTAATATTATTGTTGGAACTGGGATTAAACATTGCAGATGCCTCTGCATTCAAGCTGCTAATAGTAATACTTAAAATATCGTTGGGTTGGATCGGAGTTTGAACCTCAGCCCCCTTGCGTGTAAAGGTTTTATCCTGAACATCAGCAAAGTATACTGCCTTTTTAGTGTTTATACATGAAACACCTGTTAGTAAAATAATTACTAAAATAAAAGAAAAGCGAGTTCGGCGCATAAACGTAAATTAATGGAACAAATTTCTTTGTAACCAGGTAAATAATTTGTAATTGGGTTTGTCGGTAATCTATAGAAATTGGGTCTCAAGATTTAATAAATAAATTTTGGTATTCTATAGAATTGGAGGTTACTAAGCAAAGATAAGTCACTTCCTGGACCTATTTTGCAGTGGTTGGTTTTTCTGGATAATCTTATTTTTTTATAGAAAAGCAAACATAATTGTTTACTTTTTAAAATCCAAATGTCCCCATACTAATTTTTGATTTTATTAGACTTTTTTGTAGTCAAAAACAGGCTAACAATTGCTAATCAAGAATTAATACTCCTTTTTAATTTCTAAAGAATTTCCAATTGTTAAACGATATAAAATTGGATTTATTTTAATGTAATATAATTAAAATTCAATTCAACCACCTGCTCTTAAATAATCAAATCATGAACAGCTTCCCCCTATGATATCTGTTGTTCAGCTTCAATTCTTGACACAATCAGCTACCTGAAATTGGTTATACGTGCGAAGATATTTTCAATTTATTTATTACTTTGCTGATTAGTAGCTATTATCCAAAAAAAATTGCAAATCTGATTCGTTATAAAATCTCTTCCGATCAATGGACAAATATCCTTCTTCATAAGTGCTTTTTAATCAAAGATTTATAGAAATGAGGCTGATGTTATCAAACGGTGCTAAAGTTTATTGCCTAAGTTTGTCAAATGTCATCTTTCAACAAGCCAGGGAAAATTATCATTACCTGTAATAAGCGCCTGACCCCCTTCTTAGCAAGAGAAGTAGAAGAATTCGGATACAAGAAATTAGAAATTTTTCAGTCAAGGGTTGAATTATCTGGGAGTATAAATGATTGTATCAAACTCAACTTAAATCTTCGATGTGCCAGCCAGGTATTGTATGGCATATATTCTTTTAACTGCATCAGTCCCAATCAATTATATGACTCAGTCCGGCAGATTTCTTGGGAAGATTTTATCAGGGGGAATGGTTACTTTTCAGTTACAAGCAATATTGACCATCCATCCATAAAGAATCCTTTATTTGCAAACGTTAGAGTAAAAGACGCCATCGTAGACAGATTTCGTGAAAAATTAAATCACCGGCCGGATTCGGGATCTGACTTAAATGGGGCAGTTATCCATCTATTCTGGAAAAATACCAGGGCGGCGATTTTTATAGATACTTCAGGCGAAACTTTGGCTAAGCATGGGTATAGAAAGATACCTGGAAAGGCGCCGATGTTGGAATCTCTTGCTGCGGCCACTATTTTAGCAACAAAATGGAGTAGGAAATCTGCTTTCATAAATCCGATGTGCGGATCATCAACTATCGCTATTGAAGCTGCTTTGATTGCAACCAACAGGAGGCCGGGGCTTTTTCGTGATAACTATGGATTTAAACATATTTTAGGTTTTGAAGAGGAATTATATCAAAATGAAAAAAGAAAACTGATTGAACAAATAATTCAATGTCCGAATTTGAAAATTATAGCAACTGATATAAGTAATGATGCCATAATTATCTCAAAAAAGAATGCAGCTTCAGCAGGTGTCGAGGATTTGATTGAATATGCAGTTTGCGACTTTGAAGAAACAATTATTCCTGATAAAAATCCAGGCGTTATTTATTTTAATCCGGAATATGGTGAAAGAATGGGAGATGAAAAGGAGTTATCGGAAACTTATTCCCGGATAGGCGATTTCATGAAAAAAAAGTGCAAAGGTTATGTTGGGTATGTTTTCACCGGAAACCTCGATTTATCAAAAAAAATTGGGCTAAAAACAACGAGGAGAATTGAATTTTATAATGGCACTATTGATTGCAGGCTGCTTGAATATGAACTTTATTCAGGCACAAAGAGAGTAATTACTTAAGTCTATTATTTAACTTTAAGAAAGAATTTCATGTCATGTAAGGATGCAAAAAAAACCGGAAAAAGCCAGGTCCTGTTAACTGTTTCCTAAATCAATTTGCTATTCAAATGCAATACCTTCAGTTTTTTATAACTTGCCTCTCTTAAACCATTTTCATGAAGAATTTTTTACTGTTCTTAAATATCATTCTGCTTGGTCTTGTTGGCTATTTGTATTATCTGCATTTCAGATCCATAAAAAAAGATTCAGCCACTAACTTGATGCAACAAGCGGATCCTGGTCATAATGGGGAATCAAAAGTTGCCTATATCGATCTTGATTCACTTCAAAATAATTATGGGTATTATAAAAAAATAAAAGCCGAATTTGTGCGTAAACAAGCTGATGCTAATAATGAAATTGGCAACATGCAAAAGAAATATCAAAATCGGGCAATGCAATTACAGCAAAAGAGTGCCGGGATGAATCAACAGGAACAGGAGTCAGCAATGCAGGAAATTAATAAAATGCAGCAGGATCTCCAATCAAGGAAACAGATCATAGATAATGATCTGTACAATTATAACTCTAAAATGAAAGAGGATATACTTAGCCGTATTCAAAATTTTCTTAAAGATTATAATAAAGGCGGAAGGTATTCATATATATTTTCTTACGAACCCGGTTTTATGTTTTACAAAGATTCATCACTCAACATTACTCCTGACGTAATTTCCGGTCTCAATAAACTGTACGCTGAAATTAATAAATGATTGGAAAGAAGCAATCTGAAATAAATATTTATCTTCAACTCCGTTTATTAAAAAAGGTTTTTTATGAGTGAACATGCTAAAGCCTTTAAGCCGAGCCTTAGGTTATTCGATGCTACCATGATTGTAGCCGGGTCAATGATTGGTTCAGGAATATTTATTGTAAGTACTGATATTGTCAGAAATGTTGGCAGTGCGGGATGGCTAATAGTAATTTGGTGCCTGACCGGATTGATGACCGTTATTGCTGCCGTAAGTTATGGTGAGATGAGCGGAATGTTTCCAAAAGCAGGTGGGCAATATGTTTATCTCAAAGAGGCTTTTAACCCTTTAGCAGGCTTCTTATATGGCTGGAGTTCATTTACAGTAATTCAAACAGCTACAATTGCTGCGGTTGGTGTCGCCTTCAGCAGATTCACTGCCTACCTGATCCCTGGATTTGGAGAAAATGTAAATGTATTCACCCTTAAACATTTTAATGTTTCTGCTGCTCAGGTCTTAGCAATTGCATTAATTCTGTTCCTTACCTACACCAACACAAAGGGTATCAAAGGAGGAAAAATAATTCAAACAACTTTTACAACTGTAAAGCTCTTATCACTATTCGGATTAGTTATCCTTGGCTTCTTATTAGTAAAGCATAGTTTTTGGGCAGAGAACTGGCAAACAGGAATGCACTCAACCCAACTGGAAAAGGCAGATGGAAAATTCGTAACTCATGGCAACTGGTTTCCCATTGGCGGCACCGTACTAATCGGAGCAATTGCGGCTTCCATGGTTGGTTCGCTCTTTAGCAGCGATGCCTGGAACAATGTGACCTTTATTGCCGGTGAAATAAAGAATCCGAAAAGAAATATAGGACTTAGTCTTTTTCTCGGAACGTTTATCGTTTCCGTTATTTATATCTCCGCAAACTTAATGTATCTGAACGCACTGCCCTTAGACCAGATTGCATTTCCTGGGGGAGACCGTGTAGCAGTTGCAGCTTCGGACGCTATTTTTGGTAATGGAGGTTCAATGGTAATAGCCATTATGATCATGGTTTCAACCTTCGGTTGCAATAATGGATTAATACTGGCGGGCGCCAGGGTTTATTATACGATGGCAAAGGATGGGCTTTTTTTTAGGAAAGCAGGATTACTCAATAAATATGCAGTTCCTGAATGGGCATTATGGGCTCAGGCTATCGTAGCGTGTATTCTTTGCCTGAGTGGGGGATATAATGATTTGTTGGATATGATTGCCTTCGTAGTTGTAATATTTTATGTTCTCACTATTATTGGCATCTTTGGTCTAAGAATAAAAAAACCAGATGCAGACAGGCCATATAAGGCATTCGGTTATCCTTATTTGCCGGCATTATACATTATTATGGGTTTGATTTTTTGTATTTTCCTTGTGATTTTTAAACCCCTTTATACCTTGTGGGGCCTGGGCATAGTGTTAGTGGGAATTCCCGTTTATTACGTCGCCATTTCAGGCCAAAAGAAAAATGAGATAAAGATTGAATAATGGTAGTTGATTTTGATAAATTGTTTAATGACATTGCCAAATTAAAAGTTGCTGTAATTGGTGATGTAATGCTGGATACCTATTGGTGGGGTAACGTAGATAGAATTTCGCCGGAAGCTCCTGTGCCGGTAGTAGCAGTAACCAAAAGAGAAAAGCGAATTGGAGGTGCTGGAAATGTTGCGCTGAATGTTCAGGCATTAGGATCAAAGGTTGCGCTGTTAACCGTGCTGGGCGACGATGAAGATGGGACTCTATTAATGAAATTATTACTTGAAAAAAATATCGATACTAGATTTATTCTTGAAAGCAAGAAAAGAATTACTACAAATAAAATTCGGATAATTAGCCGCAATCAACAAATGATGAGGCTGGATGCAGAATTAGCTGATGACCTCAGTCAAACAGATGAGACGAAATTGCTAAACCAGGTTGAAAAATATATTGTATCTGAGAAACCTGATGTGGTTATAATTGAAGATTATAATAAAGGTATTCTTACAAAAAATGTTATTGTTCATATAATTGATTTATGTAATAAAAATAAAATACCTGTTACAGTAGATCCTAAAAGAAAGAATTTTTTCACCTATAAAAATGCAACCCTTTTCAAGCCAAATTTGCATGAGGTATTCACGAGTCTGAATATAATTCCGGAAGAGATTTCAATTGAGTTACTTTCAGATATTGATAAGAAGTTACGGGAAAAGCTCAATCATGAGATTTCCCTGATCACTTTATCCGATAAAGGAATTTTTTACCAGGCAAACGGTAAGAAGAGTATTATTCCTGCACATCGCAGAAACATTGCTGACGTTAGTGGCGCCGGAGACACCGTCATAGCCGTAGCATCTCTGATCTATGCTTCAGCAAAAGACATTAATTTGGCTACCGAAGTGGCAAATATCGCCGGAGGAATAGTATGTGAAGAAGTAGGAACGGCGGCTGTTAACAAAGAAAAATTGTTACATGAATGTAAAGAACTCATTAACGGTACAAATTAATTTCTTTAATATTTCCCTTTCAGGGTTCACTGAAAAATGATGCACTGAAGAATTTAATTTTACTTTATTATAATTCTTATGAATAAATTTTCTATCGCTATTCACGGAGGTGCTGGAACTATAATGAAAGAAGATATTACCCCTGAACTGGAAGCGGCTTACAGAAGCGCCTTGCAGGAATCATTGAAAGCCGGCTACGGCATATTAGCTAATGGTGGTAGCGCTTTAAAGGCGGTAAAAGCAGCAGTAATGGTTATGGAGGATAATGAGCTTTTCAATGCTGGTAAAGGATCAGTATTTACAAAAGAAGGTCTGCATGAAATGGATGCCGCAATAATGGATGGCAGAACGTTGAATGCAGGCGCTATAACGGGCGTCAGGAATATTCGCAATCCTGTTGAGCTGGCAGAAGCAGTGATGCTACATAGCGGTCATGTTTTTTTATATGGTGAAGGTGCTAAAGAATTTGCAATCAGTGAGGGAATGAAATTAGAGCCGGATGAATATTTTTATTCAGCATTTCGATATGATCAATGGCGTAAGATCAGAGATAGTGATGATTACCAGCTTGATCATGGAAACGATAAGCATCCACCTTTTATGAAGGATAAAAAATTCGGAACAGTGGGAGCTGTTGCCTGCGATAATGCTAGAAATTTAGCAGCCGCAACTTCTACAGGGGGAATGACTAATAAGAGTTTTGGCAGAATAGGCGATAGCCCGATGATTGGAGCTGGTACTTACGCCAATAACAGAACTTGTGCTGTATCATGCACTGGACATGGAGAAATATTTATTAAGGCTGTCGCGGCATATGATGTAAGCTGCCTGATGGAATATAAAAATTTGAGTTTGCAGCAGGCTTGCGAAGAATTAGTTTTGAAAAAGTTAGTTGCACTACGTGGAGACGGAGGCCTAATAGGTGCAGATCCGGCAGGTAATATTTCAATGGTGTTTAATAGCGCGGGTATGTACCGTGGAAGCAGGAGCAGTAGTGGGGAAGATGTGATTGCGATCTATGGAAGTTGATTGTAGAATTATATGGAGAAAATTGCAGTAATAGTTGCCGGAGGAAAGGGGAGCAGGATGAAAAGTGAAGTCCCTAAGCAGTTTATGCTTTTAAGAAAAAAGCCGGTTCTTTATTATTCTATAAAAGCGTTTATAGATGCTTTTGAAGATATAAAAATTATTCTTGTTTTGCCAGAGGAACATATTGGAAAGGGGCAGGAGATAATTGATGGATTTTTTGATAACACCCGATTCCGAATAAGTTCCGGTGGAAGAACTCGATTTCATTCTGTAAAAAATGGGCTTGCGCTTATTGAGGATGAAGAGTCTGTCATTTTTGTACATGATGGCGTACGTTGTTTAGTTACCCAAAAACTTGTTGAGAGATGTTATAAGGCTGCCGTGAAGGCAGGTACTGCTATTCCGGCTTTGACTTGTAATGACAGTGTGAGAATTTTGACGGACGATGGTAATAAATTCATAGACAGGACCAAGCTAAGGCTTATACAAACACCTCAAACTTTCCATAGCAAGATACTGCTGCCAGCTTATAACATTGACTATAAAGAATCATTTACTGATGAAGCTTCTGTAGTGGAAGCATTTGGGATAAAAATAAATTTAATTGAAGGTGAAAGTAATAATTTTAAAATCACTACTCTATCAGATTTTAATTTAGCCGAAATTTTACTTCCTGAATAGTTTCGCGATTGAAGGAAGCTTATTAAATGTAATGCCGGGGTATTTTTCAAGTGTGGCTCCGAAGCTCTTATAAAAAAAAGCGAGACTTCTGACATTGCTTCCTTCAAAATCTAGTAATAAATCTTCCCCGGCATGCTCCTTAATAAATTGATCGATAAGTAAGTGAGAAGCGCCTGAAGTTCTTCCGGCAGGATGATTCCCCACTAAAATATAATATGCCCTGTTGTGAGAAAAGATCCATGCACAGGATGCCAGCAGCTGATTTTCCTTTGATGAAACACCATAGGTTTCTGCCATTCCTTCTTGTTTGATCATTTCAAATAATGCTAAAAAATTTCTATAATCTTTTTTTGTAATTGGAGAAAAAGATTTGGATTGTTCCTGAGCCAGGGCAATCACATCAGATATCGGAATTCCTTTTTTCAAACGATTTCCTTGCTGGATGGCCTTATAAATATTTCTTAAATGGTTTTGTGTATATTTTCCGGACAGGTATTCATATGATTCCTTAAGAGGTAGCACATAATTACTCCTTTCGTAAAATGGAAAATCATTCAGTGTAAAAAAATTATTTCTGTTTAAGTAGAAATCCCAATATTTAAATTTTGAAGGTATATGCTCCAAAAAAGAGCTTACTATTTCAGCATTAATATTATTACCAAAAATGCCCAGTTGGGCGCAAAAAAAAGGCTGATATAAATAATGGATAGAATATTTCCTGTTCCACGTCAAAGGCATTACTATGTTGTAGTCATCAATAATCAAGGCATCCCAGTTTTTGCTCATCCTATCAAGATAAAACGAGTAAGCATATACTAAACCATTGGATGAAGTATCAATACAATGATCCCATTTTTTCTTATCAATATTGTTTTGGGGTTGATAATGAATTTTCAAACTTATCTTTTTGAAATTGATATTAAAAGAATGAAAGTCTTATATTGCCGGTTGATTAAAAAACTTTGAAAAACTAAAATTTTGTATGTCAATGCTGAATGAAATATTTTTCCAGAAGCGATTACCTGAAAGAGTGGATTTGAAGTAATCTGCATAAACTTTACTATAAAGAACCGGAATATAAATATTAATGATTCCCTTTAATAATGGTAATTGAAATCCTGCATCGTAAATAAATTTGCCGGTAGGAGCATTTTTCTCCCATGCCTCGGCATATGTTCCTGCATCCAGAAATAGCTTCAATGGAATTTTAAGAGGCAGCAATTGCAAAGGATTAAATTGCTTCGGGAAATCAGTCTGAAAATTTGCAGCTGCCAGCCAATTATCTGTTTTACCTATTTTATTAGCCAGCAGATCAGAGCGAACTTTAAAGCCTCCATCTCTTATCACTATTTGCTGAGAAAGTGCACCCTGAAATTCATTTCTTCCTATAAAATAATTGCTGTAAGTATAATCCTCATTTCCATTTGCGCCTGTCATATTTAAGTGGTACCTGTCAGTTTCAAATTGTTTAAAAACAGTTTTAGCACCTAAATAAATAAATTTTCCTCCGAATATCCTCATATTCATCCCTCCACCTTTTGGGTAATTAAAAAAATATTTTCCTTCAAAAGCCAACCGAATAAAATCCTGAGCCTGTTCTGCCAGCAATTCCCCGGAATATGGATTTAATGCACGATGGTTTTCTAATTTTGCCTGCAGCTGGTTAAGATACCTGCTTGATTTCGGGTATGTAATCAGATCTGACTGAGTTACTGTATCCCTCGTAAATAATAACCCTGTTTCCTTGATAAAATAGGTTTTCCATTGAACCGATTTTTCTATGGTACTTAGTGCAGTCTTATTTCTAAAAATTATTTTTATTGCCGGGACTATTTTTGAAAATCCCATATAATTTTTATTTCCTGCTGAATCTGTATATTCATCATTTGTGAATTTTTCGCCACTTAACGAAAACTCAGTTTTTCTTATCAATCCATAACTCAAAATATTATATCCTATTCTTGCAATCCCAGTGAAAGAATTACTGCCGGTGGCGAACATAGGTGATGCAAGGTAATGAAACGCCGGTTCAGGCAATGTGTAATTATGTACAAGTGCCCCAACCATTATCTTGTCGTAATTATTAAAACCCAATGAAGGGGAAAGAAAAAAGTAATGATGTTTTCCTGTATTTCTGAAATTAAATAGCGATGAAACTTTAATATCCTTTTTCACTTCGGGTTCAATATTCCCTTTCGCTTGCAGCAGTGAAAAGACGGAGTCCAAATTTTTACCACTAACCTCCTCTACTACTATTTTAAAATCTTCCGGTGAAGGATGTTTAAATTTCCATCTTTCATAATATTGGTGGAGGCAACTGCCAAACAAAGGTTCGCCAACATAATTCTCCAAAACTTTCATCCAAATTCCTGCTTTATAATAAGCACTTAATCCGTAATTTAAGCCTGAAAAATCTTCCGAACTTGTCTCGATAGGCTGATCCTTTTTATTTACGATTTCAGTTCTATAATAAAGATCAGTTTTATTAAGTGGTATTTTTTTCTCAATAAAATCTCCTTCCTCTTTTTCCTCTATCGTATCATGGAATTTTATTTTTTTATATCGATTGTCAAAATAAGTATTCATGCCTTCATCCATCCATGGATGGTCCCTTTCATTGCTGGCCAGAATTCCATAATTCCAATTATGACCCACTTCATGCTCAATGGTCATCTCGAGAGATTTTTTATTATATAAAGGAGTAATACATGTGATCGTTGGATATTCCATTCCTCCACTCACTCCCATTTTGCCTTCAGCGGCGCTCACCGTTCTATATGGATATTCCCCCAGCCAGCCACTTCTGGTTATTACTGCAGATTTTATATACTCTATGCTATGTTCCCAAACTGGTAAGTCTGAAGGGGTAAAAAATGACCACGCATTAATTATTTTACCAGAGGGAAGCATCAAAGTATCGTGACGAACAAGGTAGTTTTTATCGGCAAACCATGCAAAATCGTGAACACTATCCTGGAGATAGTTTAAGGTTTTATAGTTTTCCTTGTTTAAAACTTTATTATACTCCTTTGCCAAAGGGGTATTTTTTGGGGTTCTTACTCCATTTTTACCAGGAGTCAAAATCGGTTTCTTTATGAATCGTGGTTTGCCTTTTATGTTTGATGTAATTTTATTAGTACCCAAAAGTTCATTATTTGGAACTTGTCTTGATTTGGCAAGTAAAAACTTTCTTTCATCTTCATTTTGTAATTCGCCCGTTGCTGCAACAATATAGTTTTTCGGGAGCGTAATGCTCACATCAAAATTTCCAATTTCACTGTAAAATTCTCCCTGGTCAAGATAAGGCATTGGATGCCATCCTTTGGTGTCATATACAGCAGGCTTTGGGTACCATTGCGTTATTTGATATGTCTTTCCTACATGTCCACCCCTTGAAAAATTAAAAGGAATTTTTTCATGGAAGGGCGTCGTGATTTTAATAGTTCGACCCGGAGCGAGAGGCTCTGGTAAAATTAGCATGGCAACATCAATATATAGTGGATGGTCTTCCAACTGTGCGGTAATGCCTTCAACCTTAAAATCGAGCCGGTTTATATATCCCCGTTCTTCATTGTCGCTAAAATAAAAATCTGTTCTCCCAAGCTGTAGTAGCTGTTCACTAAAAGCTGTCCGGTCATTTTTATAGGCATTTGGCCAAAGGTGAAACCAAATAAAACGAAGCGTGTCTGGTGAATTGTTGGTATAATTGATTAATTCATATCCATCAAGTGTATTATCAATATCATTGAGCGTTACGTCAATTTTATAATCAACTTTTTGCTGAAAATATGTTTTATTGTTTTGGCAAAAAGCTGTTTCCTGGAAATTAAGAAGACAAAAAAATAATAAGAAGGATTTATTCAAAATAGTTATTTCACCAAATATAGAAAATAATTGTACCTGCTTAAATGGTTACCGGTATTGAAAATAAAGATAGTTTTATAATAAAAGGAAAGGTTCAGTCGCTCTTTTTTCAGATACTTCAGAAAATTATTTTCCCTTTCCGGAAAAGATTATTCTTATGGTGTGTATCATAATTTTTAAATCCAAAGTCAATGAAATATTTTCAATATAAATAATGTCATATTTCATTCTTTCGATCATTTCTTCCACATTTTCTGCGTAGCCATATTTTACCATTCCCCAACTTGTCAAACCAGGCTTCACCTTAAGAAGTAATTTGTATTCAGGATGGCTTTTCACAATACAATCAACGTAGAACTTTCTTTCGGGCCTGGGACCTACAAGGCTCATCTCACCTTTAAGAATATTCCAAAGTTGTGGCAATTCATCAAGTCTCCATCTCCGCATGATTTTTCCCCAATGGGTAATGCGCTTATCAATTCCGCTGCTTAGCATCGGTCCGTTTTTTTCAGCATTGGCTACCATGGAACGAAATTTATAAATCGTAAAAGGGAGTCCTTTATATCCCAGTCTTTCCTGAGAATATAGTATTCCTCCCTTTGATGAAAATATTGTTCGCAATGCGGAATAAAGAACTAAAGGCGACAGGATAATAAGGGCAAGTAATGAAATACTCACGTCTATAAGTCTTTTTATATTTTGTTGCCACCCCTCCATCAATCCGAGGTGTAATTCAATCAAAGGAATACCCATCACATTACTCGTTCGCACTGCTCCGCTTAGTATGTCCAATTTATCCGGGACCATTCTAACATTTACCTCCTTTTCAGATAAAAGTTGCAAAATATTTTCCAACTCTTCTTTTTCTTCTTTTTCAAGGGCTATAATTACTTCTTTGATTTTGAACTTGTCAACTACTGAAGATAAATCACTGATAGATCCTAACAGATGGGTATTTCCGGCATGCATTTCCGAATTAGAATTTTCCGGTTTAACAAATCCACAAATTTTATATCCGCTTTTTTCTTTGTTGTTAATGATCGATTCATATAATTGAAGCGCACTGCTGAAGGATCCTATAATAATTGTATTGAACCAGATTTTTTGTTTTTGCAACTGGCTATGAGCGATTGACAAAAAAATATACCTGAATAAAAAAGTAATAATAAATTGAATGAACAGTATTGTAAAAAATGCGGCATAAAAAAAATAAAAGTTTATCCTGCTACCAAATATGAAGTATGCGAAAAAAATTAACAAGCATCCGGTAAGGGTGCTTAAGAAAGTATTCAACATTTCATTTAACCTGGACTTATAATAAATATTATTATAAGCTCCGAATACCTGGTAAAGTATTATCCATCCAAAAGAGTACAAAACAAGACCTATAAGAAATTCAAAATTGATATGCATTAACTTTTCCCGAAAACCAGGGGTGATGCAAGAAATCAATAAACACGAAAAAGATGCAGCAACAAAATCGCTGAGTGCATAATAAACAGGGTGAAGTGGCTTTGCCAATTTCGCGGGTGATTTATTTAATTATTCTGATTACGATTTATTTTTTCAAGAATTATATGTGCTACTTCCATGGCTCGGTAGCCGTCAATTTCGCTTACAACTACAGGAGTATCATTTAAGATCGAATCAACAAAACTTTGCAATTCTTCTTTGATTGCATTATTTTCATGTATCTGCGGGGCAGCAATGGCAATAGTTTTTTTCCCGGTATTTGTTTCAATATCAAATGTGAAAACGTTAGTGTCAGAAGGTGTTTTGTATTTTATAACTTCTGTTTTTTTATCCAGGAAATCAATACTTATATATGAATCTTTTTGGAAAAGACGCATTTTTCGCATTTTTTTCATGCTGATTCTGGATGAGGTAAGGTTTGCGACACTTCCATTATCAAATTCAATGCGAACATTCGCTATATCCGGCGTTTCACTTAATACATTTACACCATTGGCATAAACATTTTTTACATTACTGCGCACCAGGCTTAAGATAATATCAATATCATGTATCATTAAATCTAGAATAACACTTACATCAGTTCCCCTGGGATTAAATTGGGCTAACCGGTGTACCTCAATAAACATTGGTTTGAGCGAATAATCTTTAAGCGCAAGAAAGGCAGGATTAAATCTTTCGACATGGCCAACCTGCAATTTTATATTGGCCTCTTTGGTCAGTTTTACGATTTCCCGGGCCTCATCCATAGTATTGGCCAAAGGTTTTTCAACAAAAACATGTTTACTTTTCAGGATAGCCATTTTACATAATTCATGGTGCATGGTTGTAGGGGCCACGATATCTGCGATATCGGATGCATCTAAAAGATCGCTGGCATTTTTGAATCTTTTCAAACCATATTTTTCTATAACGGAATTGGAATTTTCATCTGAAGGATCATAAAAACCAGTGATTTTCGCGGAATTGATTTCTCTCCAGTTATTAAGATGGAAATTACCTAAATGCCCTACACCGAAAACGCCAACTTTTAGCATGTCAATTGAATTATGTCCGATAAAGATAGCGACAGCGGGATAATCAAAATAATTAAAGCTAATTTTTGATTAAAGGAAGGAAGAGATAGTCAATAAAAAACCATTGAATATATTATCAGCTTATATCACCTTTAGCCGGTGCAAAATTTCGGAGTGGGAAAAATAATAAGGATTGGGACTGTAGAAAAACAGGCAACTTCCATTCTTAATTTGATCTATCAGGGGTTTATAGATATTTTGCGGAACGGCCGGACATCCAAAGCTGC
>OCTA010002363.1_pt1 | contig 17200 bp, 16 predicted proteins | sample 1538991 | NCBI WGS metagenome assembly OCTA01 (sample SAMEA3539302, study PRJEB22396) | soil metagenome | biome: tundra; feature: field; material: soil | place: USA | collected 2010-05 | depth 0.15 m | reverse complement strand
ACGGCTACCACCGAGATCTACTCTCTTTCCCTACACGACGCTCTTCCGATCTAACGACTGCGTCACGCATTTTCCGAGCCGCGATCAGACCGTGACCTGGCCGTCCTCTGTCGATCCTTGGACCGCGTCTACCGACCTCGACCAATCTCGCGGAGATCAAGTCGGATTCGATTTCTTCTTCAATTGCGGCGTCACGCGCGGGCTTCCGACCATGGTCCCGATCGCGATGCTCTACGCCACGCCCGAAGACGCTGCCAACGAGATCGCCTATCTCTATAAACGCCACTACCCGATCTCCTGGATCGAGATGGGCGAAGAGGCCGACGGACAGCACATGCTTCCGGAAGACTATGCCGCGTTGTACGTTCAGTTTGCCACCGCGATTCACAAACTCGTGCCCGAGGCAAAGCTCGGAGGTCCGCCCTTCGAAGGAACTTTCGGCGACGTGGAAGTCTGGCCCGATGCCAACGGAAAAGTTTCGTGGATCGGCCGCTTCCTTGATTACCTGAAAGCGCACGGCCGGCTGAACGACTTCACCTTCTTTTCTTTCGAACATTACCCGTATCAGGACCGTCCCACGTATTCCTGGGCCGATCTCTATCCCGAGCCCGGCTACGTCAGCCATATCGTGCAGGTCTGGAAAGACAATGGGCTGCCGCCGAATATTCCATTCTTCATGACCGAGGGCAATATCGGAGGAGGAGCGCCTCCCTCGACCGTGAAGAGCGGCCTGTGGCTCGCGGACTACGTTGGCACCATGATGAGCGAAGGTGCCGGCGCGACTTACTACTTCCATTACATGCCGTATCCGAGAGAAATGGGCGGCTTCGGGAATTTCCTGTGGATCGACCAGGACTATAAAGTGCTGGGCTATCCCCCGCAGTATCTCGCGGCGCAAGTCATCACGAAAGAGTGGGTGCAGCCCATCGACGCGCCACACAAGCAATACAAAGCCGCAAGCGATGTCAACGATGCGGCCGGAAATGTGATGGTCACAGCCTACGCAGTCGAGCGTCCTGACGGCCAGTGGTCGGTGATGCTGGTCAACCGCGACCAGTACAACGACCACGCTGTGAAAGTCGCATTCGCCGGCGGCAAGCACGATCGCCATTTCTCAGGCGAGGTGGACCGCATCACCTTCGGCTCCAACGAGTATCAGTGGCACCGCGAGGGCGTAGGCGGACATGCCGATCCCGACGGTCCGCCCTCAAAATCGAAAGTAGATGGCGGCGCAGATGTCCTCTACCAGATTCCGAAAGCGTCGATCACGGTCCTGCGCGGCCGCATTGATGAATAACGCATCTCAACAGTTTCAAGTTAAGGCACTGACGCAGAAAAAACGGTAAGAGACTGCATCGCAGCCTCGACTTCTTGCTCCTTCCTCCTTGGTCAGCCGAGGAAAGCAAGAAGCGGTGTATCGGCTAGAATATGATCCAGATTATTTTGAACAAGAGCGCGGCAAGAGAAATTACAGGAACATCGCCAGTCATGCGCAACAAATAACCGAAAGCGAGAAACGTCAGGGTCGCTCGTGCCAATAGTTAAGATCACCAATTACGTTGAATACTATCGCCATCTTGCGACATTACCCGATATTCACAGCATCTCGGGAAGAGGGGACGACGTAGCGGCAACGAAGTATGTGAATTCCCGAATTCTCGCTGCGTTGGACCCTTCACCTGATGACGTACTCCTTGACGTTGGTTGCGGCGATGGCTGCCTGCTAGAGATGGCGAAAGGCCGAGCAAAGGAATGCATCGGAGTTGTTCCAACCGGCGAAGAGCAATCTATCGTACATGCCGCCGTCCCGGGTGTGCGCATTCTAGTGGGACTCGCACAAGCGCTTCCATTGGAATCTGGATCGGTTTCCAAAGTCTCGTGTAATAGCGTATTTCTGTACTTGGAATCTGAAAATGCGGTGCTGGCGGCGATGAAGGAAATCGGTAGAGTTGCGAGGCCGAAAGCCCTAATCTTCATTGGCGAGATCCCCGCGGCGGACGAACTAACGCATTTTGGAAAATACAAGGGTGACTCGGTCATTGGTTTTCTTCGCCACCAACTTCGACAGAGTGGGCCTCGTGCCTTCATGGGCGCGGCAAAAACCGTAGCTTTATCGAGTGTGGGGAAAGCAACGCTCCTCCTAAACTCAGCCACAATCTTTCATGCTTCCCCAGAAAGGTTTATTGCAATGGCCGAAAAATGCGGGCTAAAGCACGAAGCTCACTTCAAACATATGCGACTCGACCGATCGGGGGCGGTAGTGGAATCGCCACTCCGATACAGCTACATATTCTCGAAGAATGCTCCTATTTCTCCACCCTCGGTGTGAGCAAAAGCGCAATTCAGGAACTCGAGGACAATGGTGAGCCTTGGGTCCACGTGTGGGGCGTCAGATTCGGGAGATGCCGGTTCCAAAGGCCCTCGAGGTGCGAGCAGCCGGATTCAACACGTCCGTCCCGGGATGAATTTGGAAGAGCATTCTAACGCAACCATGCCCGGGAAAGAAATTCTGCGCTCAAACCCATGCAGTTCTATCCAGCCCTGAACGTGGGAATCCAGCGCGGCACCGATCGCCGGTATTCCTCATACGACTCTCCGAACTGCCGGCGCAGCGTAGGCTCTTCATACAGGATGACGAAAACATGAGCAATCAGCAGCATCACCGCCGCGTATTCCACAACGTGAAGCCTGCGAAATAGCGCTGCCTGTCCCGCGATCGCCAGCGCCACGCCGATATACATCGGGTTGCGCACGTAGCGGTGCAGGGCAGTGGTCACGAGGAACTTTGTCGGAGCGATGGGCGCCGGCGTGCCCAGCCCGCGCACCGCAAACTCCCACGCGCAGCGGAAATAAATCGCGGCTCCCACCAGCGTGATGAAAACACCAAGCCACGTAAGCGGCCCCGGCGCCAGCTGCGGATAGCCACCCATCATCCAGTAAGGAACAAGAACGGCCACGGTCCCAGGCACGAAGATCGTGACCACGATCGTCTTCAGGATTGGTCCCAGCGCACGCGTCATACTCGGCTCACCAACTCGCCGCAAGACAGCCGCCCCCACCTTACTGTAAAATCAATACCGACGGAAGAGAATCGAGACGCAGCTTCAAGAGTCTTCCAGAGTGGATCCCGGTACTTCCGGATCAAATTTCGGATCAGGATTTCGGAGACATTCCCTCCACAACATCCGCTGTAACGAAGAAGCGGACCGCGCTGCGCAAATATTGAAGAAATCAGGAGACATCCAACATGGCAGTAGGCGCCAAGATCGCAAAAACAGCCGACCGTAAGAAGGTCATGGACACCACCAAGAGCACCGACTGCCCCAAGTGCGGCAAAGCCACGCGCATCGTGAAGCGCGTCAAAGACCGCGAACGCGGCATCCCGGGCGGGGTCTACATCTCATGCTCGGCGTGTGAGTTCTTCGAGAAGCTGTAAGCAGCAGTTTCGAGTTTCAGGTTTCTTAGAGCCGGAGCGGGAGGAGACATCCTCCTAGCTTCGGCTTTCATTTTTGCCTCTATTTTCTCCGCGCCTTAATGTTGCGTCCGAGCAACTCTCGAAACTCCACGAGCTGTTCAGCCGTGAAAGCGCGTTTGGGGATGGGCAGAGAGATTCTGGGCTGCGGGAGTACTACGAATACGGACTTATTTTCGCCCCAGGCTACATAGGTGGACCATGCCACCTGGGAATCGGCGTGAACGGAGTGGATCTGTAATCCAGAATGGGACGCCTCAATGGTCATCGGATCGTGAGCGGACGGCGTGTTGCGGAATTGCCTGCGCGCTGACAGCGACGGCCCGGCCCATATGAAGACTAGGTCACCCACAGAGAGAACGATTCCTGGCAGGACGCTGACGAACTTTACTGACGCAAAGGACAACTGGAAGACAGAAAGCACAAACAACAAAACCCAAAGACGCCTAAGACAATGAATGCCCATCGCCTCCAGAATTTTAGATTGCGCCAGGCCATTAAGCCGTCGCGATAGTCGTCGGGCGTGAGTTGAAAGGTGACTTGCATATGAAGAAGTGATTGGGACGGACTGTGGAATCCTACTCGAGCGCGAGCGCGATCCTCAGCGCTTCGTCCAATTTGACGAGATTTGCATAGGAGAGTGATCCAATGAACTGTGTGAGCTGTTCTTTCGCGACGCTCCGAAGGTTGTCGCAAGTGATCCAACTTTCGTGTTTCAAGCCTTCATCCACTCCCACCGCGATCTGAGTCGAGAGCCCGCGGCCCTTTGTGAACACCGGTGCGCAAATTACAGTCGAGTAACCGGAGTCGATGAGTTCCTGACGGCTAACGAGCACATAACAGCGATAGTGCTTGGGATCGTCGTGAGGCTTGAAAACGCGATAAATATCTCCTCGTCTCATGCGCAGATACTTCGCTAATCTTCCTCAGGTGCCTGGTCTTCAAGGCCATCTTCAGCGTCCACGTTTAGTTCCTTCGCATATTTGTTGAGAATGGCGAGGTCGCGTGCGCTCCGTTCCGCTCTGATCTTCTCTCTCAGATACTGGCGAAGAACATCGTCGATGAGGGCGGAGCGTGAGCGTTTCGAACCAGCCAGACGGTCGATTCCGGTCAGCACATCCGGCGAGAGTGTGACAGATGTCTTCTCTTTCATGCTACTATTATACTACCAATGGGAATACTACAGGAATATCTTGGGGGAATCATCTACCCGCTGATCTGCCCCAGAATCGCCCTCGCTTCCGCCGCTGGATCCGCAGCCTCCGTGATGGGCCGGCCGACCACGATGTGGCTGGCTCCCGACGCGATGGCTTCGGCCGGAGTCACGACGCGCACCTGATCTCCCACGCTGGTCCCGGCCGGGCGCACCCCCGGGGTTACGATCGCGAATTTGTCCCCAAGTTCCGCGCGCAAAGTCGAAGCTTCGCGAGCCGAGGTCACCACGCCCTGGCATCCATTGGCCAGTGCGATCGTCGCCAGCCGCACCACGCTGTCTTCCACCGTGCCGCCAACCCCGATCTTCTCCAGGTCGTTTCCGTCCATGCTGGTGAGCACCGTGACAGCGAGCACCATCAGTTCCGGCCGTGTCTTCGCGGCCTCGACGGCAGCGCGTAGCATCTTGCCGCTGCCCGACGCGTGGACGGTGAGCATGCTCACGCCGAGCTTCGCCGCTTCACTGACTGCTGCGCCCACGGTGTTCGGAATGTCGTGGTACTTCAGATCGAGAAACACGCGCCGCCCCGAGGCCACCAGATCTCGCACCACTTGCGGACCTTCGGCCGTATAGAGCTGCATGCCGACTTTGTAGGTCAGCGCGGAGTCTCCCACCGCCGCCACAATCTTCTGTGCGGCGGCGGCGGTGGAAACGTCGAGTGCAACGATGAGCCGCTGGCGCGGATCGTTGCTCTGCAAACCAGTGTCGCGCATATCTTCGCTGCGGTGGCTGAAGCTACCGTGCGGGACGCTGGGTAATGTTGTCGGCATCCCAGCCAGTGTACTGGTTTTTACGGGAGTTTTACTACCGGGGGATGGTTTACGGCGACCGTCTGGTAAACGGGCTTCTGGTCGCGGGGGTTGACCAGATCCAGACGCACCCGTTGCAGACCACGCGCCTTGAATTGCAGCGCCTGGGCGGCACCGTACGACAGGTCGATAATCCGCCCTGGAACGATGGGACCGCGGTCATTCACCCGAACCACAACGGCCCGGCCGTTGCGCAGGTTCGTGACTTTCACGTAGCTTCCCATGGGAAGCTTCAGGTGGGCGGCGGTCATGTCGTACATATCGTACGGTTCGCCGCTCGCCGTGGGTTTCCCCTCGAAAATCTGACCGTACCAGGACGCTGTCCCAATTTGATACGGTTTGGTCTTGCCGACCTGTTGGCGGACTTCGGGTTGTTTCTGAACGGAACTAACTGGAGCCGCTGTCGCCTCCGAGATGTTCGGTCCCTGAGCCGCTCCCAGGCCGACGATCAGGCAAACGATCGCCAGTCCATGAGCTATACGTCTTCGCATTCAGTTCTCCTCGCATACTCAAAAGTGCCCTTGGCCTTTAGGCTGGTGTTTCTCTGCAGTTTGTAGATGCTATCGGCGTGCCAAACTCGTGTCAAGGCGATTTGGGGGGTACGGCGGTGACCTCCTAGTTATGGATGTCACACGTAACCCATTGGTAATTTAGGCACATGCGGATAAGGCCCTTTATTTCAGGAAGGTTACGCATTTACTAAAAGGTAAATAACTAAAGGCCAGGGGTAAGGTAGAATTTACAACTTCACTGGAATCAATGACTTACAGCTTTCAGTCCAGCAACTTACATAGAATCATGTATTTACGGAGTGTCCCTCAGGACAGCACCTAAAGATTTTTTTCTCGATGCCTGCTCTGAAAGTAACTTCCAAGAGGTGACGATGTGAGATGCTGGGGCACTGAATCGCGCTACGATCGCACTTGTTAGATCGGAAGGCCATGCCCGAAAAACCGCCTATCATCCTTACTATTGCGGGGTTCGATCCTTCCTCCGGAGCCGGAGTCACCGCCGACATCAAGACCATTGCCGCCCATGCCTGCTACGGGGTGGCCTGCATCACCGCCATGACCGTGCAGTCGACTGCCGGGGTAAAGCGGGTCGAGGCTGTCGATCCAACCCTCATTTCCGAAACGCTCGAAGAGCTGGCTGCCGACCTGGAGATCGCCGCCGTCCACATCGGCATGCTCGGATCGGGGAAGGTAGTCAAAGCCGTAGCCGACTTCCTATCCGGCAAGCCAGGAAGCCGTCCTGCTGGCCAGTCCAGAAAGGCCCGCCTGCCCAATATTGTGCTCGATCCCATCCTCAAGTCTTCCTCCGGTGCAGAGCTGCTGGACGCTTCTGGGACCAAACTCATGGTTGAAAGACTGATTCCCCTGGCTGACGTCGTGACCCCCAACGTCGACGAAGCCGCAGTTCTCACCGGGCTCAAGGTTCAGGATCTGGAAGAAATGAAGGCTGCCTCCAGCAAACTGCATGAGATGGGCGCCTCCGCCGTGGTCATCACCGGAGGGCACCTCGAGAAAGCCATCGACCTGCTGAGCTTCACCACCAAGCGGGGGATCGAGCAGGAAGTCTTCAAGGCGGAGCGCCAGCGATCCAACTCAACCCACGGGACCGGATGCGCCTTCGCCACCGCGATGGCCTGCCACCTGGCCCTCGACCGGGGAATGGCCGAAGCCGCCCTGCTCGCCAAAACCTACGTCACCGCCGCGATCTCCAATGGACATCCGCTGGGCCGGGGGACGGGCCCAGTTCACCATCTTTACCGGATGAGCCAACAAAGGCGTGCCGCGGGATCGGGAAGCGAATCGTAGGCGTGTGCGCAGGATCACGAATCCCATTTCGGCCCCTCCCTCCCCTTCGTCACCGGCCGTTGTACTCCGAATCACAGTGTCTTCGTAAGTCCGCGGATAGTCTGGGATCGTTTTGGAGGGCGCTATGGCTCAGCGGATTCCCCGCGCCGGACTACTACTCGCCGTCGTACTACTTCTTCTAGTTCCCGCTCTTCCCGGCAAGACCAAGCCCAAGTCGACCGGGAAGCAGAACCAGAGATTTCAGCAAGTTCGTTGAGATCACCGGAGCCACCAAGGTCGGTGGAGATCAGTGTGCGCAGTGTCACGCCGACCTCGACAAGACCTACCGGCGGAGCTCACATGCATTGCGTGAAGTCGACTGTGAGCAGTGTCACGGAGCCGGCAGCCTCCACTTGGCGGCGGGGGGCTACTCAAAGGAGTCGAAAGACAAAATCATCAGCTTCAAAGACCGCACACCAGAAGAAGCGAACGGCGCCTGCCTGAGTTGTCATTCCAAGTCAGATCACGTACGCAACTGGTTTCTGAGCGCGCACCAGGCTCAGGGCATCCGGTGCAGCGACTGCCACACCATTCATGGCGACACTCACGGCAAGGGTGAAAGCGAATTCCAAGGCGAGCCCCAGGGTGCTCGGAAGGCCATCGAGTCCCGCCGCCAGGTGAATGACAAATGCTTGCGCTGCCACCAGAAGCAGATGGCCGAAGCGGACCTGCCGTATCACCATCCAATTCGCGAAGCGAAGATGACCTGCATCGATTGTCACGATCCCCATGGCGGCAGCGCGGGTAACGGTCTGAATGCGTCCAACACTAACGATCTGTGTTTCACCTGCCATGCCGAATACCAGGGACCCTTCACCTTCCAGCACGCCCCCGTCAACGAGAGTTGCGTCAAATGCCACTCCGCGCATGGTTCACCGAACCAGAACCTGCTGGTAGTGAGCCAGCCTGCGCTCTGCCTGCAATGTCACTCGGCGCACCACAACGGCGCCAGCCTGCCACTGGTCGACCGCTGCACCAATTGCCATAACGCAATTCACGGAAGCGACATCCCGTCCGCCACGGGCGGAAGCAAGTTCATCGACAAATAGGACTTGGCGACAAGTCCTGCCGAGAAACGTATGTGATTCGGATTTTAGGAGACCGCGCAATGACAAAGGCTTTCGCACTCCTCATCGTTGCTTTCCTGATTGCAGCGGCAAGGCCCGCTCGAGCTCAGCAATCTGCCCCGAGTTCTTCGCAGCCTGCGGAGAATGTCCCCGAAGTTACCTACCATGTCACCGAAATGCTGCCGCAATACCGCTTTATCGACCTCAGCGGATACGGGGGCCGGGTGGGCGAATACGATTCCTTACAGCAGTCGGTGGGCGGCGATTTGTCCTTTGACTATGTGGATATTCCCCAGCACATGACTGTCAAGTCCACCTGGGACGTCCTGAGCCGCGACGACTACGATCTGAAATGGCGCGTTACGTTTGGGAAATGGTTTGACTTTAACCTCGACGACCGTAGCTTTGTCCGTCACCTCGATGACACTTCCTATTTCGGCGCCTCTGTGATTTCTCCGGACATCATTCGCGTCGATTCGATCCCTCCGGATTCCTTGCTGGGGATCCGGCGGAGGATGAACGCCGGTAGCGTAAAAGTGCAGTTGCCGAAGATCCCGGTCAAGTTGTTTGTGAAGGGCGGCTGGCAGGCGCGCGACGGAAACGGCCAGATGCAGTACTTTGACATGGGCGGCTCCGGCGACCCAGCTACGGACCTGCAACAGGGATGCGCCAATTGCCACTCAGCATCGCAATCCCGCTCTTACAATTACACCACGCGCAACATCGCCGGCGGAGCTGACCTCACGCTGGGCAAGCTTCTGAAGCTGACCTACCAGCATCAATTCAGCAGCTTCAACGATCGCCTGCAGAACCCGAGCGACTGGTACGGAACCGCCGGCGACATTCCGCCCTCCGAAAATATCCCCTACACTGCGGCCGGCTATTACACCCACAGCGTGTTGCCGCGTCATCAAACCCAGTCCGACTTGCTGCGGGTGAGCATGGCAGTGGCTCACCACGTCGCCCTGAATGGCGACGTCAGCTATGCGCGGACCAATAACTTGTTCACCCTCTCCGACCCTCGCCTTCTGGTCAATGGCAATCATTCCCAAAATGCCTTTAACGCCGACGCCTCGCTGATATGGAACCCAATCTCCCCCCTGCGGGTGGTGGCGGATTTTCATCAGCAGAATCTGCTCAACGAGTTCGTCTCGTCGTATTCGCTCTCGGACCCCACTGTGTTCTACCCCTTCGGCAACCCATCCTTGCACCGGCATTGGGTAGGCCTGAAGCTGCAGTACCGCGTATCAAAACAGTTCGACGTAGAAACCCACTACACCCACATGAACATTACGCGGTCGAATTCCATGTTGTGGCCGCAGTTTTCATCGCCCGACAATACCGATCCGCTCTACGTGGTGCCTGCGAGTTCCAGCAACGCTGTGGGACTGGCCCTGCACTTCCACAGCGTACAGGTGTGGAACGCGCGCGCCGGCTACGAGTGGACCGGCACTCATGATCCGGGGTACGTGACCGACCCGGGCACCAATCAACGCCTGTTCGGGGAAGTCACCGCGACGCCGGTTCCGTGGTTCACCCTCGGCAACGACGGCAGCATCATTTTGCAGCAGTCGTTTCCCGTGGTGCAGCGCAGCAACCACCTTTACACCGATACTACCTTCGTGACCATCAAGCCGGTCCCGCAGTGGAGCCTCAGCGGGGCCTACACCTATCTGCAAGACAACCTGCGGACCGATATGCAACTGGCCAACGACGCCGCGGTCGGTCTCTATACCCAGCCTCTGGTGCCCTACAAGCAACTGAGTCAGACCGTCTCCATGCGCACCGCCTATGAAGTGAAAAAGCGTCTGGGACTCAATATGAACTTTGCGCGATCGCTGGCCCACAGCGGCTGGCGCCCCGACCTCAATCCGGCGGACTATCCCATCTTCCCAGGAGCCGTTTCTGTCGCCGGCTACGCCTCTCAGGCCGATTTCGCTACAGCTTTCTCCAACGCGCTCGGGATTGGCTCGGGATTGGTGTCGCAGATGAATGTGCCGCAGACCCTGATCGGCGTCACGGGCGACTACCATCTCAGCTCCGGTTTTGATGGCGGTCTTCGCTTCAACTACGGCAGCTACACCGATAACATTCGCCCCGGCCTGTCAGGCAAGCTGAGCTCGTATACCGTTTTCTTCGGAAGAGTCTGGTAGGACTGAGGTTGGGCTCTAAAGCGAGGATGTTCTAGTCGCGGGAAGGCTTCTTCAGCAGGATTGCCGCCACAAACGACGCGGTTGCCGCCAGCAGCCATTCTGCCCGATAAAACTGAATCGCCTGCCAGTCCACATAGGTCTTTGCCGTCAGCAGTCCGACCAGCAGTGCTCCTGCAACACATCCAATGCCAACCACAAATGCAATCAGTGACACGGTCGGAAGTCCCAACCAGCCTTTAATCTCGTGGAAGTGCAAGTAGCGCAGCCAGGATGGGAAGGTAATCTTGCTCCACGAAATGCCGGAGACCAAAGAGTGCACCCGGGATACGCCTTGTTGCCAAATCCCGGCGATCGCGGCAGCGTCGGCGCGTGCTTCCGCGCTGACCGCTTCCCGCCGCCGGCCACCACAGGAGTGACAAAACCGCGAACCTAGCAGAAACTCGGTCCCGCAGCGCGGACAAGTCTCGGCCATCGTGGGAGGGGCTTCCCGGACGACAATCTCGTCCGCCGCGACCGGTGATGGCGGCCGCCAGAACTCCTGATGCGTCTCTTGAACTACCTGCGACATAGTATGTCCTACAGCAAAACCCTTAAGGCCATGGCATTCCAACCGCCAAATCCAGCCTGACTCTAAGTCCCCGAAAGCCAAATACTTGCAATTCTTCCTAACATCCGGCGATTGTCTCCGCAGGCAATAATTACGCGCGCCAGCGAGTAAAGATGCACCGGTTACGAAAGCCCAAGCACTCCTAAACATCGAACTCGACAGCGCCCCTCAGTCCGCCGAGCTCCATTCGGCGGACCGGGGCAGACCGCTCTTACAAGCCTTTCCACAACCTGGATGGTCTGGTGGCTGCGAAGATTATAGGGATGTCCGCCGCTCAAGACAGGTGGCGCGGACGGTACGTAGATGACGTTCTTGGTTCGGCTGCACTCGGGGCCTTATGTGGGGACAGCCGCCCTCGGCTGTCCGCCGGGCGCAGCTCGACTTTTCCTAGACGATGCTCGACTTCGTTTAGACTAGGAGACATTCGATCTGTGACTGCGCAAACCAATCTCCCGAAGTTGACCCGGCACGCCGACGAGTTCCTGACCTTCTTGTGCCTCCTCCTCGTCTCGTGCCTCCCCGCGCTAAGCCAGTCGATCACCGCCGCGAACGGACCTCACGGGGCTCCGCACGATCCTCAGACCGACACTGCCTTCGACCATTTCTACAACATGGACTACGACCGCGCGACGCAGGAGTTCGAGAAGATCGTCGAGAAGCATCCCAACGATCCGTTCGCGGTCAACCACCTGCTGACCTCGGTGCTCATCCACGACCTCTACGACACGGGAGCCATGAACACCGGGGACTACGCCAACGATAGCTTCATCGGTCGCACCCCTCGCCCTACGGATACCAAGATCAAGGATCGGATCAAGGAATTGGTTCGGCGCGCCGAAGCTCTCGAAGAGCAGGAACTCAAGACGAATTCGAAGGACGTTAACGCGCTCTACTGCCGTGGCGTCACTCGCGCGCAATTCTCGGTATACACCGGACTGGTCGAGCGGGCATGGTTCTCCGCGCTGCGCAACGCCGTAGGCGCGCGCCACGACCATGAACACGTCCTCGAACTCGATCTCGACTACGCGGACGCGAAGTTGGTGGTCGGCACGCACAACTACGTGATCGGCCGTCTGCCCTGGAGCGTCAAGGTGGCTGCGGCCCTGGCCGGGTTGAGCGGATCGGCGGAGAAAGGTCTCGACTACCTGCGCGAAGTCGCCAAGAGCGACGGCGAAAACTCGGTCGACGCCAAAGTCGTGCTGACCCTGTTCCTGCGCCGCGAGCACCAGTACGACGAGGCGCTCGGCTACATGAACGACCTGTCGGCGAAGTATCCCAGGAATCACCTGTTCCTCACCGAAGTCGCCAACCTGCAGCGCGCGTCGGGCCGTCTGCAGGAAGCCGAAGCCACCTATCGCAAAGTCTGGCAGAACGGCCGGGAAGGGAAGTACGGCACCCTGCATTACGAACTGGCAGCCTGGGGTCTCGGAGAGTTGCTGCGTAGCGAAAAAAATCTTGCCGCTGCGGCTACTGCCTACGACTTGGTCAACGAAGCTCCCAACCCGGATCCCGACGTCCTGCAAAAGGCCAACCTCGCCGCTGGAGAAATGTACGACCTGCTCGATAAACGCGAACTGGCCATGAAGAAATATCAAACCGTGCTCGCCGGCAATGCCAACACCGGCCCGGCCGACCAGGCCCGCCGCTACATCAAAGAAGCCTACCGGGAGTAGCCCCGGTTTTATTTGGGGACAGCCGCCTTCGGCTGTCCCGCCAAGCGCAGCGAGGCGTGCGATCTGAGAATGGTGACTTCCAATCGGCTCGACAGACGAAGGCGGCTGTCGCCACATAAGCAATTAGGGGCCGCACGTCCTGGGGAACTTTTGTCCTACAATTACGTACCCTAATAGTGGAGGCCGAGCCATGTACTGCAACTATTGCGGAAGAGTGATTCAGGACGATGCTGCCGTTTGCGCCTATTGCGGCGTTCGCGTCGGTGCCTCGCTGGCCCGGACTAAGCTGTTGCGTCCGCGCCTGGGGCGCAAGGTCGCCGGCGTTTGCCTCGGATTCGCTGAGTATTTCGACATCGACGTCACTGTGGTGCGGATCGTCTGGCTGGTCACTGCGATCATGACCTGCGTGGGCTTCATCCCCTATGTCATAGCGTGGATCGTGATGCCGGAGGAGCCGCTGCTGCTGCCCGCGCCAATGAACGCGCAACAAGTGACGAACCCGTGAGCCTCATCCGCCCACGTAGCGGCGGACGCATTCGTTCGCCGCGCCTCGGGTGCCCAGCCCACTCCTGCCCTAACCCGGACGAATGCGTCCGGGTCTACGTAAGCGGTGCAGGGCTCTTGTGATTTAATTCTTGCATGGAGCGCAACCCCTCTCAACGCATCAAGAGCGGCGACGCCGAAATCGTCTATTGGTCGCTCGGCGACGGTCCTCCGGTTGTCCTACTGCATCCCTTTCCCGTCCATCATGAATTCTGGCTGCCCGTGGCCGAGGTGCTGGCCACACGTTATCGCATCATCCTGCCGGATCTTCGCGGACACGGCGAGTCTGGCGTCGGCGAAGGCCCAGCCACGATGGAGAAGCACGCCGCCGACATCGCCCGTGTGATGGATGACGCCAACGTAGGCGCCGCCCCGCTCGTCGGAGTTTCAATCGGCGGCTACGCGCTCTTCGAATTCTGGCGAAAACATCGCGGCCGTGTGGCCGCGCTCGGATTGTGCAATACGAAAGCTCCCGCCGACGGCCCGGAAGCCCGCGCCGGACGCCTGCAATCCGCCAACGAGGTTCTCGAGCGCGGCACCGAACCATTCTTCGAATCGATGGTCCCGAAGCTCATGGCGAAGACTACGCGCGAGATGCGTCCCGACCTGGTCGACGGCGCGCTGCGCATGATGCGCAAAATGTCGCCTGAAGATGTGGCGCAAGTGCAGCGCGGCATGGCCGCCCGTCCCGACTCCATTGCAACCTTGAAGACGATCAATGTCCCCACCATCCTCGTGACCGGAGACGAGGACATCATGACCGGCGTGAACGAAGCCGAGCTGATGCGCCAGCACATCGCGAATGGCGAGTTGTTCGTGATTCCAAAGGCGGGACACTACTCCCCGTGGGAACAGCCGGCCGACGCAGCCAAGATCCTGCGCGTGTTTCTGGACGGCCTGCGCTGAGCAATCTCTCGCGGACATTATGAATCATTGTCATTCCGAGCGGGGCGAGGAACCTGCTGTTCGCCGGCGCCGGATCAGCAGCCGCGCGCAGGTCGACTTGGGCTAGAATCGAGGACGCCATGAAGAAGCTCGTTCTTGTGTTCGCTCTCCTCCAGCTTTCTGCCGCCGCTCAGACCGCCGCGCCGCCGCGCCCACGGATTCTCGGCATCGACCACGTGTCGTTCTACACCACGGCTCCTGACGGCGTGAAGAAACTGTATGGCGACGTCCTCGGGCTGACCTCGGCCGACCCGGTCGAACCCGGCGGAACGCTCCGGTATCTCGTGGGCACGCAGTGGGTCGGCTATAGCCCAGCGCCCGATCCCAAGTCCACCGACCGCATGGACCACGTGGCCCTGAGAACGGACAACATCGCAGCGCTGCGAAAATATCTGACTGCGCAGGGAATCAAGGTCCCACAGATTGAAGGACGGGCCGACCACAGTCTGTTCTTCGTCGTCACCGATCCCGACGGACATAAGATCGAGTTCGTCGAACGTGGCAAGGGCGAAGCTCCTTCGCCCGCGGCTTCTGCGGTGTCGCGCCACATGATTCATGCCGGCTTCCTGGTCTACCACCAGGGTGCCGAAGATCACTTCTATCGCGACATCCTCGGCTTCCGCCCCTACTGGCATGGCGGCATGAAGGTCGACGTGACCGAGTGGCTCGCCATACAGGTTCCTGACGGCACGGACTGGATCGAGTACATGCTGAACCAGCCGGAGCATGCCGACCTGCAACTGACCGGAGTCATGAACCACATTTCGCTCGGCGTCGTGGACATCAAGAAAGCGCAGGCGGCGCTGGAATCCCATGGCTGGAAACCCCACGGCGACGAAAAGGCGCAGATGGGCAAAGATGGGAAATGGCAACTGAACCTGTACGACCCTGATCTGGTGCGCGTGGAACTGATGGAATTCAAGCCCGTGCAGAAGCCCTGCTGCAGCGATTTCACCGGGCCGCACCCGTCGGAGTAGGTTTGCATACGATTCTGTATGTACAAACCTCGAAAAACGTACAATAATGTAAGCAATATGTGTACGTACAGAAGCCGTTGAGGACTGAGAACTCGCTTAAGCCTCCGGGCTCTCATCCAGAATGCCATTTCCTGAGCCGGAAACAGCCCTGGCAGCGACGATTGTTGACGAGGTCGAGGCAGGGGTCATCCGCTGTGCGATCGTTCGTCTAACAGCCTGCCAGGGCCCTTCTACGATTTTTCAATCACTTCCACGAAGGTTCAACGACTTAGGCGGCTTTCGAGCGTTATTGCCGTGCCGGATTTGTTAGAATCCTCTCGCTATGGCAATTGATACATCTCTAGTCGCTGCGCAAACTGTTAACGCAAAGGGCGACGGCCCGGCTATCGACATCAGCGGCGCCACGAGCCGCGTGTTCCTGGTGACCCTTGCGATTACGAAAATCATCGAGCAGGAGTCGCTCGGCCTCAGTGTCTACGGATCCGCCGACGGCACGACGTGGAGCGCGAAGTCCATCGCGGCCTTGCCCCAGAAGTTTTATTGCGGAGAGTCACCGCTGCTGCTCGATCTGACCGCCCATACGGACGTGAAGTTCGTGCGCGCCCACTGGGAAGTCGCCCGCTGGGGCCGCGGCACCGAGACGCCCATGTTCGAGTTCGCCGCGAGGTTGAAGGAAGTCCCAGCCAACATTCTCAAAGAAGCCACGGCGGAAGCGAAAGCGATGGCTTAGCACACGTAGCGGCGGACGCATTCGTCCGCCCGCGCCGACAAAGACGAATGCGTCCGGGGCTACGTGACCTGATTCCACTAATATTGATCTCAGCATGAAAAACGGTTCCCCAGTGATTGTGCGTCCGGCGCGCAACGTGCGCGGCAGTGTGCAGTTGCCCGGAGACAAGTCCATTTCTCACCGCTACGCCATGCTCTCGGGCATCGCCGAAGGATCGTCGCGCCTGGAAAATTACTCGACCGGCGCCGACTGCGCCAGCACGCTCGGGTGCATGCGTTCGCTTGGCGTTTCATGGGATCGCAAGGAAGCCCTGGATAACACCATAGAAGTAAAGGGAAGCGGCCTCTCGCTAGCTGCGCCGGCGAGCGCGCTCGACTGCGGCAACTCCGGTTCGACCATGCGCATGTTGAGCGGCATTGTTGCCGGACAGAAGTTCACCAGCGAGATGATCGGTGACGAATCACTCTCCCGCCGTCCCATGGCGCGGGTGATTACGCCGCTATCCGCGATGGGCGCGCAGATCGCGTCGCACGAAGGCAAGCCGCCACTGTGCATCACCGGCGCGGCCCTGAAAGCCATCGACTACACCATGCCCGTCGCCAGCGCGCAGGTGAAATCGTGCCTGCTGTTTGCCGGATTATTCGCCGACGGCGAGACGCGCATCGAAGAACCGCTGCGCACCCGCGATCATGGCGAAGTCGCGCTGCGCGCCTTTGGAGCGAAACTTGATCGCAAAAGTATCGGTCAAGGAAATGAAGTGCGCATTCGCGGCGGACAGCGCCTGCGCGGCATCGAAGCCCGCATCCCGGGCGATTTGTCGAGCGCAGCATTCTTTCTCTGCGCGGCGGCGCTCTTCCCGGGTTCGCAGCTGAGCGTCCCGAGCCTGCTGATGAATCCCACGCGGGCCCGCCTGCTCGACATCCTGATGCAGATCGGCTTGCGCATTTCGGTCACGCAACTCGATGAGATTCACGGCGAACTGGTCGGATCGCTCCAGATCGAAGGCGGACGCCTCACGCAAGCTACGATCGCAGGAGGCGACTCGGCCGCTCTGATCGACGAGATTCCCGTGCTGGCGGCGATCGCTCCCTACGCCGAGCAGGGAATTGAAGTCCGCGACGCACGAGAATTGCGCGTGAAGGAATCGGACCGCAT
>OCTA010002360.1_pt1 | contig 17221 bp, 15 predicted proteins | sample 1538991 | NCBI WGS metagenome assembly OCTA01 (sample SAMEA3539302, study PRJEB22396) | soil metagenome | biome: tundra; feature: field; material: soil | place: USA | collected 2010-05 | depth 0.15 m | reverse complement strand
TCATCGTGTGCGCCGTCATCGGCGTCGGCGTCGGCGTGGCCGTGGCGATCGGCTATTGTCTCGTGGCCTTTCGGGCGCGCGGCAAGGGCGAACCCTCCCAGGCGACCGGAAATCGCACGTTGGAAATCCTCTGGACCGCCGCTCCGATCGCGATCGTCGCCGGCCTCTTCGTCATGAGCGTCGAGACCATGGGCCGGAGCGATCCGCCCGCCGACCGCGCGCCCGATCTCGTCGTCGTCGGCCATCATGTGGTGGTGGGAAGCGCGCTACCCGTCCGGTGTCGTCGCGGCCAACGAGATTCACGTTCCGACGGGACGTCCACTCCTCGTTCGGCTCGAGTCCGCTAGGGCAAGCGCGCGCCGACACGGTGCCGAAGTATCTGACCGACAAGGGCACGGACCCGAGTGTCGCCGACGCCGACCGAGGGTCCCACTATCAGCGGTATCACCGGTACCCAGGGACCCACCCGCTGGCGTCGAGACGTGGCTCCGCGATGCCGCCTGCTTACGGCCGGTCTGCTCGCCGATGGCGGCAACTCCGGGATACAGGCGTTCCTCCCCGGTGAGGCAGATGGTGGATTGTCGGCGATGGGGCGGTACCTCGACGTCGGGCGGTGCCAAAGTCGGCGCCGCCCGCCATCGAGGACATTAATCAGAGTTCGAGAGCGCACAATTCTGAACATCTGTGGTCTGGTGCCTGGTCCCCGGTGATGTTGGTGGAAATGGGACCCGAGGGGACCGGTGGTGACACCCGAGCAAGACGCAGAGCACCTCGCGGGGCGCGATGGACGCGACCGGCACCGACGAGGCGGGCTGGGCGCGCGATCGCCGGGTGGACATCATGCTCGGGAGCTGAGCTTCATGCTCCAGTCGCCGCGACTCCTCGTCGTTCTCGCGCTCGTCGGGGCACCGCTGCTTGTCGGCCCGCCGGCCTACACGCAGGCTGCGGGGGTTGGGGTCCTCCTCGCGTCTGCGATCGTCTCGACCTTCCTCGTGTTCCAGCGCGACGAGGCAAACATCGCCGTCGAGCCGCTCACGCTCCCGTCGATCGGAGCGTTGGATGGGTCGCCGCTCGCCGATCGCGGCGAGTGGGCACGTCCGCAAGGCGCCGCGCTGTCGCTTAACTTCCAGCGGGGTTACCTTCCGTTTCCTCTCGTCCATGTTCGGCGTCTTCAAGAAACGTCGCCGCGCGGCGCTGCGCCGAGAACCCCTCACCGTGGCCGAGCGCGCCATCGTGAACAAGAACGTCCCGTTCGTCGCGGCCCTCGACGACGATGACCGCAAGGAACTCGAGGGGCTCGTCCGGATCTTTCTGGCCGAAAAGTCCTTCGAAGGATGCGGTGGGCTCGAGCTGACCGAAGAGATCAAAGTGACGATCGGCGCCCTGGCGTGCACTCTCCTGCTTCATCGAGAGACGGACATCTATCCCGGCGTCGACGCGATCCTCGTCTATCCCAGCGCGTACCGCGCCATCAGCAGAGCGCGGGAGGGCGGCGTCGTCATCGAGGGCGAGCAAGCGCGGGTGGGCGAATCGTGGATGCGGGGCGTCGTCATCCTGGCGTGGGACCACGTGAAGTCTGACGCCAGCGAGCCGGCGGGCGGTCACAACGTCGTTCTCCACGAGTTCGCCCACCAGCTCGACGGCGAGGACGGCGCGATGGACGGGGCTCCCGCCCTCGGCGCCCGCGCCCGGTACACGTCGTGGGCGCGCGTTCTGGGCGACGAGTTCGGCGACCTGTCGAAGAAGCTCCACGCGGGTCGCCCCACCGACATCGATCCCTATGGCGCGACGAACCCCGCCGAGTTCTTCGCGGTGGTTACGGAGATGTTCTTCGAGAAGCCGCGCGCCTTGAGGCAGCGTCACCCCGCGCTTTACGGCGAGCTCGCCGCCTTCTACCGACAGGATCCCGCGGCGCACGCGGCGTCCGTCGCGCATGAACCGTGATGTGGCCAGGCGGTGGCAGAACGGGAGCGGGAGACGTCAGGTCGAACGCGGGTGCGGCTCGTTGCCGTGCGGGGCCGAGGGGACGTCCCGCGGCGGCGTCCGCGACTCGTAGTCCGGGAGCGATCGCGACCTCTGCGGGTCGATCGGCCCCCACGCGAGCTTCAGCCAGCGCGCGATGTCCCGCCGCTGGAGCATGCCGACGAGGCGCCCCCCTTCGAGAACGGGGAGCTGCTCGATGTCGTCTTGCGCGAGCTTCGCGAACGCTTCGCCCAGAGGGGCGTCGGGCGCGGTCACGGCGAGCGACGTCCGCGGGTGCATCACGGATGCCACGGGGGTCGCGGGCCAGTCGGGCGAGGGGACCCTCCGGAGGTCCACGATCGAGACCAGGCCGAGGAGCTCGCCCTCGTCGACCACGGGCAGCGCGCGCTCGTCGGACCGCACGAAGTGGTCGTGCACGAGCGACGAGAGCGGCAGGGCGGGAGACACGGCGGTCACGCCGCGCCGCATGATCTCTTCGACGGTGTGACCGGCGAGGGCATCGTCGATGGCGAGCCGCCGGTACGACTGCGCCGCGGCGCCGTGGAGAAACCAGCCTATGAAGGCAAGCCAGAGACCTCCCGCGAAGCCGGTGCCGAAGAAGAGGACGTGCGCGCCGAACGTCATCGCGATCCCGTGACGATGAGCAACCAGCCGAACATCTGTCCGACGGCCGACACGCGGCGCGTGGAAGTCCGGAGATCGTCCCCGATGCCCCAGAGGATCGAGCGAAGGACACGGCCCCCGTCGAGCGGGAACGCGGGGATCAGGTTGAAGGCCCCGATGGTCAGGTTGATGGGACCGAGCCACGCCAGCAGCGTCTCGAGGGGGCCGAGTCGGGCGTAGCCGTTCAGGGCCGTGTCGGCGTGCGCGAGCGAGACGCCCGCGGTGACGAGCGACGCGGCCAGGAACCCGACTCCGAGGAGGATGCTCGTGATCGGGCCGACGATGGCGATGAAGAACTCGGCCCGCGCGGAGGGGGGCTCGTGCTCGATGTTCGAGATGCCGCCGAAGAGGAAGAGCGTGATGCTCCTGACGCGAAGACCGTGACGGCGGGCGACCAGCGAGTGCGCGAGCTCGTGGAGCAGGATGCATCCGAAGAAGAGCAGGGACGCGACCAGCGCGACGGAGAACGTCTCCGCGGGCGACCAGTCCGGGTGCCACCGGGAGAAGATGCTCGAGAGGTTCCAGGTCAAAAGGACGAAGATGAAGACCCAGCTCCAGTCGATCCGGATTTCGAGTCCGAGGAGCTTTCCGATCCGGAACGCGTGCATGATCGCTCTCCTGCCGTTTTTTCGTGGTGGCGACTCGTGTTCTCGGCGACCCCGATCGTCCTCTCGGACTCGATCCTCGATGACGTCAGTCCTCGGGCGCCTGGATCGGCCCCTCGGCGGGATCCTCGCCCGAGGAGGCACCCACACCGGACGAGGCGGCCGAGTAAGCGCCGATCTTCGCCGGAGGATGCTTCAGTCCGGGCGCCCCGAGGTCACCCCCGCTCACGCCAATCTCCGCGTCGAGCTCGCGCGTGCGCGCGGCTTTCCTCGACGACGCGGTGTCGAGCCCGGCGCCGGTCATTGCCCCCACGATGCCGCCGATGACGGCACCGGCCACGATCCCCGGCGGACCCGCGGCCGCCCCGAAAACCGCCCCCGCGAGGGCTCCCGATGCGCCTCCTTCGGCCTCATGGACGATTCGTCGCGTCTCTGCCTTTCGCGCGCCACGTTTCTTCTTCGAGTTCATGGTGACCTCTGCGACCTTCGCTCGGGTGCAACGCGTGTACCGCCCTTTTCCATCCCTCGCGTCGGTCCATCACGCCCGGCCCCGGGCGCGAGCGCCGTCTCCGGTGCAGAAGTTCTGCACGCCGACGCCAGCTTGCGCGGAGTTCAATCGACGCAAAGGCCGCGGCTGACCGGCTCTTCTCTTGGGCTTCCGAGCGCCCGATGGTCTGCTTCGGTCGCAACCCTCATCAATATTGATGACTGAAACGTGCGGTCCGGTGTTGCATCCCGCCTGCACATGACGGCGCAGGCGTCCGAGGGCGGGGGGACGAGTCCGGGTGGCCGCTGAGGCGCTACGCAAGCGGGAGCTGGAGCTCTTGACGGGTGGCCTCGTCGCGACGAGCGAGCGCCGGCGGTCGTTGCAGGTGGCTCGCGCGGCGGAGCCGCAACGCTCGCCTCCCGCAGGGGTCGCTCGCTCGCGGTTCCCCGATCTGGTCGCTGTCAGCCCCGCGATGCGGACCGTGTTCGATCTCATCGAACGCGCCGGCCCACCCGCGCCAGCGTGCTCATCACCGGCGAGAGCGGGACCGGCAAGGAGCTCGTCGCACGGGCCATCCACGAGACGAGCCGCCGGGCGGCGTCCGTCCTCGTCAAGCTCCATGCCGCGTCCCTCTCGGACTCCGTGCTCGAGAGTGAGCTCTTCGGTCACGAGCGGGGCGCGTTCACCGGGGCGCCGGTCCGGCGTGAAGGGCGCTTCAAGCAAGCCGACGGAGGGCCCCTCCTCTTCGACGAGATCGGAGAGATCTCGCCTTCACTGCAGGTCAAGCTGCTTCGCTTCCTTCAGGAGAAGACGTTCGAGCGGGTCGGAGGAAACGAGACGCTCAAGGTCGACATCCCATCGTGGCGGCGACCCACCGGGACCTCGCCTCCGAGATGGCGGCGGGAGGTTCCGCCAAGACCTCTACTACCGGCTCAACGTCGTTCACATCGAGGTGCTGCCGTTGCGGGCGCGCCGGGCCGACCTTCTTCCGCTGGCGAACCGCGCGCTGCGCCGCTTCGCGAGCGAGAGCGGCAAGGCGATTCACGGCTTCGGCTCGGACGCTATCGAGCGAATCGCCCGCCACTACATGGCCCGGCAACTTGCGCGAGCTCGTGAACGCGATCGAGCGCGCGGTCGTCCTATGCAAGGGGAACACGGTGACCGGCGATCACCTTCCCGAGACCGTCTGGGCGTCGCCCGGCGACAGGATCTGTGCATCCCAGGCTGTCGTGACGGGAGCGCCCGCGAGACGGACTCGGCCACGTCCGCGGGTCACGGCGCGGGATGCTTCGAGATCCTCCCGCCCTCCGCGTCGCAGCGGACGATCAGCATGGGGAGCACGATCCGCTGCATCACGTCCTGCGTCACCGAGCCCACCGCGAGTCGTCGGAAGATTCCTCGACCGTGGCTGCCCATGACGACGAGATCGAAGTCCGCCGAGCGCCGCACGATCGCGTCGACCGGCGTCCCCTCGACGAGGTCCCCGGCCGAGCGGACGCCCGCGCTCGCCGCCATCCGGCCGGCGTTGTCGAGGAGCACGCGCCCCTGCGCGGTCAGCGCCTCGAGCGCCTCGGACATGTTCACGACGCCCTCCTTGCGGGTGCTGAGGGTGTCCATCACGAAGAGGAACACCACAGCGGAGCCCAGCCCCTCCGCCAGGGCCACCGCCTCTTTCGCTCCTTCGTCGCTGCAAGCGCTGCCGTCGATCGGGACGAGGATTCGAGCGTACATGGCTTTATGATGCCGCGGATCCTTTCGCGCCGCGACCCGTGACTACAACCGTCAAGCGGTCGGCGCGATTCCCGACGAGACGACCACCGGAGGGCGGACGGCGAGCACCGAGCACGCGGCCGTCCGCACGATCCTCTCCGCGACCCTACCAAGCGCCCGCAGGCGAAGCCCGCTCTTGCCGTGCGCCCCGACGACGATGAGCTCCGCCCCGAGAGCCTCCGCCTCGGCGCCGACGGCCGCCGCGGCCGGCCGGTCGAGCACCTTGCACGTCGCCTCGACGCGGAGAAGGCTCACGGATTTCCCGAGCTCCTCGGCGACGACCTCGACAACGCCCGGCGGTGATGTGATCCCCGGCGTCGCCAGCTCGAGCACGTACCGCGCCTCGGCCTCCAGAAAGCCCATGGCATGGACCACCTCGAGCCGCGCCCGCCGCCGCTTCGCCTCGACCGCCGCCGCGGCGATTGTCCCGAGCGACGTGTCCGACAGGTCGCTCGCCGCGAGCACCCAGCCGCGCGCTGCCGATTCACGCGCCACCAGCACGCTGCAAGGCGCGTGGCGAAGGACGCGCTCCGTGACGCTCCCGAAGCCGCGCGAGAGCCCGGATCCTCCGTAGCTCCCGACCACCACGACGTCCGCGGTCCACGTTTGCGCGCGCAAGACGATCGCGGCATAGTCGACGTCGTCCTCGACGAAGACCTCGGCCCGGTCTCCGACGATCCCTCGCGTTCGCTCGCGCACGCTCTCGTGCGCGGCGCTCACCCGGTCCGCGGCCTCGCCCTGCGGGCGACGCGCCCACGTCTCGAGGACCGACGGCTGGGGTAGCGCGTAGACGATGGCGAGCGCGTCGCCCGGCGCCGCAGCGAGCGCGGCGCCCTCGCGGACGGCGATGTCGGCTCCATGGCTCAGATCCGTGGCGATGAGGACTCTCATGGGGCGGGGTCGTGCATGTCTCGCGCCGTTGACGCGAAGCGCCGAAGCGATCGCGCCGGTTTGGCCGTCAGCCGGCCGCACGGGAGGCGCGCGACGTCGCTCGCGAGGTCGTTCGCTCGTCGGTCGACGTCGTGGAGCACCGGATCCGCGTCAATGTCGTCGTCGTCGACGACCCGGAGCGCGCGCAGACGCTGGAGCGCTCCATGGCCGTGCGTCTGTCTGCGGCGACCGGCGTCGTCCCGGATGTCCGCGCCGTCGCGGTCCCGAGCGCCGACGCCGTGCGGGAGGCCGGGCGCGCCGCGCTCGCGCTCCGGCCCGAGCCGATCGCGCCGCCCGAGCTCCGCCCGTCGACCGATCGTCTCGCGGACGTCCTTTCGCAGGAATGGCCGGCCGGCGTCGTCGGGCCGCTCTTGGACTGCCACATCGAGGTCGGTCCCGCCGGCGCCGCCCGCGTCCGCCTGATTCACTTCGGCGGCGCGCTGGGAGCCCCCGCCGAGCAGATGCTCGCCCGCAATCTGTCCGCCGCGGCCGGCGAAGACATCGGCGTCGTCGACGTCTCGCTGCCGGTCGAACCACTGTCCGCGGCGTCCCCCCTGGGCGAGGCCTGGGTCGGGCAGGTCGCGCCGGTGCTCGACGAGGTGGGACGGTACGACGGCGTCTACGCCTGCATCGGCGTTCCAGCCGCCACCCGCGCTCGGCGTGACGCGGCCGGCGGCGGCCACGACGAGGAAGACTCCGTCCGGAACGAGCTATCGGGCGCGGCGGCCGGCGTCCCGGGCGGTCAGGCGCGAGTTGTGGCCGACACTGCGTGGACGCTTCGCGTCCAGACCGATCCCTGCCCGGATGTCGATTCGATCCCCGCGGGATCGCCGACGGACGCGCGCGGCGCGCCCCTCGATCCCGCTACGGAGGCGGCCCGGGATTGAGCCCGCGCCTCCGGCGGCCGGCCTGGCCCTTGCTCATGGCATCCCCATGCAAAGTCGCGCGCTCAAGAGCGGTCTTCGATGTGGGGGGATCGCGCTCCTGCTGGTCTCAGCCTGCCGTCACGAGGTGTCCGTTCCGGCCGGCTACCAGGGTCTCGTCGAGTACGACGAGCACGTCGTCTCGTTCGAGGTGCCGGGACGGGTCGAGCGCGTCGAGGTCCACCGCGGCGACCGAGTCACCGCGGCCCAGGCCCTCGCCAGGCTCGACGACACGATCGAGCGCCTCACCACCGAGGCACGCCGTCAGGACGCCAACGCCGCCCAGGCGGACCTCGCCCTCCTCGAGGCCGGGAGCAGGAAGGAAGACGTCGCGTCGCTCGCCGACGACCTCCGCGCCGCCGCGTCGAACGAAGACCTGATGCGCACGAACGCCGAGCGCACGCGAAAGCTCTTCGCCGACGGCTCGCTCCCCAAGTCAGACCTCGACAAGGCCGAGGCGGACCTCGAGCGGAGCACCTTCGACCGCAAATCGCTCGAGCGGCGGCTCGCGGCGCTTCGTCAGGGCGCTCGGCCCCAGGAGATCGCGCGCGCGCTCGCGCGCTCCGACCAATCGCGGGCGCAGCTCGCGCTCGAGGAGGAGCTGCTCGCCCGACACACGCTTCGCGCCCGCGACCCCGGGGAGGTCATCGACATCGCCACGAAGGCCGGCGAGCTCGCGGCGCTCGGCACTCCGGCCATGACCGTCGCCGACACCACCCATCCCTACGTCGAGCCAGAGTTTGGCCGTCCGCCCGAGCGGAGGACGGAAGACCAGATAGGCGACGAGGATGGTCGCCGACAGCGCCGCGCAGGCGAGCGCAATGATCGCGAGAGCCGACGTGGGGAAGGTCACCCGCGACTCTCGCGTCGCGCGCCTGGGACTTGCACGAGGGGCACGGCATCGATGTCGTGCAAGACGACGGCCACGGGTCGGCTCCGGCGACGACTCGTGGACGGGCTTGGACCGGTGCAATGGCCGTCGCTCACGGGCGACGTCCTCGTCCTCGCTGCTAAGAAGCCTTGGGCGTCGACGGGGAAGCTCCGTGCGTTGCCTCGCGATAGAGCCGGGTGATCTCAGCTTCGTCCAGGAAGCCCACGATGCGGCCCTCGTCGTCGACGACGACAAGCTCCCTGGCGCCGTGAAGGAGCAGGATCTCGAGCGCAGCGTTCACGTCCTCGCCCTCGCCCACGACGATCGGGGGCACCATGAGATCGTCGGCGATCGCGAAGGCGGAGATCTCGGGCTCCTGCATCACTGTGCGCAAGATCTCGGTCGTGATCACGCCCACGACGTTCTTGTCCTCTGACAAGACGGGGAAGACGTCCTGCCAGCCGCCGGCAGCGACGCGGTGGATGACCTCGACCGCAGGCGTGGCGCGCGCAAACACGACGAACGGTCGGTCCTTGACGAGCACGTCGCCGACGCGGATGTCCCGGAGCACGTCGTTGACGAACTCGTCGTGGTGCGCGGGCGACTCGCGCCAGGACGGCCGCTGCGCGTGGTAGAGGGACCGGTGCCGGAGGGCGATGAAGCTGATGCCCGTCGCGAGCATGAGGGGGACAAGCAGGTCGTAGCTTCCCGCAAGCTCGCAGACCATCACGAGCGACGCGATCGGCACATGGGCGAGCCCCCCGTAAAGAGTGCCCATTCCCACCAGCGCGAACGCCCCGGGGTCGATGCGCGGATCGTGCAGCAGGAGCTGGGCGGTACGCCCGAACGCGCCGCCGAAGATGCCGCCGATGACGAGCGACGGGCCGAAATCACCCGCGCTCCCGCCCGACCCCACGGTCAGGGAAGTCGCGATGATCTTGGCGCACCCGAGGAGCGACAGCAGCTCGACGCCCCGCCAGCCGCCCGGGAACCAGGAAGCGCCCGTGATGGCCACCTGCGCCGCGCCGTAGCCTCCCCCCAGGATCCCCAGCCCCATTCCCTCGTGGCCCAGCTGCGGACCGACGATCATGACGATCGGAACCGCGGCCACGCCGAGCACCAGACCGCCGACCGCGGGCTTGGCCCAGTCCGCGATCGGGATGCGCTTCGTTGCGCTCTGTACCCCGCGGAGGATCGTGAGAAACGCGGACGCCACGAGCGAGACGACCACCGCCAGGAGCGCATAGAGCGGCAGGTGCACGGGATAGAACGGATACTTCGCGGCATGCGCGAAGAGCGTCGATTCGCCGAAGATCGAGACAAACACCGAGTAGGCGACGACGCTCGCAAGGACGGAAGGGACGAGCGCCTCGGTCTCGAAGTCGTCGCGGTGGAGCACCTCGACAGCGAGGAGCGCAGCGCCGAGCGGCGTGCGGAAGACCGCGGCCATGCCGGCCGCAAGACCGGCGACGAGGAGGATGCGGCGCTCCCGGTCGGTGACGCGCAGGTACTGGCCGATGATCGAGCCGATCGCGCCGCCCATCTGCATGGTCGGGCCCTCACGGCCGCCGGACCCGCCGAACCCCAGCGTGAGGATCGAGGCGAGGGCCTTGAGCAGAGGCACCCTGCGGCGAACGTACCCGCGTCGGGAGTGGAACGCTTCGATGATCGCATCGGCGCCCCCGCCTCGGGTCTCGGGCGCGGACCGCGACAGCAGACCGGCCCCCAGCGCGCCGAGTGCCGGCATGAGCCAGACGAGCCACCACCGGAACGGGGTCAGCCCCACCTCGCCGGTGATGCGTTCTCCTTCAGCGCGGAGCGGGACATACCCGCACAGCCGCTCCAGGACGAACTTTTGGACGACCTCGACGCCAAAGAAGAAGATCGATCCGATGAGCCCCGCGGCGACGCCCACGAGGGCGGCGCGAAGCAGCGTACGACCGAGGAGCTGCACCGGAATCGGGCTCCGCGCGGCGAGGACTGCCCGCCTGAGCACGGACCGCATTCGGGTCTCGTCGCGGCCCGTGTCCGGCTGGAGTTCGGTGGGCGACGTCGTCATCGAGGGGCCCGGGACGTCGGTGGCAGCAAGCTACCGCCGAACCGGGCCGTGTCCAAACGGGGATCAGCGGGACGCGCACCGTTCGGTGCGAGCCCTCCTTCCTCGAGGGCGGTCGGCACGCCCGGCATGTACGATTGATGCCCGTTCAAGGCGCGAACCTCAAATTGCAGCTCCGCCCTCAACGCCGTTCGTTCTGTCGTAAACGGGGGACGCGGCTCGCTCAATGGCTGGGGCCGCCCGTGCGCGGAGTCTCCACCCGGAGCGCCAAGAGCACGTCAGACCTCGGATCGTGACGCCTGTCGCGCGGCGACCCAGATTAGGACGGCGGCTCCAAGACACGGAGCAAGCGCCGCGAGGCTTCGCAGCAAGATCGGCGCAAACGACCGCCCGAAACCCCCTGCCGCGATATGGATCACCGAGACCACCGCGTCAACGAGCGCCGCGGTCGCAGAGACGACGAGCCGACCGAACCGCGGGCGCAGCGCGCTCCGCACCAGCTGCGCGCCGAGCAGGGCATCGAAAACGACCCACACGAGGAGGCCGCCCGTCGAGAAGCCAATCACGTCCGCGCGGCCGCCGAGAGCGAGGGCTCCGAGTAGAAGCGTCCAGGGGACCAGCGGAAGCGCCAACGCCCAGGGCGGTCCGCTGGGCTCGCGGGAGACAGCGCGAAGCGCGAAGCGTAGAAGCGAGCCCCCGGCGAATGCGCGAAGGGATTCGACGACCGGGCCGACGACCCCCTCGGAGCGCGGGTAGAGGAGCCAGACGCTCTCCCAGCGCAAAGGACGCAATCGTTGGCGAAACTGCCGGAGGCCCTCGAAGTCGAAGAGCGGTCTCGACACCGCACGTGCGGCACGAAGCCATGGCGAGATCGGCCCCGAGAGCGGCGCCAGGCCGAGGGTAACGAAGTCGCTGTCGGCGACGTCGCGCATCAGCGCGTCGAGGAGCGCTTCGGTGGTCCCGTTCGGGGCACGAGCGCTGCGTAGGACATCTTCGACGAGCCACCCACGGCGTGCGTACACCGGCACGGCGGACAGGAATGCGACCACGTGTGCGCCGCGCTGGGCCACGAAGTAACGATGCTCGCCCGGGAGGTGAAAGGGCTCGAGGGCAACGAGGAACTTCAGGGGAGGCATTCGTCTCGACTCGAGCCACTCCTGCGCGAGGGACTCGACCGTTCGGCGCAGCGGCGCGCCCGGCTCGAGCTCGCTCGCGGCCACGCGACGCACCGCGACTCCTTTGGCCTTCGGCCGGCGGATCTGCTCGCGCAGCCTTCGGTGGGAGGCGACCATGCGGGGCCACTCCGCGGGGTCCCAGACGGGTTGTTCGCCGAGCAGCAAGCGCGCGAACCCCTCGATCTCGACGGCCTCGGTGGCGAAGAAGCAGGCGCGACGCCCGTTCTGTCGGGCGTGCCGCACGAAGTTCCTTGCCACGTGAGGGATCCGTGACGCCTCGGCAACTGGCGCTCCCGCCGCAATCCACGCCGTACCGGTGTCGTGGAAAGCAACGAAGGCGTCTGGCGCGCCGCCGGGACCGCACTCGAACCAGTGCCTCATCGACGATTCGAACGCCAGAAACGACATAGCGTCGGCGCCGAAATGCTGGACGATCTCGAGCAGCGAGGCGACGGCGGGTGGAGGGTGCATGCAAATGTGGGGAGCGCGTTCGACCAAAGCGTCACCTGACAAGAGCCGGTCGCGCCACTGCAAACTTCGGGCGCGCCTCGGCACCAGGGAGGATTGATTCGCGAGCACTTCCCAGCGCGTCGTCGCCGAGTACTTCCGCGAAGTAGCCAGAGGCCCTCGGACCGGGTGCCCTTCGGGGCCGCGGCGTCACGGAGCCGGGCTTCCGCTCGCTGCACTTCCTTCGCCGGTCCTCTGGCGGCCCACCGTTCCGCTTGGTGGCTCTTCGATGCACCGACCGGCCGAATCTCTTTCCTGCGGAATGGTCTGGGCGGGTGCCTTGTTTGACCGACACCGAGAGGGATCCCTGGTGTCTCGGTACCGCCCCTGCCCGCACGTGCGCGTGCGCGCGGGGGCGTCCCTTTCCTCAAGAACGTCGCGGTCGTTAGCCGGGATCCCTACGCCTTCGTCCAAGACGACGTCATCTGCGGGAGACCGGCGATCGAAGGCCCGTCGGGACCCGTACGCCTTCGTTCAAAGACGATGTTGTCTGCCGGAGATCGGCGATCGAGGGGCCCGCCGCCATGATAGAGGTGGCGCTCACAAGGCGCATCGGATCGGGCGGTCCTCGAACCCCCCGAGCGGCCGCCCCGCGACTTTCGGGCGCGGCGAACGGACCGCTCGCTTTGATGTCGACCGGCCCTACGCGAGGGAAGTTTGGGGGTTCAGGTTCCTCAGCTCGGCGCGAAGGGCGAGGACACGCTTCATGAGCACGTCGAGATCCCGCCCCGTGGGCAATGACATGCACCACATCTCGATCTCCTGCATGCAGCCCTGGACGGAAGCGCACAACCGCTCGGTCCCGTCGGAAGGCGGCATTCGCTCCAGATGGCGGAGGACCACCTCGGTGGCTTCGCGGATGACCATCAATCGCGTGTGAAGCATTGCCTCGTTCTTTCCACATCAAAGGCAACGAGTACAGGCCAGATGAACCGCGCTCTCGCGCTCGTGGGAGATGGACCACCCTGCTGAACTCGTTTCGTGCGCGTGAGGCGGGGAGGACGCCCCTGACCTTTCGTCGGAAGTCCGACGTCTCACGGAGGCGAGACCGCGGACTTCGTGAACTTGAACGGGTTGGCCACGAACGAATCGCGGCACCGGTCGGAGCAGAAATAGACCTCGCGGCCGTGATCGGTCGCAAGGGGTGTGTCCGGCCCCACACGAACGGTCATGTGACAGACCGGATCCGTAACGAGTCTTGCGGGCTCGTCCGGTGACCCCGGCGCGGCGCTGGCCGATCTCCTCGCGTCCACCTCGCGCACCAGCTCCGCGAGCTGCGTCTCGGACAGCTCGGCGGCGTAGCTCGGCATCAAAGGCGAGTACCCCGCCACGAGCTGAGCGGCCGGGTCCACGATGGACCGCCTGAGGTACGCATCGTCGGCCGTCACCGTCGTCCCATCCTGGAGCTTCACCTGCGCGCCGCTCAGGTCGTCGAGCAGGGGCGCCACCTGAGGGTTGGCGTGGCAGCCCGTACACCCCAGCGACGCGTAGAGGTCATCGGCCTCTGCCTCTTGCCCGGCGTGGAGGGCCTCCTGGTCGGCGAGGCGGCGAGCGTCTGTCCCGAGTCGTGATCTCGCCGCGTCATCGCTGCTGTCGTAGACACCTCGAACTCGCCCATCGGGGTCGACGAGCAAGAAGACGCTGCTGTGAACGATGGGGTTCGTCGGATCCTTGGTGCGCTCCGCGGTCACCCGAAACCCGGCGAGGGTGTCGGGAAGACGCCGCGCGTCGGTGGACAGGAGTGTCCATCGCGTCTCGGCCCGATTCCATGTGCGGGCGTACGTTGCGAGCACAGACGGCGTGTCGTGCCGTGGATCGACCGAGAACGACACGAACTGAACGTCCAGTCCTGCCAGTGCGTGCTGGATGAGGACCATCCGCGACGTCATCATCGGACAGGCGCTCGTGCACTCGGTGAAGATGAAGTCCGCGATCCACGGTCGCCCACGCAGCGTCGCATTCGTGACCACCGTTCCTTGCTGGTCTACGTACGAGAACGGCGGCGCGACCCAGAGGTTCGGCAACGACCGACCCGAGGCCGAATAGGCGTAGAACTCGGCTGGCGCGGGCTTGCTGCCCGACAGGCGCCAGACGAGCACCGCGCACGCCACGCCGGCCATGGCAAGAACGGCGAGAGCGGCAAGGACCTAAAAGAGGGGGCTGAAAAAGAGAATTTGACCACCAGGACGCCAAAGACGCCGGGTTGGATCAGCCAAAATCCCCCAAATACCAAGGAGCGACCTCGTTGGATTAAAATAAATGAGCTTCGCAAGCATCACCGCGCAGGCTGCCCTCGCGAAGGCGCAGGCGACCACGATGCCCCAGCCGACGATCCTGTCGTGCCCTTGCGTCGCCTCCGAAGCTGCCACCCAGCCCACTCTTCCGCCATACACCGCCGCCGGTAGCAAGAGCGCGAACATCATCCACCCAGCCGGGGCCGCCAAGACCTTCGCCACCTCTCGTTGAAATGGCGCGACCGTCTCCACCCGCGTCACCCAAAAGGGTTTCACGGGCGCTGCCAGGCTGTAGCCGGCGGTCACGCAAAGCGCGCCGAATGCCACCACGACGGCCATGAGCATCGTCACCCCGTGAAGACCTACAGGCCTTTCGGCCAGGCGTCGCGCGATCGCGACGCTCGTCTCCGCGACCTTCTCCGACAGCGTCCGTTGCACGTGGGCGGCCTCTCTCTCGGCCGCCGCCGCGAACGCGACGCGTGCGTCCTCGATACAGCGCTCCGTGTGGTCCGCGAGCTGCGCCGGGTATCGCCGGAAGAACGAGTCGTAGTACTCGAGCGCCATCACGATGCTCCAGAAAGCGTCGTTGTCGCGCAGGCCGAGCGCGTCGCGTAGCCGGTAGAGGCGTTGCCGCTCCTCGTCCGAGGCGTGTCGACCGACGACCTTCGCGAACGTCTCCTCGAGACTCACGGCAAGACTCCGGCGAGGACCTTCCGGACCTCCCCGCGCCACCTCCCGAGCTCCGCGCGGTTGCCGATGGGGAGCTCCTTCGCCGCCACCTTGAGCGAGATGCGCCGCACGTAAATGTCGTCGGCGACGCGGTCGGCCAGATCCGGCAACGTGATCGACTTGCCTCCGCGGCCCTCCACCTCCTCGCGGATCTTGGATCCGTTGTAGAGCTCGAACTTCTTCTCATCGCCGAAGTACCCGTTGCGCACGACGTGCACGGCCGCCTTCGGGACGGCGTCGATGAACTCTCGCAGGAGCTCCAGGCTGTCGCGCTGCCGGTTGATCACCCACAGCGCCACGAGCTGGCTCCCGAGCTCCTCCAGGCTGCTGTCGAGCGTGCCTCCGTACTGCTTGACCGCGAGGTTGTTTCGCGCCGCCGTGTTGATCACCACGACGCCCTCGCGGTGCCGGTCGCACGTGTTGACGAGGTGGATCCAGCCGTCCGCCTCGTCGAGGTCGATGAGCTCCGTCTCGACCTGCTCCCTGTATGCCTTCCATACGTCCGGGTTCGACGTGTCGCATTCGACGAGGAGCACGTTGGCCCCTTGCTCGAGCAGGTGGTCCAGCATCGCCACCGTCATCATCGACTTGCCAACGCCGCCCTTGCTTCCGCCGACCCAGTAGATTCGCCCTGCGCCATTGCCTTCGGTCATCGCCCGAACCTCCTTCGTTCTATCGGCTGCCTGTTTCCTTGCCTGCCTGGTGCCAGATCATCTCAGATGTCCCTCGTGTCCTCCTTGGGCACAAACGCCGACCGCCGTGAGCTCGCACCGTCGCTCGGTCGCGCGGTCCCCTTCGAGGTCACCGCGGGTGCCGTGGGCGCTGGCGGCGTCGTTGCCGCGGGAGCGGCGTTGGCGATCCCCCGAGCTCCTGGCTGTGCATCTCCCGAGGCGGCGTGGGCCTCCCCGGCGCGCTTCGAGTCTGTCGCTGGAGCCGTCGCCGTAGCTCCGGTCCCGACGGGTCGATGAGCCTTGGTCTTGCGGCGGTTCTTCCGTCCTCCTGGTGCCCTGGCCTCACTCAAATAGGTCTTGAGCGTGGTGGCGGTGACGGCGAGGCCGTTGTCGCCGAGAAGCTCCGCGATGGCAGACAAGCCGTATCCCTTGGCCTGCATGGCGTGGATTTGCGAGGACAGCATCCGGACCGCCTGCGCGGTCGTCACCTCCTCGGCTTGATGCTCCGGCACATTCTCGAGGGTGCGCTTTAGGCGCTCAATATCCGCGACACGAACTCTCCTCGGCTGCATGTCTTTGCGCTCCCGGGTTCGAGGTCGGCGACTCCTCGCCAACGCCTGAAAGACAGTTGACATTGCATACCTTGGTGGTCAACGTGATTTCGCAAACCCGGAGTGAATACGGAGGGCAAGATAAAGAGAGTGTGTCAATTGTTTGGAAGTTGGTAATTCGATTCGCCATTTGTGGTGACAAAAAATCGACGATTGTGCCTTCTCCAAGGGAACCAGCGGATAGGACAACGGAAATCCCGTGACAGAAATCGAGCGCGACGACGAATTGCCTATTTTTAGGCCGCGGATGGGTGCCGCCGGCTCGCGGCCGTCGCCCGACCGAGCGCGCTCGTTCCGCAATGCGATCTTGGCGCGCCTACGCGGAGGGACCCGGCGCGGCGCCCGCAGCCCCGCACGCGTTCACCCGCTTCAGGCCCGCGCGCGCCGCGTTGTCGTCAAGGCGCACCTGCTGCGCATGGGGCCGACCGCCGCCAAGGCGGCCGCCTTGCACGTGCGCTACATCGAGCGCGATGGCGTCGAGAAGGACGGCTCGAAGGGCGTGCTGTACGACGCGCAGGGGACGGTTCGCGCGCGGGTCTTCGAGCAGCCGCGTCCCGGCGAGAAGCACCAGTTTCGTTTCATTGTCTCGCCGGAAGACGGTTCGGAGCTCGACCTCACCGCCTACGTGCGGCGCCTGATGGCGACGGTCGAGCGGGACATCGGGAGCAAAGTGGAGTGGGCGGCGGTCAACCACTTCGACACCAGCCATCCGCACGCGCACATCGTCGTCCGCGGCATCGACCGCGATGGGCGCGAGCTGCGGATTGACCGGGGCTATATCTCGGCCGGCATGCGCTGGCGCGCCCAGGAGCTGGCCACCGAGGAACTCGGGCCGCGGCCGGAAAAGGATGTGCGGCGGGCGCATGAGCGCGAGGTCACCCAGCAGCGGTTTACGGCGCTGGACAGAGAGCTCGAGCGCCGCAGCCCCGACCACTTCGTGGAGGTCCGCGGGCGGGCACGGAGCGGGCGCATCGACGAGTCCTTGGTCATCGCACGCCTCGAGCAT
>OCTA010002359.1_pt1 | contig 17222 bp, 13 predicted proteins | sample 1538991 | NCBI WGS metagenome assembly OCTA01 (sample SAMEA3539302, study PRJEB22396) | soil metagenome | biome: tundra; feature: field; material: soil | place: USA | collected 2010-05 | depth 0.15 m | reverse complement strand
CGGGGTCCAGCGAAGACCGGTCGCGCATCAGGCGCACGACCGCGGCCAGCAGCGATTCCGAGCCCGCTGGATCAAGCTCCGCCAGGACGTCCGCGATCGCTTTGGGCTCGTCCTGGAGACCGCACCAGAGCATCAAGCCCGGGTCTGGCGCGCCGGCGCGCACTGCCGCCGCTCCGGCCCACTGAAGTCCGAGCGCCAGCAGGATGGGTTCCATCCGGCCGGAGTAGTGGCGCGCTATCATTTGCGGCACCCGCGCCTCGGTGATGCCGCGCAGGAGAAGGAACAGGCCGGCGCACTCCGTTTCCATGGTGGGTTCGGCGGGTGAAGCCAGGCGAATCGGATTCCCGGCCAGCAACTCTTGCAGCACGTCCGCGGCCGGCTCGCCAAGGGCCGCCGCCCCGCGCAGCGACTCGCCGGATGTCCCCGGAAGGCCGGTCCATAGCGCCGACGAGCGGCCGGAGCGGATCTGCTGCACGGCCGACAGGGGGTCCTTGAGCCGCAAAATCGCCTTCCAACACGAGAGCAGCAAGGAGATGATCGGGGCGGTTGCCGGATGGGACGCGATTTCGGGCTCGGCGGCGCTCAACGCGGCAAACAGACGGATGGCGTTGCCCTCGGAATCCGGGTCTCGCCGATCGAGCCCGATCGCACCGGCGAACAGGATCTGGCGAAGGCGTTCCAGCAGGCGCCGCTGATTCGGAGTCGCCGTGCCGGTGAGACCACCGGGCCGCGTCGATAACGGGCGCTCGCCCGCCGCCTCCTGGGACCAGCCGGCGAGCGCCTGTTCGAGCCACTTCACATCGAGCCAATCCAAGCTGGCGGCCATCTGTGCGAACCTCGCGGTCCACGACTCCCCGGTTACCCTGTTGGCGGCGATATATCCTCTCCGCGCGGCGAAGCGGAAGATGTTCCAAACGGCGAAGGCCAGGGAGCGGCGATCCGTCCAATCCGGGAGCTGTGGTTGAGTGGCAAGGTACGCGTCGAGGAGTTGTGTTTCGTCAATCGGCCCCGCGGACCACAGTTCCAACGCCGCCATGATGGCCAGCGCCGCCCGCGCGAAAACGTGGAACTGGCCGCGAACCGGTTCCGACCTGCAAGGCGCGACCGACTCCCGCCACAACGTCGCCGCGGCTTTCGCGTCCAGTAAATCGAGGGCGGCTTTCAGGCAGCCCAGCCCTGCCAAATAGCGAAAGATGGCGGGCAACTGCTTGGAATTCTCCGTCAGAATGGCGAGGATCGCTTCCGGCTTCGATGCGAGGCGGAACTTCGAGAAGGCGCCGTAGCACCATCGCTGCCACGCCAGGTCATTCAACAGATCCGCGATGAAGTGCGCGACGTAGCAGGCTTCGTCGTCGAAACGGACGAAATTCGACGGGTCGGCGTGCGTGGTCAGACCGCGTACAATCTCCTCGCCGATGCGGGCCGTCCAGCCTCTGGCGAGCGCCGCTTCATCGGGCACGTCGCCAGAGCGCATCCATAGGGAAACCCGCACGCGCCGAAGCACGTAGACCGCCGGGTCTTTCCCCAGGGCGGCTTCGAGGGATGCCTCGTAGGCTTCGGCCACGCGCGGGCGCACGCGGCGCTCGATCGCTTCCACGGCGAGCGCCGCCAGGGGTTGCGCGTCCAGCACACGGTACCGGCAGTTCCAGCGGCCTATGTATGTCTGCATGACAAGCTTTTCGCGTCCGCCATTAAGGACCAGTGTTGCCCGCCCCCACGCCCGACTGGAAGCTGCCCTGGAGGGCGGACAGTACGGCTTGGCTCACCAGGGGCGGCACATACTGCCCGGTCAGCTTTCCGCCTATATTGAGATCGCCATAAACCGTAACTAACGCCGCCGGTTGGCCCGCTCCGGTAACATCGGTGAATTCCAGCTTCAGGCATGGCGTGAAGCTGCCATCGTCGGCCGAAAAGCCAATCACAAATTCCTTGTGCAGTAAGTTGTCGCTCCCGAGGTCGATACGAAGTTCGTCGTTGGGGCCATCCTCGAACCGGTAGATGGAAGGAACGGTGGGCGCGGCGTCCGCCGTGAAATCGGCGGGCTCGACAAATTGCAGAGCTCCGCCGGCAATGCGCAAGTTGCCGTTGACGACGGCTTCGCCGCGCATGCGGATGGCTCCGTCCTGAGCGATCTCGAGGCGCGGAGCCAGGGCTACCGGCTGTTGTGCGGCGCCAGGGCTCAGATCTTCCGGCACAAAAACCGCAAATCGCCGGCTGCCGTTGGAATCTTCGCCCTTCTGGTAGGTGTAGGTGACGCCATCGATCACCCGCGATACATCGGCGCTGGACTGCTTCCCGACCTCGACGCGCGTGGCGTTGGCCGGGTGATCGATGGTTTCGCCGACCAACCCGACGTACGTCCGCTGCGAACTGTCAATGCTGTATTGGTTGACGGCCAAACGGATGATCCGGCCAAGGTAAATGCGCCAGGTATCTTTCGGGTCGTCGGACATCGGCGGCACGGGAGCGCTCAGAACCGTGGCGGGCACGCCCGGCGGGTTGCGCGCGTCCACCGAGTTCGAGAGGGGCAGTTCCAGAAGGATCCGCGGAACCTCATTGGCGCGATACGCGTCGCCGGTCGCGCCGGGCACGCAACTGCCGTAGCCGCCGGGCGTGGCGCCGGCGTCCACGCGGTCGTAGACAATCCAGACGTCCAGCCGGTCGCTGGCCAGGTCATCGAACGTCTCCGGCGCCAGCGACTGCTTCCCCGCCAGCAGCACCTCGCGGCCGTACCCGTCCACTGCCAGCCCCGGGTATACCACCAAGCCTCCGTTTTCCTGTCCGATATCCAGGCCGGAGACGATACCCCAGGTGTGCAAAGTGACGTTGTGGCGGCGCCGTAACGCAAGCTGGTAAAGCTGCTCGTCGCTGAACTCGTTCACCCGCAGGAACTGCTTGTCGAAATAGTTGACACGCGAAAAAGTTTGGTTGGTCATGTGACATTGACATCCTGGGTCGCCGTTTCCGGAATCCACGTGCGACCCTCGCGTTGGTATGTGGACCGGATCTCGATCACTATTTTCGTGGTCGCCGACGGGACCAGCGTCCCGGCGATGTTCGGCACGGTCCGGCTCTGGCCCGGATGGAGCGCGATGGGGCCGCCGATGGGAATGTTGGCGTAGGGCGTGTCCGCGAAATCCGCGCTGGACAATCCCTGCTCCAGGGATTGCACCGTGACCAGGTTGCTGCCTGTGTTGGTCAACAGGAGGTCATAGGTCCACGCCAGTGCCACATGGACGGAAGCCGGTATGTTCTGGAACTGAACATCGAGATCCGGCGAACACGTAATCGTTTTGTGTGCCGTAACGCTGGACGCCGGCCCGTTGTTCCACGTGAAACCGATCGAGATGCCGACGGCCAGGTCCATGCTTATGCCACCGGGGTGAAGGATTGGCCCGAACACCTCCTGATCGCCCTGCTGGAGGCCGGCGACCGCGATGGGCAACTGCCGCGGGGCGGATGCCCCCTCCGTCAACGCAACCGCGGTGAGGTGGATTCCCACCGGCGCCGGGTTGGCGATGGTGAAGCTGTAGCTGAAGTCGGCTCCCGGTGGCGCCGAGCCCGGCAAGTCGGAGATATCGATAGCGGGCGACTGAACCACCGGGATCGGTCCGGCCGTTTTCGCTTTCCACCATGGGAAATTGCCAATCTTGCCGCTCATGCGGACTTCGATGGAGAGGCTCCCGGTGGTTCCCATATCGCCCGCCTGGTGCGTAACTGTAAATACCGAGTTGCCGCCAGGCGGAATCGTAGTCTGGTTCGATACGTTGGTGAGCAGCGTCTGGCCGCCGATGGATCTGGTCTCGAACAACTTGTCCGCCACCACGGCGACGCTACCCGCGTTAGTCGCCGTCACCGTGTAACTCCACGGCTGGCCGGTCTCGATCAGCGCCGGCAGGTTGGTAACCGCAAGCTGCACCACCGTGCTGGCCTGGACCGCGCTTTCCAGCCCTTTCAGCCAGAAAAGCACGAGTAGATTGGTGAAACGCGAATCGGTGGGATCGGCCTGGATGGGGGCCTGCGAGATGGTTCCGGTCACGTTGAGACTCATCGAAGGCGTGAGGGCCGTGCCGGCGCCGATTACAGCGAGGTTGCCATTGCCGTCGGCGGTCAGCCACGGGGCAAAGTCGCCGTGGGAAACCGGTGCGCCCATGGCAAGCCGTATGGTGGGATCGTTGTCCTTCTTCTTGCCGAGATCGAGACGCAATTGGACCGTTGGGTTGCCGTTACTGACGATCCTGGCGGCGCTCGCGCCCGGCAGCGGCGTCCCTTTCGCGGGCTGGGCCGGCGGTGTGAATGAGATGCCGTCCGGTGGGAGGCTGGCCGGATCCCCCGGCGCCGCGGTGGCGCAGCCACGCGGAGCGACCGCGGGTTGCGCCGGCATGTCCGGCCAGTTCTCGAGTTTCAGACTGCCGCCGGTCGGAGTGAGCGCGGTATCCTGACCGGTCAGGGTCTGGCTGGCCGGGGACTGGACGTCCGTGTCTTGATCGTGGTCGGGATCCTGCCGCACCAGGGTGAGGTTGGCCAGACCCGACGTTTTGTTGAACAGTTGAAGCTGCGCCTGGATTTCATCGAAACTTCCCCCAAGGCTGAGGGGCGTGGTAACGCGCTTACCGGCGATCAGCAGTGTCAGATCGAGCGCGCCTGCCCCGGCGCCTGTCGCGGAGGGCGCCAGTCTTGCGCGGAGCTGTTCACCGGCGGCGCCGGGGTTCTTCGCCTGGACGATTAGGATTGCGTCGGCCTCCGGAACGGGCAGCGACGCCGATGCGAAGGGGCCGAGCAGGATGATGTCTCCCCAAAACGTGGTCGTGCCCAGACGGTCGATGGCGAGACGCGGTGTGACCACCCCGGAACTGTCGCTGGCGCTCAACATAAATCCATTGCGGTCGCGTTCGTTGGCGGGACCCACCTGCAGGAAGGTGCGTTCGCCCGGATCGGCGACGCTTTGCCCCATCAGGGCGACGGTATCGATGTCCGGCGACGAGGCGCAGTTGATCCGTCCCAGGTAGACCGCGCCATCGAAGGGAGGGACCGGTCCGGTTCCGGCATCGCCTGCGCTAGAGACGATCTGCCCGAATTCGCGCCAGCGCTGGAAAGCGTCCGGCGAGCAGTCGTAGCGGCCGGTTTGGCGCACCCGCAACGGCACCAGGCAATAGACAATCCAGAGATCCACGCATTTTGCCGCGGGGTCGCCGGGGACGGGTGCGTCCGCCGCGGACTGTAGTTCGCGTCCCTGGGAATCTATGGCGATCCCAGCCGTCACCACCCGGTCGCCGGAGCCATCGTCGCCGGCGACCAGGCCGAGCGCCACCCCGGGTACGTGCTGCCCCAGGTTGTGGCGCGCGTCCAACCCAAGCAGATACAATTGCTCGGACTCCAGATCGGCCGCACCGATCCGCTGGCCCTCGGCGTACCTGACACGCTGGCTGATGTCGTTGGCCACGAAATGCTAACTCCCCTGCCTGAGTTTGTTGAGCTCGGCTTGGGCATCGCCGATGAACTTGGCGGAGCGGGCCTCGTCGGGCTGCACGATGGGCATGGTGGAAAGGGCTTCCTGGACTGCCTTCGGGGTCGCGGCGGAGAGATCGACCAGGTTTCGAATCCCCCCGGCCTGCAGGCGCCTGGCAATCCCATCGCCGATGCCGTCCACTTTGCGCAATTCGAGTTCGGGCGCATTGGGCGGTAATTTGGCGATATCGGTGGCGGCCTTCCGTGGTGCTTCCGACGTGCCGAAATAGACGATACGCGTCTGGCCGCAGTGGTCCTGATGGTAATATACGGTCAACTTGCCGGCTTCATCGCGATCGGAGCAACACACGAAGATATTCTCGTGGCGCAGTTGGTCGCGGAGGTCTTCGAGGCTGGAGTACTCGAACGGCGCGGCGCTAACCTCGTTGAAACCGAGTTGACGAAGTGGAGCGTAGGAGGCATCGACGGTCTGCCAGATGAATGGCGCCAGGCTCACCGAATCCGCGGGAGCGGGCCAGCAATCCCGGGCGACAGGGCGCCGGAACGGCGGATAGGCGTTAATGTAGACGACTTTGCACTGCTGCTTGCCCGGGCTGTCCCGATAGCGCCATACCCACACGCGCGCCAGGCGAACGCCGGTCTCCGGTCCGCAGCCGTCGCACAGGCAGTGCAGGTAGGCGTTCCGCCAGTCTTGCACAATCCAGAAGGCCAGGTCCTCAAACCAGTTCTCGGGAAGCGTGTCCTGGTTCTGCAAATAGCACAGATAGTCGCCAAGAAAGCAAAAAGCGTGCGGCGGGTGCTGGCGGAGCCATTGGAGCAGCCGTTCGATCGTCCTTTGCGGAGCCGACCTGAGCTTGTCCAACGTCTCCAGCAGCTTGTGCAATCCTTCTTCGTAAGCGTGGTACCACTGGTAGGCGCGCTTGTCCGATGGGTCGTCGCAGTCTTCCACGGGTTCGCAATACAGCTCGTAACCCTCGTGCGTGCGGGTATACTCGCACGCCGTGGCGCCGCCGCATCCCCCGCGCGCGAGGCCGGACTTCGGGTCCGATTGCGACTCCTGGTAGCGGATCCACACGTCCATCGCCTGGACTTCGTCCTTGGGCAGACCGAATGGTCCGAAGTACTGCCGATCGTTCCCCTCCACCGCCGGGGTCGTGGGAGTACTGCCGTCGCAAGGGGTCGCCTGCGGCGTACAGCAGGCGGAGAGATCGAGTGTGACGTCGCCACAGACGACGATGTCGTTCCCGCAGCAATCGATGGCATAGCCAGGGCTGACGCCGACCACCGGGCCGCTCCCCGGAGTGGAGGCGCACTTCACGTCCAGGCCGCAGACGATTCCCCATCCGTGGCGATAGCGAATCAGCGCCGATTTCCCCTTGACCCAATCGAGCAGCGCCGTGAGGTCCTGGTCGGTGAGCATTTGCCCGCAGAAGAATCGAGGCTGCACCAGGCAATCCAGTTCGCAGCACTCCGCTTTACATTTCGAACACCCGCAGTTGCACGGATGGGCGCCGGTGGTAGCCACCGCAGTCACGCTGTTCATAGCCGATCCTCCCGATGTTGTTGCCGCTGCTGTTCATGTCTTTCCCACTCATGGTCCGGCAGCACGCGGAACCAGCTCTCGAATGTGCCACCCGGCACGCCGTCTCCCGAGGGCAGGACGCCGCCGAGGTGATTCCCGTCCACCGCGACGTCGTGGCAGTCGAGAATGAAATCGCATTTCAATGTGATGAATACCGTCTGATTCTCCAGGTAGGCGTAGGGAAGTTCCTGGTGGCGCTGGCTGCGCGGATCGATATTGAATACCGCCATGCAGTCATGCTCCACGTGCGGCGCTTCGGTGTAGGTCACGAAATCGAGATCCTCATAGCCGCCGCCGAACTGCACCACAAAGGTGCACGGATTGACTCCCCTCGGACCGGACGTTCCCATGTCGGCATTGGACTTCCGCAATCTGCGATCGAAGCGGACCTCGAGCCGCCTCAGACGATGTTCCAGGTGCTCCCTGGAAACGATGCCGCCATGCGGCCAGTTGACGGAACAAATGTGGGTCAGGGATGCAGCCGGCGGCTGGAGCGTGGGGCGGCCGAGCGTGATGATCTGGTCGGCCGTGATGGCGCTCGCGCCGTCGCTGTGAATCCATGCGATGGGGAGGCAGTGATCGGGTGGGCAATCGGGATCGAGACAGCAGCGGCTGGGCTCCTCGCGATGCTCGTAGCAGTCGTCGGCCGGGCAGGGTTCGGGGGTCCCGTCGGGCCGCGTACGCGGTTCGGGACAACCGCCGCCGCGGTGCTTCCAGTGGTACTTCGGCAGGTCCGACAGCCGCACCCAATGCCAGCAGAATTTGTAATCTTCCGATATGCGGCTGAATTCGCGGCGCTCTTTGTCGCAATTTCGCTCGCTATAAAGAACCGGGACCTGCTCGATCTCCGTCTCGCAATACTCCAGGCACAACAGCGGATACCAATGGGTGTCCGCCGGCGTCTCCGGCCTGGCAACGGGCGCCGCGTGTGCGCCGCCATCGGCGTCGGGGTGCGGCGCGGCCTCCGGCGCGGCGGTAGCCGGAGCGTTCGCCGCCGGGGGCTCAGCCGGAGGAGGAGCCGGAACCGGCACCGGATTATCGGCCGGCCGGCCGCTCCACGGAATCGCCGGCGGCACGACCGCCTTTGGCACCACCAGTTCGTGGCCGCAGCAATCCAGCCCGATGCCGCAATCCACCTTGACGTGATCCTTGCGGCAGGTCTCCGCCGGATGTGGGTAGACGTGTACGCCGCACACCACACCCCAACCGTGCAGGATGCGGTTGTGCAGATGCCTCCGGCTCAAAAAGTACGTCTGCTCATCGGTGAAATCGCGCGCCGACATGTATCGGCCCGGAAAATATCGCATCCGTTGGTTGGCGATCTCTCCACAATTGTCATGGCAGTCTTTGTTGTTGTCCATACTCTCCTCCCTACGCCAGCACCGAAACGCCGCCCAATCCCACTCCCGGCGCGAGGCGCATCTCCATGCCGCCCGCGGCGCCCAGAATCGTGTCGTATCCCAACCGTCCCACGGGCGGCAGGCTGGGCGGCAGGTCCGGGCACGATCCGCAGCCTAACCGCATCACGGGGTTCTCGCCGACCACGGTGTCTACACCCACCGTCGATTGGTCCCCTACTCGAAATCGCGCCTCGATGAGGCGGAGGTCGTAGCTCGTGTGCGCGGGCTTCTCCGCGTCGATGGCGCGCCGCAGCATGGCCTCATCGGCCGAGGTCCTCAGCCACCCGGCCGGAAAGCTCACGCTGAACTTGTGCGCGGAGTGGTTGAACACGTCGTGCGGCGGATCGCCGGTGGACACCAGAGCGGCCTCGCCCGCTTGCGAATAGACCCCCAATTGCATGCGGCGCACCACGGTATCGCTCCACAATGGCGCCCCATCGCCCAATCGGCTGGCGTCGCCCTCCGACAGAAACAGGTACTGCCGCTCGCGGAAGCTTTCGAGGATCGCCGGAAAGCCGGAACTCAGCACGTCCGCGGTCGCCATACCCGCGAAGTTCGCCAGATACACGGCCACGAACTGGCGCAGGCCCGCCAGTTGCCCGCGGCACTGGAAGATTTTGGGCGCGGCGGTCAGCAGCCGCCGTTTCTGGTCCGCCGTCCACGTCTTCTCCAACTTCAGGCCGAGCCATTGCTCCGCCAGGTAATCGAGGAAGGGCCCGGCGGGCACGGCATCGGGATCGAAGTAACGTTCGTCCTCGTCGATCAGTTTGTCGATGGCGTCCCACTCAGTCTGGAATATCGCCAGATAGCGCTCCAGAAACAGGCGGCTCTCGTCGTCCTCGGAATATGTCGCGGGCAGATACTGCAAGTACGAATCGCGCGGATAGTGGACCTTCATGGTGTCGATCGCGGGCGTGTGGAATCCGTCGCTTTGAACCTGGATGCGGATGGAGAGGAACTGTCCGCCGCCGCTCTGCACCAGGAAGTCGACGGGCTGGAGAGCCGTATCGCAAGGCGGCGGCTGCACGGGCGCCAACAACGTGTGGGCGTGCTGCCAGGCCTCGTCCGGCGCCGTGAGGACATCCGCCGCCGCCTGATGCGAAAACGTGAGTACATCGATGCGCCCGGAGGGAGGGAAACTCGAAAGGACGAGGTCGATCCGATGCCACTGGCAGCGGTATTGCAGGCTGTCGAGCGGCTTGCTCTGCCAGGTGCCGGCCGTCTGGTAGAGCGGAATTCCCGACGGGGCCGACGGGTCGACCGAGGCTATGGGTTCGCCGCCGCGATCGAAGTAGAGTCCCGTCCCCGATGCCGGCGGCGCGGCGGGCGCGGGCGCCTCGAAGTAACTCGCCACGTCGCCATAGCAGCGGTCGCCCAGGGAATTGCCCCGGCAATCGAACATCTGCGTCTTGGCCTGTCCCGGCGCCCAAAGGTACAGCATGCCGGCGCCGTCCACGGCGATGCGGGACCAGAACGTTTGCGCGGGATCGCCGCTCAGCATGACGCGCAGGCTGTCGTAGCCCGCCTGATGCCGGTAGACGCCCTGGTTCTTCTCGTCGAGCACAAAACCGAATTGGCCGCGTGCCGCGACATCGCAGGGCTGCCAGTCCAGACAGGCGCCCCAGGAGTGCCGCAATCGCCGGCCGGAGGCGGTAAAGGCGTTGACGCGCGATTGTTCCCGTTCCACCACGTAGAGCAGCCACCATCCACTGGCCGTGCGGGTGGTCCTGGGCGCGGCGGCAAGGTTCCTGCATCGCCCGTCCTGGCGATTGAAGGGCGGGCAGAGAGCCAATTGCACCTCGGGCGGCGGCGGAGTTGCCGGCCAGCGGCGGCCGCAGACGCGGGTGAGCGGCTCCGGCAGACAGAACCGGTTCCGCTCATCGAGGCGGATGGCCGGGCTGTCGAACAGGTCGCGGACATCTCCGGCATCGGTGATGGGCGGCGCCTGGGGATCGCGGGTATCGAGCGCCGGTTTGCCGGCCTGGCTGAGGTTCAGCAGGTACACGGTTCCGTTGCGGTCCACCAGGAGGCGCGACCATTGCCCGGCCTTCCCCGGAAGTTCGAACTCCAGGCACCAGTGACCGGTGCGCGTGCGCCGGTAGACGCGGGCGCGGGCCGAATCCAGGACGTACACATTGCCCCTGCTCACGGCCACATCGGCTGGGCTCCAGCCGGCGCGCTCGCCGCGCGCGTCGAGAATCTCCACCAGAGCCAGACCTTCCAGATCGAACACCTGCACGCGGGAATTCCCTGTATCGGCCACGTACAGGCGCTGCCCGGAGATCGCGATGTTTCCCGGTTGAGAGAAGCGTCGCGCCGCGCTGCCTTCCCCGCCCAACTCGGGGAGAAGCGCGAAGGTCCGGGTTTCGGGATCGAACCGCTTAATGTAGTTGGAGACAAGAAGGTGCAACGTGCGCCGTTCATCGAATGCCATGCCGCGCGGAAGCATTAATCCTCCGGCGCTGCCATCGGATCCGCCCAGGGACAACGGACCCGCCGGATCGGCGGCCAGCCGCAACCCGTGAGAGTCGCTCACCCCGAGGCCGGATTGCGCCGTCTGCCGGGTCCATCCGTTCCGCCCGCCGATCCGCCAGAATGTTGGTCCTTGTGGGCGCATATTAATTTGCCGGCTCGACGGTGACGATGTGATTGCTTCCGTACACCAGACCGTCCGGGGGTACGGGAATCGGCTGCAGCCCAATGTAGCGGCGGCCATCCACGTAAACATTCAGCGTCAGGACGCCCACGACGTCCGCCACGCCGAGGATGGCGGCGTAGATGTTGGTCGGGAACAGTTCCCTTCCGAATGCGCCCTCCCGCGGATCGAGCAGCGCGTTAATCGCCGCGATCACCGCCTGCGAAACAACGTCGAAGGAGGCATACGGGTTGGCGCTGACGCGCGCCTCGGCCCGGATTTCCTGGTACTGGGGACCTTTCACGAACACTTCGGTGGTCAGCAGGCGCTTCTGGTCCAGCATTTCGCAGATCGCGCGGATCAGGTCGCTTGAGGGCTTCGGCGGCACATCCTGGTTATCGGGCACAATGACCACGGTGATGGCTCCGGGAACCGGGACGCCGGGATGGTCGGGATGAAACAAGGGCAGCGCCTTGGCCCCGGCAATGCCGCCGATACCATCGACCAGCGACTCGAAATCGCCCGGGGTTACGGCGCGGTCGCGCCGGCTCAATAGCGCCGGGGTCCGGAGTTGCAGATCGTCGAGCGTTTGTTCGTCGCCTCCGCCCACCGCCGGTCGTTCGTTGGTCACTTTGGCGACGCCGGCCAGCGACGTCAGCGGGCTGCCGATCGAGCCGGCGGCCGCGCCATTGCCGCGCGCGCCGCCGCCGTAGCGATAGCTGACGGCGATCGCCTGGGCGGTCGGAGAGGGAATCAGCCCCCGGTCGCCATCGCCGAATTGCGCCGTGCCGGCTACCGGGTCGAGCGTGAAGCCCTGGTCGTCCGGTCCCGCGGAAAGAAAATCCTGGGCCAGCGTCCAAGCCTGTGTGGAGCCGTCCGGCATCGCGGTCTGAATTTGTACGGAGGTTGCCTGCACGGGCTTGAACTGGAATTGAAATACTTCGCTCGGGTGGCCCTCGCTGACGCCGAGGATCTCGCCGTTCACGGTGGCCAGGTTGAGGGCGTCCACGGTGTTGGGGCGGATGAAGTCGACGGTCGGTATCGTGCCGTCGGGATAAGTAATGGACCCGGCGATCCGCACGCGGAGCCAGAAATGGGGCTTGGCGTTGAGCAATGGCTCGATGGCGGGTTGCATATCCCTCGGGCCGGCCACTCGCATGTACCCCTCGCGCGTGAAGGCCGCCGTGGTGTCCTCGAAGACGTTCAGGCGTTGCCAGTCCTGCCCCTGTTTGGGACGGTACTCCCATACCAGCGAAACCGGTGGAACCGGCGGCTGGGTTGCTCCGGTGCACTGCTGCGGCGCGCCGGCGGTAGCCGAGGGCGGCAGAAAAGCCGCAAACGTCATCTCTTGGGGGAAGAAGGGAACGCTGCCGGAGGGCGGCATCGGGTCGGGAGCCGCGAAGCCGAGATAGAGCGCGTTGCCGGGATCGGCGGACCATCCGAAGGGCAGAAACGTCGTGCCGGGCGTGCTGTTGGCATCGCTGACATTGGTGAAGCCCGCCCCGTCGAATACGCCCAGCACGTCCATCGGCGGCTGAATCAGGCCAAGGCCGCGCTCCGTTTCGAAAATCAGCGGGAGGCCGCCGTCATTCGCCGGCGCGGATATCTGGGCGCGCAGCGGTACCGGTTCGGCGATAGTGGCGCCGCCCGCCGCCACGAACGTGAGTTGCGCGCGCGCCGGTTGTGCCGCTCCCAGTTCCTGTCCCAACAACTTCAGAAACTTCACGTAGTTCTTGAGCGGGACCTGGTTCATCTGGTACAGCATCTGCTCGCTGAGCCACGCAAACAACTGCAGCAGCGTCATCCCGGGATCGCTGTCGTTGAAGTTGGTCCACTCCTTGGTGTAGCGCGGGATGCGAAATCGTAGATCGCTCAGGATCTGCTCGAAGCTCCGGTTGTCCAACTGCGGATCCTGTAAGGGCATAAGCTAACTCACTCCTTCGAACAGGAAGAATGGGTAGACCAGGTTGAAGATGGCGTTGTTGGCGCGAATCCGGTAGTCGATGTGAATCATCAGGATGTTGCGCTGGTCCGGCGGCGATTCCGCGCGGACCCCCAATACGTCGATGCGCGGCTCCCAGCGCGTCAAAGCGGCCCGGATGTTTTCCTGCACCAGACCCTGCAGGGCCGCGGTGTTGGCGTCGAATACCAGGTCGTGTACGCCGCATCCGAACTGTTCCCTCATCTGCCGCTCACCCGGCGCGGTCGTGAGAACGATCCAGACGCTCTCACGAATTTCTTCGTCGCCGTCCACGTAGTTCAGCCGTCCCTGCGCGTCCGGCTTGACCGGAAATCGCCAGCCGCGGCCGATAAACTTCGCCATCGCCTCAGCCACCGATGTTCACCGTTCCGGCCGCCACCACCGTACCCACGGGCGCGTCGACCGGGTCATTGCACGTCAACGACGTGTCGCCGCTGCGCGCGGCCGGCTTCTTGTTGATCGCCACCGAAGAACTGCCGCTGACGATGGTTCCCTTGTTGGTAGGAGGTTTTACGAACGTGCCGCCGATGGGGATATGCGGCGGCGTGTTGGTGGATGTGCTGCCCAACGTGGCCGCCGGCATTTTCTGTATGTTTACGTTGCCGCTCAGCGCGCCATCGATAATCCCGGTGAAGGGATGCGGCGTCGGCACGGGGGAACTGGGCCCGGGCGGCTGGATGAGATGGATATCCGTCGCCGTCACCTGGTCTCCTTGCTTGGCTGCTGGCTGTCCCATGGTTTCCTCAATTGATGTTGACGATGGAGCCCTGCACGGTCATGGTTCCGGTGGCCTGCAACGTCATCTGGCCGGTGGCCTCGATATCGACCGTTTGCGCGCTCACTTTGAACGTTCCCTGTGGCGCGCTGACCTCCACGTCTCCGTTGCTTTCAATCTGAATCTTGGAATTGGCGCTGTCGAGCGTGATCTTCAGCGAACCGCTCTTGTCGATGATTTCGATTTTCTCCGCGCCGCTGGTGTCGTCGAACTTCAGGATGTGTCCGGAACGCGAAACGATGAATCGCCAGTTGTTCTTGGTATCGTCGGAATCGCGGGGCGGCGGCGTATCCACCTTGCTCCACAGAGCCCCCAGCACGTACGGCCGGCGCACTTCGCCGTTTTCGAAACCTACCAGGACTTCGTCCTGCACCTCCGGACGAAAGAAGAATCCGCGGTTGCCGCCGGCCATGGGCGAGGCGATGCGCGCCCATGTGCTTTGTTCGTCGTTGTACTGCGGCAGCTTCAGTTTCACGCGCCCCAACTTCTCCGGATCGTTCAGATCGACCACGGTACCGATCACTATTCCGTTCTCCCGTTGGCTCACAATTCCTCCCGGCGGCATTCGAACTGCGTGGTATAGCCGCCGTCTCCCATGGCGTGCGTGCTCGATGTGATGAAGTGGCGGCCGCTGAAGCGCTTGCCCAGTCCGTCGATCTGCACCACGCTGCCGGCCCGCAGATCGGGCAGCCCCACGGTGGATCCGCTGCCCTTGACCATGTCCTTGGCATTCTCTTCCAGCGTGCGGACGGCCAGCGTTTTAGCTTCGGCGTCGCTCTCGATGGGCTTGGTGGCGACGATTTCCTTGCGCTGGTTGAACGACTGCTCGATGGCCGCCTGCCCTCCGGCCGCTCCCACGCCCTTGATCGATATTTCCTGGCGAGTCGCGGTCTGCTCGATCTTTTTCTTGTTCACCGCGTCCCATCCGCGGACCGTCACTTCGCTGACCTGGTTGGCCGTGGTGAGGTCCGGCTTGAATTCGATCAGCGACTTGCCGTAAGTGAGCTGGTAGGTGACCTGCTTGACTTGCAGGGAGCGCCCAAAGCGCAGCAACGGCTGGCCGGCCTGTCCGTTCTGTCCCTGCTCTTCCACGAACAGGTCGTAGCCGATTCGCCGCGCCCGCTCCATCAGGAAGATGATGTCGTACTGGTTGTCTTGAAACAGGTAGGCGAATCGCTTTTCATCGGGCGCGCTGTCGGTCTTGATGGCGATGCCGAGCCGCCCCGCCACCTCGCGGGCGATCTCGCTGTCGGTCTTGGCCTCGTAGGAGTGCGATTCCTGCTTGGTGCGCAGCTTGTGCAGCACGTTCAGACCGCTGATCGCCAGGGTGGAGCCTCCGCCCGACGGGAACGCGGGCCGCAACGCCGTGATCTGCCCGCGGACCATCAGCCGCAGGCGATCCGCGCCGTAGTAGCCCATCCAGAGCTCCACCTCTTTTCCCGGATCGAACAGGTCGGCGTCGCTGTACTTGAAGGCGCGCTTGTCCGCATCCCAGTTGTTGATGGTGATGTCGAAGCTGTCGATCTCGGCGATGTTGTCCTTGTAGGAAACTTGCAGAATGTCGCGCACCACGTCCTGGCCCTGCGGCCTTCCGGCCACCTTGACCTGAAAGTACGGGACGTAGAAATCCTGGCCGGAGTAAATCGGGACTGCGACCGCCGTTGCCATTTACGTGTTCCCCTTGGGATTTCCGAAAACGTCGAGCGCGGGAATGGTCAACTGCGTTCCCGGCGTCAGGCGCCGCGGATTGCCGGCCAGGCCGGCGTTCAGCGGTTCATCGGCGATCGCCCGCCAGCGGCTGGAATCGCCGTATTCCTGGTACGCGATCCGGCTTAAGGTGTCGTGCAGGCGCACCACGCGCTGCTTGGAATGATCGGACGATTGCAGGTTCAGCTCGTTGAGCTGCTCTTCGAGCGTCTTGTACTCGCGGAAGGTCACGGCCAGCGAGGCGCGCAGAGGAATGCCGGCGGGGTTGAACACGGTGAACTTCTGCTGGATGCTTTCCACAATCGCGCGGAATGCGATGCCCTGGCCCCACACGAAGCGAATCCGCGGGGGCGCGTGCGTATTGCCCTGGATCTTGACCAACTGGTACACGGGCGTCGTCAGCGTGCGCACATCCGTCACCGGGGCCTCGCCCATGCCATCCGCCGTGGTGTCGAAGAACAGCTCGAGCGTCAACTTCTCGTTCTGGCCGCGCACGAACTGCAGGATCGGTGAATCGATGCCCGGAATGGCGATCTCCGCGATCTGCGCGCCTTTCGAGAGGGTATACTCGGCCGGGTTGAACTGCACCACAATGCGCGGCGGCAGGTTCGGACCGAGGTCCCGCGGGTCGATCTCGATGACTGCCTTTTCCAGAGACATCTCTCGCCCCTACGTCCCCTGGTCAAACGGGCTGGACGATTGCCGCCTGAGCTTCGTCGCGTCTTTGACTCTGCTCGCATCCAGATGCTTGTCCGCCAGCCGCTTGACGACGATCTGCACCAACTTCTCGATCTGGGCCTCGGTGAGCGGCAGTTCGCCCGCCACCACCGTGACATCGCTCACCATTTCCTCAATGTGAACCGGCATATCGGCGATTCCTCACTTGACCCTCAGCAGGCCCTGGTGCGCGAACTCCAAAGTTTCCACCGCCAGGTTGTTCTGGCCGGCATTCAGATCGGGCCCCACCCACTTCACCGGAAAGGCCTGCAACAGTTGAAACTCGAGCACATCGTTGCTTCCCGATGGATCCTGCACCGTGATGGCGCCGTTGCGGAACTGCATGGCGCCTCGCATGATGGCGAGAAACCAGCCCCACATGACAGCGTCGACGATGCCGCGCTTCAGCGTCAGGTTGCCCTGCTTGCTGCGCGTCGCGAACTTCCAGCTATGCGTGTTGAGGCCCCCTTCGTGATAATCCTGGACCTCGGTCTCCAGTTGCAGCCCCGTGCAGTCGGTGAACCCGAGGGGCGGCAGACCGTCGAAACGCACGGTGAATCGAAAAGCCGGAACCGGATCGTTGCGATTGCCCGTATCAGCCACTGGCGGCCCCCGATTCCTGCAAGACCTGCACCGCATCTTGCGTCTTGCCGATGATGACCACCACGACCTCCGCCGGATACGGCGGCTGCACCCCGATCTGGCAGATCACCTGCCCGGCGTCCGCCACTTCCGGCGGATTGAGGGCGTCATCGCAATTCACGAAGTAGGCGTCGTCGGAGGTAGCGCCGTCCAGCATGCCCGCCCGGAACAGACCTTCCAGATAGGTGCGGATGGCGCGGTCCATCTCGCGGCGCAGGCGCGCGTCGTTCGGCTCGAATACCACCGTCTGGCTGTTCTGCTCGATGGCCTTCTCGATCATGAGGATGAGCCGGCGCACGCTGATATACGTCCAC
>OCTA010002357.1_pt1 | contig 17231 bp, 13 predicted proteins | sample 1538991 | NCBI WGS metagenome assembly OCTA01 (sample SAMEA3539302, study PRJEB22396) | soil metagenome | biome: tundra; feature: field; material: soil | place: USA | collected 2010-05 | depth 0.15 m | reverse complement strand
GGCGGGACCATCACCGGTGTCGCCCAGGTCATCAAGGAACGCAAGCCGTCGGCACAGTTCGTGGCCGTCGAGCCTGCGGCGTCGCCCGTGCTGTCCGGCGGCGCGAAGGGACCGCACCCGATCCAGGGCATCGGCGCCGGTTTCGTCCCGCCGGTGCTGGAGCTGGGCCTGGTCGACGAGATCATCAGGGTCGGCAACGAGGACGCGGTCGCCGTCGCCCGTCGGCTGGCGCAGGAGGAGGGACTGCTCGCCGGGATCTCCTCGGGCGCGGCCGCGTGGGCCGCGCTACAGGTGGCCCGCAGGCCGGAGAACGCGGGCAAGCTCGTCGTCGTGGTGCTCCCCGACTTCGGCGAGCGGTACCTGAGCACAGCACTGTTCGCTGACCTGGTGGGCTAGCCGTGCTGGCGGCCCTGCAGCACGACGTGCGGGCGGCCATGGACCGGGATCCGGCCGCCCGCTCCGCACTGACGGTCATCATCTGCTACCCGGGCGTGCACGCACTGTGGGGTCACCGGGCCAGCCACTGGCTATGGCGCCACGGTGCCCGGCTGGCCGCCCGGGCGCTGGCGGAACTCACGCACGTGCTCACCGGCGTGGACATCCATCCCGGCGCCGCGCTGTCCCCCGGCGTGTTCATCGATCACGCCACCGGCGTGGTGATCGGGGAAACCGCGGAGGTAGGCACCGACGTCACGATCTACCAGGGCGTCACGCTCGGCAGCACCAGCCTGAACCAGGGCAAGCGCCACCCCACCGTGGGCGACCGGGTGATCATCGGCGCAGGCGCCAAGATCCTCGGCCCGATCACCATCGGGCATGACAGCACCATCGGCGCCAACGCCGTCGTGGTCAGGCCGGTGCCCCCGGGCTCGGTGGTCGTCGGGGTCCCCGCGCAGGTCATCGGCCGCAGCCGTCCCCGCCCGGCCAGTACCGATGACGCGACGCTGCCCGATCTGGTGGGGGCCAGCCTCCAGTCCTTGCTCACCCGGGTGGCCAAGCTAGAAGCTCTGGCCGACGGCCACGGCAGCGGCCCCGTCATCCGGCCGCCCGAAGCCGGCGTCTGGCACGGCGAGGACTTCTCCATCTAGGATTCCGGCGCGACGCCACCTGGCTGGTCTTCGACCCAGAGGGCCGGGCGGGAGAAGGCCGCGCTGCGCTGGGCCGAGGCGATCGCCTGGGACCCGGCGCTGGCCGATGACGAGCTGTGGGCCGAACTGCACCGCCACTTCACCGAGCCCGAGCTGGTCGAGCTCGGTTATTTGATCGGCCTGACCATGGGACAGCAGCGGTTCCTCAAGACACTCGGCCTGCGACACGGCGACCTCGGCCAGGAGAACCTGGCCGGGCACGCCCCGACGTCGCCGCCGCACTCGCCGGAGCGGCAGACGTCTAAGGCGACAGCGGCTCTGGCGTTACGCCGGCGATGGCCGTGGTCACGACCTTCTCGACGGCTCCGGCCTCCGGCGGGGGGCCTTCCCTGCCGGCGAACAGCAGGTGCCCGGTCCCGATCAGCATGGGGGCGAGCGTGTCGACGTCGGCATCGGCCGCGATGCGGCCAAGGTCCCGCTCGGCGGTGAGGTAGGAGGCGATCATCGCCGTCGCCTCGGCCAGGAGCGGGACGCCGGCCGGCCGGCCCTGGCGCAGCCGGGCGCGCAGGCCGTCCCGGGAGATGATCAGGGCGACGATCGCCACGGCGACTGACCCGAACAGGTCCGTGAGCGCGGCGGTGAGGTGGCCCGCGACGGTGCCGGTCCCGGCGGAGTTGCGGAGGGCAGCGGCCTGGGTGTCGAGCCGGGCGATGCGGTCCAGCACGAACTCGGCGAGGAAGGCGTCGAAGTCGGCGAAGTGCCGGTGCAGGACGCCCTTGGCGACCCCTGCTTCCGTGGTGACCGCACGGCTGGTCAGCGCGTCCGGCCCGTCCCTGAGCAGGACGCGCCCGGCGGCCTCGAACAGCTGCGCGCGCGGGTCTCGGATGGCTACCCCGGTCGGCACCGCGGATCTCTCTTTCTCGCGCCGAGCGCGGCCCGGTTGATGAGTGGGCATGCGCCCACTTATAGTGGGCGCATGCCCACTATACCGACGGAGCCAGCACCGGTTTCCGGACCCGAGCCTCGTGAGGCTCATCAAGCGCGGCAGATAGCGGAGTCGTTCGGCTCGGACGCCGAACGCTACGACCGGACCCGGCCTCGCTATCCCGGCGCGCTGGTGGAGCGGATCGTCGCGGCCAGCCCAGGCCCCGACGTCCTCGACGTCGGCTGCGGTACCGGCATCGCGGCCCGGCAGTTCCAGGCGGCCGGGTGCCGGGTGCTCGGGGTCGATGCCGACGCGCGGATGGCCGAGTGGGCGCGGCGGACCGGGGTCGAGGCCGAGGTGGCGACGTTCGAGGCCTGGGAAAGCGCCGGCCGGGAATTCGACGCGGCCATCGCCGGGCAGGCCTGGCACTGGGTGGACCCGGTCGCGGGAGCGGCCAAGGCGGCGCAGGTGCTGCGGCCAGGCGGGCGGCTGGCCGTGTTCTGGTACGTGTTCCAGCCCCCGGCCGACCTGGCGGAAGCCTTCTCCTGCGTCTACCGCCGGGTGCTGCCCGGCACGCCGTTCTCCCGCGGGACGATGCCCGGCCTGGACAGCTACTCCACGTTCTTCGCCAAGGCGGCCGACGGTATCCGGCAGGCGGGCGCGTTCGGCGAGCCGGAGCAGTGGCGGTTCGACTGGGACCGGCCCTACACCCGCGACGAGTGGCTGGAGCTGGTGCCTACCTCCGGCGGCCACACCCAGTTCGCGCCGGGGAAGCTGGAGGAACTGCTAGCGGGCATCGGCGCCGCCATCGACACGGCAGGGGGCAGCTTCACGATGCACTACACCGCGGTGGTGGTCACCGCCGGCATCTGCAGCCCATGATCGTGGATACCTACCGTCAGATAACGAAGGTAAATATCCACGATCATGGGCTTCGGCCTGGATCTGTTTGATCCGAACGAACCGTGGTGCCCCGGCTTAGAGCAGGATCTGCGCGGGGTGCTGGATCACCGAGACGAACGCTCTCATCCACTCGGCCGCGGTGGACCCGTCTACGGCCCGGTGGTCAACGGAGAGCGTCACCTCCATGACCGAACCGACCGCGAGCTTGCCCTTCTTCACCACGGGCGCGCGGTGCACGGCGCCGACCGCGAGGATCGAGGATTGCGGCGGGTTGATGATGGCCGCGAACTTCTCGGTGCCGAACATGCCCAGGTTGGTCACGGTGGTGCTGCCGCCTTCCAGCTCCCGGGGCGCCAGACGGCCGGATCCGGCTCGTTCCACCAGGTCGCTGACGGCCGCGGAGATCGCCGCGATCCCGCTGCGGTCCACCGCGCGCAGGACCGGCGTCACCAGGCCCCGCGGGCTGGCTATGGCGACGCCGACGTCCACCGAGGCAAATGACCGGACCGCGCCGGGCGTCCAGACCACGTTCATGGCGGGCACCAGCTGATGGGCGCGCGCCACCGCCTTGATGACCAGATCGTTCAGCGAAATCCGGACCGGGCCGGCGCCTTCGTTGAGTTCCGCGCGCAGCCGCAGCAGTTTCCCGGCCCGGGCGGTGCCGCTGACGTAGAAGTGCGGGACGGTCTGCTTGCTCTCGGTCAGCCTGCTGGCGATCGCCCGCCGGACCCGGCTGTGCGGGACCTCGCTGTAGTTCGCCGGCTCTGGGGGGGTGACCCCGGCCGGCGTCTCGGGCTGCGTCTGGGGCTGCGTCTGGGGCTGCGTCTGGGCGGTCACCGTGCGGACCGCCCGCTCGACGTCACGACGCATGATCCGGCCGTTCGGGCCGGTCCCAGAGATATCACGCAGGTCCAGGTCAGCCGCGCGAGCCAGCCGCCGCGCGAGGGGGCTGATGAAGATGCGCTGCGGCGCTCCGTTGGCGCTGGCCGCCTCGGCCGGGGGCGCAGGAGCCGGGGGCGCAGGAGCCGGGGGCGCAGGAGCCGGGGGCGCAGGAGCCGGGGCGGCATCTGCTGCTGGGGTGATGCCCTGCGCGCGCAGCTCGTCCTCGATGTTGTCGGCCGACTCGCCGGGCGCGCCGATGAGCGCGATGGGCTGACCGACGGCGACATCGGCGCCTTCGGGGACCAGGCGGCGCAGGATCACGCCGTTTTCCTCGGCCTCGATGTCGATGACCGCCTTCGCGGTCTCCACGGTGGCGATCACGTCGGTGGCCGAGTACGGGCTGTTCTCCGCGACCGGCCAGGTGGCGAGGACCGCTTCGGTGGTGCCGGCCGAGATTTCCGGGACGCGCAGCAGATGGGCCATGGTCAGGCCTTCGCGATCTCGATCAGGGCGTCGGCCACCTCTTCTGTGCGCGCGATGGCCGCGCGCTCCAGGACCTTGCTGATGGTGGGCGACGCCTCGCCGCCGGTCACCCGCTGCACGGGGTGGTCAAGCCAGTCAAAGAAGCGCCGCTGGATCTCGTCGGCCAGCCAGCCGCCGTAGGAGGTGCCGAGCGCGCCCTGTTCGGCGATCAGGACGCGGTTGGTTTTCCTGATGCTCTCGCCGATCGTGTCCCAGTCCACGCTGGCGCGGTCAAGCCAGCGCAAGTCGATCACCTCGGCGTCCACGGTGCCGACCGCGGTGACGGCCGCCAGGACGTATCCGGTCATCGCCAGGTAGCTCAGCACCGTCACCTCCGACCCCGGGCGCCGCACCGCGGCCCGGCCGACCGGCAGGCAGAAGTCCCACTCCCCCGCCGGTACGTCACCTGTGGACGGGTAGAGGTCGACGTGCTCGAGCACGACCACCGGGTCCTGGCACTTCAGGGCGCTGTTCATCAGGCCGATGTAGTCGAACGGAGTCGACGGGGCCACGATGCGCCAGCCCGGTGCGGTGGCGAAGATGCCCGCGGGGTCCATCGAGTGCTGCGAGCCGTATCCGGTGCCGGTCGCGACCTTGCTGCGGAGCACGATCGGGACATCGTTGCCGCCACCGTACATGTGCCGGGCCTTCGCGATCTGGTTGAAGAGCTGATCCGCCGCCACCCACATGAAGTCGGCGTACATGAACTCGACCACCGGCAGGAACCGGCCGTCAAGGGCGATGCCGCCGGCCAGGCCGGTGAAGCCGTTCTCGCTGATCGGCGTGCCGAGCACCCGGTCGGGGTGGGCCTGCGCGAGGCCCTTGGTGGCGCCGTTGGTGCCCCCGTTGAGCCGGTGGATGTCCTCGCCCATGACGACGATCCGGTCGTCGCGGCTCATCCGCCGGGCCATCACCCCGGCCACGGCGTCGATGAACTTCATCTCCTGGGCCGGCCCGCGAAAGTCGGCGCGTTCGGCGAACGTGACGTCAGCGAACTCGGTCAGGTCACCACGGACGCCCACGTCCACGAAGGCGGGGTCGGGCCACTCGGCGGCCTTGATCCGCCGCTCGTCCGGCTTGCCTCCCGGCACCGGCTCGAGCAGGACCGAGCCGACCTCGGCCATCAGCTGGCCGGCCTGCTCGCGGGCCGAGTCAACGGCCGGTGAGGTCAAGATGCCGCGGCGCACCAGGTGCCCGGCGATCTGGGTGAGGGGGTCACGCGCCCGCCACCGGGCTTCCTCCTCCCGGGTGCGGTACCGGAAGGCGCTGCCGGGGAACGGGCCGTTCTGGTGGAAGAAGCGGTAGACGTCCGCCTCGATCACGGCCGGGCCCATTCCGGCCCGCATGTGAGCGGCGGCCTCGGTCATGGCGACGTGCACGGCCAGCGGGTCCATGCCGTCGACCTTCCAGCTGGCGATGCCGAAGCCAGGGCCGCGCGCGGACAGCCGCGGCTCGCCGGTCGCCTCTTCCACCCGGGTGGAGACCGCATAGCGGTTGTTCTCGATGAAGAAGCACAGCGGCAGCTTCCAGGCCGCGGCCAGGTTGAGCGATTCCAGCGTGGAGCCGATGTTGATCGCGCCGTCGCCGAAGTAGGTCACGGCGACCGCGCCGGTCCCGGCGTGCTTGTGCGCCCAGGCCGAGCCGGCCGCCTGCGGTACCCCGCCGCCGACGATGGCGTTCGTGCCGATCGCGCCGGCTTCTTTCCACTGCAGGTGCATCGAGCCGCCGCGGCCGTGACTGAAGCCGCGCTCCAGGCCGCAGACCTCCGCCAGGCTGCGCAGCATGAGCGCCCGGACCTGCTCGGAGTACGGGCGCACCGGGTCGATCCCGTTCGGCTCCACGTGGGCTAGCGCCTTGGCCAGGAACTGGTGATGACCGCGGTGCGAGCCGTTGACCGTATCACCGGGGCGCAGCGCGAGCACCGAGCCGACGGCGCCGCCTTCCTGCCCGATGCTGGAGTGGGCCGGACCGTTGATCAGGCCGTCGGAGGCCAGCCCGAGCACGAATTCCTCGAACGCGCGAATCAGGCTGAGCTGCGCGAAGGCGCCCGTCAGCAGCTGCGGGTCGGCCGCGTCCCAGTCGGACTCGGTGACGACGACCTCGACCCAAGGCGCGGACATCTCGAGGTGGTTGTGCTCCGGCATGGCGCTCCCTGTGCTTGTACCTAGGCCGGCTTGATTCCCTGACGATCGAAGGCCTTGCCTCCTGGGTAAGAGACGAGCTCGAACTGCATGCCCCACGGGGCCAGGAAGTAGACCCAGCGCTGGCCCTCGCTGGGGCCGCTGCTCGCGGTGGGATCACCGAGGACCTGGACGCCCTCGGCGCGCAGATAGTCCACCGCGGCGTCGATGTCGTCGACGTAGAAGGCGACGTGATGCCCGCCGTGGTCGCTGTTCCTGGGCAGGGCCTGATTCTGGCCGGGCGCGGCGTACTGGAACACCTCGAATATCGCCTGGCCGCCGCAGCGGAAGAAATGCAGCTGCTTCATCACGGCCCGGGGGTGCACGTTGAGGTGCTCGGTCATCCAGTCGTCGTCGTGCACGAACGGGCCGAGCGTGTACATGTACTCACAGCCGAGCACATCGATCAGGAACCGGCTGGCTTCCTCCAGGTCGGGGACGGTGATCCCGATGTGGTCCACGCGGGTGAGTCCAGGGACGGGCACGGTCACCTCACCAGCTGAGCGCGAGGTAGAGCGACTCCGTATAGTCGAGCACGCCCTCGTGGCCGCCCTCACGTCCGATACCGCTCTGCTTCGTGCCGCCGAAGGGAGCGGCCGGATCGCTGACCAGGCCGCGGTTCAGTCCGACCATGCCGGAATCGATGCGCTCGCTGACCCGCAGACCGCGGCCGAGGTCGCCGGTGTAGACGTAGGCGACGAGCCCGTACTCGGTGTCGTTGGCCAGCGCGACGGCCTCGTCCTCGGTGGTGAACGACACGATGGGTGCGACCGGGCCGAAGATCTCCTCGCGCAGGATCGCGGAGCCTGGGTGGACGCCGGTCAGCACGGTCGGCTCGTAATAGCAGCCCTCCCGCTGGGGCCGCGAGCCGCCGGTGACCACCGTCGCTCCCGCCGTGACGGCATCTTGGACCAGCGCCTCGACCTTCTCCACCGCCTCGTCGTTCACCAGCGGGCCCACCTCGGTGGACTCCTCGGTACCCGGGCCGACCCGAAGCGCGGCCATCCGCTCGGCCAGCCGGCCGGAGAATTCGGCGGCCACCGGCGCTTCGACGTAAAACCGGTTGGCGGCCGTGCAGGCCTCACCGCCGTTCCGCATCTTGGCGATCATCGCGCCGTCCAGGGCGGCGTCAAGATCCGCGTCGGCGAAGACGACGAAGGGCGCGTTGCCGCCCAGCTCCATCGAGGAATTGACGATGTTGTCCGCGCACTCGCGGAGCAGAATGCGCCCGACCTCGGTCGAGCCGGTGAAGCTGAGCTTGCGGACCCGGGGGTCGTGCAGCATCGCCGACACGATCGGCCCGGACCGCCGGCCCGGCAGGACGTTCAGCACGCCCGGCGGCAGGCCGGCCGCCGCCAGCAGCCGGCCGATCGCCAGCGCGGTCAGCGGGGTGTCGCTCGCGGGCTTGAGGATCATCGTGCACCCGGCGGCCAGCGCCGGGCCGATCTTGCGGGTGGCCATCGCCGCCGGGAAGTTCCACGGCGTGACCAGCACGCAGATGCCCACCGGCCGGCGGGTGACCATGATCCGGTTGCTGCCCGAGGGGGCCAGGCTAAGCTGGCCGTCAATGCGCACCGCTTCCTCGGCGTACCAGCGGAAGAACTCGGCGGCGTAACTCACCTCGGCCCGCGCGTCCACCAGGGCCTTGCCGTTCTCCAAGGCGATCAGCGTGGCCAGCTCCTCACGCTGGGCGGTCATCAGCTCGAACGCCGCGCGGAGGATCTCCGCGCGCGCCCGCGGCGCGGTGGCCGCCCAGGATGCCGCGGCCTCGTCCGCCGCCCCGACGGCGGCCATCGCGTCCTCGATGCCGCCATCGGCGACCGACGTGATCACCGTCCGGGTGGCGGGGTCGAGCACGTCGAATCGCCCGCCCGCGGCGGCCGGTATCGCCTTGCCCCCGATGTAAAGATCGGTCAGCAGGCCGCTGACGAGCTGGTCCACCTGTGTCATGATGACGGCCCCTCCGGCAGTGGTTTCAGTACGGGTTTGCGACGATCAGGTCCTGCGCGGGGAAGAGGGTGAGGATGCGGGGGCCGTCTTCTGTGACCACGACCTCCTCCTCGATCCGCGCCGCCGAGAACCCGTCGGAGGCCGGGCAGTACGTCTCGAGGGCGAACACCATCCCCGGCTGGATCTCCACCGGGTGCTCCAGGCTGTTCAGCCGGCTGATGATCGGCCGTTCGTGCAGGCCGAGGCCGAGACCGTGGCCGAACTGCAGGCCGAACGCCGCCATCTCATCGGCGAACCCGAAGTCGGTCGCCGCGGGCCACAGCCGCGCGATGTCGTCGGTGCCCACACCCGGCTTGACCGCACCGATGGCCGCGTCCATCCACTCCCGCGCCTTGGTGTAGGCGTCGCGCTGCGAGGTCGTCGCGCTGCCCACGCTGAAGGTGCGGTAGTAGCACGTCCGGTAGCCGTTGTAGCTCTGGATGATGTCGAAGAAGGCCTGGTCCCCGGGCCGGATGATGCGGTCGGAGAAGTTGTGCGGGTGCGGGTTGCAGCGCTCGCCGGACACGGCGTTGATGGCTTCGACCTGCTCAGAGCCCATGTCGTACAGGCGCTTGTTCGCCAGCGCCACGATCTCGTTCTCCCGCACGCCGGGCTTGAGGGCTTCGACGATGTCTTGGTAAACGCCGTCGACCATGGCGGCGGCCTGGGTCAGCAGCATGATCTCGTCCGCGGACTTGATCTGGCGCGCGTCGAGCATGAGCTGCTGCGCATCGACCACGGTCAGGCCCTGACGCTGCATCTCGGCCAGGAAGGGCAGTTCGATGATGTCGACGCCGACCGGCTGGCCGTCCAGGCCTTCCGCCGCGAGCAGCTGCTTGATCTCGCGCACCGCGGAGGTCATCAGGCCGACGTCAGGCGCGATGGCGCCGCGCAGGCCGAGCATGCCCGCCTTGCAGTTCTCCGGCACCAGCCACGGGCAGTACAGCTGATGATGCTTGGCGGCTGACCCGAAGTCCCAGAGCACCGGCTCGCCGCTGCGGGTCAGCAGGGCGTACCTGGTCATCTTGTCGCCGAGGGCACCGCCGATCCACGTCTGGGTGGTGTACCGGATGTTGTAGAAGTCGAAGAGCAGGAACGCGCCGCAATCGCTCGCATCCAGCGCGGCGCGCGAGCGGTCGAGGCGGTAGCGGCGCAGCCGGCCGAAATCGACGCGGGCCTCGAAGTCGACGCCGCCGTGTCCGGGGGCCCGGAGCGGGCGAGCGCTGCTCACGAGGCCTCCAGCCCGTCGTCGACCTTGACGTTCTCGGCGGCCAGGGTGATGCCCGAGCGCCTGGCCTGCTCCAGGATGAGCGTCGCGAAATCCTCGGTCCGGTAGCCGGCGCCCAGCGCGGAGGCCACCATCGCCGCGGCGGCCGCGGCCACCGGCATCGGCGCCTGCAGGTCACGCGCCGCCGCCAGCCCCAGGTCAAAGTCCTTCAGCAGCAGCGGGTTCGTGAACGTCGGGGTAAAGTCCAGATTGACAAGCGCCGGTGATTTGTACCTGGTGAACATGGACCCAAGCACCGAGTGGTTAATGAATTCCAGGAACGCGGCCCGGCTGGTGCCGCCCTTCTCGGCCAGCACGGTCACCTCGGACAGGGCCTGGATCACCACGCCAAGCAGCACGTTGTGGCAGATCTTGACCAGCCGCGCCACCTCGTCGTCGCCGACGTAGGTGACCCGCGCGCCGAACAGCGCCAGCAGCGGCTCGGCCGCCGCGAAGGTGCCGGCGCCGCCCGACACCGCCAGGGAGAGCTTGCCGGCGCTCACGACCTTGGGGTTGCCGCTGACCGGCGCGGCGAGGAAATCGGTCTCCCGTTTGCTGGCTGCGTCGCGGACCGCGGCGGAGGCTTCCATTGAGACCGTGGAGAAGTCAACAAGCAGCGCGGGCGAGTGGCCGGGATCGGTCAGCACCCCGTGAGCGCCGGTCGTCACCTGCAGCAGGTCATCGGAGCCCGACACCATGGTGAACACCACGTCGCGGTCAGCCAGATCCGCGGGCCGGTCCACGGCGACGGCTCCGCGGCTGATGATGGGGGCTGCCTTGGCCGCGGTCCGGTTGTAGATGGCCACGTCGTGCCCCGCGTCGAGGAGCCTGGAGGCCATCTGCAGGCCCATCCTGCCTGCCCCGATCCAGCCGATCCTAGGTTGCTCAAGCGCACGGTAAGCCATCACGACGTCCCTCCTGCATAGCCCTACCGCAGTGACCACCGCACCAGCGCCTCATCACTTGGCCGAGATTATCACAATCGTTTGCATTCTAATAGCGCTGTCTTGGGGGCGGCGTTGGGCCTGCGGGCGTCACGACCGATCTGGCCTGGGCCATGAGCGCCGCCAGCGGCGGTTCCGGCGCCAGCACGTACAGGCCGCCGCCGATCCGGTCGGTGACCCACAGCAAGCCGCCCTCGTCCACGAACAGGTCGTTGATCTGCGGCACCGGCTGGCCGCCGGGCGGCTCGGGCACCCAGTGCGCGACCTCGGCCGGGTGGGCGGGGTCGGCCAGGTCGTAGACGCGCACGCCCGCGCTGAAGTAGGTGGCGAACACGAGCCGCTCGCTGCGGTAGCCGCCGGGCTGGTTCTCGTGCAGGTTGTGGGCGCCGAAGCGGAGCGGAAGATCGTCGAAGCCGTCCGGGTGCGGGCAGACGGCCAGCACCTGCGGCTTGGGGCCGGCCACGTCGATCACCCTGACCGCCCGCCGCGGTGCGTGCGGTCCGTCTGTGACCTGCTCGTCGGTGGCGACGACCAGCCCCCGGCCGGGCAGCGGCAGGCAGGTGTGCGTGGACCCGCCGTCCCAGCCCAGGTGGCCGGTCCGGCGCGGTCTGGTCAGGTCCGAGACGTCGAGGATGACCAGGCCCGCATCGTCGTAGCCGAGGTAGGCCCGGTCACCGGCGATCAGGGCGTGGTGGGCAGCATAACGCTCACCGTCCGGCCAGCCGGGCGACTCGTCCTCGCGCTGACCTGGCCACCACCACCGGGCCGCCTCGGCCGGCCGGGCCGGGTCGGCCAGGTCGACGACCACCCAGATGCGGTCACGGAACCCGTCCGGGATGGCGGACATGTGCGCGAAGCGGCCGCCGGTCCAGACGATCCGGTGCACCCCCCGGCCGCCGCTGCGCCAGAACCCGGCCTGGCGCGGGCGCAGCGGGTCGCTCAGCTCGTAGACCGCCAGGCCTGCCGAGAACGGCTCGGACGTCACCGCCCGGTACGGAAACTTCTCGTGGTTGACCAGCAGCAGGCCGTCGGCGACCTGGACCTTGTGGGTGTGCGAGCGAGGGGGCGCCGGCCACTGGCAGGCCAGGACGGGACACGCCGGGTCGGTGACGTCAAGCACCGAGGTGCCCATCCCTGTGGTCCCGGTGTGCCCCACGTACAGCGCGTCGCCGCTGCGGACGACCTGCATGCCGTCGCCGTAACCGCCTAGGTCGTGGCGGGCCAGCAGCGTCAGGCCGGCCGAGCTCGGCGTAGGCCCGTTCATCAGCGCGCGGCCGCGCGGGTCACGGTGACCCGCGCGGCCGCGCGGGTCACCGTCCCGCCGAGCTGTTCGGCGGCCCAGTCGGCGGTGGCCTGCCGGTGGAACGGGGCCAGGTTGGCGCAGCCGTGGTTGCCCTTTTCTAGCAGCAGCAGCTGGGCGGGGCCGGCCGCCTCATCCACCAGCCGCTGCGCGTGCTGCCAGGGGATGAGCCGGTCGAGCTTGCCCATCACCGCCAGCAGCGGGCAGGTGATCAGCTCGGCCCGGCCGGCCATGGTCAGCTCCGCCGACCGGCGGCGGGCGGTTTCCATGTCCGGCGAGAAGGACCGGACCCGGAACGCCTCGCGGGTGAGGATGGGGCGGCTGTCCCAGCCGTCATCGAAGGAGTACGGGCCGGCCAGCGCGATGCACGCCTTCACCCGGCTGTCGCCGCTGGCCACCCGCGGCGCGTAGTACCCGCCGAGGCTGACGCCCCAGATCCCGATCCGGTCCTGGTCCACGCCATCCTCGGTGCTCAGCTGGTCGATGATGGCGGCGCCCGGCACCTCCCAGTCACCCCGGATGGCCAGGTCATACTCGGCCTCACCCTGACCGGGCCCGTCCACGCTGAAGGTGGCGATACCCCGCGCCAGGAACAGGTCCTCGGTGCTGCGGAGTTCTTCCTTGGCCGAGTCAAGTCCGGAGAGCATGATCATGACCGGATGAGGTCCAGGGCCGGCCGGCTGACGCAGGACGCCGGCCAGCCGCGATCCCTCGAACGGGATCTCGACCCGGCGGCCGGGGGGATCCAGATAGGGCAGCGCATCGGTCAGGCAGCTCACCGCCCGCTCGTGCGCGGCTCGCATCTGAGCCAGGTCGCTGACGAACAGGAACTTGGCGAAGTGGAAGTAGACGGCGGCCTGCGAGAGGTGCTCCCCGGCCGAGATCGTCCGGCCCGCTTTCAGCGCGTCCCGGCCGAGCTGCTCGTGCTCGGCGGCGACCGCGCTCCAGGCCGAGCACCACTCGTCCCAGGAGGGCAGATCGCCGGTGATCCGGTCGAAGTCCGCCGCGGTCACGCCGTTGGCCGTAAACCGCGGCGCCCAGTGTGAGATAGCCATGGCTAGCCTGTCGTCCATGGAACGGTCCCTCCGGCGATCGCTTTCAACGTCTCTGCAAACGAATGCATACTCTTGTGCAGGGCTCGGGTCAACACCGCTCGGGTCAACACCGTGACCAGTCCGCCACCGCGGCGCGCTCCCCGAGCGGGCCCGCTCTTCGAGGGAGATCATGGAGACGGAAGAATTCCTCCTGGTCGTCAATGGTGCCGAGCACACCGTCAGCTGCGAGCCGGACACCCCATTGCTGGACGTCCTGCGCCACGACGTGGGCCTGGCCGGTCCGGGCTTCGGCTGCGGGCTCGGCCTGTGCGGCGCGTGCATGGTGCTGACCGGCGGCCGGGCCCTGTCCTCCTGCGACCTGCCGGTCTCGGCGGTGGATAGCCCGGTCACGACCGTGGAGGGGCTGCCGTCCGACGGCCAGCTTCATCCGGTCCAGCAGGCGTTCCTCGACGAGCAGGCCGCTCAGTGCGGCTACTGCACCGCGGGCATGGTCATGGCCGCGGTGGACCTGCTGCGGAAGAATCCCGCCCCGGCCGAGCCGGACGTCAGGGCGGCTCTGGACGGCAACCTGTGCCGCTGCGGTAGCCACGGCCGGATCGTCCGGGCGGTGCTGCGGGCGGCCGGGCAGGTCCCCGGCCCGCCGGACCCGGAGAGCGAGCCGCTCCGGAGCGGTGACGCCCCGCCGGAATCGGTGTCAGCCGGGCTAGCTACGGTTCCGGACGCGCCGGGCGCGGTCCCGGCCACGCCCGGCGCGGTCCCGGACGCGCCGGGATCGCTGCCGGGCAGCCTCGCGGCCAACCCGGTGCTGGCCCGGTGGCTTGATTTCGGCCGCGGCGGCGAGGTCACGGTCCGGGTCGGCAAGGTCGAGTACGGCCAGGGCATCTGGACCGCGCTGGCGCAGGTGGCGGCCGAGGAACTGCAGGTCGACCTGGCCCGGGTCCGGATGGCCCCGGTCAGCACGAGCACCAGCCCCGACGAGGGTGTCACCTCGGGCAGCCGGTCGGTGCAGGACTCAGGCTCGGCGCTGCGCCAGGCCTGCGCGCAGGCCCGCGAGCTGCTGCTCGCGGCCGCCGCGGACCGGCTCGCGGTCAGCCCGGCCGCGCTGAGCGTGACGGACGGGCAGATCCTGGCGTCCCGGCGGCCGACGGGGCTGAGTTACTGGTCGCTGGCCACCCCGGGCACGCTGGATCGTCCGGCGGGCGACCCGGTGCCAGTGCGGCCGCCCGGCGAGTGGACCGTGGCCGGCCGGCCTGCCCCGCGGCTGGATCTCCCGGACAAGGTCACCGGCCGGCCGCGGTTCATCCACGACCTGGTGCTGCCGGGCATGCTGTTCGGCCGGGTGGTGCGGCCGCCTTCGGTGGCCGCCGAGCTCAGCGAGCTGCCCGCCATCCGGCTGGGCCGCGGTGACCTGCTGGTGCAGGACGGCTCGTTCGTCGGCGTGGTGGCGCAGACCGACCGCGCCGCGCTGCGGGCGGCGCGGCGGGTGGCCCGCGCGGCGCAGTGGAAGCTGGCGGACTCCCCCGGTCCGCTGCCCGACGAACGCGACCTGCGGGCGTTCCTGCTGGCCGCGCCCTCGGAACCGGAGCCGGTGGTTGACCAGCCGGATCCGGGCGCGGCCGCCGCGGCCAGCCGCACGCTGACCGCGGAGTTCAGCCGTCCGTTCGTCGCTCACGCGTCGATGGCACCGAGCTGCGCGATCGCTCGCTGGGACGGCGAGTCCGTCACCGTGTGGAGCCATAGCCAGGGCATCTTCGCCCTGCGCGGCGCGATCGCGGCCGGCCTGGGGCTGGAGGCCGGGCAGGTGACCGTCCACCACGCGGAAGGCGCGGGCGTCTACGGCCAGAACGGGGCGGACGACGCGGCCATGGACGCGGTCCTGCTGGCGCGCGCGGCCGCAGGCCGGCCGGTCCGGGTGCAGTGGACACGTGAGGACGAGATGCGCTGGGCTCCGTTCGGTCCCGCCATGCTGGCTCAGCTGTCGGCCGGCCTGGACCCGGCGGGCCGGATCGTGACCTGGCGGCAGGACGTGTGGAGCAACGGCTTCATCGGACGGCCAGGCAGCGGCGGGGAGCCGCGCCTGCTCGCCCTGACTCACCTGGCCGGCGGCCGGCACAGTGGGCCGATGCCGGCCGCGCCGGACGGGGCGCCGACCGGAGCGATGGGGTCCACCCGCAACGCGGTGCCGGGCTACGACCTCCCCGACCTGCACGTCACCCGGCACCGGCTCCTCGACATGCCGATCAGGACGTCTTCCCTGCGCTCGCTCGGCGCGCACCTCAACGTCTTCGCCATCGAGTCGTTCATGGACGAACTGGCCGCCGCCGCCGGCGCGGACCCGGTGCGGTTCCGGCTGGACCACCTGGCCGATCCGCGCGCCCGGCGCGTGCTGGCCGAGGCCGCGCAGATGGCGGGCTGGGGGCAGCTGGCCGGCTGGGGCAGCCGGGGCCGCCGGGACGGAACCGGGTTCGGCGTGGCGGTGGCTCGCTACAAGGGGCTAGCCGGCTACTGCGCGGCCGTGGCGGAGGTGGAAGCGGACACCTCCGTCCAGCTCCGCAGGCTCTGGCTCGCGGTGGACGTGGGCCGGGTCATCAACCCCGACGGGGTGCGCAATCAGGTCGAGGGCGGCGCGGTGCAGAGCGCGAGCTGGACGCTGCGCGAGCAGGTCAGGTTCGACCGGACCCAGATCACGTCGGCGAACTGGGACAGCTACCCGATCCTGCGGTTCACCGAGGTTCCCCAGGTCGTGGTGCGGATCGTGGACTCGGCCGGCGAGGCCGAGGTCGGGGCGGGCGAGCTCGCCGCCGGACCGGTGGCCGGCGCCATCGGCAACGCGGTGGCCGACGCGGTGGGGGTGCGGGTGCGGGATCTCCCGCTGACCAGTGCGCAGATCACCCGGGCGATCGAGGCGAGCTAGTGCCATGTCCGGTCACGTTTTCCCGGCCGGGCTGATCGTGGCAGTGGCGCGTCTGGCGGTTAGACCGCTTTCAGCTCGGTCCCTGGGTCGCAGGGCCCATATCCCTCACCCTGTGCCCCAGCCAGCCCGCAGAAATCCCCGGCCGGGCCGACCCGGAATCCCGGCCGGGCCGACCCGATGGAACATGGGGCCGGTTACAACCGGCCCTATGGGACATAGGTGTGGGCTAGTCCCCCGGAAGCTACGTTTGCCCCGCTTCCAGCAGAATCCAGGTAACCGGGCAAACGCTGATTGATGGGCACTAGAGGGACAGGATGAGCTTGCCCGAGGCGGCCCGGTTCTCGAACACCCGGTGCGCATCGGCCGCGCGCTCCAGGGGGTAGACCCCGGTCACCCCGGGGTCGATCGCACCCGAGCCCACCAGCCGGACCGCTTCCTCCAGCACGGGCCGCATGGCCGCGGGGTCCCGGCCGGACAGCTGGCCCGCCGAGAAGCCGGCGTACCCGATACACCGGGCGCGCAGCCAATCGGCGCCGGGCGCGGTCTCCGGCTCGCCCGAAATGTTGCTGTAGCTGACCAGCCGGCCGAACGTGGCGACCAGCGGGAACGACCGGGCCCGGATGTCACCGCCCACCGGGTCCAGGATCACGTCCACGCCCCGGCCGTCGGTCGCCGCCAGGACCTTCGTGTCGAAGTCGTCGTAGCAGAAGACCGCGCCGAAGCCATGCTGGAGCGCGTACCCGGCCTTCCCGGCGTCGCCCGCGGTGCCCAGCAGCGGGCGCAGGCCGGCCCGGAGCGCGAGCTGCCCGGCGACGGTCCCGACGCCGCCTGCGGCGCTGTGCAGCAGCACCGTCTCCTGCGGTGCCACCCGCGCCACCCGCCGCAGCAGCATCAGCACGAGCGGAACGGTGATCAGCATCGCCGCCGACTCCGGGCGCCCGGCCAGATCCTCGGTCACCGGGACCGTGAACGCCTCCGCCGCCGTCGCCACCTCCGCGTATCCGTGGCCCCGGGTGAAGGCCGCCACCGGCTGGCCGGTCCGCAGCGACGTCACCCCAGCGCCCACGGCGCGGACCGTGCCCGCGACCTCCACGCCGGGGATGAAGGGCGGCTGGCCGAGCCCGTCCCCCTGGCGGTTCCTGACGTCGGTGTAGTTGACCCCGGCGAACCGCACCGCCACCGACACCTCCCCCGGGCCGGGCTGCGGCTCAGGGACATCGGCCACGCCGAGCATCTCCGGTCCGCCAAACGCGGATACGACC
>OCTA010002354.1_pt1 | contig 17239 bp, 19 predicted proteins | sample 1538991 | NCBI WGS metagenome assembly OCTA01 (sample SAMEA3539302, study PRJEB22396) | soil metagenome | biome: tundra; feature: field; material: soil | place: USA | collected 2010-05 | depth 0.15 m | reverse complement strand
TGGCTGCCAGCTTTTCGTCGACTTCGATGCCCCAGCCGGGGGCGTCGTTGGCGTAGAGGTAGCCGTTCTTCATCACCGGGCAGCCGCGGAAGACCTCCTGCAAGCGGTCGTTGAAAGGCGAATACTCCTGGATGCCGAAGTTGTAGCAGACCACGTCAAGCGTCACGTTGGCGGCGTGTCCGATGGGCGAGACGTCGCCGGGACCGTGCCAGGCGGTTTTGACGCCGTGGATCTCGGCCATGGCGGCGATCTTGCGCACTGGCGTCAGGCCGCCGGCCTGGCTCACGTGGATGCGGATGTAATCGATCAGGCGTCCGGTGATGAGCGGGGTCCACTCGTGCGGGCTGTTGAAGAGCTCGCCCATGGCGATGGGCGTGGCACACTGACTGCGGATCTGGTGGAAGTAAGGGATGTCTTCGGGCGAGAGCGGGTCTTCCATGAAGAACATCTTGAAGCGCTCGGCATCCTTGAGGAATTGGACGGCCTGGTTGGGTGAGACGCGCTCGTGCACGTCGTGCAGCAGTTCGATCTCATCGCCAAGCTGTTTGCGGCACTCTTCGAACAGCTTCAGCGCGCGGCGGACGTAGTAAGCCGGCTCGAAGACCGGTCCATCGTGCAGCGCGCCGGTAGCGGCCTCGCCGCGCGCCGCGCCATAGCCTGCCATGCCGGGCACGCCCACCTGCACGCGCACGTGGCGGAAGCCCTGGTCCATGAACTGGCGGGCTTGGTCGATGGTCTGCTGGATCTCGGCGCCGGCGGCGTGGGTGTAGCAAGCGGCGGCTTCGCGGCATTTGCCGCCGAGAAGCTGATAGACCGGCATGCCGGCCTGGCGTCCTTTGATATCCCAGAGAGCCTGATCGACGCCGCTGATGGCATTGTTCAACACGGGACCGTTGCGCCAATATGAGCTGTTGTAGCAGGCCTGCCAGATGTCTTCGATGCGATCGGCGCGCTTGCCTATGAGGAACGGACGCAGGTACTTCTCGACCGCGGCGTTGACCAGTTCGGCGCGCTGCGTGAAGGTTCCGCAGCCGTAGCCATAGAGGCCGTCCTGATCGGTCGCGATCTTGACGACGGAGAGGCGCAGACCGGCGGGCGCGGTGGCGATTACGGTGACGTCTTTGATGATGGGCGCCGGCATGCCGCGAGTAGCGGTTTGGGCGCGGGCGGGCAGCAGCGCTGCGGGCGCCGCGGCCAGGAAGTTGCGCCTATTGATCGTCCCGCTCATTCCAGTAGGCCCGCATCGTGGAGGTCGATGTGGCGACCCATCGTGCGCTTGTTCTTCAAAAGATCCTCCCGGCTGATGAACCAAGCCGGCTGTGCGCCGAGATGCGATTGCCTGCGCTTGGGCCAGGCTTCCTCGAACTTGACGCCGTCAATCGACATCGGAATATCAACCCGCACGGGAGGCTGGCCAATCTGGTAAAAGAAGCCTTCGTGGGCAAAATCATCCGGGCATAGGCCGGCGAGCGGCGCGCCAAACTCAGCGAGCGCCCGCCAAACCTTCGCGGCGTTCTCCAGATTGGCCAGGACCCACACATCGAGATCCTTGGTGTAGCGAGGCTCCGGGTACAGCATCACGGCGTATCCACCCACTTTCGTTGCCGTTGAAAATTCTCAACAGTTCTTCGAAGTCTGAGATCATCAGGACCGCCGAGCGGGAGCGCTTGTGCATCGACGACCATTTGCCAGGCAGCCTCGAATATTGCCGCCGGGCCGAGGCGCTGCCAATAAGCTATGTCAAACGAGCGGTCCATGTCCGGCAGCCGGCCATACCGCTCCATTGTGAATGCAGCCGTCTTGTGCACTTTAATCATTTTAGCGTGTGCGACGGCCGGCGTCTGCCCCCAAGGGTGCGTAAGCGTTTTGGGGAATGCAACCGCTCGCTTACGCTCGCGGCTCAGTAAACCTTGCGATATCAACGCGACTGTTACCGAGCCGCGACCGTCAGGGAGCGGTTTCCGTCAGAAATCCCCAAAGGGGTTAAGCACCCTGCCCCCAAGGCGAGACGCGAACGGCACTGTGCGCCTCGCCGAAGCGTCACTTGCGGTCCTTATCGTCGAGCAGGCCTTTCAGACCCTTGAGCTGCTCGGTGATCTTGCGCTCGCGCGAGACCAGCGAGAGCACGTAGACGACCAGGATCAGCCAAGCGGCCAGGAAGCCGTAAAACATGAATGTGAAATTGCGTGTGTCCATTTGATATCCGTTAAATAGCGTGGGCGTAGCGGCGAAGGGAATCGATTTCGCGCTGTACTTCCTCCTGGCGGAGGCGGATCAGCGACAGCACGACGGCCAATAGAATGAGCGCGACGAGGTTGAGCACTGCGGTCAGGTACATGGCCGGATCGATGCTGCCGCCGCCCCAGAAGACGGGCTGCGGATGCTGGGTGCGCCACCACTTGATGGAGAAGATGACGATGGGGACGTCGGCGAAAGCGAAGATGTTGAACACGGCCGAGATGCGCGCGCGCGCGGTAGGCTCTTCGATGGCGCGGCGCAGCATCAGGTATCCGGCATAGAGCAGCCAGCAGACCAGCGCGGAGGTGAGGCGCGCATCCCAGGTCCACCAGATGCCCCAGATGATGCGTCCCCAGATGGACCCGGTGACCAGGTTGGCAGCCAGGAAGGCCAAGCCGACTTCGGTCACCGCGACGGAGATGGCGTCGTACCGCAGGCTCTTGGTGAGGAGGTACGCCGCGCTGGTGACGAAGGTGACACCGGCGCACAGCATGGCGGTGATGGCGGCGGGCACGTGGAAGAAGATGATGCGGTAGATCATCCCTTGGGAGGCTTCGTCGGGAAGCTGCATGAAGATGGAATAGAGATCGCGGGCCAGGAGGACGGCGGCGATCGCGCCCAGGCCGTAGATTAGCTTTTCGCGCATAACGAGTCTCCTGGACAGGCCAGAGGCCTGTCCTACTGCACGTAACAACGGGACAGGCCAGGAGGCCTATCCTACTAGCACGGTCTCCAATAAGACTAGAGACAGGGCTGTAAAAATCACATCGAAAGCCACCAGCAGGCGCAGCCAGACCTCGTTTTCGCCGCCCAGCGGCTTTCCGGCAATCAACTGCATGGTCAACTGCATGGCGCTCATCAGAGCCGGAATCAGCATGGGATAAACCAGCAACGGGGCCATCAATTCGCGCAACCGGATATTCACGGTCAGCGCGCTGAAGATCGTCCCGATCACGGTGAGTCCCCAGGTGCCCAGCGCCAACACCAACAACAAAGACCAGATCTGACTGGTCCAGTGCACATTATAGAAGATGCCGAAGACCGGCAAAGAGACCAGCTCGACGGAGATGACCAGCACGAAATTGGCGAGGGCTTTGCCCAGGAACAGCGCGGCTCCGGAGATGGGCGCGGCGATCAGGGCATCCAGGCAATCGTTGGGCACCTCGCGCGCGAAGCTGCGGTTCAACACCAGCGTGCCGGCGAAGGCGAACACGATCCACAGCAAGCCGCCGGACATTTCGACGGTCTCCTGTTCCCCGGGATCGAAGGCGAAACTGAACAGGACCAGTATGACCAGCGAGAAGGCGAGCGAAGCGTTGATGGCTTCCTTGGTGCGGAGCTCCGCGCGCAGGTCTTTTCTGGCGATCACCAGCGTTTGCCGGAAGAAGTCCATTAGGCCTCGTCGTAGTGCGCGTAGAGCCAGCCGGGGTCGGCCACCATTTGCGCGGTGCGCTCGCCGTGGAAGGCGATCTTGCCACGGTTCAAAAGGGCCACGTGCGTGGCCAGCTCGAGGGCTTCGCGCAACTGGTGGGTGGACATGACCACGGTGCGGCCCTCGGCCAAGGCTTCGCGCAGGAGGCGTTGGAGGACGGCGATGGCGCGGTCGTCGAGCGCGGTGAATGGCTCGTCGAGCAGCAGCACGGAAGGCTGATGCAGGAACGCGCGGGCCACGGCCAGGCGTTGCCGCATGCCGCGGGAGAACTCGCGCACCAGGCCGTCTTTGACGCGGTCGAGGCCAGTGCGCTCCAGCCATTCCATGGCGGACTTGTGGGGATTGGGCAGATTGTAAAGCCGCCCGAACAGACTCAGATTTTCGAGGGCGGACAGCTCGTCGTAGACGGAGATGCCGTGGCCGATCCATCCGACGCGCCGGCGCGTTTCGGTTTCGCGCGGGTCGTTGCCGAAGATGCGGACCTGTCCGCGGCCGGCTTTGGAAAAGCCGCCGATGATGCGCAGCAGGGTGGTCTTCCCGGCCCCGTTGCGGCCGATCAAGGCCAGGCATGCGCCGGGCTCGGCGTGCAGGATCACGTCGCGCAGCGCGGGGTAGTCGCCGTAGAACTTCCAGATACCCTCAGCGGCGACCGCGCTCATTCTTTCCTTTCGCGGTGGGGCCTGGGGACGCGGCGGCCGGCTGGGCGCGGTAGAGCACGATGAAGCCGAGGGCCAGGATGCCGAGGGCCAGCGCCAGAATCCACTTCATATTCTGCTGGAGGATCTTGGGCGAAACTTCTTCGAGGGAGGGGCCGCTATCGCCGGAATCCGCATCGGCGGCGGCAGCGGCGGGCATGGAGCCGGCTATCTCTACTTTGTAATTGGCGGATGCCACGCTGTAGATGGAGGCTTGTGAGCGTGGCTCCTGGCCCTTGTTTTCGACCCTTTCGCCCTTCAGCGTGACGCCGTTGGGGACCACCAGCAGGGTCGGTTCTTCGGTCTTGCCAACGGTCTTGCCTTCGAACACGGCGCCTGAGCTATAAGGGACCAAGTAATTCACCTGAATGTTGGTTTCGCCGGGCTTGATCGGAAAATCGAGTTTGTAGATATCCTTCCGATTGGTCTTGTCGGCGGCGCGATCGATGGGCATGCCTTGCGGCGCGGTGGCCTTGACCTGCACGATACCTTTGGCCGCGGTGGGGAGATAGAACTTGAGCGTGCCGCCATCGGGATCGTTGTAAGTGGTTGTACCGTTGTTAGTGAATATGAAGCCTTCATTTACGGACATCTGCGCGCCGCTGGGCTGGAAGATCACAAAATGGCGCGAGATGCGGGCGCCGCCGGGCTGCTTCGAGGAGTTATAGACGTCGAGAGACACGCCGGCGGTGGCGGAGCCGGGCGGCAACATGTGATTGTAAGTGACGCCGTCGAAGGCGGTCTGGATAAGGTGCGGGCCTTGCGGAGTCTGATCGATGTGGAACTTACCCTGCGCGCCGGACTTGACGCTTTCGACCGATTCCATGCCGGCCTGGCCGAGCTTATACAGGGTTACCGTGGCGCCGGACTGGGGCTGGCCGGTAGTTTTGTTGACGACCGTGCCATCGACAGCGGCAAGCAATGGAACCACAAGAAGCAATAGAGCCGCAGATGCACGCAGATTCACGCAGATGGCTTTTGTCTGGTCTGGGAACGTCGGGCTGCCCGACAACACGATGTGTTTTGTTTTATCCGCGTGCATCTGCGTGCATCTGCGGCTGATTAATCCTTTCACGCTTGCACTTTCATGGGCTTGCCGCATTCGCCGCAGAATTTTAGCGGCTGGGCGAATTTTGCTCCACAGTGCGGGCAGGCCAGGGGATCGATGGGCTGGGGCTCGGGTCGGGCCGGCGGTGCGGCGCCGTTGGGGCTTAATTGCAGCTTGAGGCGGTCCACTTCGGCCATTACTCCGGCAAGCTCGCGTTGCAGGTCCTTCTTAGTCTGCTGGTAATCGTTGTCGGAGAGTTTGCCGACACGGTACTCGAACTGGAGGTCGCGCAGGTTTTCGTAGATAGCAGCTTTGCGCTCATCCAAATGTTGAAAGGGGGAAACCGGCTCGGGCTCGGGCAGGTCCTTGGCCCGCACCGTCAGGATGAAGACGATCGCCCCGACAGCGATCAGCGCTGCTATGACGATAATCATTTATTCGAGGTGCGCCAAATCCTTCTCGATCTGCTCGCGATACTTGGCCAGTTCGGAATCGTCCGGGGCGGGTCCAATTTCGGGAATGGGCCGGGGCTTCCGATAGCGCCGCACGAACCACCAGATGAGCGCCAGACCGGGCGCGATCAGCAGATACGGAACGAGCCAGCCATAGGCGCTGGGATCGCCGCGATAGACGGCGGGCCCGAATTCGGCGACAAACTGGTCGAGGATGGTTTTGTCGGTCATGCCGGCCGCCTGTAACTTGGCGATCTTCTCCTTGGCGGGCTTCGAAAAGCTACACTCCAACATGGCGCAGGTGGCCACGGTATCCTTGCAACCGCACTGGCAGCCGATGTGGGCACCCACGCGGCGGACGTCCACGCTGGGTTTTTCGGCGGCAGTTTCGGCGAGGGCGAGGGGGCACCCAGTCAGCACCAAGACAATGAGGCTATTTCGGAACTTCCGCATATTTCCTAGTTATCCCGACCACTTCGGTGCGGGCGTATTGCATCTTGACTTTACTTGGCACCAGGCACACCAGCGTGCCGACGATCAGGACCAGGCCGCCGATCCAGATCCAGGAGACCAGCGGGAAAACGTAAGCCTGGATCACGGCGCGGACGCCGTCGTCGGACATGCCGCCGAAGTTGAGATACAAGTCTTCGTTGAGGCGGGGGCGCACGCCTACTTCCGAAGTACCCTGGCGGCTGGCTTTATAGAAACGCTTCTCGGGCTCGAGGGTGCCGAGTAAAACGCCGCCGCGCGAGACATCGACATTGGCGCGATGATAACTGTAGACGTCGTTTTCGCCTTCCTTCAGATCGACGACCTTGAGATCGTAGTGGCCTAGCTTCAGGGTATCGCCGACGTTCATTTCCTTGACGTCCGCCTTATTGAAGGCCGCGCCGGTAAAGCCGATGAAAATGAGCACGATGCCCATGTGGACCAGATATCCGCCGTAGCGGCGAGTATTGCGATGAGTCAGCTCGACGGTGGCGCGGAGCAGGTTCATGTTGTTCTTGACCGCGATGGCGCGCCCGCCTTTGTAGAACTCCATGAGCACCGTGAGGGCGACGAAAAGGCAGAAGCCGAAGGAGATCAGCGCGTAGAAGCTGCGAACGCCGGCGGCCAGCAGCGCGCCCGCCAGAACCAGGGAGGCAATGCCGGGCCACTGGAAGTTACGGCGCAGGCTTTCCAAGGAGGTGCGGCGCCAGGCGAACAAGGGACCGACTCCCGTGAGGATCAGAAGGAACAGCCCAATGGGGATCATGAGCTTGTTGAACCAGACCGCATCCAGACTGATCTTCTCGCCGGAGACCGCTTCGGAGATCACCGGGAACAGCGTGCCCCACAGCACCGCGAAGCAGCTTGCCAGCAGGATCAGGTTATTGAACAGGAAGCTGGATTCGCGGGAGATCACGCTTTCCAGCTCGGCTTCGCTCTTCAGATACTCGAGGCGGTCGAGGATCAGATAAGCGACGCCCGCAATGCAGATAGCTAGGAAAGAGAAGAAGTACTTACCGAGGGGACCTTGCGCGAAGGCGTGCACGGAGCTGACCAGTCCGGTGCGGGTAAGCGAGGTACCGAAGATACACAGGAGGAAGGTCGTGGAAATCAGCACGATGTTCCAGACCTTCATCATGCCTTTTTTCTCCTGCATCATGACGGAGTGGAGGAAAGCCGTGCCGCTGAGCCAGGGCAGCAGGGAAGCGTTCTCGACAGAGTCCCAACCCCAATAACCACCCCATCCAAGCACGTGATATGCCCAAGCCATGCCGAGCATAACACCGGCGCTCTGGAACAGCCAGGTAATAAGTGTCCAGCGGCGGGTGGTGTGGATCCAGGCGTCGCCCGGCTGGCGGGTAATCAGCGACGCGATGGCGAAGGCGAAGGGCACCGTGAAGCCGACATAGCCGAGGTAGAGCATCGGCGGGTGGATGGCCATGGCCGGATACTGTAACAGCGGGTTCAAACCGTTGCCATCCGGGACCGCGGTGATGAAGCCTTCCATCGACAACATCTTAAAGGGGCTGGCCACGAAGTTACTCAGGAGCAGGAAGAAAGTCTGCACGAACATGAGCACGCCGACGACGTAAGGCATCATGTCGCGGTGCTTGCGGCGGTTGGTGAAGACGACCACGGAGGAGTAAGTGGAGAGCAGCCAGCTCCAGAAGAGCAGCGAACCTTCCTGTCCGCCCCACCAGGCGGCGAACTTATAAAGCAGCGGCATGCTGCGATTACTGTGCTGGGCCACATAGGAGAAACGGAAATCGCCCGTGACGAGACCGTAGACCAGGATGCCGGAGGCGATGGAGATGAGCGCCCAAACGGAATAGACCGCGCGCTCGCCACTAACTACCAGAAATGGCTTGCGTTGGATACGGCCGACAACGGATGCGAGCAGGGCGTAGATAGCGGCGCAAAAAGCCAGAAGTACAGCCAGGGATGCCACGTTTTCCATGGGTCGGCCTTTCTAAGTCGTCTTATTGATAGGGAGCGCCGGGGCGGCACGCAACTGACCCGGCTTGGCTTCGTATTTGGAAGCGCATTTCGCCTGAATTTTGCTGGCATGGAAGACGCCATCGCGGCCCATGCGGCCGTCGGCGAGGGCCTGCGCGCCGTCGCGGAAGGTATCCGGGAGGGGATCGGCGCCGGTGTAGGCCACTTTCAGTTGAAGCTTGTCCTGGGTGAGAGTGAAGGCGACCTGTCCATGGGCGTGTTGGATGGAGCCGCTTTCGACGTCGCCCGCGACGCGGAGGCGCTCCATGAAGGCGCGGTCGCCCATTTGGCCGACCTCGGCAATGGTTTTGTAGTAGGTTTTGGTTTCGCTGACTCCGGTGCTGGCGAGCCAGACCAGAGCGGCGATTACAACCGCGATCAGCACGGCAAATTTCCCGTATTTTCTCATACCATCCCTCTGAAGCTCTAGTATATCTGAAAGTGGGGCGGATAGCTGGGGGGGTGCTGGGTACTGGGTTCTGGGGGTTGCGAGCTGGGGGTTGGCGGCTAGGGGTTGGGGGCTATTTCATAGTGGGGTGGGCTTATTTTTCGGCATCCGGCGGGGCCGGAGCGGGGGTGGGGGCGGCGGAAGCGGGTTGTTCGGGGGTGTCGGAATCGCCGGAAGGTATTGGGTGGACGGGAGTTACGATCTTTTTTGGGTTCGTTTGGTTAATTTCTTTTTTGCGCGCGGCTTGCAGCGTTTGCAGGTCTTTCAGGCAGCGGGAATAGTCGCGCTGGATGCGGCTCTCATAGCGGGACAGCCGATCGAGGACTTGGTGTTCGCTGCAATCGAAATGATAGGCAAAGGCCAGCGGGTCGGCGCGGCCGTCTTTGTTAAGCTGCTCGGCATCGGGTTGTAGTGCAGGCGCAGGTCGAAGTACCGACTTCGATGCGGGCGATGCGGCGGAGGCAGTACGTGGCGATGGCCATGCGTTCGACCAAGTCTTCCTCGACGCCGCCGTCGGGTTTAGGGTCGGCGTGGTAGCGCTCGGCGAGGTCCAGGAGGTCGGCGGGGTCATCGCCCGGGAGGATGGGGGATTTGCTCGTGAGCCCATGGACGGTGCTGTTGCGGCTGGAGCGCGCTTTGCCTTCGGCAGTGCGGGGCCGGTGGATTTCTGCGTTATGTGCCGCTATAGTGAGCGCAGGAACGACACAGGCCGGCATTTTCGCGCCAGGGCGTAATGTCCAAAGCAGGCGCCACCTCGCACCGGGCGAGAGCTTTGGCTTTGGCCGCCAAGTCGTAGATATGGGTAGTATCGAGGGAGACGTGACCGAGCCAGGCGCGGATGGTGTTGATGTCCACCCCGGCTTGCAAGAGGGGTAGGTCCAATCAGTATCAGTCCGCGCTTATGTGCCACAGCTTAGACTTAGAAGGCCTCGCATGATTTCAAAGGGCTTGCCGATTCAGCGCCACGTAACCAAATGCGGCACATAATTTTGGTCATTGCTGTCCGGCTAGAAGTCGAATAGATTCAATCGGTTGCCGTGGTCGATTAGATCGTCCTTGGAGCCGAACGCTTGAAAGGCCTGTAAAATGGGCGCTTTTTCAAAAAGCGTAACGCTGAGAATCTGTAGAATCTGGTAAAGACTCAGCTCCAGGCCGAGGTGCTTGCGGATGATGGCGACAAGCACGTAGACCGAGACTGCAATCCAAAGCTGGGTCTTCATAAGCGACCTAAAGCGACCTCCAAGCGTTTAACGCGCTGGAAGGCGCTTCCGGACCGAGTGCCTCTGGTACTCCATCCGGGGCGCTGTCGCTCTGTCATTATCAACTCTTCCCCGGTCTCTGTGGTTATGAACGTTGCGGGTGGAGCTGTGACACAGCAGTCGAGGTTTTGGTTGGGGACAGTTACTGCAACTGGACAACGACCACCAGCGCATCCTGGCTCAAGATAACCTCGGGCCAGGCCGGTTCCAGCCAGGGAACAGTTGCTTTTTCGGCAAGCCCTAATAAAATACGACCGGATCAACCCGTGCCGGGATCAATCATCATAGGAGATCAAGTTCTCGAGATGTTTCAGAGTACCGATGCGTGCTCCCTTCAGGACGCGTGCGCTCAGGTCGCCAGCCCTGCGCTGGGTACTACTCTTTCCGGCAGCCTGGCAGCGTTCTCATGGAACCCGGTTAGTGGCGGGACCGAGTATCAACTGACTGTCGGCACCACTGCGGGTGGTTCGGACATCTTCATCGGTACAACCACCGGGACTTCGCAAACGGTCAACTTTATCCCCTGTACTGGCGGAACTATCTACGTGCAGTTGGCGGCCGAAGTGAATGGTAGCTTCCAGCCGGCCAGCGACTATAGCTATGCTTGCAAATCCGCCATCGGGGATTTCAACGGAGACGGGTTGCAGGATTTGCTGTGGCAGAACAACACAACCGGCCAGGTCAATGTGAATTACTACGGCGGCGCGGGTCCCCAGCCGCAGGGCTCCGCCGTGCTGAACAACGGCTGGGATCTCGCCGGTTGGCGCTTGGTGGGAGCCGCCGAGTTTGACGGCAGTGGCACGCCGGATCTGGTCTACCAGAACACGCAAACGAGGCAAGTGAATGTGAACTATTACGGCGGCGCCGGCCGGCCACCTTCATCGGTTGGGCCTGCCTCAGTTGTGGCATCGACACCACCAACTGGCAGGTGAAGGCGGCTGCCGACTTTGACGGCAACGGCACGCCGGATCTGGTCTACCAGAACACGCAGACCTATCAAGTGAATGTGGACTATTATAGCGGCTCGGGTGGAGCCACTTTCATTGGTTGGGCCTGCCTCAGTTGTGGCTTCGACACAAGCGGCTGGCAGGTAGTGGGGACCTCCGACTTTGACGGCAACGGCGTGCCGGACTTGGTCTACCAGAACACCCAAACCGGTCAGGTGAATGTGAACTACTATGGCGGTTCCCGGGGCGCCGTTCTCAAGGGTTGGAACGTGTTGAGCGCCGCGGGATACCCAGGCTGGAGCGTGCTTGTGCCAAGGTCCACATAAACGGCCGTCAAACAAATCCTGGTTAATAGTTTACGATGTGGATATGCGGGATTGGCGTTTGCCGTTCTGGTTGGCGGTTGCAGGCGTCTACGCGCTGTACAGCGCTTTCACTTGGGGCCGATGGCAGGATCTGGCTCTTTGGACACGGGTGCATGTTTCGATTGACGTGGGCACAGGGGTATCCATGCTGCTGGGCGCCGCCGGACTCATGCTGGCGGCTCGCAGCGGATTGCGAACGGTGGCTCTTATCAGTGGGTCGGCCGCGGCGCTGTTGGGGGTGAGCCTGATCGCCGGAGCTTTGCTGGGAACGATTCCCTGCACGGGCGGGAGTTGAGCGGCTTCGAAATGTGCCCTCGGCGGGGGCCTCATTATTCTGGCGGGCGCGACTTGGTCCATGCGTTGATGGACGAGCTTTGGGCATCAGGCGTCCCCACTCATGGGGGACGCAAGTGCGGATGCGGCACGTTGAGAACAGTTGAGAACGTGCGCCACATGCTGGCAGCATCCAGCCTCATTCCATACGTAAGGCTCGAATAGGATCGGTCGACGCCGCGCGGCGCGCCGGGAAGATCGTAGCCGCCAACGTGACCCCGGCTATGCCCGCCAACGCCAGAACGAGTGTAAGGGGGTCGCCGGAGCCCAATCCGTAGAGCATGGAACGTAAAGTCCGGGCCACTGCCAGGGAAGCCGGAACCCCAACGGCAAGGCCCGCCGCAGTCACGGACAAGCTCTCGGACAAGACCATCCAAAGCACCTCCCGCCGCTGCGCGCCCAGCGCCATTCGCACGCCAATTTCCATGGTCCGCCGGCTAATGCTGTAGGAAATGGTCCCGTAGATCCCGATGGCGATGAGGAACGCGGCGAGTCCGCCAAAGAATACGGAGAGATTCGCAAGGAGCCGTTCCTGTGTGACCGTCTGTGCAAACTCCGCCTGCTGTGTCATCGGCTTCTGCAGCGGCAAGTCGGGATCGGCCTGGTGGACCAGTTTGGCGGCTTCCGGTATCAACATCTTCGGATCACCCGGCGTGTGCAGCTCGTATTGCATCTCCGAAATGCCGGTAACCTGCGTGAACGGGAAATAGGCCACCGGCCGGTCGCTTTCATTGATACTCATGTAGCGGCTGTTCCCCGCCACACCTACGATGGCGTAATCGACTTTGCTACCAAAGAATGCGATGCGGTGACCGAGCGGATCGACGCCTGGCAGATAACGCTCGACGAACGTCCGGTTGACGATGACGACCTTACGGGACGTGGCGGTGTCTGAATCCGCGATGTCGCGGCCGAGGCGCAGCGGAATTCCAAGCGTGCGCAAGAACGCGGAGCCCACCAGGTTCGTGCGCATGGGCGCGAACGGCCGGGATGGCATGGGGTTGCGCCCGTCCACCAGAACACCGTCGTTGTTGCTGGCCCGGGTGCCGAGGCGCACCTGCATGATGGTCGCGGAGTCGACTCCGGGTAATGCGCGCATACGGGCCAGCAAGGGGGTGTGGAAGCGGACTGCGTCCGCATCGGAGTGGACATTGGACTGCGGCTCGATCCCAAAAACGAGTAACCCGTCGGTGCGCATGCCCAGATCGCGCGATTCCAGGTTGCGCAGGGTCCGATAGAGCAGGCCGGCCGCGAACAGCAAAACCGTGCACAGCGAAATCTGGACGGCAATAACCAGCTTGCGGCCCCACAGGCGGCTGGGATCGGTGTGCGACGTGGCCGCCGCGGATTTCAGGGCGAGATTCAGCGGAACGCGGGAGACCGCCCGCAACGGCGCCAATCCGAAGAGGAGCGCGACTGCCGCGGAAATGCTCAGCGTAAACAACAGCACCGTGCGGTCAGGCGCGATGAGGATGCCGATGCCCGACCACGCGCTGAGAGCCTGGGTCGCGTATCCGGCAAACAACCAGCCCAACGCCGCACCGGCTGTCACCAGCGCCAGACTTTCCAGGAGCAACTGCAGAAACAGGACGCGCCGGCCGGCTCCCAGCGCCTGGCGCAGGCCGAACTCGCGCTGCCGGCTGGCATTCCGCGCAATCAGCAGCATAGCCACGTTGGCGCAGGCGATGAGCAGGATCAAGCCGACCATGGACATCAGGAAGCGGAGGGGGTGTTCATATTCCTCGCGCAGACTCTCGACGCCGCGGATGCCGGAAAAGAAGAGTTGCGGCTTTGGTTCGTGGGGGCCGGCGGGTGAGGCGTTGGCCAGCGCGTTGCGAAAGGGCGCGGTCAGTTGCGCCGCGGCCTGCTCGGGCGAAACGCCCGGACGCAGGCGTCCGACCATGACTAGGGAGAGCCACTCCGGCGAGCCATACAACGTGTGATCGGTGGGTGGCGTGCCAAATGGATTCAAATCGGGACGCTGCTGAAGCGGAACCCAAAAATCCATGGCCGGCTGGCCGGGATCGGTTCCCTGGAATCCAGCCGGCGCGACGCCCACGATGGTGAATGCGTTGCCCTTCACGTAGAGGGTGCGGCCCAACACGTCCGGCGCGGCGGCGAAGCGGCGGTTCCAATATGCGAAGCTCAGCACGGCGACGGGAGCATGATTGGATTCGTCCTGGGCCGTGAAGCCGCGCCCCAAAACAGGCTGCACGCCCAGAGCCGGGAAGTAGTTCCCACTGACCAATTCGCCGTGCGCCTCCTCCGGTGCGGCGCCCGCGCGCACGGCCACCTTGTCAAAGGCCAGCGGGGCAAAGGCGATGACGTCGCTGAAGACCTCGCGGCGGTCCCGCATGGCTTCGAAAACCGGCAGGGACATCGAGAGGTCACCGTAGCCTGTTTGCGATGTGCTGAGGGGCTGATTCCCAATATGGAAGAAGACGAGTTGCTGCGGATTCGACACCGGCAGAAAACGCAGCAGGACGGCATTCATCACACTAAAGATGGCGGCGTTGGCGCCGATCCCGAGAGCGATGGTCAGCACCGAAACAATTGTGAACGCGGGCGATTTGGCCAGTTGGCGGAAGGTGTAACGGATATCTTGAAACGGTCTCAACACAGAAGCATGGCCTAGCATTCTGCGTGCCAGATGGCCGGGCCGAGAAAGGCCGCGGATGCAGACAGGTAGCGGCCTTGCAATGTCCGGATTCGGGGAGTGACGTTCGAAAATGGACACCCGTGGGGTGGCTCTTGCTATACTCCTGCCCATGGACTAACCGATGCCAGATGAGACGAACGAGGAGAGCGTAGCCCGCTACTACGATACCGCGATATTCGAAGCCGAGCTGGTGCGGTTGACGCGCGACTGCCCGGTGGAGCGCGCCATCACGCTGCGCTGGCTGGAGCGGCTGGCGCCGGCGAACGCCGAGATCGCGGAGATCGGCGTGGGCGGCGGGATCTATTCGGAATTCCTGGCGCGGAAGGGCTGCCGGCTGCACTTGGTGGATGTATCGGCACGCCTGTTGGACGCCGTCGCGGCACGCTTGCGCGCCGCCGGTCTGGGCGAATCCATCGCCGGGATCAGCCGGGAGTCCGCGACGTGTCTTGATAGTTTGCCGGCAGGCGCGTTCGATACTGTATTGATGCTGGGACCTCTGTATCACCTTTGCACCCTGGAGGCGCGGCGCCAGGCGGTGGCCGAAGCGGCCCGCATCCTGAAGCCCGGCGGACTTCTGTTCGCCGCGGGGATCAACCGCCTGTCTTACCTGCGCGATTTCTTCCGCCTTTTCCCACACGTGGTTTGCGAGCGAAAGGCGTTCCACGAACAATACCTGCGCGACGGCAATCTGGATCCGGAGCACGCGCCGCCCATCGGCTTCGCGCATTTGTCCACGTATGCCGAGTTTCGCGCGTCGTTTGCGCCCGAGTTCGAAGAGTTGGCGCTGGCGGGCGTGGAGTCCTTCAGCACGGCGTGGCAGCCCACGCTGAACGATTTGCCGCCCGCGGAGGCCGAGGCGTGGCTGGGCCTGATTGAGCGAACCGGGCAGACCGCGGAAGGCCTGGGTTTCTCCGATCATTTCCTGTACGTGGGACGGAAGAGCCGGCAGTAGAATGGGAGCATCCCATGAAGCTCCCCATAGCATCTCTGTTTGCCGCCGCGCTGCTGGCCGCCGCCTCCGGGAACGACGGCGACTGGCCCGTGTATGGCCACGATTCCGGCGGCACGAAATATTCGCCGCTGGATCAAATCAACCGGCAGAACGTCACCCGCCTGCAGGCCGCCTGGACATTCCACACGGGCGACATGTACGATCCCAAGGGGCGGGGCGGGAAGAAGTCTGCGTTCGAATCGACGCCGCTGTTCATCGATGGCGTGCTCTACGTGACCACGCCCTTCGGCCGGCTGATCGCGCTCGATCCCGCGACGGGCGCGCAGAAGTGGGCCTTCGATCCGAAGTCGGACATCGCCGCCGGCTTCGGCGACTTCGTGAACCGGGGCGCATCCACATGGGTGGATTCGCGGAGCAAGCAGCGCCGCCTCTTCGTGGCCACCATCGACGCGCGGCTGTTCGCCATCGACGCCGCTACCGGAAAAGCGTGTGACAACTTCGGCTTGGGCGGTCTGGTGGACCTTCGCAAAGGTCTGCGCAATCCGCCGCACTATAAATCGGAGTACGAGGAGACTTCGCCGCCCGCCGTTATCGGCGATCTGGTGGTGGTGGGGTCCGGGGTGGCCGATAACAACTACGTCGATGCCGCCAGCGGAGAGGTGCGCGCTTTCGACGCCCGCACGGGTAAGCTCGCATGGACCTGGGATCCCATGCCCGGCCAGCGCACGGGCGCCGCCAACACCTGGTCCATCATCTCCACCGATCCCGAGCGGAAGCTGATTTTCCTGCCGACTGGCAGCGCCAGCCCGGATTACTATGGCGGCGAGCGTCCGGGCAACAACCTCTATGCCGATAGCCTGGTAGCGCTGCACGCGGACACCGGGAAGATGGCGTGGCATTTTCAAACCGTGCATCACGATTTGTGGGACTACGACATCGCGCCGCAGCCCACGCTGTTCACCATCCGGCGCGAGGGCAAGGAGATGCCGGCTATCGCGGTGGGATCGAAGACTGGGAACCTGTTTCTGCTGAACCGTGAAACCGGCGAGCCTATCTTTGGCGTGGAGGAGCGGCCGGCGCCCGCGAGCGACGTGCCCGGCGAGAAGACTTCTTCCACGCAGCCGTTTCCGATCCTTCCCAAGCCGCTGGTGCCGCAATCGCTCACGGCGGACAACGCTTGGGGGCTCACGGAGGAAGATCGCAAATGGTGCCAGGACATGATCCGCAGCAAGCGCGCCGAAGGGATCTTCACGCCGCCGAGCGTCAACGGCTCGATTATTTTTCCGGGCAATATCGGCGGCATGGCGTGGGGCGGCGCGGCGTTCGATCCCCAGCGCCAGTGGCTGATCGTTCCGACCAATCGGATGGCGGCCTACATCCGCCTGATACCGCGTGATAAGTTCGACGCCGAGGAAGGCAAAGAACCCGGCGTCGAATATGCCCGGCAGCGGGGCACGCCGTATGGACTGGCGCGCACCTGGCTGATGACTCCACAGCACGTTCCGTGCAATGCGCCGCCGTTTGGCGCGCTGGCGGCGATCGACGCATCGACCGGCGAAAAGAAGTGGGAAGTTACGCTGGGCGCGCTTCCCTGGTTACCCGAGGATGTGGGCGAAAAGCTCGGCTCGCCGGCGCTGGGCGGTCCCATCGTGACCGGCGGCGGAGTGGTTTTCATGGGCGCCACGCTGGATCCCTACCTGAAGGCTTTCGACGTGGAAACCGGCGCGCTGCTGTGGAAGGGGAAGCTGCCCACCAGCGCCCGTGCGACGCCCATGACCTATCGCACGGCCAAGGGGAAACAGTACGTGGTCATCGCCGCGGGCGGTCACGATGCGCCGAATTCGCCCCAGGGCGACGCGCTGGTGGCTTTCGCGCTGCCGGAATGAGAAGCAAAATCAAGGGACAGGTCAGGAGGTCCGCCTCCACC
>OCTA010002353.1_pt1 | contig 17240 bp, 13 predicted proteins | sample 1538991 | NCBI WGS metagenome assembly OCTA01 (sample SAMEA3539302, study PRJEB22396) | soil metagenome | biome: tundra; feature: field; material: soil | place: USA | collected 2010-05 | depth 0.15 m | reverse complement strand
CGTTCTCGATCACATTCTGCGCCAGTCCGGGACTCGTCATTTTCATAGAATATTCTTCCGCCATCGAGCCCGATATCAAAGACTATTGAGCTTTCAGGGGTTGCGACGTCGACAACAACCCCATCCCTCCAATCCGAAGGAACGTCTACCGAATAGACTCATGCTTTGGCCTTCTTCGCACCGCTTGCTATTGAAGTGCCACGACGATCGCATCGCGCGCAGGAACGGTTACCGCAACTTGCTGGTCGCGGAAGTCAATATGTTGCCCGCCCCAGATATCCTCAGCAGACTTAAAACTGCCCGTTCCGGGCGCAAATTCAACCTTGACCGTTCGATCCGTGCGTGTCTGATTGACAATCCAGAGGTACGTGCCGCCAGGTCCTTGATGGAGCCTTGCCTGCATGTTGTTGTCGTCGATCTTCAATTGCGGGGCAACGCCTGCCATCTTCAAGAAACTTGCGAATAGGTCCTTCGTGGCAGATCCATGGTGTAAGTGGTAGCCTGCCCCCGGAAAGGAACCAATCAGGAGAGTTCTGCCTTTCCCTAATTTGTGCTCCACAGCGGCAATCTCGCTATTCGAGTATCTCCCTGCCTCGGTCCCGCCGTTCAATTTGTACTCCTGGCGAAAGTAGCGGCCATATATCTCGGCACCTTTTATTTGAAATTTCATCTCATCTAAGAGGTCGGGTAAAAATTCAACGTAGCTCTCCTTGGCACCAAACACCTCGTCAAGACCATAATTTGGCTGAACAAACCCCACGATGCCATGATCACCAAAATATGCAGGGAATCCCTCACTTACCAAGGTCCCGCCCTGTTCAACGAATTTACGAAGCTTCGCCACCGTCTCATTTTTCAACATGAGAGGATACGGCAAGTAGATCAATTTGTACTCGCTTATGTCGTTGATTGAAACGAAATCCGGCTGAATGTTCGAATCGAAAAACGCCTCATAGGCTCCGCAAATCGATTGATCGTACTCTGTGCTATAACGCTGCCCCACATAATTTGCCCCATTACCTTGCTGCACATAGTTGAAGAGCTCTGACTCCGGAACAAAAACGAGCCCGACGTCGCCCTTAATGGGGTTTGATTTCCATATACTCGGGTGTTCATTCGCCCATTTTGCAACACGGCCCGCCATTTCAGCCCGTGGAGTGACTGACCCATCCATGGCAAACGGGCCAAAAGCCCCGAAGAGTGGACCAGTGGGGAGTGGCCGGTAGCGGGGGTATAAGATACCTTTCGCGCCTCCCGCACAGCTGACAAGGTTCCAGATGCGGATATCCTCAGCGTCGGCGATGCGGCCATCTTCTATGGGTCGTCCTGTGAGTTGAGGTTGCATCCAGAGCGGCCCGCCCTGTGCTTCAGCGTGCCAGAACGGTTTGCCGCGAGACCCCGCTCGTACGAGATCAATAGCGTGAAACTGCCTCCAAGGTTCATTCCCGTTGCGAGCGGCAATCCAAGTCAAACCCCAGACGTCGACCTCTGCCGCAGAACGCCACTCATTATGCGAAGACCATGGCATATCGTTGAGCGTTCCCGCCAATCCGTGGGCAGTGATGAGGTGGTTGGGATCTAACTTCCGGAATAGCTTTACTCGCCAATCGAAAAGATCGTAGGCATTGTCGTTTCGGAACTGGAGCCAGTCGAGGCTGTCCGGATATCCAGAGAACGACCTCGGCGGTTCCACATCATCCCATGTTTCGAGACCATAGCATTGCCAAGTCTTCCTGGTTTTCTCCAGCGTTCCGTAGGTTTTGCGCAGCCACTCTCTCAACTTCCGTTTAGAGGCTTCGCAATAACAGTACATTTTGGCAGACGTTCCATCGAACGCCGTTCCCTCGTTCCATAGGTCGTACGCAAACAACGCAGGATGATTCCGGTATCGCTCGATGAGTGCAACCAGGAAGTTTTCGGCTATCGCACGCACATCTGGATTGTCCAAGCACAGTCCGGGAGAGCCACCCGTCCCGCAGCTGCCCGATATGCTGCTGTGGACGGGGGCATCGTCACTGGATAAATAGCGGGCGTGAGGATACTTACGAAACGCCCACTCAGGAGCGCACCAACTGCACAATTCTGCTATCACCACATTGATCCCATTCTTCGCCGCAAGGTCCATCATCTTGTCGTAGTCCGACCAATCGTATTTTCCCGGAGCAACTTCGATTACAGACCATATGAACCAATGACGGAAAGTATTCATCCCTGTGTGCGCGGCCGTTTGATGATCCCGGGCCCAGTCCTCTTCCGGAGGGCTAGATTTACGAAAATACACTGCGCCATAGGGAAACACAGGCGCGTTCGCGTTGGCCGTTCTTAAAGCCAAACTATCCGCGGCAGACTCAGGCATTATGCCATTTGCTCGCGCGAGGCTGGTGGACGCTGTCAGAAGCGCCGAGGTGCGGATGAAGTCGCGGCGTGTAATTCCTGGTATTTCGGTCATGTGATATTCCCTCCTCATACTTTTGTACGAACCAACAATGTGTGGGCTGCGACCTGTGCCTGTGCCGCATGTCTCAGCAAAAGAATCCTCGATCCAACTCCTTTTCTACGCAGCCAGATTTCAGAACACCTCGGCTCAATACCGAGGCAGACTTCCATGCAGTGCCTTGCGCAGGTATCTCTCGATAAAATCAACGCGATGTTTAGATTCCCACCTCGAGTCGCTTAAGCTCTCACACTTGCCCATCCCCGATCCTCCAAGAAGTGAGCTTGGTGACTCATCTTGCGGAGTTTCGTCGATGGACTCCCGCAAACGTCAAAGTTCCTACAGCTACCCCGCTTTCCTCGGGGAAGCTCCGATTTGATTAGCTTCAAGTTCGATCGAGCTTAACTATGATGTACGGAGTTTCGATTGTCTGGTCAGGCCGGATCCAGCCATTGCCCTGGTTATCGAGGATCTCAAAATAATAGGCGAAGTCCCATTCAGACAGGATGTGTTCTCCTGGAATTTCTGCCCAGAACTCATCTTTTTGCCGTGTGGGCTGCATCTCAAGGTGAAAGTAATCTTGATACTGCGTCACGCTTCGATAGCGAAGCACCAAACTACGCAAACCTAGCTCGCAGCGAACTCCTGCAGTGACACGGAGAGACTGCCCCGGCCGCGCGCTAAGAACAGGAGTATGAACGAACTTCGGCGCCGCGGTTTTTTGACTGGGGCTGACCTTAATCGGTGCTGCCGCCCCTTGCTCCGGACAGCTGAATTCCTTTCCTGCACCGTCGATGGCGCGCAAAAAATAGGATCCACCCGCCGCGCACAGCTCAGCATCAGTACACATCCAGAAGTAAAGGCAGGCGCTCAGTTCTGCGCTGCCGGAAGTCAGAGTTGAGTCGGCGATTGTCTTCGCGTCGAGAGTCTCGCCCAACAATTGTGAACGCGCCGGCTTTATCGGCCGGCGCACTCGACTCAAAACATCAACTTCAGCGCTAATTGAGCGATCCGTGGACCGGCCGTACTGCTGATAATCGAGCCAAACCCTGCCGAACTGACCGACGAAACGGGCGGGTCAAAGTTCACCCGATTCGTTGCATTGAAGAACTCGCCACGGAACTGCATCTTCCACTGCTCCCGAATTGGGAAATCTTTGTAGATGCCTGCATCCCAATCGAAGTATCCAGGGTCGCGCAGCGATCCCTTGCCAACGTTTCCGAACGTTCCGGTGGCTGGCAATGTGAATGCCTGCGGGTTCAGATAATTCACGCAGGAGGATGTTCCTACGCAAGCGCCTGGGCCATAAGGATTGGTACCCGACCATTGCCCACGATCGGAGCCGATGGCTGTCTTTGAGACGTCCTGGCCTGCCAATACGGTGAGCGGTAACCCAGTCGACATGGAGAAGATTCCGCTCGATTGCCAATCACCAATCACGCCGCGTACCAAGCGATTCGCTGTGGAGAGCGATGGTAATTGCCATACGTACGAAATTGTCAGTACGTGTCGCCGGTCGAAGTCGGATGAGCCACGTTCATACTGCCTTGCATTCGGAAAGTACCAAGGCAATACGGGTGGACTTCCTGAACCCAGGGAAGTGGCGTCGGTTAGCAATGGCAGATCGTCATTTGCTTTCGAGTATGTATAGTTCGCCATCAGCGTGACTCCGCGCGAAGCACGCTGCTGTACGGAAAGCTGGAAGGCGTTGTACAGGGAATTCACATCATGGATTCCCTCGAGAATGCTGCCAATGCCTGGGAAGTACCGCCGCGAGTTGGTGGGGAGCGAACTGCCTGGAATGTAGACCGCAGGGTTTAACTGTATGTTCTCGTTCAGGTGATTGCCGCGCATTCCAACGTATGCGCCTCGTACCATGAGGGTGTGTGTGAACTGCTGTTCAATCGCTAGATTCCACTGATACGCGCGGGGTGGGACGAGCTTGTTTCCGGCCTGCCACGTGTAAACGAGCAGACCCGACGGGAACACGCTGTTCGGGGTAGGCTCCCCGGTCCAGGTAAGGAACGGGTCTGTGGTTCCTAGGTAAGGATTGCTAAACGGCCCTTTAGGGCTTGTAAAGGAGACCTCCGGCTGCCATGGTGCAACGCCGGAGAATCTATTGATCGAGAATGCATTGGCTCTGTCTTCGTAAAACCCTCCCCCGCCTCCGCGAACGCTGGTTTTTCCGCCGCCGAAAACATCGTAAGCAAACCCGAATCGAGGCGCAAAATTTTTCAAATCACCGTCGATCCCGTTCGCGGGATAACCTTGGTCACCTGGGTAGAGCAGGCCTGGGGGTGCCAGCGGGAACACCTTCGAAGTGATGCCCGCAGTATATGCAGCAGGGCTGAATAATTCCCCTTGTCCGAGATTATTGTTGAGCTTGTCGTGCCAGGGGAGCGCCGATTCCCACCGAAGTCCGAAGTTCAGCGTCAGGCGCGAAGTGACCCGGTACGTGTCCTGGCCGTAAAGACCGGCTAGCCACAGGCGGGTGTGAGCAAATTGTCCGCCGCTCTGCGTGAAGGTGCGAAGGTCTCCAAGCACGAAGTCTGCTAAGCCCGTTCCTGTACTATCGCCGGAGAATACAAAGGAAGCGTTCCGAGACAAAACATTGACCTGGTCGAAGCGGTCGCGTTCGTAGGTGCCTCCGAAAGCCATACTGTGCTTCCCCTTCGCCCACCGAACGTCGTCGTTCAAGCTCATTGTCTGACGTGGGAACCGGGCTTTGTTGTAATCGCCGAACGGGAAATAGCCCGTTACTGAAGACTGTTCGATTGCACTTGTAGAGCTTTGAGTGAGATTTGTCACTCCAAAAGCTGTCACATCGGGCGCGTTCGGAGGTGGGAAGCGGCTGATGTTCTCCAACGAGTATCCCAAGCGGAGGTCGTTCAGAGCAGTCGGAGTGAAGATATGGATTTCCTGAAGCACGGCATTATCGTCTGGGGTAGTGGATCCAGACTCGTACGTCATCAAATTATTCGGATCATAAAATGGCAGGCCCTGATACCGATCCCAAAACCCTCGGCCCATCAGGCTATCCTTGGATGAGATGTCATAATCGACACGGCCGAGGGTTTCGTCGAAGTTTTGGATGATAGGTTTACTGAAAATTAGTTTGCCATTGCCGCCAACAGCCGGGAGGTGAGCCATGAGACCCACCGACGCCGGGTCGAAGCTGCTGACCGGGATGATGTTGCCTGGGAAGGCAAGTCCCGTCGTCGGATTCTTCAGCACGACAGCCCTTCCCACCGGATTGTTCGGATTACTGGCACTCAGCAATGCCGAGAAATCTCCAGTGCGGTTCGCGTTTGTGGGTACGAAAGCTGTCAAGCCGTTGTTGGAACTGCGGATACGCGTACCCTGGTATTCCGCGAAAAAGAACAGCTTCGTATGTATGATCGGTCCGCCTATGGCAGCCCCGAATTGTGCACGCTTCAGTGGGTCGCGACTCGTTGCAAAATAGTTCCTGGCATTGAACACAGCGTTACGCAAAAATCCATACACGTCGCCGTGGAAGTCATTTGTCCCCGATTTTGTGACAATATTTACGATGCCGCCACCGGTCTGCGCGAACTCCGCACTATAGTTGCTCGTCTGAACGCTAAACTCCTGCAATGCGTCGGGCGCTGGAAACGGGGCGTTGACTCCATCAAGAATGTCCACGTTCGGAACACCATCGAGGTAATAACCTGTCCAGTTCTGACGGCTTCCGTTGATCGAGATTGTCACCGCGGCTGGGAATGTCTTCTGCGATCCCTGGTCGGCATTCTGGTTCGGAGCATTGGTGGCTCCGGCCACGAGTGTGGTCAGCTGAGCCGCATTACGGCCATTCAATGGAAGCTCCACCATCCGAGACGACTCAACCACCTCTGAGAGGTTGGCAGTGGTCGTATTCACCTGATTTGCCTCCGCGGTCACCGTAACGGCAGCAGTTGTTGAGCCCATCTGCAGTTTGATGCCGATGGTAAGGCTCTGGTCCGCCAGAAGTGTAATCCGTTCCTGCGTATAGGGGCGAAACCCCGGCGCGACTACGGTTAGGGAATATTCCGTCGGCCTCAATTCGTTGAAGAGATAGTGGCCATCCGGACCCGTCTGGGTCGTCCGGGAGACCCCTGTCCCTGTCTCAGTAACTGTGACATTGACTGAAGGCACGACAAGTTCTGCGGGATCCGTAACGACCCCTGAGATTGCGCCGAAGCCTTGCGCCCATAGCATTCCGGCAGAAATGACTTGCATACAGCACAAGCCTAGTAATGCTCTCTTCGCAAACAACCAGACGTTCATAGACATTCCCCCGCGAACAAACTTTTCATCTCTTCCTTCTCAACCGCAAGGCTAAAACTGCTAACACTGCGATTTGTAGCAGTTACTGGCCCGGGCAACTCTCGGCGTATTAGTAGAGTTGTTGGGCCGTTCACAGCTTTAGCATTTCTATGCGAAAACTCGAGGGAGATGATGAGGTAAATGCATTGTCTGCAGAGGAGGTATATGAGACTGTACGGAATTATTCTTCTCGTTCTCGCTCGGCCGCTAATGGCGGCCGACCCGCCGGGGTTCGTGCTCTGGCCCAAGGGTACTCCGCCCGTCGGAGCCGTCACGCGGCCGATTTGGGGGAATCATTTGATGTCGATTGTCCGTCGGAACAGGGATGCTGGCCCCGAGGCCCACGTTCGCCAGTCGGAAATATGGGTGGTGCAGAGTGGAGAGGCGAATCTGCTCATCGGCGGCGAACTGGTGGATGCGAAACCCAATGGTCCCGAAGACCTTAGGGGAAGTTCGATCCGCAACGGCATTATCAAACATATCTCTGCCGGAGACGTTATCCACGTTCAGGCCGGAACCCCGCACGAAATGATACCGGAACCTGGGAAGGAGCTTGTCTACTTCGCCGTCAAGATAACGGGCCCGTGACGTACGTCCGACTGGGCCCGGTTCATTCTTTGATTTCGACCGTAATCACCTCAAACGGACGGTCGTTTAAGTTCTGCTCCATGTGTGTAACCGGCGAAGACCAGATAGCTTCACCTGCTTTGTGCTGAGCTATCGCTGTCTTGCCGTTAGGTTCTGTCGACCGGACGTTCTGATCCGTGAGGAATACATTGACGCGGTTGAGCGTGTGTTCATGCATGGGAACCGTTCCGTTTGGGCCGATACGGTTCCGGAACACCCGTACTTGGTCGTTCTCGAACTCGAGTTTGTAGTCTTTTGGATCGATCTTGAGTGGATCCAGGCTGGAAGCGATCTTCTTACCTGTTCCCGGCCTCTTCAATTCCACCTCTACGATATTGAACGGCTCATCGGTCAGACACTCCGGCGAATGCATGCCCTCCGCAGCGCTCCAGCTGACTTGGCCGGCCTCATACTCGGATATGACCGGCTTGCGGCCATCCTGATATTCGAACCGCTGTTTACCGAGTTGCAAGTAGATCATGACCCGGTTCATTTGGTGTTCGTGGAACTTGCCTTTGACGTGCGGCTTCTCCAGTGTCCGGATGACCCTCACTTGGTCGTTTTCGAAGATCGTCATCGGCGGCAAAACGCTGACTGCTGGCGCCGCCACTTCTCTAGCCAAAAGAAATATAAGTGCGAAACAGAGCTTGTACATTGGTTGTTCATCTCCAGTCATTCATTAGGCGACAAGTGTGATGGCTGCGCTGCGTGGTGCAACTAGATCGATGACCGCAGCCAAGCCATTCCCGCCCTAATTAGCGCCAAACGCGCTGAAATCAGCGTGTCTAACCTCTCGGTTTTCCGTGTGGAGGAGGGCAACGATCATAGGCGATCGGGCAGATCACCTGTGAGGAGTCTGCCCGATCGACTGAACCTCCGACGGCTTGGCCCGTTGCGCAGTGGCAATGTCCTGCTCGACCTTCGGTGTCAATTGGTTCAGATCGAAATACCCGATGCGTGTCAGCAACTGCGGTTTGTACTGGGCTGTTGCAACGGCGGCGTATTCCTTCCAGGCAGCGAGGGCGGCCTGCAGGTGGCGAACCGCGGATTCCTTCTGCTCCGGCTTGCCGGTACGCTCGAATAGCGCCAGGTCCGTTGCGCCGAGTATTTTCTCGGCGTAGTAATCACCGAGGTGAGCCATCGCCTCGTAGTCGCCGAGTGTTAATCGCAGTTCCTTGTTCGTTGCTGGACGCATCTCAGCTACGATGCTCAGAGCCGCGGCCGCGTTGGCGTGCAGATCCCGGGCAACTTCGAGTGGAGTCATGCCCGGATTGTTTTTCCCGTCGAATACGTTCTCGAGGTAATCGTGGATGCTCAGCACGCCGCTGCCCGGCATCGACTCGCCGTGAATGGTCCTGTCAACCGTATAGAATCCGCCCCACGCGGGATGCCCGGACGAGGCCTCGGGCAGCCACTTGAGATCGATGTCGCCCCAGAAAAAGGTCGTCGCTCGCGGGATGATTCTCGATGCGTGTGCAGAAGCCTCGAAGAGCTTCGCGGCGGACACTTCGGGATAGCGGTGCGCGAGCATCTGCTCGAATAACGTGTTCTGAAGCGCGGGTTCATAACTCAATCGGCCCCACAAAACGAAGCTGTACCACTGTTTCTTAATCATCAGCTGCCGTGGGCTATCTGGCTCTGTACTGGTAACTTCTCGGCCCCAGATGTACCCGTCAGGGCCCATGATGAAACCCTCAAGCTTGTCAGGGCCGGGAAGGTTCCGGATGTAAGCACGTGCGTACTCGGGATCGCCCCAGCGAAAACTGTAGATGTCGTCGTTCCGTACTTCCATCCATACGCGCAGATTCGGCGGCATGATGCCAAGAATATCTCGCTGGGCGAACGGCGGCCGGGGATCTGAGTACATGTGAGCGACGGAGTATTTGTAGCTCAGGTCAAAGGTCGCCGGAAGGTCTTTCCATTGCTTGAGGATCGAATCTAGGCTCGCCTGATGCTGGCGGTGAATCAACCTGAACTTCCGGCTGGGCTGAAGCTGCATGGCATCTCGAACGCCCTCTCCATACGTGTCCCAGAGCCACTTCTCCTTACCGGCATCGTCCAATCCTGGCATATTCTCTCCAGCGGTTACGCCTATGCCGGCCAGTAGCGGATAGGTACGAATCACCTCGCGGACGCTCTTGCGGAAATAATCGATCGTGACAGCATTCGTCGGATCCGACGAGATTCCGTATTTCCCATCGGTGCCAAATGTGAAGATGTTCCAAGTGAAGAGATATACCTCGATTCCGCGATCATGCGCATACTGCATGACGTCTCGCCAGAAGCGGATTTTGTCGTCGATGGTCATCTGCTTAACGGTTTCGAGATGCGCCGCGATGGTCGGGCTCCACATGTCGGTGCCTGTGTGGGTATGGTCTTCAAACCGGATGGAAGTACGCTTCACATCGGCAAGCGCGATGTCCGGATACTCGGGAACCTTAACCATCGAAGGAAACGGATTGAGATTCCAGAGGGAGAGGACGTTGTAACGATCGCGCGCCATCTCGTCTAGGAATTCCTTCCAAAAATCCATGCTCCACATTTCTGGAATGTTCTGCTGTGCGGAATCCCCCGCATCAGAATAGCTGGGAGTCCGCGCGTCCAGAGGAATGTTGAACTTGATGCCGCGGCGGGCTATATATGGTGAATGATCCGCGTCCTGCAGCTGACGCAGGTTCCCGAACCGGATCGCCTCAGCGACATCGAGCCCCCCGTAAAGGGCACCGGCCGGATCTGAGGCAAGTACCGCATATGTCGCCCGGCCCTGCTCCACCTTACGGCGTAATCCGTATGCCTGGCTCGTATTGGTGAGGGAGCCAGAGAGGGGTTCAAGATGCAGCCTCGCGGCAATCCGACGAGCGTCCGGACCGTAGGCAATGACGATTCTGTTTGAAGCCTCCCGGCTTCCGAGATCCGCCAGAGACCTGGTTTCAACAATCCATTTGCCACCAGCGGCAGCTCGGATCTCCGCATCCGCAAACGCCACCTGAGGGGCGATGGAATCACAGTACACAACGAATCGGGAGACCTCGGCACCACTTGCGCGTGCGGTGAGACATCCAAGCAGGAGGATGCAGGCAAAGCAGATAAGTCTGTTGAAGACGGAACCGCTGCTTCCGGCCGACTGTACGTGGCCGGGCGAATCGGCCACCTCGCCGGCTGAGATAGCAGGCAACACCGAAAGCATTTGAGGTTGTGCAACTGACGCATATTGGATACTCACAGGAACACTCCTACTTTTGGGTCATGGAACAAGATATGGCAGCATCATTCGCGGTGGATCCGATCGGCGCAATGCTAAACCCGTGAACGAAAGCAGACGCTCCAGCTCCTGCGATTCACGCCTTGAAATAACCGATTGTGAATGTGTTGGCACACTCATCGTTAGCCTCTAGTCGACCGTTAACAGGTGGCTCGTCGGCAATGATGGACTGATGGGCGCCCGCAGAATCTGTCCGCTTTCTCGCGGAAGGTGAAATGTGATAAAGTAGTTACCCTAAGAGTTTGCACTTTTGGGCGGTTCTCCGCGCTTGCGAATTGCTCCCGGGACGGTCGGCGTTTCGCAACGAAGGGTCTTGGCTATGGACTTGGCTGTTCACGATTGCTTTGAAGAATTGATGACCGTCATGACATCGAAGATGTTAAGGCGTGCTCCGAATCTCGCGAAGATTCTCGAATTCGTTTGCACTGAGCATCTTGAGGGCCGAGGCGCGAACATCAAGGAATACACCGTAGCCGTCGAAGGATTGGCACGTGACCCGTCCTTCGATCCCTCAAGGGACAGCATCGTCAGGGTAGAAGTCACTCGATTGCGCAAGAGGCTGGAGCAGTATTACCAATCGGAAGGTGCCGGTCACAGAATCAAGATTCGGCTGCAACCGAGCGGCTACATTCCCGCGTTCGTAGAAGTCGTCCCGCAAGCTTCAGAGGAGATGGGGCAGAATGCCTCGGCTGCCCCCGAGCCTTCACGCTCGGAATCTCCACGCGATCGGCTCGAAGTCTCAGCACCAGAGTCAGTTCGTCCAGCAGGGCACCGCCTCGGACTCGCGTGGTTGGTAACAGGTCTCGTTGCCTCCGGCCTCATCCTGGCTGTCTTATTGAAGGGAGCCTCGGCGCCGAGGAATGACCATGCAGCATCCACACAGGTTGAGCCCTCGCTGATCAAGGCCGGTCCGACGTCGGAGGTGCGATTTGCAGCCGGGTCTTCTGTGAGATATCGAGACAACGCCGGACGTGTTTGGGAGGCCGACGAGTACTACAGCGGCGGAACGGTCGTCAGTACTCGGCACTCGATTTCAGGAACCTATGATCCTGCCGTTTACCAGCATGCGCGCCAAGGCGATTTTAGCTATGACATCCCTGTAAAGCCGGGTGTGTACGAGCTTCACCTTCATTTTGCTGAGATTGTGTTGGCCAATACGGTCGGTTCGACATCTGAGGGTGGCCGCCGGTTTTTTGTGACTCTTAGCAAAGAACCATTGCTGAACGACTTCGACATCTCGCTAGACGCTCAGGGTTCTAATACGGCTGACGAGCGGGTTTTCAAAGATATTAAGCCTGGGCCCGATGGTTTCCTGCATCTCCGGTTCCGCCAATTCCTTGGGGGAGCATTGCTGAGCGGAATCGAGATACTTCCAGGAACGCCGGGGAAAATGACACCGGTTCGGATTCTGTCTGGACCTCGCACGTACGAAGATCTCAATGGGGCCTTTTGGGGGCCTGACCGATATTTTGTTGGCGGCACTTTCAAACTACAAACCGCAAAATGGCGCCGCACTTTTGAACCGGAAATCTACAACGGAGCACGTATCGGGAACTTTAGATATGCCATTCCGGTGGCGGCGGGACGGTACGCCGTCAACCTCTATTTCGCCGACCCGAACTTCGGTGTGCATGATTTTGGAACGCCCGAATCCGGCGGCGGCGTTGGCAGTCGACTATTTGATGTGTCCTGTAACGGCGTGATGCTCGAAAAAGAGCTCGATATCTTTAAGGAAGCCGGCGGTCCCATGAGCGCACTGTTGAGGACCTTCCATGATCTGACGCCCAATGCGCAAGGCAAACTCGTAATATCCGTCACGCCCGTCAAAGACTATGCCACGGTGGCGGCGATCGAAGTGATGGACGAATCGGACTCGCAGAGTTCTTCCGCTCAGCTATCGAAACTTGACACGCGCGTCTCCGCCAGGTAGGAACGGCATTAGTTCCTGGTTCCCCATAGAGGCATCCTAAGACTCTCAACCCACTTCCGGCATTCCTTGCGCCGGTTCGTACCCGGGGTTGCGCATCAGCAACTCTTTGGCTGCGTCGAGCCCCCAGAATCTCCCGTTAACGATCACTGTTAGCGGTTAATTCCGCCCCCTGGTTTCTGCCAGAAGCTCCGGCCTTATGCCGCTCCAGGCATTTGTTCGCGGGTTTAGCATTGCGACTTTAGATCCCGACAGCGATCATCGACACAGAAAGGAATAAACCCATGAACAGTTTTTGGAGTCATGATCATGCTCCCGCAGAGTTGCCGGGGCGAGAAGGATCATGTTTGCGCGACGAAAGTGCATTCAACAGGCGGGACCTGCTCAAGGCCTCCATGGTCATTGGCGCTGGCGGCGTAATGAGCCAGATGATGGCTCCCACGACTGGATCGGCTCAACCAGCCGCGCAACAAAGTGCATCCCATGCGGGAAGCGGAGAAGGAAAGCTAACTGTGCTTCAAGTATTGGATCACGCTCGCGAGCGCCTGTATCCCACCTGCCGCGTCTGTCCGGTTTGCGACGGCGTAGCCTGCTCTGGAGATGGCGGCGGAATCGCCGGCAGCGGAACTGGCATGTCGTTCCAAAACAACTTCACAGCACTGCAACGCGTAAAAGTCTTGATGCGCAACGTGCATGACGACTTCAAGGCCGATACTTCCACCACGATCTTCGGCCGCAAGATCTCGTTGCCGGCCGTCAGTGCGCCGATGGGGCCCACCGCTACTAAGTTTGGCAAGGGAATGACGCAGCAGGAATGGTTCGACTCTCTCGTCGGAGGGTGCGCGGCTGCTGGCACACTCGGTGCCGTGGGCGACGTGCTCACCTATAACATCGAGGACTGTAAGCGGAACCTTCAGGTCGTGTCGCGTTTTCAAGGAAAGGCGCTCTACAACAGCAAACCGATTCCCAACGAAATCATCCTGAAATGGCAACCGGAAATCGACGCCACCGGGGCCGCGTGGCTTTCCGTCGATGTGGATTCCGGACCCAAGAGTGTGGCCCAACTAAAAGAACTGGTCAAGGCCTTCAAGATGCCTGTTGTGGTTAAGGGGATCATGCGGGTCGATGACGCCATGCGATGCGTGGATGCTGGCGTTGCGGGAATTGCCGTGTCCAACCATGGTGGTCGCCGCCAGGATCACACCGCAGGAACGGCTGAGGTGCTGCCGGCCATTGCCGCCAAGCTGAAAGGGAAGGTGACAATTCTGACGGATGGCTGCGTGGCCACCGGCACCGACGTGCTCAAGTACCTGGCGTTGGGAGCTGATGTCGTCATGGTTGGCCGGCATATCCTGCGTGCCGCCTACGGTGGCGGTCCCGAAGGAGTGGCCCTCTTCATGAACCGCATGCGGGCCGAGTTGCAGAGTGCCATGGTGCTCACCGGTGTTCCGTCAATCTCCAAGATTGATAGCAGCATTCTCTACACGTAAGGAAGGTGAATAATCATGCGAACTAGGACCACTTTCTTCGTGGGATTGAGTGTGCTTCTGTGTCTGTTTCTGGCACCTTGGCCAGCGCGGGCAGGAGGCAGGATTCCGCTGATTCTCTACCGCGGCAGTGCGCAAGGGAGGGTGGTTTTTGACCACCAGACACACGCTTCGAAAGGCTTGCGCTGCAATGACTGCCATACCGATTTCGACCATACCGGAAGGGCTCTGTTTTTTACTCGCAAACAGGGACTCATTACTTTTGAAGATCATCATACGGCGACTAAATGCTTTGCATGTCACAACGGAGAAGGCGCAGCAGTGAAGAATGCGCCTTACGACGGTCGGGGCGCTTTCAATGATTGCCAAGGTTGCCATCGTACCACTAACAGGTGGAGCTTTTTGCATGTCGTAGCCTTTTCCGCGCCAAATCCTTCGGGGATCAGGTTCACTACGAACCTGATCTGGCTCCCCATCATCGCGGGATTATTCTTCATCGCCGGCCATGCGCTCTACGTGGCCTTTGTTGCCGGCCCCAAGGAGTTTGTGAAGAGCGAACCGCTTATGGCTGCGTCTTCTATTCCCGAACAGGTTCCCCGGCACTCGCTCGCCGCACGCATGTTCCACTGGATCATGGCTGCGTCCATACTTGTGCTGTTCACAGCCTTCCTTCCCAAGGTCGGTGTCCCGTTCGATTGGGCCCTCTACCATGGGATCGCCGGAATAGTGCTCACCGTTTGCATTCTCTTTCACTTCATCCACTCTTCGTTCTTCCTCGACTTCAGGTCTATTTGGCCTGACAAAACCGACCTGCGCGACGCTATGCACAGAACGTTTCGCTTCCTACGCAAACCTGCGCCAGCACCAGCCAAATTCGCTAAGTATCCGTTGGAAAACAAGCTTTATCATCTGGGCGTCATGCTTACCGGCTTGACGGTCATTGGCACTGGCCTATTCATGATGAAGCGAGTCCATACCATCTTTTTCTCGCGCACTCCTTACCTGTTCACCGACACGGCTTGGGGCTTCATGTACGTGCTCCACGGCCTCGCCATTGTATGCCTCGTGGCATTAGTCATGGTCCACGCGTACATGGGAATTCGTCTGGAAAAGCTACCCATCACCAAGTCAATGATCTTCGGCTGGATGAGCCGCGCCTTTTATCTTGAGGAACATGATCCTAAACGGTGGGCCATCAAGCAGCCGATGCCATCTCAAAAGAAACAGGCCTCTGCAGCAACCGATGCCGACCGGCATTGAGAAATGGGTCGAGAATGCCTCGCTCTTCGCCTCCATGGCGTCATAGGCCAGATCCTGCGCTTCGTCCTTGGACGAGAACTCCACATCGTCCCGCGCATCCAGCATCGTTGAGCCGGAAAGTGTGGCAAGAAAGGCGTTCAGGTCATCGAACGAGGAGAAATCCTTGCCCTCAATTGCCTTCTGCACGTTGCGCATCACCTGCTCGGTAGCGGTGGACCGCGCAATAGGCGGTGCTTTCTTCTTCGGGGGGGCTTTCTTTGCGGGCTTCTTTGTCATGGGTCTCCTCATACTGGCGGTGCTGGGGCATCCTTATCCAAGAACCGCCCGGACGTCGGCTAAGGTTACCATCAGCGTCATCGGCTCGCGCGGGCTTGGATCGAAGCCAAGTTTGACATAGAAGCTCTTCGCCTCCTCCGATATGGCGTGAACGACTATGCCGCGAATCCCAATGGCATCGGCGGCATGAGCCACGCGGCGCGCGGCGTCGCGGAACAGGGCTCGACCGATGCCGTGACCCTGCCAGTCGCGATCGACTGCGAGCCGCGCCAGCACAGCCACCGGAATAGGATTTGGCATATTACGCCTGAACCGGCCAGGAGCGTTTTCAACCGTCACGATGCCGGAAGCCAGCGCATAATAGCCAACCACGCGGCTGCCTTCGCAGGCCACATAGGTGCGAGAAGCTCCGCTCACCTGATTGGCGTGCGGCCGCCGCTTCAGCCATTCGTCGAGTGAAGCTTCCCCGGAGCGGAAATCCTGAAATTCGTGGTGATCCGCAAGCGGTTCAGGGGCGAGGAGCGGGCTTACTTCTCCCATGGCGCCGGAGTCTCAAGGGTGCGGCGGAGCCGGGCGTTGGGATGTGGCGGCGCATCCAGCCGCGCTAGAAATTCGGCATAGGCCCTGGCGCTTACCGCAAACGCCGTGCGGTCCATCAGCGCATCCTCGGCGGCATGGCGAGCGGCGTTGAGCACGAATTCCGTTCGATTCTTTCCCTGGAGTTCGGCGGCACGGTCGATCAGCCCGCGCAACTCCGGCTTGATGCGCAGGTTCAGCGTGTCGCGTCTGCCTTTTTCCTGTTGAAGCGTGGCCATGAGAGCCCCTCCCTTGCAAAATCAGAATAGCATAGTGTAATGACGTTGTCATTACACTGCGTCGGCGCCCGAGCCGAGAGAAAAACTTCCGTATTTCGAATGCTCGCCCAAGGGATAATCCAACACAATCAGGTTCCTCGCGGTTTGGTGGTGCGGCGTTCTTTCAGGTTGCGGACGGCTTTGCGCCCGGAGGTGTTGGCCCGCTCGGCGCGGATGCGTTCGAGCAGCGCGGAGGCGGGTTCGTCGGTTGGGTCCTGGGGAACGAGTTGGCCGGTGAAGGCTGCTCGCAGAATGGACTGTCTCAGGGATGCTGATCGCTGTTCGTTGCGCTGAATTTCATTTTGGAGGCTTCCCTGGGTGCCCAATTTTCGGTCTGATTCCTCAACGATTCGGACGGCCTCTGACAGTGGGCACAGCGGGATAGGCATTCCCTTGATGTCTTCGCCGGAAACTCCTGATTGGCCTGCCGTAGTTCTCGTCTTCAATTCAAGGTGGCGGCGAGAGACTCCAAAGTTCGCTGCAACCTCCGCCCAGCCGGAGAGCTCACGATTGAAGCAAATGTCCACGCGAATCAACTTGTCAGGGTGCACTACGGTTCCGTCGATAACACCAACTCGTCCACATCGGCCACTGATATCAGGATTGCCGTTATAACGAACGAAAAGTAGATCGTTCTCGCGTAAAGCATACTGCCTAAATTCGGGGGTGTCAGGAAGGAAACGCAAATCGTTCATGTTCACCGACATCGCTCGGACAGCGCTGATGCGCAATATAGCCTCAAAGAACTTGCTCATGACGATGCCGCGTTCACCTCAGCCCCCAGCCCCGT
>OCTA010002352.1_pt1 | contig 17242 bp, 17 predicted proteins | sample 1538991 | NCBI WGS metagenome assembly OCTA01 (sample SAMEA3539302, study PRJEB22396) | soil metagenome | biome: tundra; feature: field; material: soil | place: USA | collected 2010-05 | depth 0.15 m | reverse complement strand
ATCAAACGCCGGGATGGCATGCGGACTGGGAGGTGCCTCAGGCGACACGAATCAAAATAGGCAACTTTGTGGCCATGTAAATCGCGGCTATTGAATGCAATAGCTTACGGCAAGTGACCGCGGCCACGCGGTGCGGTTAGCCCTGGTTTGCTAGAATCCGTACGGTACATCAACGCTTTTTTTTTTGCGCTGGACGGAAAGCAGATTTTGAACGTGCATGAGTTTCTGACCACAATTCAAAGTGCCGCGGGTGAGACTCTTGCCGTGGATCGCCGCCCCCAACTGAATGACCGGCTACAGCATCGCATTGCGAGGACCGATATGACTGAGATTGTTGCTATTCGCGCCCGCGAGGTTTTGGACTCGCGCGGCAACCCGACCGTGGAAGCGGACGTAATTTTGGAAAGCGGCGCTTTGGGCCGCGCCATCGTGCCTTCGGGCGCATCCACCGGCGAGCATGAGGCCGTGGAACTGCGCGACGGCGACAAGAGCCACTTTATGGGCAAAGGCGTGCTGCAGGCCGTGGCCAACGTGGAAACCATAATTGGGCCGGAACTGGAGGGCATGGATGCAGCCAACCAACGGCTGCTCGACCAGACAATGATCGCGCTTGACGGCACGCCGAACAAGGCCAAGCTAGGCGCCAACGCCATTCTCGCCGTCTCCATGGCCGCCAGCCGCGCCGTGGCTCAGACGCTCGAGATTCCGCTCTACCGTTACCTCGGCGGCGTCAACGCCAGCATTCTGCCGACGCCCATGCTGAACGTACTCAATGGCGGCGCCCACGCCGACAGCAATGTGGACTTTCAGGAATTCATGATCATGCCAGTGGGCGCGGAGCGGTTCTCAGAGGCGCTGCGCTGGGCCGCTGAAACCTTCCACACGCTCCGGAGCGTGCTCAAGAAGAAGGGCTATAACACCGCTGTGGGCGATGAGGGCGGATTTGCTCCCTCGCTCAAGTCCAACACCGAGGCTATCGAACTGATCCTCGAGGCCATTGAGCAGGCCGGTTACAAACCGGGCGAGCAGATCGCCATTGCGCTCGATCCCGCCTCCAGCGAGTTCTACAACAAGGAAACCGGCAAGTACGTCTTCAAGAAGAGCGACAAGCGCGAGCTGTCGAGCGAGGAGATGGTGAGTTTCTACGACAATTGGACCCGCCAGTATCCCATCGTCTCCCTCGAAGACGGCCTGGCCGAGGACGACTGGGCGGGGTGGCGCCTGCTGACTGAAAAGCTCGGCAGCCGCATTCAGTTGGTCGGCGACGACATCTTCGTCACGAACGTCAAGCGGTTGCAGCGCGGCATCGACGAGGGCGTGGGCAACTCTATCCTCATCAAGGTCAATCAGATCGGCACCGTTACCGAGACCCTGGAAGCCATCGACCTGGGCCGGCGCTACGGCTACACCTCGGTCATCTCCCACCGTTCCGGTGAAACCGAAGACACCTTCATTGCCGACCTGGCCGTCGCCACCGGCGTGGGCCAGATCAAGACCGGCTCCGCCAGCCGCACCGACCGCATCTCCAAGTACAACCAGTTGCTCCGCATCGAAGAGGAACTGGGCTCCGGAGCGGTGTTTCTTGGGCTGGAAAGCCTCAACTACAACGACTAGGCCGTTCGAGCCGTTCAGCAAGAACTGGGTGCCCCAGGTCTCGCGTTTGAGACCTGGGATAACACAAAGCCTCCGCAACAACCAGCCTTCGTCCGCGGCTACCCATGCAAACTCCGCTAGCTCCGCAATTCAGCTAGCTCGATATTCAAGGAACCCACCCGTGTCCATCTACAAGCGTCCCCTCGTTCTGACCATCCTTGACGGATGGGGCTACCGCGCCGAAACCGCCAACAACGCCATTGCGCTGGCCAAAAAGCCAACCTACGACAAGCTGCTGCGCGAGTTTCCCAACACGCTGATCCAGGCCTCGGACCACTTTGTCGGCCTGCCCGACGGACAGATGGGCAACAGCGAAGTCGGCCACCTGAACATCGGCGCCGGCCGCGTGGTGCAGATGGACATTACCCGCATCGACGCCGCGATCGCCTCGGGCGAGTTCGAAAAGAACCCGGCAATTGTGCGGGCGATGAAGCGGGCGCAAGAGGGTGGACGGCAACTGCATCTCTTCGGCCTGGTCTCCGACGGCGGCGTTCACTCGCAGCTGACACACCTCTACGCGCTGCTCCGCACCGCGCGCGAGTACGGCCTGGAGCGGGTCTTCGTCCATGCTTTCATGGACGGCCGCGACACTCCGCCGACCGGCGGCGCGGGCTACATTGGCCAGCTTGAAAAGAAGATGCGCGAGTACGGCGTGGGCAAGGTCGCCACGATCAGCGGACGCTACTACGCCATGGACCGCGACAAGCGCTGGGAGCGCGAGCGCAAGGCATTCGACGCCATGGTCCCCGGCAAGGCCGAGGGCGGGGCGTACTCGAATCCCGTGGCGCGCCTGACCGAGTGCTACAACAACGGGACGACCGATGAGTTCATCATTCCCTTTGTTGTGGTGGATGCCGCGGGCAAGCCGGTTGGCCAGATTCGCGACGAGGACGTTTGCATCAACTTCAACTTCCGCTCCGACCGCGCCCGCGAGATTACCCGCGTGCTGGCTCGTGAGAGCGGCCTCAACAAGCAAGGCGGCCGCGACCTCGACGGCTGGGAGTCGCTCGATCAGGCAATCCCCCGCACTGAAATCCCGAAAGACCTCTACTACCTGTGCATGACGCAGTACGACAAGCTCTACGATCTGCCGCTCATCATGCCGCCCGAGTCGCTTGATAACATTCTGGCCAATGTGCTGGCCAGGCACCAACTGCGCAACCTGCGCGTGGCCGAGACGGAGAAGTTTGCCCATGTGACCTACTTCTTCAACGGCGGCATCGAGACGCCCTTCCCTGGCGAGGATCGCGCGCTGATTCCCTCGCTGAAGGTGGCCACCTACGACCTGGCCCCTGAGATGCGGGCCGAGGCCATCGGCGACGCCATCGTCAAGGCCGTCAACGACACCGCCTTCGACCTGGTGGTGGCCAACTTCGCCAACGCGGATATGGTGGGCCACTCCGGCAAGCTGGAGCCGACCATCCGGGCCGTCGAGGCCGTGGACGCGCAGTTGGGCCGCATCTACAAGGCCATCAAGGAGAGGAACGGCAGTTGGCTGATCACCGCCGACCACGGCAACGCCGAGCAGATGGTGGACCTGGTGACCGGCGCTCCGCACACCGCGCATACCACAAACCCGGTGCCGCTCATCTATGTGGCTGAAGAAGCCAATCACTACCGCCTGCGCCCCGACGGCTCCCTACGCGACATCTCGCCGACGCTGCTCGCCATTCTCGACCTGGACGAGCCCAAGCAGATGACCGGCGGCGATCTGCGCGTGCCGCTGGCGAAGTAACGCCAGCCGCAGAAACGGAAAGAGGCGAGGCCATTGCGGCTTCGCCTTTTTGTTTTCTGCGAAATTCCGTCAAAGTCGCGAGTGGCCCATGTCTGACCACTAATAAAACCGGGTGCCCCAGGTGCGGAAGAACCGAGTACCTGTAGTCGTACTTGCTGTCGATTTCCCAGCGGCGCTCGGTCAGGTACTGTTCCAAGTCCCAGAGGCAGACGGCTCTTCAATCCTGGTGGCGCGGTCCTTGGCTTCCCGGATGACGGCCTCAAGTTCCCGCCCGAGCGCCGGCTTCAATGCCTGCCTGGATGAAGAGGGGGCGACACATCGGGTTGCACTCACAATTGAGCCGCCTCTACCGCTGCTTTCACTACCACCATTCCATGGAGCGCCCTGGCGCAGTCTTCACGCCGGTCTCAGGCTTGGCTGAGCGAAGAAGCAAGAGCGGACACTGCACCAGCTTCACGACCTTTTCGGCGATCGAGCCGAACACCAGCGGATGCCAGCCGGAGATGCCATGCGTGGAGATCACAACCATGTCGATATGCTCGCGATCGACCACCTCCATGATGTTTCCCGCTATGTCATTGCCAACTTCGACGATGGAGGTTGACTTCACTCCCCTTGCCACAAGAACTGCATGACACTTAGCCAGATGCCGCTCTGCAAAAGTTCGCGCCTCCTGTATGAATTCGCCTTCGGGAACGAGGTCGGGGAGAGTTGTGGTGGGAAACATCGGGATCACGTTGACAAGGTAAAGTTCGGCGTGAAAGTGCTCAGCAAGATCGGCTGCCATCTCCAGAGCCGCCTGGGAGGATGGGCTAAAGTCGATGGGCAACAGGATCTTTGTGGCGATGGAAGGGAAAGCATGAAGTTCAGGCACAACGGTCTCCTTGCCAAATCATGAAAGTGGCTGGAGTTCTATTCTCCTCTGACCATGAGCGCAAAAGCTGTGCTCTTTTAGACATATGCCGCACAGTCGGAAAGCATCGATGGGGTGGGCTTGGTTTGCGTAGCGAGAGGCGGGTTGGCCCAGGAAACCTGCTTGTGAGTGCGAGCAAATATGACCATCCTTCGAGCTTCAAACTCTGGCATGATTTCAGTAGACTTGGCCCAACGCCAACCTGCGTCATTGACAGCGACCTGTGTTTGCAAGAGGCGATGCCTGGGAGAGGAGAGCCCTTGAAGCCGTCGATAGAGGAATTGGATTCGCAGTCTTTGCACCTCTGCCATGGAGATCTGGCGGGTCGGCAAGGCACCCGGTCGATCGCGGCCTCGGCGCCTCACGGCATAAAGATCGGTAGGGTGATGCTCCAGTTGTTGGTGACCGCCGCTCTTGCAACTCTCCCAGTGCTGGCAAGATCGCAATTGCAGTCCTTTTCGGGAGACCCCTCCGGTACCGCGTCAGACGTGACCTCAGGGCAACGGGAGTTGACATACCAGCGGCCTACGCAGAAAACAATGGCGGGCAATTACGTCCTCGATGCGTTCGGTCCATACCCGGTTGTCGCTGCGGCCTTTGCGGCCGGCATCGGCCAATTGGACAATGCTCCACCAGAATGGAACCAGGGGGCTAAGGGTTTTGGAAAGAGATTCGGTTCCGACTTTGGGATCGCAGCTGTGGCAATCACGACGCGCTATGGGTTGGCAGAAGCCCTCAAGGAAGATACGTTGTATTACCGCTGTGAATGCAGAGGCGTATTGCCGCGGGTGAGCCACGCTGTGATTTCGACCTTCACTGCGCGTCGCGGAGAAGACGGCCATCGTGTCTTTTCACTTCCCGTAATTGTCGCGCCCTATGCAGGGTCGATGACTGCTGTTTATGGTTGGTACCCTGACCGCTACGGCCCCAAGGACGCGTTCCGCTTCGCCAACTACAGCCTGCTAGTATATGTGGGCGGGAACATAGCCCATGAGTTCTTTCATAGTGGGCCGCACTCTTTGCTTTCTCGCATGCACTTGAACAATGAGCACGACTCACCGGACCCTGGTCCAAATCATTGAGCGACCGTGGATTCACGGCAGTTGCTGGCATGAACCCTCCGCTTGCGGGGCGGCGGCCCGCCGACGTGCCCTCGGATGTCAAGTCAGCGGCGGGGCCAATCAACGACTTCTTCGATTGGTTTGGGAATCTGGGCATCTTTTCCTGGAAGGTTGTTCAGGCTGCGGTGACGCCGCCGTTTGAGTGGCGGGAACTGGTTCGGCAACTAGACAACATTGGATCGAAATCCTTGCCCCTGGTTGCTTTGGCCGGCGCCGCTATCGGTGTTGTGCTCTCGATGGAAGTTCGCTCCAGCATGGCTCGATTTGGGGCCAAATCGCTGCTTCCTTCGGCGATCGTTTTCTCCCTTGTCCAGGAGATGGGTCCGATTATCACCGGTCTGGTTGTGAGCGGGCGCGTGGGGGCTGGCATTGGCGCAGAGCTTGCGTCGATGAAGGTGACCGAGCAGATTGACGCCATCGAAGCATCCGCGATCAACCCTTACAGGCTTCTGGCGGTGACACGCATTCTGGCATGCATCCTGATGCTGCCTCTGCTGACCCTCGCCGCAGACGGATGCGGCGTGTTCATGGGCTGGCTTGCGCAGACTCTGGTTCAGCCGGTCTCGTTCCACCAGTTCATCGATAGCGGCTTTCGCGGTTCCACTCTCAAAAACTTCCTGCCGCCTACGTTCAAGACGGCTGTGTTTGGCCTGATTATTGGGCTGATCGCATGCTTTCAGGGAATGCGCACGCGCGGTGGCGCCGAGGGCGTGGGCCGCGCAGCGACAAACTCAGTGGTGCTGGCATCGCTCTTCGTGATCCTGGCCGATGTTGTGCTGGTCAAACTCATTCTCGTTGTCTTCAATTAACCCATGATTCAGCCGTCCGTGAAACGAATATGGCCACAGCCTATAACATTGCGATGAAGCAAGGGCAACCTGAAACGCAAGGCGATGCGTGCGTCGTCGCCGTCGAGAATCTGTACAAGTCCTTCGAAAGTCTCCAGGTCCTGAATGGGATCAGTTTGACGGTAAGCCGCGGCGAAACCCTGGCGGTGCTGGGACGCAGCGGCACAGGCAAGAGCGTGCTGCTGAGGCTCATCATCGGCCTCGAAACACCCGACTCGGGATCTGTTCGCATCCATGGCCAGGATATAGCCGGACTGGCTCTCGATCGGATGGGCGAAATCAGGAAGAAGATGGGCTTCCTGTTTCAAAATGCAGCACTCTACGATTCGCTTACTGTAGGCGAGAACGTGGCGTTTCCCCTTGAACATCATCGGAGAGAGCTATCCAGGTCTGAGCGGAGCGACCGGGTAAAGCAACTGTTGGCCGAGGTGGGCATGGAAGGCGACCTCGCGAAGATGCCCTCCGATATCTCAGGTGGAATGCAGAAGCGCGTAGGCCTGGCGCGCGCTCTCGCTCTGGAGCCAGAGATACTGCTTCTCGATGAGCCAACGGCCGGTCTAGACCCGATCAGTGCAGGAGAGATCGACGATTTGATTCTCAAACTGCAACGCGAGCGTCAGATGGCTTCCATTGTAGTGACTCACGATCTGCACAGCGCGAGGACGATTGCCAACCGTCTGGCCCTGTTGAATGAGGGCAATGTGGTGATCGAGGGTGAGTTTAAGGATCTTCAACAAAGCGATATCGAGTTCGTGAAAGAATTTTTGAAGCAGTCGTAGGAGGGCATATGTCGAGAGTGGCGCGGTTAGGATTGTTCATCGTTGCGACACTGGCAGTTCTGGCCGCCGGGGTCTTCATCATCGGGAGCAAGGAGTATCTCTTTCGCTCCACATACATACTGAAGGCGCAATTTGACAATGTAGCCGGCCTGACTGCCGGAGCCGAAGTGCAGGTGGGCGGGGTGCACAGCGGAATTGTGCATAGCATCGAATTGCCTGACAAGCCCGGTGGGAAGGTCACAGTTGTTGTGGATCTCGACAAATCTACCCACAAAATCATCAAACAGGACTCGGTGGCCACGATCAACACCGAGGGGTTGCTGGGCAATCAGTACCTGTCGATTTCGTTTGGAACTGCAGGACAACCCGACGTCAAGGATGGAGACACACTCCAGAGTGAACCGCCGCTGCAGATGGGGGATATGCTCAAAAAGGCGAATGACATTCTGAATAGCAGCCAGCAGGCCGTCCAGAATACGAGCCAGGCGACGGCTCATCTGAACTCGGTAAGCGACAAGATCGACTCGGGGAAGGGAACTGTGGGTGCGCTGGTGAACGACAAGCAACTTTATAACAACCTGGAACAGACTACGACTACGCTGCATGCAACAATGCTCCAGGCGCAGACCGGGGTGACTGACTTCCAGGAGAATATGGAAGCGCTGAAGCATAACTTCCTTTTGAGCGGATATTTCAAGAAGCGCGGATACGAGGATTCAGGCGATCTGGCAGCAAATAGAATTGGGGGGCTTCCAGAAGGAGCCCCACTGAAGGCGTTTACCTATTCAGCCAAACAACTCTTCGACGGCCGCGATTCGGCCAAGCTCAAGAACCAGAAATCTCTCGATGCCGGCGGCCAGTTCCTGGCACAGAATCAATTCGGATTTGCGGTTGTCGTGGTCTCCACCGGCATGGAAGGCGATGCCAAAAAGAACCTTGTACTCACAGAAGCCAGGGCCATGGTTGTACGCGAGTATCTGGTTGAGAACTTTGGATTTGACGACAGTCAGCTCAAGACGCTTGGATTGGGTAAGCAGACAGGATCGAGCCCGGAAGCAGATTGGGGCTCGATCCAAATTCTTATCTTCCCGGCCGGAACTGCGATACCGGTCGACAAGCCGGCCCCTGGCTCATCCGCGACCGCTGCCGACCGGCCGGCTCAAGTGGCCACAGCAGCGACTCAAAAGCCGTAGTACAGGTCACGGCGATCGGACGCAGCGAGTGCAAGCACGAGGGCTGCCTTCTGTTTTGCGACCCCAATTGCCAAGCACCCTGACCGCCAGGATGAAAGACTTGCTCCGCAAGTGCAAGACGGTCCCGCATATTTGCAGAACAAGCGATAGATCTCCTTGGTTTCCAGCCAGCAGCGCCCTGCCCCACACGCCGCACGCACAGGAGCCTCCCGCATGCGGGAGGCTCCTAAAGTCTATCGCGCAGAAGTTCTATTATCGAGGTCGCAGCGACTTGATGGCCGCGGGCAGACGCTCCTCGATCAGCCTTGCGCGCTCGGCGGCGATCCCGCCAAGGTATGACGGAACCGGCGTGGTGGTGAGCACCAGCAAGAAGGCAATCACCGAGAAACAAAGCCCCGCAATGCCGGCCGCCACCAGCATATGGTAAGTGTCGGCGATATCCAGGCCGAAAACGTTGAAGGCCATGTGCTCCAATGGCTTGATGTGCTTGAGGACCGCCAGCGCGAAGAGGAAGAAGAACACCGCCAGCGAGGTCAACACGGCCAGTGTCACATCCAGGCTGCGGTGGAACTTCAGCCGGGCGCGACAGTGGGGGCATTCGGCAAAATGCTGCTCGTAGTCCTTGCACATCTCAGGGGAGATCCCTGAGATGTCATATCGCCAGCTTGCCAGGATGGCGCCTACGACTCTGTCTGTGCATCGGGTTGTTGCCATAAACTTAAAGACTCACTTTGCAAAGGATGTGCTTGACCGCAATGGTTCTGCGCGGCTCACGTGGCAACGAAAGGCCAAAACGATTGGACGCTTCACCTGCCGTAACGGTTCAGTGTCGCTCCGGTCCGCTCCGCCTCGCCATGGCGAAAACCCCACAGCGTTTCCCTTGCCCATCTACCTGGTACAGAGTGATGCCCGTCTCTTACCATTGTACCCGAATTGACTTAAAAACAAACAGGCGAAAGAGGCTCATGTTGCGCCGCCAGCAACAGCCGGTTGGCCAGCAGGCTCGCCCGGCCGTTCAGCGCACGCTCGGCTGTGACCCTCGCCAACTCCGGAAGATTATTGCTTTCAGATAGATGCGCCAGAATTACGTAGGCCGCCTGGCCGTCGTACCCATTCTCAAGAAACTCCGCCGCAGCCTCGTTCGAGAGGTGCCCAACGCGCGAAAGTACCCTCTGCTTCACCGACCAGGGGTAGGGACCATCGCGCAGCATCTCCAGGTCGTGGTTGGATTCGAGCAGCAGCAAATCCACTCCCTTGAGCTGCGCCTTGACGTTGGGTGGAATGTACCCCAGGTCGGTCGCAAAGGCCATCCGCACCCCCTCGGCCCGGAAGACAAAGCCCACCGGGTCGGCGGCGTCGTGGGGAATCGTGAAGGGGCTAACGGCAATATCGCCGATCTCGAAGGGCTGGCCAGCCTGGAAATACTCGACCGCCGGCAGCCAGGTAGGATCCTTCTGCCGACTGGCGGTTGCGGGTGCGGGATCGGATGCTCCTTTCTCAGCCTGGGCGGCAGCCGCCTCCGGCATTCCCGGCGAAATGGGCACAGAATCAACCAGATCGGAGTCGGCTTCGTCCGGTTCGCCCTCGGCATCGAATTGAGCTGTTTCAGCCTCCGCCTGCCGCTCCGCTGCCTGCTTCCGGCACTGTTCCAACCACTGCGCATAGGTCATCTGCCGCCGCGGCGTCAGCCAGCGCATCCAGGCGCGATGGGTGCCTTCGGTAAAGTACACCGGTATGCCCAGCTTGCGCGCCGTGACCGCTAGTCCGCCGACGTGGTCGGAGTGCTCGTGGGTAATGACAATGGCGTCCAAGGTCTCCGGCTCTTCGTCGGCCAGGCGCATCCGGCGAAACAGTTCCCGGCAGCTCAGCCCTGCATCCACCAGGATGCGTGTGCGGCCCCCGGTGACAACTGTGCAGTTGCCCTTCGACCCCGAAGCCAGCACTGTGAAGCGCACCATGGATTGAGCATACAGCTTATGGCCTATACTGTTGACTTGGAGCGAGCGCATGCGGGATGCCATACTCGTCACAGGCGGGGCAGGGTTCATCGGCTCGAATTTCATTCTGAGCTGGATTGCGAGTACGGGCTTGCCTGTCGTCAATCTGGATTTGCTGACCTATGCGGGGAATCCGGCCAACCTGTCTTCACTGGATGGCGACCCGGGTTATCTGCTGGCGCACGGCGACATCTGCAACGCGGAGCTTGTGGGCTCCTTGCTCGGCGAGCATCAGCCACGGGCGATCGTTCACTTTGCGGCGGAAAGCCATGTGGATCGTTCTATTGCTTCTCCAGGAGCGTTTATCCGGACCAACGTTCAGGGGACGTTCGTTCTTCTTGACCAGGCAAAGAGTTACTGGTCGGGCCTCGGCAAGGCCGATCAATCCGCGTTCCGATTCCTGCACGTCTCCACCGACGAAGTTTATGGTTCGCTGGGAGCGCAGGATCCGGCCTTTTCAGAGACCACGGCCTACGCTCCGAACAGTCCCTATGCGGCTTCAAAGGCTGCTTCAGACCACCTGGTGAGGGCGTATTGCCACACCTGGGGCCTGCCAGTACTTACCACGAACTGCTCCAACAATTACGGCCCATTTCAATTCCCGGAGAAGCTCATTCCACTTGTGATCCTGAACGCGCTGGAGGGCAGGCCGCTGCCTGTCTATGGCGATGGAAAGAACGTGCGGGACTGGCTTTTTGTGGAAGATCACTGCGCGGCGATACGCGCCGTTTTGCGGGATGGCCGAATCGGGGAGACTTACAACATCGGCGGCAACAGCGAGCACGCTAATATCGAGGTGGTCAACACCATCTGCGACCTTGTGGATGAGATGCGTCCCCGCGCGGCAGCCGGCCCGCGGCGGAATCTCATTACTTTCGTCCAGGATCGGCCCGGCCATGACCGGCGCTATGCCGTCGATGCTTCAAAACTCTCTCGCGAACTTGGTTGGCAACCCGCGGAGCGGTTTGAAACCGGGTTGCGCAAGACTGTTCGCTGGTATCTCGACCATTCCTCGTGGGTTGAGAATGTGCGGACCGGCGCTTACCTCGAATGGATCGCGCAGAACTACACGGAGCGGATCACGATATGAAGGGAATCATTCTTGCGGGAGGATCGGGCACGCGTCTTTATCCCGTGACCCATGTTGTTTCCAAGCAGCTTCTGCCGGTCTATAACAAGCCGATGATCTACTATCCGCTCAGTACGCTGATGCTGGCCGGTTTGCGCGACATTCTGATCATTTCCACCCCCCAGGATACGGGCCGCTTTGCCGAGCTATTGGGCGACGGCCACAACTGGGGTATCAATATAAGCTATGCCATCCAGCCCAGTCCCGACGGTTTGGCTCAGGCTTTCCTGATCGGCCGGGAGTTTATAAAGGAAGAAACCTGCGCCTTGATTTTGGGAGATAACATTTTTTATGGTCAGGGGTTTTCTCGCCAGCTTCAGTCGGCGGCGGAACTCAAGCAGGGCGCGACGGTGTTTGCCTATCCGGTTGAGGATCCCCAACGCTATGGAGTTGTGGAATTCGACAGCCTGGGCCGAGCGATCAGTTTGGAGGAGAAGCCCGAGAACCCCAAGTCGCGCTATGCGGTAACTGGCTTGTATTTCTACGATAACAACGTGGTGAGCATCGCTTCGTCTCTGAAGCCGTCGGCTCGTGGAGAGCTGGAGATTACGGACCTGAACCGGCGCTACCTGGAAGCCGGAACCCTGAATGTGCAGATCATGAGCCGGGGCATGGCCTGGCTGGACACGGGCACGCACGATTCCCTGCTGGAAGCCGGGCTTTTCGTTCATACCATCGAACGGCGCCAGGGCCTCAACATCGCTTGCCCGGAAGAGATTGCCTATCGCCAGGGTTTCATCACGGCCGAGCAGTTGGAGGCGCTGGCTCAGCCTGTGAGCAAGAGCGGATATGGGCAATACCTACTTGCCCTTCTGCGGGAGCCGCATTTCGCGGGTATGGCCATGCAGCCATGAAGATTACAAAGACATCGTTGTCTGGGGTCCTGGTGCTAACTCCGACGATCCACCGGGATAACCGCGGCGCATTCCGGGAAACCTACAACCAGCGCGCCATGGCGGAGGCAGGCTTGCCCGAGACCTGGCCGCAGGATAACTTCTCGCTCTCGAAGAAGAATGTGCTTCGCGGCATTCATTATCAGATCGTGCAGCCGCAAGGGAAGCTGGTCAGGGTAACACATGGCGCCGTGCTCGATGTGGCCGTGGACTTGCGGCGTAGCTCCCCTATGTTCTCAAAGCATGTGGCCGTTGAACTCAGCGGCGACAACGGCGCAATGTTATGGATTCCCGAGGGCTTCGGCCACGGGTTTCTTGTACTTACGGATGTTGCCGGCTTCGCATACAAGGTAACGAACTATTACTCTCCGGCGGGCGAACGAACCATCCTGTGGAACGATCCGGACCTGGCCATTCCCTGGCCGATTGCCGTCGAAGAAGCGATCGTCTCCGACAAGGATCGCAGCGGCGTCGCGCTGCGGGATGCGGATATCTTCCCGTAAGTGTAGAACAGCACAAATGAAACCGGGCTGCGAGGCGGGGTGGCGCTGTGGCGGGAGCGGGTGTAATTCCGTAACTTCGCTTTCGCTCAACTCCTAGCGGGCGGCTTCAAGCCCAGTTCGCGCATGGCGATCTGCAGGTCGGCCCAGGCTTCCTTTTTCTGGCGCGGATCGCGGAGCAGATAGGCTGGGTGATAGGTGACGATGAGCTTGGTGCCGCGGAACGCATGCACACGGCCTCGGAGGCCGGCGAGCGGCTGGCGCGCGCCTAAGAGATAAGTGGCCGCGGTGGCTCCGAGAGCGACCAGCACCTCAGGGCGCACGACGTCGATCTGGCGGAAGAGGAATGGGGAACATGTGTTGGCCTCGGCGGGCTCCGGTGTGCGGTTCCCCGGCGGGCGACACTTGACCACGTTGGCGATGTAGACTTCATCGCGCTTGAGGCCCATGGCGACGATCATGTTGTTGAGCAGTTGGCCGGCCTTGCCTACGAAGGGAATGCCCTGCGCGTCCTCGTCGGCGCCCGGACCCTCGCCCACAAACATCAGCCGGGCGGCAGGGTCGCCATCGCCAAAGACCAGCTTATTGCGGCCGGCGTGCAAGGCGCAGCGGGTGCAGTCGCCGATCTCATCGCGAATGATCTGGAGAGCGGCGGCGCGTTCGGCGGCGGGAACGGCTTCCGTGACTTGGGGGGGGGCGGGAAAAGCTCTTCGTGCGGAAATTGGCTGGTCCTCCTGGGAATGGATGGGATGGGAAGCTGATTGGTCTCCCACCCTTTCCGCAGAAAGAAGCGGAAAGGATGGGGCACCTAGCATTTGGGTCTCCTCCGGCTCGGCCGCAAGCAGTGCTGGGTCCACGGGCCGGCGATAGAACTCGGTCAGGCCCAGATCGCGATAAAAGCGGACGCGCTCGACCAATGCTTCACGGGTTGCGGGGGCAAGCAGTCGCGCCAATTTTCTTACTCCACGATCAGTTGGCGCCGAGCTGCGACGATGGGAGCGGTCTGGCTCAGCACCTGGTCCTGCCTCGATATTTCGAGCATCGATTTCGAATCCTCATGATCATCGAATTCCAGAACCAGCGACCGGGGCCGGCGCAGGGTGAGAATCTCGTCCAGAATGCGGTCGGCCAGTTTGCGCTTGGGCATCTCGGGGAGCTCGATCGACGTGCTCAGGGTGAGGAAGGTGGCCGCGTTCATGTCCACGTCGATGCCCAGTCCATCGCCTGAAACATCGTTGACCACAATCGCGTCCGCGCCCTTGCGCAGCAGCTTGGCGCGACCGTTTTCCATGCGGTTCTCGGTCTCCGCGGCAAAGCCCACGATGAGCTGGCCGGGACGGCGGCGGCGCACGACCTCGGCCAGGATGTCTTCCGTCGGCTCCAGTTCGAGCGTCATGGGGCCGGTGCGTTTGAGTTTCTGCTCAGAGACGTTGACGGGCTTGTAGTCAGCCACGGCGGCGGCTTTGACCACCAGAGTGGCCTCGGTCATGCGTTCAAGCACAGCATGGCGCATCTGGTCAGCGGTGACGACCTTGACCAGGTCGCAGTGTGGCGGCGGATGCAGCGCCGACGGTCCGCTGATGAGAATCACTTTCGCGCCGCGGCTCTGCGCGGCCTCGGCCAGCGCGTAGCCCATCTTGCCGCTGGAGCGGTTGCCCAGAAAGCGGACCGGGTCCAGCGCCTCGCGCGTGCCGCCGGCCGTGACCAGCACGATTTCGCCGGCCAAGTCGTGGCGGCGGCCCAGAGCGTCGAGCACCGCGTCGGCAATCGCTTCAGGCTCGGCCATTCGTCCCGCGCCCACCATGCCGCAGGCCAGTTCGCCCGTGCCCGGTTCGACAACACGAACGCCACGCTGGCGAAGGATTTCCAGGTTGGCTTGCGTGGCCGGATGCTCCCACATATTCACGTTCATCGCCGGAGCCACCAGAACCGGCGCGGCGGTGGCCAGATACAGGGTGGTGAGGAAATCGTCGGCGATGCCGTGAGCGAATTTGGCCAAAATGTTGGCGGTGGCCGGGGCGACGACCAGCGCATCGGCCCATTGCGCCTCGCCGATGTGCTCGATGCCGTTCTGCTCGCTGGAAGCCTCATAGGAGCCGTCACCGGCGCCCGAGTCGTCCCACAGGCTGGTGACGACCTTGTGGCCTGTGAGCGCGGAAAACGTGAGCGGCTGGACGAACTTGCCGGCCGCCGCGGTCATGACCACGTGAACTTCAAGGGCTTGGCGCTGCAAGGCGCGTACCAGTTCCGCCGCCTTGTACGCGGCAATTCCGCCGGAGACGCCCACGGTTACTCTCATGGTTCGATTGTAGCCGGTTTCGATTGTGGAAGGCGCGGCGCGAGAACGGAGAAACTGAGGGCGATTGCGGGGCACTGAAGCGGACTGTATGATCTTCGTATCATGAGTCAAGTCGCCGTCCCGAAGCAAAAGGGCTTCTTGCGAGTCACGGTCAAAGCTCATTTGCCGGCGATTCTTTGCGCGTTGATCCCTGTTTTTTGCGCCGCCTTGACCCGTCCCTTCGCTGAGACGGGCATCTGTGACGACTGGTCCTATATCAAGACAGTTCAATTACTGGCACAATCCGGCCACATCGTCTATAACGGCTGGGCAACGGCGATGCTGGGCTGGCAGCTCTATCTCGGGGCCTTGTTTGTCAAGCTATTCGGCTTCTCCTTCACAGCGGTTCGATTGAGCACGTTGGTCGTGGCTACGGCGACCGCCTATCTGCTGCAGCGCACGTTTGTTCGAGCTGGCATTCGCCAATGGAACGCGACCCTGGCAACCATGACATTCGTTCTGTCGCCAATGTTCCTGGCACTTGAATTCGGCTTTATGTCCGATATCTCCGGTGTATTCTGCACGGTGCTTTGCCTGTATATGTGTTTGCGCGCTTTGGAGGCCGGAACCCCGCGTGCCATGACACCTGGATCAGTTTTGCCGCCTTGTTGAATGCTCTAGGCGGAACCGCGCGTCAGACAGCATGGCTTGGGGTTTTGGTCATGGTTCCCTGTACGCTCTGGCTGTTGCGGCGGAAGTCGCGAGTACTCGTGATCGGAGCGGTCTCTTGCGTCTTCGGCATTGGATTCGTCTTCGCGTCGCTGCACTGGTTTAACCAACAACCCTACTCAATCCCTGAAAATCCGATCCCGGATGGAATCAATTTAAAATCGCTGGAGAATGTCGTCGCAATGGTCCTGCGCGGCGGCGCGGCACTGTTACTCCTTCTGCTTCCCGTGCTCCTGGTGTTTGTTGCTCCTCTCCGCAAAGTCAATCGTCGAATGGTCGTTGTTTTCGCCGCGGGTAGTCTTTCTTTCGCGCTGATGGGTCTTATTCTTTTCCTCCACCACGGGCTGGATCACTGGCTCGCGCCTTTTCTGGAGGGCTATGTGTCCGTTCGCGGTTTGGTCGACGTTCACTCGATCATGGGTCCGCGTCCGGTCATTCTGCATGGCGGCCTTCGCCTGCTGCTAACTGTCGCGACGATCGTTGGCTTACTCGGCCTGTTGGCGGTTTTCTTCGGGAACGTGCCCAGGCTTCCTTCCCTTCCCAATAGGGTTGCTTCCATCTCATGGCGCGAACTCGGTGCAATCCTTGGACCCTTTAGCGTCGCATATATCGCATTGCTTGCGCCTCGAGCATCGGTCGGCGGCTTTGGCGATCGTTATCTTTTGCCTTTGATGATACCCTCTCTTCTTTTCCTGGCGCGGTACTATCAGGAAAGGGTAAGGCCGAACCTGCCGATTGCCAGCTTAGTCCTTGTCGGCATTTTCGCTTGCTTCGGTGTCGCGGCGACACACGATTTGTTCGCAATGTATCGTGGCTACCTTGCTGCGATCGAGGAGATTCGGTCGAGTGGATTGCCTGCCACCGCCATCAACGGTAGCTGGGAGAACGATGGCTGGACCGAGTTGGAGGCAGTTGGCTACATTAACGACAGCAGGATCCGCATTCCTCGTGACGCTTATGTGTTTCAGCCGGTCACCGTTTTTCCCACCGGGTGCGATGGAAACTCTCTGGATCGGATTCCCGCAATCAAGCCCGTTTATGCTCTGTCGTTCGATCCAACGCAGTGCGATGGGCAGGCCGCATTCCCCCCCGTGACGTATCGCACATGGCTTGGCCCCCACGTCACATCAATCTACATCGTTAAATTTCCCGCGTTATTGCGTCGCTGAAGGATGTGCCTTGCCACTCCGGATATCCCCGAGCGCTGCTGGCAACACACACGGGACAGACATGAGATCGCTTTTCGCGGGGGCACCGCTACGGCCGAAGCTTGTAACGTGCGAAGTCGTCGGGGCGCGCTTTGCAAAGCCAATCATTGCTTGAAGGAACGGCTGTTGGACTCGGCTTTAGCGGAACCCAAGAGAGAGCCTGAAAGCCCGGAAAATGGGGGTATTGACCTTGCCCTCAGAATGCGTATCCCTTAACCGGCCGGGTTTTGAGGATTAAATTCATCCTCGTCGTCGTCGTGGCGGTG
>OCTA010002350.1_pt1 | contig 17245 bp, 11 predicted proteins | sample 1538991 | NCBI WGS metagenome assembly OCTA01 (sample SAMEA3539302, study PRJEB22396) | soil metagenome | biome: tundra; feature: field; material: soil | place: USA | collected 2010-05 | depth 0.15 m | reverse complement strand
GTTGCATCGATCCAGGCCACGCGGTCGGTGAGGACGGCAGGCGCTACCTGTTCTTCAACGGTGTCCGCAGGATTGCGCTGACAGACGATGGCCTGGCCACGTGCTTCGCCTGGGCCCGGGTGTCACGCCGCACCTGGGCGGCGGAACGGCTCTCTTAGCGGCCATGAAAGAACACCCAAATCGACACCGGTGAGCGGAGCAGCGAACTCAATTCGAAGCTGTGTGGCAGCACAAGGCAGCCGCACAAGAAGCCTGAGTCTCTGCACGCTTGCCGTCGCTTGTGCGTTCGGCGTCGTCCGGCTGAATGCCTTTACCCTCAGCGATCTGCTGAGCGATTCCAAGATGACCCCCAAGCGGTTCGCCGGTTTCTTTTCAAATTTCAAATTCGAATTGCACCCGTTCGATGTGCAAAACCCGGAACAGTTCCTTGCCACGCAGTACGGCGATTGCATCGATTACGCGGTCATGGCCGATTATGTCTTGAAACGGAAAGGATACAGGACGCGGCTGATTCGCGTTGAAATGGTGGGACTAAACATGGGTCATGCTGTCTGCTACGTCACCGAGAGTCGCGCCTATTTGGATTACAACAACCGGGTATATTTTTTAAAATTGGAAAGTTCCGGCCCGACCATCCGGGAGATCGCCACCGAGGTGGCCGATTCGTTCGCTGCCAACTGGACCTTCGCCCAGGAATTCACTTTCGACAGTTATAATACGTATGCCAAGCGGGCGGTCTTTACAGTCGTAAAGACGGATCCGTCAGCGATGGATCCCGATAAGGTGAAACTCCAAATCCCGCGCACAAAACCCAGCTTTTGAACCCCTCCACTTACGTGCAAGGCAAAACCATCAAATGCGTCCTGGCGTTCTTTCTTCTCATTTCCACCGTTCTGATCGTCGTCGCCATCCAAGCTGTGCGAAACATCAACCGGTCGGTCGCCACGAGTGACTGGGTGAACCATACGCACGCAGTCATCCTCGAGGCCGAGGCGTTCCGCGCGGCCCTCTATATTGGAGACGGCGCATGGCATACGTATGTGCTGACGAGCGACGCCCGTGATCTGGCAGCTTACCGCGAAGCGCTTTCGAATGTGACGGAACATTTGGAAATCACCGAGGCATTGACGCGCCACGAGTCGGTGCAGTACGAGCAAATCATCCAACTCGCATCGCAGGTAAACCAGCGCGCGAATTTTATTCAAGGAGTCGTTGCGGCCCGGCAGGCCGGGAATATGGAGACGGTCGGTGCCATGTTGTCCGCGGATGCCGGTGGGACGATCATGCGGGATATCGAACGGAAAATCGAGAAGTTGAAAAATGAGGAGTTGGCGCTGCTTACAGAACGCGATAGCGCCTCCTATTTGCAGGCGCAGACAACACGGTGGACCGTTTGGACGGGCGCGGTCTTAGATGTGCTCTTGCTCGGGGGCGTCGCGTGGCTTATTCGCGATGATCTCGCTGCGCGTCGTCGCGTGGTCGCCACGCTCCGAGAGGCCAACGAGCAACTCGAGGTCCGAGTGCGTGAACGCACGGCCGAACTGGCGTCGGCGAATGCACGGCTCTCGACCGAGAATCTGGAGCGGCAGTGGGCCAATCAAGCCGTGGAACACCAGCTCCGCTACAACCACCTCATCATCGATTCCATCAATGATCTTGTGTTCGTTATCACTAAAGCGATGAACATTTCGCGTGTGAATCCCGCCGTGGTTCATTTGACGGGGCTGGAACCGGCGGCGCTCATCAATCAACCGTTGTCGCGCATCGTGCGGCTGGTGGTGGCACACAGCGGCGCCGACGCCCCGATGCTCGATCCCGTCCTTCAGGCGTTGAAGGAGGGGCGCGATCTGCGGGACCAACCAGCGGTCGTTGAAGATAAGCGCGGCCGGCACACTCCTGTTCGCTTCACCATGATCCCGTTGCGGGACCGGGACAAGGTGGTGGGCGGCGTCGTGACGGTGCAGGCCGCGCCGCAAGCCGCGGAGGCCAAGGGGTGATGCAGCCTCGAACGAACGGCCAGCGCGCCCCCAGAGAATCCCCTTTATGAACAAGCACATCTTGCTGATCGATGACGAGGAGGAAATTCGCGATTTGCTGGCGAGGTTCCTCATTTCAAGCGGCTATCGCGTCACCTCCGTCGCCTCGGCCGCCGAAGCCCAGGCGACCGTCCAGCGGGATCCGCCGGACTTGATCATTTCCGATCTTCAGCTTGAGGACGAGGATGGCCTGAATATGATCGCGCAGCTGAAAACAGTGCTCCCGAATGTTCCCGTAATTCTGCTTTCAGGAATGCTGTTCGACCGCCAGGTGGTCCGCGAAAACCTCAGCAAGAAGGTTTCCTGCTATCTTGATAAGACTTCGTCGTTGGAGCAAATAGTCGAGGCCGTGCGCCGCCATCTGAGGCAGTGATCCTGAGGTGATCTCCCGGAAATAGTCCGCTCGCAGTGACAGTCTGGAGACCTCAGAAAGGAATCCAGACGATGAAAGGCAAACGACACACGACGGAGGGCAAGATCTGCATCTTGCGGGAGGCCGACAACGGCGGAAGCATCGTGGAGGTGTGTGACGCGATACCCCGCTATTAAGGCGGAAAGTGATGCCAAGGTCCCCCAAATGACCTCGCTATATTTTCTCGGGAGAAAGACCACCGCCGCTGCGAACGGCACGGAAAGGATTCCGCTCATTCTAGCCCCCAAATCCGACCACAAAACAACGAAGTAACCAGGAATGCTTGGGGGCTCCCGGTTTACAGCCATACGGTCGATAAAAATCGAGAAACCCGGAAAGTGTCAACGAGCCAGCTAGATTGGTTGGCTCCCTAGGCTGTACCGATACCGAAACTTGAGTCGTGTCCTAATCTGGGCTCACTGTGCGGCTCGATCCGGACGACGCCGGGGCCGGCGCCCGGCTGGACTGACCTATGAGCGCCGGCCCCCCCCGCGTCTATCGCATGTGTAGATTCCCCTCAGGGGGGGCGCGGTTGACAGCGCCTCCAGGCGAAGGTAGGATCATCGGCAGCTTTATTTGACCGTTCCCTGGACCACCCCTTTCACCGTGTCTTTGTGCGAGTGCCCAAGAGATTTCCATCCTCCACGTGCTATCTGCAGTTCTTACCGCTTCGTTTGTGGCACTCGTTGCCGCAGGCGTTGCCGGTATTGTCGCGGTAGGGCTGATTTACCGGCGCCGGGCTCGGCGGGTGGGCGCGCCCGTGCCCACTGATCCGCCAGCCGCCGAGGCTGCTACACACGAGGAAGGCCGGTTAATCCTGGATACGCTCCAGCGGACCAACGTCCTTATTTGGTGGGCCCGGGTGAAGCGCGAGGGCTCGGCATACCGCTGGAAGATCAGGACGCCCCCGCAGCTTCGAGACAACCCCATCTACCGTTTGGCCTCGCTGGTCGATGACAGCACCATCTGGAGGGATGACTGTGCGCCCGACCATTTAAGGACCAGGCTAACCGCCGAGAGAGCCCTCGGTGAGGGGAAGAGCGGATACGAGCAGCAGTTCCCGATCATCGGGCCCGACGCCGTGCACTGGCTGAGCGAGGAGGTTGTCGTCCGGCCGGCGGGACCGAATGAATGGGACCTGGAGGGGGTCATCGTCGACGTCACGAAACGCCATGAGGCCGAGGTCACCTATCGCGGCATCTTTGAAAATGCACGGATAGGGATCTTCGCTACGAAGCCCGACGGAAGGATATTGGCCGCAAACCCCGCGATGGCGCGGATCTTCGGCTACGAGTCGGTCGAGAACTCCATGCGCGAGGTGTCCAACGCGCAGAGCGGCTACGTCGACCCTTCGGCGCGCGCCGACCTGCAACGCCGGCTCGAGAAATCCGGCAGGGTCGTCGACTTCGAGACCCAAATGGTCCGCAAGGACGGCACCCATATCTGGGTCAGGTTGAACATTCATGTCGTGCAGGATGGGCCGGGCGAGCAGCACTACGAGGGGACGCTGGAGGACATCACCGAGCGCAAGCACGCCGATGCCCTAATCCGCGAGCAGAACGAGATCCTGTCCAAGTCGCACGAGGGCATTGTGATCGTGAATTTCAGCGGCGAGATCGCCTTCTGGAACCGGGGGGCCGAGGAGATCTTCGGCTGGACCGCCGCCGATGCGCTGGGCCGGGCGCCCGAGAAGCTGCTGGGAATGGAGGACCTTGAGGCCCTGGCGGCAGTGCGTACGGCCGTCGATGGCAAAGGGTTCTGGAACGGAGAGATCCGGATGAAGGACCGAAAAGGCCACATCCTTATTGTGGAAACCCACACCACTCTTGTCCGGGACGAGGCGGGCCGGCCCCAAGCCCGCCTCAACTTCCTGGCCGACATCACCGAGAAGAAGCTGTTCGAGGAGAAATTCCTTCACGCGCAGCGGCTGGACACGATCGGCATGCTCGCTGCCGGCATCGCCCACGATCTCAACAATGTTCTCGCCCCGATCATGTTCGCGGCTCCGCTCCTGCGCGAGAGCCTGTCCGCGCCGCGCGACCTCAAGATCCTCGACACCGTCAACAGGAGCGCGGCGCGCGGCGCCGGGCTCGTGAAGCAGATCCTAGGCTTTGCGCACAGCACCGCCAGCGAGCTCCAGACCACGCAGGTCAAGTACGTCGCGCGCGACATCATCGGCGTCATTACGGAAACGTTTCCCAAGTCCATCGACCTTCAGCAAAAGATCCCCTCCGACCTCTGGCCGGTGATGGGAAACGCCACGCAGATTCACCAGGTGCTCCTCAACCTCTGCGTGAACGCCCGAGACGCCATGCCACAGGGAGGCACACTGTGCATCACCGCGGCCAACCGCCGGCTCAATGCGGCGGAGGCCACCAAGATACCGGGAGCCCGGCCGGGACCTTGGCTCGTATTCGAGGTCGGCGACACGGGCACCGGCATCACGCCCGATGTACTGGAACGAATCTGGACCCCGTTCTTCACGACCAAGGGAACGGGCAAGGGCACCGGGCTCGGGCTTTCCACGGTGCGCGGTATCGTGGCCAACCACAAAGGCCTCGTCGAATTGGACACGGTGGTTGGCCGCGGCACGACGTTCCGCGTGTTCCTGCCCGCCATTGAGAGCGAGGCGCCCCAGACCGCGAGCGCCTCGCCCGTTGACATTCCAGACGGTCACGGCGAACTGGTCCTCGTCGTGGACGACGACAAAGGGTTCCGCCATGTCGGCACCGCCATTCTCGAAAAGCACGGCTACCGTGTCGTGAGCTGCGCCGACGGCGTGGAGGCTATCATCTTGTTCATCTCCCGTGCCGCGGAAATCTCCCTCGTCATCACCGATGTGGACATGCCCCGTCTCGGCGGCACGGAACTGGCCCGCGCGCTGCCGCAGCTCCGCCCCGATATCCGGATCATCGCCATGAGCGGATTGTCTCCCGACGAGGCTGGCGGCTCCGGCGTCCTGGAAGCCCAGAAGGCGACCCAGGCGTTTCTCCTGAAGCCCATCAAGGCCGCGGATCTGCTGGGCGCCGTACACCGCCTGCTTCATCCATCCGAAAGACCCTGAGCGGCCCGGTCATCAAGTCGGCTCATCGAAGATGATGATCTTTGCCGCGAAATCATCTCCGACGCGCTCATAGAGCGCGGTTATCCGAACAAACCATTTGAGGCCAGGACCTCGCTTGCAACCGTGCGCCATACGCTCGATGATGCCGAAGTCGGACGACCCCCTCCATGGCTTCCATTCTACTAATCGACGACGACGATGACCTTCGCATGGTAATGGCCGAGGTACTGCGGTCGGCCGGTTACACGGTGGACATCGCGGGCGACGGCAAGACCGGATTGGCACTTTATTCCACTAGACTTCACGACCTGGTAATCACCGACATAGTGATGCCTGACATGGACGGGTTAGAACTCCTCGACAGCTTACGACAGAACCAACAGCGGCCTCGCGTCATCGCCATGTCGGGCGGCCCCAAAGTCAGCGTTCCCCTGTATCTATCGAACGCGCGGCAACTCGGCGCGCTGCGAGTGCTGGCGAAGCCGGTTGAGCATCATGTCTTGCTCCAAACCGTGGCCGATGTCCTCACAGAGGCAGCTCCGACGCAGATCATTCGACGGCCGGCCATTGATAGCCTTTAAGAGCAATATCAATTGCTGGGGAGTAGCTTTCGTATCTTTTCAGAAGAGCGCCCTCGATCCCGACTTTCCTCGCTGTTATTATCGCAACCTGCGCTGCCAGAGCAATTGTGGGATTCGCAGGCAGCGGGCTGGGGGAGATGCCGTTGCGTAGCGTAGAGAGATGATTTTCGGAAAACAGGCCGTCGGGCGGTCCGAATTATGGAACAGGAACTAACCCGTCCTTGGGGTATGTACGGTCAAGGCCCTTGAGGTTGTGCCCGCGGTCGATTGTCTGATGTTCCAAAAACTACCCGATTAGCGCACCTCCGTGCCAGTCACGTTAGTCACTCCAAGGTCGCGCAAAAACGCGACACGCACCCTAATCGCCTGAAGCAACAGCTCCTGCAAGGGCTTGCCTCGATAAAGTAGACACCAATTCGGCAGCTATATTGTCGTTTTGTTGTTGTTGGTTTTCGAAGGCCACAGGAGAGATCTGATCGAGCGAGCTGTGGCGCCTCGTCGGGTTGTAAAACGTCTCGATGTAATCGAAGACAGCAAGCTCTGCTTTTTTCTGGTTTCCAGAACGAGCCTGTCGAGGCCGGTCTCGGTCTTGAGTGAGCTCCAGAAGGATTTCATCGCGGCGTTGTCGTAGCCGTCGCGAACTGAATGACGCCGAGGAAGGTGACGGCGAGTTTCTCGTAACGGGTTGCGATTCGGCGGTGATCCTTGATGAATTCATACACATATTTCACCTACTTGACAGTCATCGTTGCTGGAATGCTAAGATCCTCAGCCGTGATAATCCCGACTTTGAGGCCATGCGGTCCCATCCATGTCTTGCGGTGCGAAACCCCAACCCGCATCCTCATCCTCCCTATCAGGACTGCCTTGAAAACTGGAGAATGGGGGAATGCCACCTGTGTGCATGGGCGTCACCGACCTCTTTCTGGAGATCTTATGAAACTAATCTCGCGACGAGATGCCCTTAAGGCGGCTGTCCTCAGTGCTGTTTCCACGCAGCTTTTTGGCGAGTCGGCGCCGGCGATCGGCGAATCGCCCGCAAACCCGGCCATGAAACTAGCGCTTGGTGTCGAAGGCCAGCGCAGGGCTGATCTCGGCGATGGGACCTACCTCAATCCGATCGTAGCAGGCGACCACCCGGATCCGACCGTGCTGAAGGACGGGGACGACTACTACATGACGTTCTCGAGCATGTTTTCCTATCCCGGAGTCATCCTCTGGCATTCGCGCGATCTTGTGAACTGGGCGCCGATCGGACCTGCGCTGACGAAACCCATGGGCACGGTCTGGGCGATGGACCTGGTCAAACACGAGGGGCGCTATTTCATCTACATTCCTGCAAGTCCCGGTGGCCGGCAGGCGATCTTTGTCATTCACGCCGACAACATCAGCGGACCGTGGAGCGCCCCGATCGACCTCAAGGTGTCGGGTTGCATCGATCCAGGCCACGCGGTCGGTGAGGACGGCAGGCGCTACCTGTTCTTTAACGGTGTCCGCAGGATTGCGCTGACAGACGATGGCCTGGTCACGGTCGGCGCCTTGGAGCGGGTCTACAACCCGTGGCGCTACCCCGACGATTGGGTGGTGGAAATGTTTGCCCCGGAAGGTCCGAAGATCTTCCGCCGCGGTGATTGGTTCTATCTGATTGCCGCGGTCGGCGGCACGTCGGGTCCGCCGACGAGCCACATGGTCACCGCCGCCCGCTCGCGCTCCATCCATGGCCCCTGGGAGAACTGTCCCCACAATCCAATCGTGCATACCAGGAGCGCTGATGAGCCGTGGTGGTCGCGCGGGCATGCCACCGTGGTCGAGGGGCCGGGCGGCGACTGGTGGATGATCTATCACGGCTATGAGAACGGCTTTCGCACGCTCGGCAGGCAAACCCTCCTGGAGCCGGTCGAGTGGACTCCCGATGGCTGGTTCCACGCAAGGGGCGGGACGCTCTCGCAGCCACTTGCCAAACCCGCGAAGGGACTGCCAGGGCCGTCCGGCTTTGCGCTTTCGGATGACTTTTCGACGAATAGGTTCGGCGTGCAATGGACCTTCTTCAATCCCGGCCCGGATGAGGCGAAACGCGCGCGTTACGAAGATCGCGCCCTGGCGATTTCCGGCAAGGGCACAACCCTGGCCGACTCTTCTCCGCTCACCTTCCTCGTGGGCGACCGGAGTTACGAGGCGGAGATCACGCTGGACATTGGCGAGGGCGCCCAGGCCGGGATATGCCTGTTCTACAGCGAACGCATGTTCTGCGGGATAGGCTTCAGCAACTCGCAGATGTTCACCTATAATCATGGCCAGGAACACGGCTGGATGCGCCAGGACATGGCGACCGGGAAGGTGCGCCTGCGCGTTACCAACGACGCGAACATCGTGACATTTCACTATTCGCGGAACGGGGATGCGTGGGTCAAGCACCCATGGCAGATGGAGGTGTCAGGATATCACCACAATGTCTTCGGCAGTTTTCTCAGCCTCAAGTTTGGCGTCTATTGCCTTGGAACGGGGGAAGTGAGGTTGCGCGACTTTGTCTATCGGGGCGCATGACGCCGGGAGGGTCCCTGCATGGACATTCCTGATAATCCGAGCGACTGGTAACACCGAAGAAACCCCAAACCATGAAATCCCGGAAAACGGCTTTGATCCTTGCCGCTTCTGCCGCACTGAACGGCTCTTGCGCCGAGACCAATTCCGCCGCCGCCAGCGCCCCGGCTGCGGCAGCCAACGTCACCTCCTATGCACCTGCCATCCTGCCCGGCAACGGGCTGGCGCAGCATCCGTTTGTTTACACGGGCGAGTATGATATCCGCAACACCAACCAGACCATTTTCGTCGTGCGCGACGGCAAGGTGGTGTGGACTTATGGCATTCCGATCAAGGCCGCGGATGGCACGCTGCAGGAGCTTGGCGACGCCACGATGCTATCCAACGGAAACATCGTTTTCTGCCGCAAGATAGGGGCGAGCGAAATCACGCCGGACAAGAGAATCATCTGGAACATGGACGCGCCGAAAGGAACGGAGATTCATTCCATCCAACCCATCGGCCTGGACCATGTGCTCGTGACGCAGAACGGCAATCCGGCGAAGCTGATGCTCATCAATACCGTCACCGGCAATACGGAAAAGGAACTCACGTTCCCCGTATCGAATCCGGGAGAGAGCCCGCACATACAATTCCGCCGGGTGCATGAGACGAGGGAGGGAACGTTCCTCGCGGCACATCTGAGGGACAACAAAGTCGTGGAATATGACGCGAACTTCAAAGAAACCTGGTCCTACGAGGCGTTTCATCCGTGGTGGGCGACGCGGCTTAAGAACGGCAATACGTTGATCACGGAGGGTGATCACACCGATCACCATCCCCTCGTTCAGGAAGTCAACAGGCAGGGCGAAGTCGTCTGGCAATTTTCCCAGCAGGACGCGCCGGAATATCAGTTTTTCATTTTTCAGGAGGCGGGCCGTCTTGCCAATGGCGACACCGTGATTTGCAATTGGTGTCCGCACGACTTGAACCCGAAGTTCTGGCCGGGCACGGTGCAAGTGCTCGAGGTGTCGCCGGAGAAAAAAGTAGTCTGGGCCTTGAGCGCATGGACAAATCCCGATCTCGGCCCGGCGTCTTCCATTCAATTGCTTGACGAATCTGGGACGCCGGAAAATCCGGGTGACTTGCAGAGGTAACGATCATGCGCCAGATTCAACTCGCCGCCTTGGTTGCGGCCCTTGCCTTCGGGCCCGCGGTTGTCGCTGATTCAAACACCGGGGCACCCATGGCGAACGCCCCTTTCCCCGTGAACATCACGGTCGACGCGGGCAGGTCTGTCGGCGAGTTGACGCCGATTTGGCGGTACTTCGGCGCGGACGAGGCGGATTACGCATACATGAGGGCCGGGAGAATACTGTTGTCCGAACTCGGGCACCTTGGCGGGCAACAGGTTTATTTTCGCGCCCACCATCTGCTCACGAGCGGAGATGGCGCGTACGCGTTGAAATGGAGTTCAACCAGCGCGTACAAGGAGGACGCAAACGGCAACCCCGTCTACGACTGGACGATCAATGACAGGATCTTCGACACGTATCTCGAATGCGGAATCAAGCCGTATGCGGAAATCGGCTTCATGCCGGAGGCGCTCTCGACGCATCCGCAGGATTATCCGCACAATCCGCCGGTCAATGAAATGGCTCCGGTGGACGCCGGCCAGTCCTATCCGCCGAAGAACTACGCGAAGTGGGGCGAACTGGTTCATCAATGGGCAAGACATTGCGTCGAAAGATACGGCAAGGCCGAGGGCGACAAATGGCATTGGGAAGTCTGGAACGAACCGAACATCAGCTACTGGCACGGTTCGCGCGCGGATTATTTCAAGCTATACGATTACGCCGTGGACGGCGTGCGCCGCGCATTGCCAACGGCGAGGGTCGGGGGGCCGGAAACGGCGGGCGGGGGGGGAGAGTTCCTGCGCGAGTTTCTCAACCACTGCGCCCACGGCAGCAATTATGTGACCGGGAAAATCGGTTCGCCGCTCGATTTCATTTCTTTTCATGCCAAGGGTTCGCCGGATTTCACGGACGGCCATGTTCGCATGGGCATGGCAGATCAGTTCCGCGCCATGAACGACGCCTTTGCGCTCATCGCCTCGTTTCCTGAATTCAAGCTAACGCCCATCGTCATTGGCGAATCCGATCCCGAAGGCTGCGCGGCGTGCAAAGGTCCCCAAGACGGCTATCGCAACGGCACGATGTATTCGAGCTACACCGCCGCGAGCTTCCCGCGCGAATTTGAGATTGCCGAAAAATACGGAGTGAATCTTGAAGGCGCGCTGACATGGGCGTTTGAATTTGAGGACCAGCCGCCCTTCGCCGGATTCCGGCAGCTGGCCAGCGACGGGCTTGATCTGCCGGTATTGAATGTTTTCCGCATGTTCGCCAAGATGAGCGGGCGGCGCCTGGCGGTTGAGAGCAGCGCCGGACTAAATGCGGAGCAGATTCGGGCCAGGGGTGTGCGCGGAAATCCCGACGTATCCGCGCTGGCAAGCCTCGACAGGAACAAGCTCACCGTCCTGGTCTGGCATTATCACGATGTTGACATACCGGGCCCGGACGCGAACGTGGATCTGGCGCTGGACAACCTGCCGATCGCGACCGGCAACGCGAAGCTGACGCAGTACCGCATAGACGCCGACCATGCCAACTCCTACGCGGCATGGTTGAAAATGGGGTCGCCGCTGCCGCTTTCGGACGAACAATATTCAGAACTGGGGAAGGCCGGGCAACTTGTGGCACTTGTGCCGCAAAAAAACGTGCGCGTTAAGGATGGAAAGGTGGATTTGAAGTTTCCCATGCCTCGACAAGCGGTCTCGTTGCTCGTGCTGACTTGGATGTAATGCGTTGTTTCAAACCTCTGGCAAAGCTGGTGGGCCTGTTCGGACTTGAACCGAAAACCAAGGGATTATGAGTCTTTGCTATCTCCCGCTAGCCCTTAGTCAGGTTCTGATCTTGGGCCTTCTTCTCCTGTGAATTGACGAACTTTTTTGTCTCCACGGCGCCTCTGACGCAACCGGCCCGCAAACGTGAAGGGATTGATCCCCTCCTTCTGCACAAACGCCCGCTGCGTCATCCCGCTCGCCGCGTACCCCTCCATCAGCGCCTCCTTCTCCCGCGCATCGGCGATCCGCCGCCCCCTCTCGTCGCGCTTCGCAATTTCCAGGGTCTCAATCACCACCGCGGAGGATTTCATCCTCGCAGTTTATCCGGTTTCAACCTCACCGACTAGGAGGTCGCCCGCCAGACGGATACGTTGGGGGTGATCATTTCTAGCTCTCGTACGACGGCGTTAAAGCCGCCAGAACGGGTCCGTATCCAAAAACTCGTCGAGTTTCGTTAGGGGCCAAATTACTGCGTGGGAAACTACGGGTTTGGATGCCCCTTGTTGCACATAGTTGCATTTTCCGGAGAGACCTCTCCCGACTTCCGTAATTCATTCAACAAAAAGGCCATTGGAGCGGGTCCAAGGGCCTGAAATTGGGTGCAGGGGTTGGATTTGAACCAGAGGCGGCGGTTTTGAAGTCATCTGTTAATACTTATGTCGTAGGTAGTTCCGAGAGTCAAGTTTTGATAAGACACGCGGAAGAAGGTGTTTCGAGTGGTGAATTATGCACCAATTATGCTCCGCAAATCTCGAAGGTGTTTGCCGGGGCGAAGCCCATCCCGTGTTACCTGGGGAGCAGCTCCCAGCGAGGATTCATGAGGTCCGCTGAAGTGTTGGTCTTCAGGTTATGAGCCTGACGCAGTTTCCCTATGAAACGGCCCAAAAAAGACGTTGTTTTTGGGGGACTTTTTGGGGGGCAGCCAATGCGCACCGCTATGAACTGTTAGCGCAGGAAGTTGCCTCCAGGCGCAATCGTGTGATTCCTGGGGCGGTAGTGTGATCACCTGTGGGGTTTTAACGCTTGGTGGCAATCTTCCGCGATGGTGGCGGTGGCATCCTGCTCGGGCATCTCGAAATCGGTAGGAGAGGAAAACAGCTTTACGCCTGTCTCGCCGTCGGAGGCTTGGGTGACGGCTTAACCGCGCTCGCCAAGCTCGACTGCGAGGACTTTGCGGAAGAGATCGTCGTCATCGACGAACCGACTTCAACACCTGGCAGTTTAGGTTTTTTCGGATGGATAAAGTAGGCGGTGAACGGCGCCGAAAAGACGTTTTTCGTCAAAAGGCTTAAGGAGAAAGGCATGAGTCACCTTTATGGCTGCCGAGACGGCAGAGCCGCCGGTTTCGTCGGGGGACAAACCGCTTATGGCGAGAAGCCGGATGTCTGGGCGAATCTGCGACAGAGTCCTGGCCAACTCCATGCCGCCGAGACGGGGCATATCGACATCCGTAATGACGAGAGAGATTTCCCCGGCACGAGTAATAAACAAGACGATAGCCTCCACGCCATCGACGCAGCTCACGACGCGATAGCCATGTTTCTCAAGGATAGCAGTGGCTATGCTGCGGATGCCGGCATCGTCGTCCACAAGGAGGATCAATTCGCCGTGGCCGTCAGGTATGTCAAAAGGTGAGGTGCTGCTTGTTTGGGGTAACTCGCTTTCAACGGCGGGAAGAAACACGCGAAAAGTGGTGCCGCGACCAACCTCCGTGTGCAATTCGACAAAGCCGTGGTGGTTGGCGACTATGCCGCGAACTGTGGAAAGCCCCAGCCCTGTACCCTTGCCTATGTCCTTGGTCGTGAAGAACGGCGTCCAAATTTGTTCCAACACGTCGGGAGGAATGCCTGTACCCGTGTCGGTGACTTCGAGCACGAGCCAAGCGCCCGGCCGGCCGCCTGGAATCGCGTCGGCCTCCTTCGCATTGAGCCGGCGATTGGCCGCAGTGATGCCCAGCGTCCCGCCCTTTGGCATGGCGTCGCGGGCGTTCACGCAGAGATTGAGGAGCACCTGGTGAATTTGCGTGGCATTGCCCAGCACCGGCCAGAGGTCGGCGGGAATTGTATGTTGAAGTTCAATGGACTTGGGAAACGTTTCCTCAATGACACTGACGATGTCGCGGGCGATGTGCTTGACCTGTGTGGGCTGGACTTCGCCGGCGGTGCTATGCACAAAGCCAAGAATTTGTCTCACCAGCCCGGCGCCACGCGCCGCACATTTCTTGAACGTGTCAAGGATCTTGAGGTCGCGGGGAGTCGACAGGCTCTCGCGTAGTAACGGCTCTGCAAACATGATCGGGGCGAGCACGTTGTTGAGGTCATGAGCGATGCCCGCAGCAAGCATGCCGATCGACTCAAGCCGCTGTGCGTGGAGGAATTTTTCCTCAAGCAGCTTCTTCTCCGTGATGTCGGCGAGGAAATTAAGACGGGCGCGGGGCCGGGCCGCCTCATCCCGGACAAGCGTGATGCGGACATCAATGATTAGGTTGCGGTTCTTGCGATCTTTCATCCGGATCTCGCCGTTCCAGAATCCATCGCGTTCAGCAGCCGCTCGCATTGCGGACACGGTTTCGCGATCTTCGATGCCCAGCAGTTCCTCGGGCAGTCGGCCCAATGCCTCAGCGGCGGTCCAGCCGAAGATTTCCTCGGACCCGCGGTTCCAGAGTGAGACTTCATTGGCGAGATTCACGATCATCACGCCTTCGTGCGAATTGGATAAAATCTCATATTGCTCGCGGAGCTGGGTGTCGGCGAGCTTGCGCTCGGTGATGTCGCGCGAAATGCCGACCATCCCGGTGATACGATCCTGCGCGTCACGTAGGGGCATCTTTGTGGTCGAAACCCAAGTGACGTGGCCGTCGGGCCACGTTTCCTTCTCCTCGACGCCAATCATCGGCTCGCCGGTCTCCATGATCCGCTGCTCCTCGGCAAAAGCTGTGCTTGCGTGCTCCTTGCTGAAGATGTCGAAGTCGGTCTTGCCGACCGCCTCAGCGGCATCGCGTAGCTTGAAGCTTCGCGCCATGGATCCGTTGATGCGGATGAAGCGACTCTGCCGGTCCTTGAAATAGATGTGGTCGGGTATCGTGCTGGCCAAGCTCGCGAAAAGGGCCTCTTCCTGGCGCAGCGTCTCCTCCGCCATCCTTTGATCGGTTACGTCCGTGACCGATCCGATCCACCGGACCGGCTTCCCGTCCGGCGTCCGGGCGACGGCGCCCCGGGCCGACCACCAGCGGTAGGTCCCGTCTTTCCGGCGGACACGATACTCCGTGGCATAGGGCGCACGTCCCGCCAAGTGAGCCTGAATCTCAGCCATCGTGCGCTCCTTGTCCTCTGGATGAAGCGATGCCGCCCAGCCGTCCAGCGTCCGCGGAAACTCCCCCGGCTCATAACCGAGCATCTCGTCGACCTTTCCCAGCCACTCCACGCTCTGCTTCAGATCCCATTCGTAGATGACATCGTTGACTGTCTCGGCGGCAATGCGAAACCGTTCCTCGCTCTTGCGCAACGCGTCGTCTGCGCGCCGTCGCTCTGTTATGTCGCGGGCAATCTTGGCCGCTCCGATAATCGCGCCAGCCGAATCGCGGATCGGTGAGACGGTTAGGGACACTTCGATAGGTCGGCCATCCTTGGCGATGCGAACGCCTTCGTAACTCACTATGGCCTCGCCGCGTTGCAGCCGCTTCAGACTCTCTGCCTCATGGGCTTGGTCGTCCTGTGGAATGATGCGTGTAACGGGCTGACCAATCATCTCCGCAGCTTGGTAGCCAAAAAGGCGTTCCGCACCCGGGTTCCAGCTCGTGATCGTGCCATCGAGGCTCTTGCCGATGATGGCATCTTCGGCGAATTCGACGATGGCGGCGAGTTTGGCACGATCCTCTTGAGCCTCATACCTTGCCTGGAAAAAACGCACGCGCTGCTGCCGCCAGATCAGACCAACGCAGGCCCCCGCGCTGAGCAGCAGGGCACCCATAAGCCCCGCTATCATTCTTAGCTGCTCGCGCATCGGCGCATACACCTCCGCGGCGTCGATGCGAGTGACCAGAGACCACGGCGAATCGGGGATGGAGCGCAGAATCGCGACCACCTGCACGCCCCGGTAGTCAATGCCATCCATGATACCTTCCTTCCCCAAGGCGGCTTGGGCCGCTGGCAGCATGATTCTGTCGAGGGGTGCGCGCAGCGTGAGGGCGGTGTTTTTTTGAAATCGGAGTTCATTCAGGAAGGCGACCTCGTTGCCCTCCCGGCGGACGAGCAGCGTTTCGGCAGTCGAGCTGGGCGTGGGCCAGCGCTGAATCAGGGGGTAGAGATAGGTTGCGGGATCAATGCGCAGGACGACCACGCCCAGAGGATGGCTGCCGTCCGACTCGTTCAGGATGGGGATCAACATCGCCAAATAGATTCGCTTGTCGTGTTCGTCCCGGTAGAAATCCTGAAACGCAAATTGGCCCGACCGCAGCACCTCCGGAAGGCGTCGCGAGAGCGTTGAAGACAGGGGAGCGGGGTCGGTGGGGCTTAATGTTCGAGTGACGCCTTCAGCATCAATCAGGCTAGCCGAAGCATACCCATTTGCCGTCTGGAATTTCTCGACCCACGTCTGAAGCTGCCGTCGAGCCTCGGTATCCCCCTGTTCTTCGCGCCGCATTAGGGAGGAAAATGCTGGGTTCCTGAACAGCATGTTGGCATCGTCCAGGCGCTCTTTGCGCCACTGCACCAGATCGCCAACTTTCAGGTCCGCAATGGAGGAGAGCTGGCGCTCAATATCGGAGCGGTAGTGCTTCTCATAAGCACGATAATAGAAGTAGCCGGTAGTCACGATGCCCGCGCTCAGGCAGACAAAGATCAGGACCAACAGCCGCGCCTCCGTGTAAAAGAACCAACGGCCGAAGCTGGATGAATCCCCAGTCATTTTCACGCGCCTCCCGCTTCGCTCGTTGCACACCCCATTGGGTTGCCTCCGGCGCGCGCCATTGGATCTACAGCCAAGCGCGCGTGAAACCCGTTTATGGTGGTATTCTGGATGGAACGGTATTTACGGGCCATTCGGGCATGGCGCCCTTTTCCCTTCATACCATTTTTCAAACGGGGCGAGATCTTAGGCGAAGGTTTTTGGCGTAAATGAAAACCTGACGACGCGTTTCCAGTGGCGTTAAGGGGCTGCGCCTTGTAAACGCCCCTCGAGCAACTCAAAGCGCGGGTTGTTGGCGCCGGGGTACACTCCGCGAATGGCGCCATAGATAGGCTCATTGCTCGGAGAGGGCATTCATGCGGGACGCATCTATCAGATGCGTTGTCTCTAGAGTTTAATAAAGGCTACCGACCACAACCATCAAAATCCGAGGCTCATGACAGTTGTATTGTAGCCGCAACGTGTTACATATCTATCCATTCGCCTCACTTCCCAACTTGCTATAAGAAATGGCACGATTGGTGTACAACGGTGCGTCAATCCCCTGGTGCCGCAAATAGGGGCGTGACGCGGCAATCAAGGCTCACGATAACAACTGAAGAGAATCAAGAGTACGTCATTGCCGAGCGGGGCCATTTTGGGCTGAGTTCGCTCCATCTGGAGCATGGGAAACAAGCAGAATTCCCCAGTGAGCTAGCGCTTGGCTGGCGGATAATGGCGTAGGTGGAATGCTGGGCGGATTGGCTGCGCAGGGGATCAGAACGCACACGCGAATCTGGACTGCCTGAGCTTTTGTTAGATTCGACGACAGGAGGCTAGGGGAGA
>OCTA010002349.1_pt1 | contig 17248 bp, 14 predicted proteins | sample 1538991 | NCBI WGS metagenome assembly OCTA01 (sample SAMEA3539302, study PRJEB22396) | soil metagenome | biome: tundra; feature: field; material: soil | place: USA | collected 2010-05 | depth 0.15 m | reverse complement strand
CCCTGTGAAACGAACTGGCACGCGACAATTTCCGTTGGGAGAATCCCACGCTTCATCCCACGTACCAATCCGACGCGACCGGACGAATCCGACACCACCGGACAAGTTTTCTTTCAAATCCGGATCAATCCGACACCACCGGACCCTTCCGACCGATTGCCTCCACCTCATAATCCCTCGGTCGTGGGTTCGATCCCCACCGGCCCTACTTCGTCGAAGTCAATCGGCAGTGTGCGGGTGCCGCGGCACGTGGACCGCACGGCCCTGGGTCATCCTCTCCTTGGCCACTCCACCCTCGCACCCACTGGCTGATGCAAAGTCCAAGGTCAAGGATCCTTGACATCTCACCTGATGTAAAGTACACTTTACATCGTGAAGAATCGCGTTCGTGAATTTCGCTCTCAGCGAGGGATGTCACAGGCAGTCCTCGCGGCCGATCTGGGCGTTTCTCGCCAGACAGTCATTGCGATAGAGAGTGGGCGGTACTCGCCTTCACTGCCACTGGCTTTTCGAATTGCTCGAAACTTTGACGTGCCAGTGGAAGAGATGTTTGACCCCTCAAAGGAGGAAAAAGCGTGATGATATCTAAACACCCGCGACTAGTGGCGCCGCTCGTTGTTACCGCGGCCGGAACCGTGATTGCAATTGCCGTGGGCATCGGGCACACGTGGACCGACGCGCTGGTCACCGAAGTAGTAGTTATTCTTTTGTCCGTCGGCTACTACCTTCTGACAAGGGGCAAAGGCGATGTCGGCGCAATCTATGGTCACCGGGCCGACGAACGACAACGACTCGTTGTCATGAGAGCATCTCGGCTAGCACTCATCGTCATGATTGGTGTCGCCTTCTGCTGTGCCGTAATCATGGTTGCTTTGAACGATAATTACTGGCAAGCGGACGTCATCGGAACCGCTGGAGGCTTGTCGTACTTTCTGGGCCTGATGATTTTCGGCGCGCACGACGATGAAGCCACCGGCTCAGCTTGGGGAATTATGGCCAGCGGCGGGGTAGCTGGGGTTGACGGTCGCGAGGGTGATTCAGCCTCGAAGTGAATGGCTTCGAACCTCAATCATGCCCTAAGACCACACCGCGCTTTGCCTCGTCTCAGACCACTCCTTGGGCCGACGTAAGTTACCAGGGCGTGGCCGCAGGTTCGAGACGTCAAGCCTCCTACGCGGAACCCATTGAAGCGAAATCGCGGTCAGGAATCCCACGTTTCATCCCACATACCAAACCGACACCACCGGACCAATCCGACACCACCGGACGAAGAGCTCAGAGTTTTTCGGACGAATCCGACGCCACGGGACCAGTCCGACCGTTTGCTCCCACTTCATAATCCCTCGGTCGTGGGTTCGATCCCCACCAGCCCTACCAGCCGGTACGAACGCTACCAACTCCAACAGTAAAGATTTGGCCATTCGGGAGCGAATCTGCCAATTTCCGGCTCGACCTTAGCGATGCAGTTTGCGGGTGCTTTAATACAAGTGCCCGACGCAGCCAGTGCCGATCCCTCTGATGAATGTCACGACGGGCGAGACGCCTTCGCCTTACCGGCGCCGTGACGAGCGGACGGCGGAAGTGCTAGTCGTCTGCTCTCAGCCCTTCGGTACTCGATCAATCATGGTTGCGGCCTCCTCGCTTGACACGGCGGGTGACCATAGGAAGCCTTGGCCCAGATCACAGTCAAGGTTGTGGAGGCGTTCGAGCTGTGCTGAGGTTTCGATTCCTTCGGCGAGCACGACCATGTTGAGTTTGTTGCCCAGCGTGACGATCGCCTCGAGAAGCGTGTCGCTGCGTTCTTTATCATGCCTTGGGCGAACAAATGACTGGTCGATCTTAATGATCCTTGGATTCAAGGCCGCGAGGTAGGAGAGCGAGGAGTACCCGGTGCCAAAATCGTCGAGAGCAATACCAATCTTGAGTCGATTGAGTTGTTCCATCACGTTCATTGTTTCAACGATATCGAGAAGCGCCACGCCTTCGGTGACCTCAAGGATTAGCCGCTCTGGCTCAAGTCCGCACCACTTGAGTTCTCTTTCGATCATCGAAACGAGGCCCGGGTCATGAAACTGGCGCGCAGAGAGGTTAACCGTGACGTACGGTAGCCCGGTTTGATTGTCCCGTGGTCCCCAGGCGCTTGCTGCGGTTACGGCCTCATGCAGCGCGAACGAGCCCAGGTCCAAAATAAGGTCGCTCTGTTCGGCCAGTCGGATGAACACGTCGGGGGGCACCCATCCCCGTTCGGGGTGCCGCCAGCGCATCAACGCTTCGAAACCAACCACCTCGGTGGTCGTGAGATCGATGATGGGCTGGTAATGCATTAACAGTTCGCCGGACGCCAAGGCGTGGTGCAGATCCTGAACCAGCGCGAAACGACTTACTGCCTCTTGGCGAATGTTGGGAGTGAATACGACAAGGCGGCCGTTGCCTTGGCGCTTAGCCTCGTACATCGCTGCGTCGGCGTTTTGGACGAGTTCGACACTATCTGTCCCCGTTGCGTCCCAGACCACGATTCCGATACTCGCGTGCTGTTCGAGTTGCACCGCATCGAAAGAAAACGGTTCGGTGAGTGCGCCTAGAAGACGCTCAGCTATCTTTTCAGCTTCCGCCGGCGAGGTAAGACCTTCGGCCAAGTAGAGAAACTCGTCGCCACCGAAGCGACACAGCGTGTCCGACGCACGGGTGACCTTTTCGAAGCGGTGTGCGACTGTGATGAGCAGTTGGTCGCCAATCAAGTGGCCATACGTGTCGTTCACCCCCTTGAAGTCATCAAGGTCTAGGAGCAATACGGCGCCGAGTCCGCCTTCGCGAACAACCTTCGCGTGCGCTTGGGCGAGTCGATCATCAAAGAGCGCTCGGTTCGCGATCCCAGTGAGTGGGTCGTGGAGTGCCTGGAAAGAGAGTTGGGCGGCCAGCGCTCGCTCCTCGGTGACGTCGCGCACAGAGGAAATGAAGTAGAGAGCCTTTCCGCTCTCGTCGCGGGCAGAACATATTGACACTTCGGCGGTCACAATCCGTCCGTTCTTGTGCGAGAAGCGCTTGGCGTAGCGAACCTCATCAACTTCGCCGGCGTTCATGCGCCGATTGACGTCTTCGGAGAGGCCAATGTCATCGGGGTAAGTGAAGTGTTGCGAATCGTGCCCAACGAGTTCCTCCGTGGTGCGTCCACTCATCCGGCAGAAGGCATCGTTGACGGCAATGAACAGACCATCCCGGCCGCTGAAGACCATAGGAGCCATATTGTTTTCGAACGCGAGGCGGAAGCGCTGCTCGCTCTGCGCAAGCGCGGCGGCTGCGACAGTTTCAACTTCAATGGCATGACTCTCTGCCGCGATGCGGGCGTCCTCAGCTGCGATCCGAGCGGCGTTGTCACGGATTTCCGCCACGACCCACAACTTGCCATCTAGGACGAGTTGTGAGGCAGCGAAGTCGACGGACAGTTCGCTGCCGTCGTGGCATAATGTTTTTAGATTCCGATCGCGCATTATTTGCTGCGTACTCGAGTCCCCTCCGTTTTCGCGGCGAATCCTGAAGTGCGCATCTAGTTGAAGAAGTGGCACGAGTTTGTGGATGTCTTGGCCAACGAGATCATCCAATGTGTATCCAGTCATGTCTGCGAGGCGCTGGTTCAGGTCGTTGATTACGCCATGATCATCAATGAGGGCAATCCCGCTAGGAAGTGACTCAAGTAGGCTCTGGGCTGTAACAGGATGATCTTGGAAGTACCTCACGACGTCCATACTTTCATTGGTCTCGTTACGCTTACGAAGCGAGAATGCAAGATATCGCCATGCTTTCGAACAATAGTTCTCTTAGTATTTGAAACTGAGTTATCTTTCGCATGGCTTGACTTGCTAGTCGGAGACTATTGCCGCTGTCTGCTCGACTCAAACTCACGCGTTGAACGATCGCGGCCGAAAGATCCCACGCTTGATCCCAGACCATTTCGACACCACCGGACCAATCCGACCATTTGCAGCCATCTCATAATCCCTCGGTCGTGGGTTCAATTCCCACCGGCCCTACCAACGTCCCTACAACTCAGTTCGATTGATTGATCTCGTTGAGCTTTCAAAGAGGTACATCGACAATGAGATCACCTTCACGCCAGTCGGGTAGGCGACCAACAACGGCGCCATCGGGACTGACGAGAGCGGCAAAACCTGGGAAGTCTTCGTCCAACGTTGAACCGGCTTGACCTGACAGAGCTATCCAGAGTCCTAATCGCTTGGCGTGTCGACGCGCATCTCCCAAACTTGATTGCTCCCACCACGAGAGACCGCTCTTCCATGAAGTTTCGTCCGTTCGTCGACCGTACAGACCAGGTGCCGATGGGAAAAGGACGAGGTTTGCCCCGGCTTCGGCGACGTCATTGCAGGGCGCATCAAAGCCGGATTCTGCACAGATTGCGATGCCGAACTTGTGGCCCCGAATGTCAAAGACCTTCGTGTCCGTCGCCGGCGTAAAGTACTCTTCACCGTCACCAAGATGACGCTTGCGTTGAACACCGCTACGGCGCCCATCGGTCACTACGACGTGTGTGATGAAGGCCTCACCTTGTTCAGTGACCTCGGCAATACCGAACGCGGCCGATATGTCCGACGCCTTGGCTGCAGAAGCAAGTTCGCTAATCCTTGAATCTTCCAAAGAAATCAATCGTTCAGGCTTCATCGAAGGATCCACCGATCCCGTTAGCGACATCTCAGGAAACAAGACAAGTTCGCATCCCTGCGAAGCAGCTCCGACGAGCTTCTTGAGGTGAATTGAAAGATTGACGTCGATGTCACCCTTTTCACATCGCATTGCCGTTAACATGATACGCACTTCAATATCATGGCTTACGGTGAACCAGCGGCTCTAAAACCTTTCTCTTGAAATCTCACGATCCATTCCACATCGTCTGTCAGCGAGGTCGACTCACTGTCGCTCAAGGTGTGCACCCGCTGGCGCACTTTTTGGATCGTTGAGTTAGGCGACGGCGGTGCAAGAAGCGGAATTGTTGTAGTTAATGTAGGTCCCAGTCCCGGTGACGGCGCCGGGAGGTGCTACCGAGACCTGCAGAGTGCCGGAGGTAATCTCGAAGGCGTGGTGGGGCATATTTGAGGGCCAGGATTGAATGTACGGCCCACCGTCCGTGCTGCCAATTAATAGAGCTGGTGTTGGTGTAGCTGTTGGGTTGCTTGCGTTGAATGCTGCTATCGCTGACGCTACGGTCGCGCCATCAGCTTCGCATGAAGCGATGACGGTCTGTCCGGTGATTCCGCCAAGAAAAAAAATAACAACGGCCGCCAGAATGCCGAGGACCACTATCACGATGAGGATTTCAAGCAAGGTGAATCCAGATTCACCTATCCCGTTAGGGGCATGTCTGTTGGAGTCTGCCGTACTTGTCAATCACGACTTCTTCCTTGAAGGGACGATGCTGCTTGAATCTAAGTGTTTGTTCGTCCAATGTGGTGAATGGTTCAATTTGGCTTTGTTGCCTGACGCAATCGGGCGAGAGCCAGATCATGCAGGCGGGACCGGCGCGGACGCTCGCGGATCCGTATGCCGCGAGGTCTTGGCGCAATAATCCCCCGATTCATCCCCGCTTTAGGTCAAAAGTGGCGAGGCAACAGTCGTCCCAGAAGTTTGAAACATTGACGCGTGAATCGTTCTTTAAAAGGCGGATCCATCACTGCCAAAAACTGCGCCGAGTTGTTGAAGTAAACCGAAGATGTCGATGACGTCCCAGTGTTCCACCATCTGTCCTTCGCGAAAGCGCACAATGTCGATCACGTCCCACGCCACGGTGCGGCCGGTGGGAGCCAGAGCAACGAAGTCACCGTCATGAGTACCGTGGAACGTCTTGCGCGTGACCACCTTGTCGCCCAACTCTAGGAGATCGTGGATCTCGACGTGCAGGTCAGGAAAGGCCTCGAACAGCATCGAAAACGTGCTGATCACGCCGTCTCGATCGGGAGGGAACCCGGTAACCGGTGTGTGGTTTACGCAGTCGTCGGCGATCAACTGCCGGGCGACCTCGATATCGTGACCGGACTGAAACTCGTCAACGAAACGCCTCACGATGTCGGTCTGACTCGTGGGTGGGGCGATATCGCTTGCGTGCATGGATTACTCCAATGTCGGATCGGCGGCACTGACCGGTAAGGCAATCTATACCAAGTCGCTGATCAGTCGCAATTATCGTGCGGGGCGTGGCGTGGACTTTCGCGGCGGGTAGTACTGCCGAGGTCGCCTCCTCGCTCATCGAACTGATCGTGGCCGGCGTCATCGCTTACGCCCGCGTTGGCGGTTCGTCGACTTGGCTACAGACGTACGGTGTCCTTATTCGTGTGGGTGCCATCGCGGCTGCAGCGGGGCACCCGTCATAACGCAATCGCTCTCGATCGTTTCTAGTTTGTTCAACGTGCACGGCGTGGCGCCGTGCGTACGGAACCAGATCTACGTGAGTCGAGAAACGGTCCGCGTTGCGGGCTCGACGCGAGTCTCAGCGTGACTCAAGTTGGGCATTGGCTCGACTACGAAGAGCGGTGTCCTTAGTATCGGTGACATCTCACTACAAAATCCGATTAGATCGGATGAAGCTGTCGGTGCCGGATCTTCTCCTAACTTCAGGGCGCGTGGACGAGGATGGCGGCCACCTCGTTGGCCGGTACCGCGGGTAAGAAGAAGAAGCCCTGACCGAGTTCGCAGCCGAGAAAGCGAAGACGTTCGAGCTGTGCCTCGGTCTCGATTCCCTCGGCGATCATGGTCATGTTGAGCTTGTTGCCGAGCGTGACAATCGCCTCGAGCAGCGTATCGGTTCGACGGCTCATACTCGCTGGGCTCACGAAGGATTGATCGATCTTGATGATCCGCGGGCGCAGCAGCGCCAGGTAGGAGAGCGAGGAGTACCCGGTGCCGAAGTCGTCGAGCGCAAAGCCAATCCCGAGGTGCATGAAGCGTTCCATCACGTTCATCGTCTCGGCGACGTTGAGCAGTGTCACGCTCTCAGTGATTTCGAGGACCAGGCGTTCGGGAGCGAGACTGCTCGAGCGTAACGCGCTCTCAATCATCGGCACGAGGCCCAGATCATGGAACTGGTGCGCCGAAAGATTCACGGTGACGAAGGGCTGTCCGGCCTGCGGGTCCGACGGCATCCAACAACTCGCCTCCTTAACGGCTTCGTTGAGAGCGAAAAATCCAAGGTCCAAGATAAGATCACTCTCCTCGGCGATAGGGATGAAGACGTTGGGAACGAGTCCTCATGGCACCCATCGGACTCGTACTCGCGGCCAGTTGCGTCGTGTTGGCCCTTTCCTCGTAACTTGTGTTGCAATTGTGAGGAGGACGAGCATCGTAAACGGGTTCTCGAACTTCAGTTGGTCGAGGACCATCGCGTCAGCCACCTGTTTCTAATCCCTACGGAGATCCAGGCGGCAGAAAAATCTCCGGTCACGAATCCTCATGAAGCGTTCACTCTTCGGTGAGACCTGAGATCATCAAAAGTTGGGGTGAACACTTGGAAGATTGATCGGAGCAAGTTAGTGTCGAATGGCCAAGACTCTTGGGGAGGTGGAACGAGATTGAGCAAAAGGATCACCACGATGCTTGCGGTGCTGGTGGGCGCATGGGTCAGTGTCGGATCTCTGAGCGTCGGACGAGAAACGGTAAATGCCGCCACCGACTCGCACGACGTGGCCATGCTCGGTTGTCTATCCCCAGCGTTTGGTGCGACCTTCTTCCGACCCGCTGGGATGCGGTAGTGGCACCTACGTACTCACTAACGTGCACTGGGCTGATTGGGGTGGATCCAAGGCGCGCGGGACGGGGAACTACGTTCTTAACACTTGTTCGCCGACGTGTGCGGCTGACAACAATGTCTCGTATCACGCCACGTTCGTGCTTGACCACGTTAGAACGACGTCGCGTGGCAGGGTGTACGGTGCACTCAGGATCAACTACCTTCATCACGGTCGTCACTCCACGGTGACGTGGGACTTGCCCCCGTTTCCAGCGTGAACGAGACTGAAGAATCCCTCGTCTCGGCCTACTGACCACGTCACCACTCGATCGTCAGTAGTTGAATTTCCATCGTAGAATCAAGATTCATGAACATGCGGCCCACTCGAGTCAAAGTCTTGGTAGTCATACTGGTCATCGTCTTCTGGATGATGATTTCTCGCCAACGTGGCTACAAGTTCGGTAGCAATCAGGTCGTTCGTTGTAGCCAGGGCCATATGTTCTCAACGATCTGGATCCCTGGTGTATCGGTAAAGGCGCTCAAGCTCGGTTCGACCAGATTCCAGTTCTGTCCCGTCGGAAAACACTGGACCTTTGTCAAACCGGTTCGCGAAAGAGACCTGACGGACGAAGAAGTCGAAACCGCTCACTCGCAGCACGATGTTCGTCTTCCCTAGTGGTCGAACGAGCGCGCACGCTCGGCACCGAGAGCGAGTGCAAGATAGCCGGCAATCACCAGCGCGTCGACCCAGGTCTGAGTGAACTTTTTCGAATCGACCCCGGCGTCGAGTGAACACACTCGCCATTGAACGAGGCGTTCTCCGGACCCCTACGTGCTGGCGCCCTCTGGTGCTCAGGCAACCCTTACGACGCCACTCGCAGAAGTGAATGAGCTAAGGGGAATCCGGCCCGATATTTTGGTCACCCCGATCTTTCCAGTGAAAGTAACCACGGCCCCGCCTGAAGCCGATGTTCGAAGCGTGCCCGACGTGTTCAAGGTTTTGTTTCCGACGGACCCCTTGGCCGTGAACGTCACGCCACTCGAATCAAGTCCCTCAACGAGCACGACATGAAGATTTAGTCCGTCAATCGATCCATTGACCACGTAGCTTGGCGCTGCCAGATTTGGCTGGGTAATTGCGGCTTTGATCCGAAACTTCCCCAACGCCCCCGAGAGTGAAGCTCCTCCAGTACTTGCGATCCACGAAAGGTGGAATTTGAGCGTGCCTCTTTGTAGCGGAATCGACTTGGGCGCGGACGCCGCGTCTGCTCCATTGGAGGTAAGTCCGACGAACCCGAAAGACAACAGTGACGCTGACACCACAACCGCCGCGAGTCGACCTCGCCAATTCGTGCTTCTCATAGTCTGGGCCAACCTTCTAAGCGCTGAGCCCTCGCTAGTCAAGATGATAACGCAGTCGAGAAACCAGACTCATGTTCTTCAATCGGATAGTCGTTGAATTGAAGCGAGCACTAGAACACCGGACGAGTAGTTCCGCTTCCCGATCGGTTCTTCTTCGCTCGTTGGCTATTTGTCTCGGTTGGAGCGACTTGGTACGATCACGAAAAGTTCAATTCTTGATCAAAGAAGTGGGGGGGGTAAACAGATGGCTAAAGAGATCAAGTGTCCGCCTTGTGGCGAAATGATTCGCGGGAACAATGATGATGAGCTCGTTGCCAACGTAGTGAGTCACGCGAAGGATCACGGACACGAGCTTGGTGAAGCTGATCGGAGAGAGATTCTCTCAACCGCGCAGGAGATATAGCTCACCGATCGCCTGGGATTCGTAGGCGGTCCCCTCAAAGGACCGCCTCGTAAGTCGTTCGAGGGCCACGATGTTGTGCCCCAGAAGCGGACGAGCACGCTCTGGATTCAAATTTCTGGCGTTAGCTTCGACGGCTCAGGTCAACTCCGTCCAATGAGTTTTCCCGATCTCTCGAACGATCATTCAACCTTCGAACCAACTGGGCGTTTGCGTTGAGCGCAGCGCCCCTGTCGCTAGCCCTCATATATACGTCGGACCCGAACCACCTTGCTCGGGGCTGAATTCGCTCGTCGAAGAACGTGAACGACTGATTGTCCATTCGAACGCCGGGTCCCTGCGAAAGTAATCGGAAGAACCCGGCCGGATACCCAAGTATCGAACGGGCGCTTCGAGACCCTTTGCGACGGGTGGCGCCCCTTCAAGAGGACGTCGGCCCCACGATTGATCGCTATCTGCCGTTCAACTGAGAACAGGGTCTGTCCTCAGTTTTCCTCACCGTCCTCGTCGCCGTCGGAATTCCTAGCGCGCCGGTATGAATATCGCTATGCTGACAAAAAATCGAGGACCGAGTTAGTGGTCCGGGGCGATTCAGGAGGACAACGTGAGCGAAGTTTCGAATGGACCAGATTGGTGGCAAGCTGCCGATGGTAAGTGGTATCCGCCGGAACAGCGACCGAGTGCTACGCCACCGCCGGTAGCGCCCTCTTCACCACGAATGTCCGGCGCTTCATCGAGCAGGTCGTCGTTTGCTTTTGACATGAAGAAGTGGTCGCAGCCCGAACGGATCACCGCCTTCGCTACCTTGGTGCTTTTGATCTCGCTGTTCCTGCCGTGGTTCACGTACAGCTACGGCGTCGGATCAGTCTCCGTCGACGGACTGTGGCACGGCTGGATGTACCTCGTCTTCATTCTCTGCATCGTGATCCTGGTCTTTCTCGTTGCCAAAGCGAGCTACAGCGTCATGCCCTTCACCCTTCCCATTGGCGAAGTGCAACTGTTGCTGTTCGGTACTGCCATCAATTTCGTGCTCACCCTTCTGGCCTTTGTGTTGAAGCCAGGTGGCATTGGATTCAGCGGCATTGGCTGGGGCTTTGGTTCGTTCCTGGCTCTCGCGGCGTCGGTCGTTGCCGCAGCTCCACTCGGGGTGCCAGCGATAAAGGCCCGCCGTCGTTGACGAAGCCAGCACTGCGCAGTGGTTCGGTGTGATCGACGTCGCTGTACTGCGCCATGATGGTCAAGTGTGACGGTGTCGGCGTGCCGTGATCGATGCGCAGCGCCGACCGGATTCGTGGCATCTCGGCGTCAGTGAGGGTTCTAGCCGTTAGTTGGCGAAAATAGTTGATCTACGCCGCGCGACGCTCTGACTCGTTGACGTCGTAGATGGGCCGAGGAGCAATCGGTTGGGGGTCGCGGTGATAGTCGCCGCGCCGACGCTGGTGCCTCACCATCGATAACAGCGACAGCATCATCGTTACCACTCCACTGACGATGAGTGCGTAGCCGATGAAGAACTTCGCCAAAACAGTCTCGCAGTTCGCGCTGACACCCATTCCAGCCAAGGGGCTGGCGAGGGAACTACAGACGGCGGCCAGCGGGTTGGTTCGGACCAGCAGCCAAATCCCTACGGAAATCGTGGCCACGCTGAGGACGATGAAAGTTCTTTTCATTACGACCCAAACCTACTTCTGAGGTGGTGTCATTCAGTGGTTCTTGAAGTTGCACTTTCGTTCCATAGATAGGCAAGTCGTGTCACTTGAGGTCTGGCGACCCAGTGGACTTTTGTTCACTTTCGTGCTGCAAAAGAGTGCCGGAACAACTTTGATTTTCCCAAACTTCGAACCCATGAACGAGGTCGCCGCTGACCGATTTGAGTTCGTTCTTCGAGCGTCCTCGATGTTGGCACTTCGACGTGGACGACCGCGAAGTCAACAGAGATCTGCTCTCGTCGGCGGTGGTGACTGGCCGGTGCCTAGTCGGTCGATGGCGCCACGAGCGTCTTGACGGCCGTGGCTTTGAAGGTGAGCTTGTTCGCCGGTGAAGGTCTACTGATGAAGTATCCCTGCGCGAGGTCGCACCCGAGGTCACCGAGCAAGTCCAGCGTCTCGACGTCCTCAATCCCCTCGGCGACGACCCGAAGACCCATATCGTGGCCGAGGTTGATGGTCGCGCGCACGAGTTCCATCTCGCGCCCATTGCCCTCGGCGTTGAGCGAGGTAATGAACGTGCGGTCGAGTTTGAGCTCTCCCACGGCCAGGCTGCTGAGGTAGGCCAGTGAGGTGAAGCCCGCGCCGAAGTCGTCGATCGATACGACGATGCCGAGATCGCGAAGCTGCAAGATGACGGCCTGTGCCCTGAGAAAGTCGGTGATGATGGTTGTCTCGGTGATCTCGATGACCACGGACTCGCCCGGAAGGTCGTGGAGATTGAGTAGTTCTCTGATAAGTGTGAGAAAGCCCGCCTCCAAGAGGTCGGTCGTGGCGACGTTAACGGAAACGGCGAGGAAGCGACCCTCGGAACGCCACACCGCGCACTGAGTGAAGGCTTCGTTGAGCACCCACTTCGTGAGTGGCCACATCAGTCCCGCCTCCTCGGCCAGGGGCAAGAACTTCATCGGTGGCACTAATCCCAACTTGGGGTGCGGCCATCGGACCAGGGCTTCGACGGCCAAGATCTCTCCGGTCTTGAGGTCGAGTTGGGGCTGATAGTGAAGGACGAAGTCGCCTTCGTTCACCGCTTCACGAAGCTCGTCGAGCAAGTTGGGCTGGTCTTCACCGCCGTCAAGGTCGTGGTCGTAGAAGACGAACGGCGTGTTGCCAAGCTTGGCCCGATACATCGCGACGTCCGCGCACCACATCAAGCCGGGACCGTCGGTGGCGTTCGAAGGCACTAGGGCGATGCCAATACTGGCGCCGACCGTTGCCTTAATCCGGTTCAAGATGAAGGGTTCTTCGATCGCTTCGATGATTCGTCGCGCGACGACGACGGCGTCGTTGGCGTCGGCGTCCATGAGGACTACCGCGAGTTCGTCGCCGCCCAGTCGCACCACCGAACCGGAACTGCCCACCGCGCTCGTGAGTCGCGGCCCCAGTTGGCGCAGGAGTTCATCACCGGCGGGATGGCCAAAGGAGTCGTTGATCTCCTTGAAATGATTGAGGTCGACGAAGAGAAAGGCCAGTTCGCGCGCGCTGGCCGACGAGCCGTCTTGATCCGTGAAAAATAGTTCAAGCACCTGGGAAAGAAGACGTCGATTGCCGAGACCCGTGAGCTCGTCGGTGTGGGCCTGGCGGTGGCGTTCTTCGGTCAGTATCCGCAGACTCCGAGCGGATATTGCGAGACGAACACCAACGGTGAGCAGCGTCGCGACCGCCAGCCACGTCGCGACCCGACTGAGGCCGTGCAGGGTACCGAAAATCAAAATGAAGAGACCACCGGCGGCCGCGACGCCGGGAAAGGTGAAACTGGACACCTTCTGTTCTCGGAGCGGATTGAGATGACGCGTTGGCAACCAAACGGACATCGACATGAGAAAAATCGCCACCGGCCAGGCGATCGCGTTTGCGTCGCTTCCGAAGCGAGACGCGACGCCCGACGACTGGAACAGGTTAAAGGTGTCGCCAATGACGATGGCCGTGAGTCCGGTGGCGAGCATGTACCACTGTCTCGACCCATATCCCGAAAGCAGGACCGTACCGCCGATCACGAGAATGAGCAACAAAAGATCGCCAACTGGATAGGCCAAGTTGACGGCCGTCGCGAATGGACTCCCGCCCGTCGCGTGTTGGATGCTGTGAAAGGCAAAGGCCGCGCACAACGCCGCCGCGCCGAGGCCGGCCACGACCCCATCGAGCCAGTTGGGACGGGCGAGTCGCCCGAGTCCGCGTTGCAGCAAGAACACGGTCGCGATGTAGGCAAACGGGTAGAAGAGAAGATAGAGGGCGTCGGCGCCCGATGGCGACGTCGGCGTGGCCCCACCCAACGATTCAGAGGTGAGTATGAAATCACCGAGTGACCAACACAAGAGACTGACACCGAGAATCAAGGGCACGGCTCGTCCCGGTTGTCGGACGGCTCCCTTGGCGATGCAGAGAATCGAGGCCACGAGCTCAAAACTGGCCACCGACCAGCCATCGAGCCAGAGCCACTGTTGATTGGGACTTCGGACCAGTAGTGAAATGAAAAACGCGACGAGCAGTACACCGAGGAGGGCGTACGCGGTCCAGACCAACTTCCGGAGGCGACGAGCCGCCTCGCCGTCCCCCACGACTTCGGCCCTGGGCACGCCGACGTTCGGCGGTGCCCCGGACGTCTCGTTGACCGAGGAGCCAATTTCGAGGCGAAGACGCCCACCATGGCGCCTCTCCTCGGCTACTGGCGCCATTTGACCCCCCGTCACGCAGCGTCGCTTGCAATAAAAGTAAATTTCGACATGTTGGCAAGTCTTTCGAGCCACCATCAAGGTGCTCTCTACGACAGGCCAACGCGACCCCATTTTAGGACGCGACGTGTTGGAAACGTGGTATTTGCCCACCACTTTGTTCAGTAAGTATGAGCAGGGAATACGTACGTGGTACGCCTCAACCGATCCAGCGTTTTGTTAACGAAACGACGCGGCGCCGCCCACGACCCGTGTCAATGTTCCCGCGTAGTAAGCGAGTTGATCGTGATCCTTAGTGGTGCAGGGAACGTCACTTCGGCGCAATCGGTGGTCGAGACTAACCAGTCGCGACATCCGCGTACGTTGCCGCTTCGTCTCGACGATCGAATCCAACAATCTCCACCACTCGACTTTCGCGTACCGTCAACAGTTGCCAGCGAAGCGCCCGACCACCACGTTTTTGAGACCCGTTGGTGCCACGCACGACGAGTCCCACGAGGATTCGATCTCCCAACACCGTGACTTCCGAGACCTTCGCGGTGGCGCCCGACGCTTGACCGCGTTGGTACCAAGCGAGGACCTGCTCTCGATTTTGACAGGGTGGCGAGGCATCACCAGGAGGTCCCCATCGGACGTTCGGGTCGAGTAAGTCGCTAAAGGCCGAGAGGTCGGCAGACTCCAGGGCAACCTTCACTTGACGTGAGAGACGTTCCATCGATTCAGGATTCTCCACCGCAGAGTTCCTCCACTCAGCAAGATGTTGCCAGTGTCAGGAGATTGTAGCCCTCGTGTTAGAACCTTCATTGTTGGCCGAAGCCCGGTGCGTGTTTTCGAGATTCGCCAGGTCTGCTGGCAGCGAATTGAGGTGGTGTCGCGGTCGTGGACGTTGGAAGCGACGCTTGAATTCCCGATGCTGCCGCCAGTGCCACACCGTCAGCTGATCGCGCTCGCTGTCAACCCTCGCCTCAGCATGGCGGGAACTTCTTCTTTTGGAATGGCGGGCGACCAGAGGAAACCTTGACCCAACTCACAGCCGAAGCTGCGCAGTCGCTCGAATTGTGCGGGCGTTTCTATTCCTTCGGCCAGCACGGTCATATTGAGTTTGTGTCCGAGTGAGACGATCGCTTCGAGCAGTGCGTCGTTGCGAGAATTCTCCATCGCGGGGCTCACGAAGGACCGGTCAACTTTGATGATCTTGGGCTGCATGAGTAACAGATAGGAGAGCGAAGAGTACCCGGCGCCAAAGTCGTCGAGGGCAAAAGTTATCCCGAAACGACCGAGCTGTTCCATGACGTTCATGGTCTCTGAAACGTTGAGAAGTGTCACACTTTCGGTAATCTCGATGACGAGTTGTTCTCGACTTAGCTCACTCTGCGCGAGCACGGTTTCGATGATCGACACCAGGCCGGGGTCGTGAAACTGTCGTGCGGAAAGGTTGACCGAGACGTAGAGATCCTTGGTCTTGTCCTCCGACTGCTTCCACGAACTGGCCGCCGAGATGGCTTCTCGCAGGGCGAAGTAGCCCAGGTCCAAGATGAGATCGCTCTGCTCGGCGGCCGGGATGAAAACGTTCGGTGGCACCCATCCGCGCACGGGGTGTTGCCAACGCATCAGTGCCTCGAATCCGACGATCTCGAGCGTGGCCAGATCAACGATGGGTTGATAGTGCATCTTCAGATCACCGGACTGCAACGCTTGACGCAACTCTCGAACGAGTTCAAAGCGGTCGACCGCTTGCTGGTGCATGCTCGGAGTGAAGAGCACGAAGCGTCCCTTGCCCTCGCGCTTGGCCTCGTACAAGGCGACGTCGGCGTTCCGAACGAGGTCGTTCTTTTCGGACTTGGTTCCGTCCGAGACCGTGACACCAATGCTCGCCTGCTGCTCGACCTGGGTACCCGCGACCGAAAACGGTTCGACCAAGGCGTCGAGCAGGCGAGTCGCGGTGAGCTCCGCGTCTTTGGGTGAGTTCAGTCCTTCGGCTAAATAGAGGAACTCGTCACCACCGAATCGGCACAGGGTGTCCGTGGCGCGCGTGACGTGCTCCAAGCGGCGCGCCACCGCCTGTAGTAGTTGATCGCCCGCGAGGTGGCCGAGTGAGTCGTTGACGCCCTTAAAGTCGTCAAGGTCCAAGAGGAGAACTGCGTACAGTCCGCCGTCTCGACCGATCTTGGCGCGCGCCTGTTCCAGTCGGTCCGTAAAGAGCACGCGGTTCGAAAGTCCCGTCAAGGTGTCGTGCAGCGCCTGGTGAGAAAGCTCCGCGGCGAGGGTGCGTTCGTCGGTGATGTCGCGCTCGGAGATGACGTTGTAAAGGATCTTGCCGTCTTCGTCGCGCGCCGGTGACCTTAATACTTCGACGTAGATCAATCGTCCGTCCTTTCGCACGTAACGCTTGACGTAACGCGACTGGCCCTCTTCTCCTCGAAGAATGCGTCGGTGGGACGCTTCGGTGATTCCAATGTCCTCGGGATACGTGAACGGCGTCGAGTCCCGTCCCATGACCTCCTCTCTGGTGAAGCCGATCATGTTGCAGAACGCGTCATTGGCGGCGAAGAGCCGGTCGTCGAGATCAGTGAAGATCATGGGTGCCATATTGTCCTCGAACGCCACACGGAATCGCTCCTCGAGAACGTGCAACTGCTTGACGTAGTTGTTTTGCTCGGTGACGTCTCGTCCGTTGAGGATGATGCCAGCGACGGCAACGCTGTCGAGCGCGTAGGTTGAGACAAGTTCAATTTCACGAACTTCTCCGTTGGCCGCGACGATTCTTACCGTGTCTCGTATCGACCCGCGAGGTGTTTGGAGTAGCTCCAGGAACTGGGTGAACACCCGTTCGACGTCATCGGGATGCAAGTACGCGAAGGCGTCGGTACCGATACTCTCCTCGAGCGAGATGCCGAACGTTGCCAGAGACGTTGGATTCGCGTACTTGACGCTGCCTGATTTGTCGACGACCAAAAGGAGGTCCAGCGAGTTCTGGCCGACCTCTTCCAGTGCCGCAAAGCGTTCGACGGTCGCTTTTTTCGACTTCGCTCCCGTGGACTTCGTCCGCGGGCTCTTCGGAGTCTTGTCGCGAGGAGACCCTTGAACTTTGGGAGACTTCTTGGCCTTGTCGGACGTCACTGACAAATTTTACTTGGCGTGCGTTAAAGGCGTCGCCATAGTGAGCGTACGAGCAGCTCACACCGCGCGCGAGTTCAATGATATTTCGACCGGCTCGAGCGATTCCCACGGTCGAGTCGACACGCTCTTCGAGGGTGACCAGGGTGTATTCGTGAAGTCTTGTCCCTCGTGTGCAAGTATGCGCAGTTGAACTGCTCGAGGAGATTACGTGCCGTACTGCACCAACTGTGGGACCAAGGAACGAGAGGGCCAGCAGTTC
>OCTA010002348.1_pt1 | contig 17248 bp, 19 predicted proteins | sample 1538991 | NCBI WGS metagenome assembly OCTA01 (sample SAMEA3539302, study PRJEB22396) | soil metagenome | biome: tundra; feature: field; material: soil | place: USA | collected 2010-05 | depth 0.15 m | reverse complement strand
GATGGAATTAACTTCGAGAGAATTGAATTACAGGGTGATGGAGATTTCCGCTCCGCAGAGTGTGTTGAGCAATTACTGAGAGCCGACATCGTTGTATGCAATCCGCCCTTCTCTCTGTTTCGTGAGTATGTTGCGCAAAAGATTCAGTATGGTAAAAAGTTCCTTATCATAGGCAGCAACGGAGCGGTAATATATAAAGAGATATTCAAGCTTGTCCAAGATAATAAAATGTGGATTGGAAGAACATTCCCCAAAACTTTTACGCGACCCGATGGGACCACTCAGAAGTTTGGTAACATTTGTTGGTTCACAAACATGGGGCACAAGCGCCGTTACGAAGATATGATCCTGTACCAAAGCTACTACGAAAACAAAGAATTGTACCCCACATACGACAACTACAACGCTATCAATGTGGATAAGATTAAAGACATTCCTGATGATTATTTCGAATCAATCGGCGTACCACTCACGTTCTTCAATACTTATAATCCTTCTCAATTCGAAGTATTGGATAAGAATGATGGACTATACATTAATGGTTCCAAGAAATACGTTAGAGTTTTTATCCGCCGCAAAGTCGCCGAGAAGAGTTTTGAAATGTTTGAAAATAATTGAAACCATCTTTGGAATCTTAACATCTACATAAACAGGACATCACAATGAAAATAGAACTTAAAGAAATCGCAGTTAGAGACTTGGTTGCAGGATACGTTGATAATGACGAAGAAGGAGTTATCGGTTTACTGATTCAATCGGAGGAAAAACTAATGTTGACTCTCCAAAACAGATATCTAATCAAAAGATGATAGGATAATAACCAGATAAAACATCCGCTTTCTACCCAACAGTAACGAGCGGATGTGATATCATCAAAGAGTAGAAGGAAACAATATGACAACCAAAGAAAACGTAACAGAAGCGATTGAAAACTATACCCTCCAGTATCTCTTAGCAGAGTTCGGAATGAAGTTTGATACAACCTCATTAGCCTCGGCAGTGAAGGCCCTAAGGTGCTATGCTGGATTCTCCCAGTCTGATTTCGCAAAGGCTCTTGAATTGACTCCGCAGACGTTTAGCGAACTTGAGAATGGCAAAACCAATCGCCCCAGTTTTGACACTCTTGCGAAATTAATCGCCCTTGCTAAGATCGGTCAACTTAAGAATTGTGAAGAAATCTTCTCTAATCTTTTAACTCCAGAGAGCAGAAAGAATACTGGTGGATTAACCTTTCACATCGACGCCCGGGGAACCGACTCTTCCGAAGTCCAGGAAAAGGTTCATCAAGAATTAACAAAAGAGATCGGCGGGATCGTTTTCAAGACTCAATTCAAGCCTTGCCGGTAAACAGAAACACCATAAAGGCTGGACGAAGCCAAAATAAATCAGAAATAATCACCAAACAGTATCACATGTGTGATATACTCATTATATGATAACTTACGGTAACGACAACGACAAGAAAAACGAACTGAATGCTGGAGCATGGATTGCAATCATTTTGGTTGTAGCATTCTTCGGATTTATGTTTGTCAAGACAACCTCTTTCCCATTCTAGGATTTATATGAACAGCCGAACAAATCAACGCCGCCTAAATTCCTGGGTTTCCTTGGAAGTAAAGGAACTCCTTGAGGCGATAGCCTTCGTGGATGACGAGAGCGAGACATACGAGATTGAAACAGCGATTAGGGCCATGGCTCGATTGGTTCTTTCAGAAGACCAGTACGATCTAGCAGTCAGAAAAGCAAAGTTGAGGATTAAGTAAAATGAGTTTGAAGCATTTTGTAATTTGTGGAGATACGCATGGATCTGAAGTTTCTATTGAAGCGTCCGAAGCATTCTTTAAGTTTCTCAAGATATGGAAACCTCCGATTCGTATTCATTTAGGAGATGCCTTTGATGCGCGTCCTCTGCGCAAAGGTGCTTCAGAGGAAGAAAAGCGGGAGACAATCTATACCGACTTTAATGCAGGAATGGATTTCTTGGAACAAATGAAGCCAACGGTATTCCTCCGTGGAAATCACGACGAAAGAATATACGACTTAGCTACAAACGGTTACGGAATGGCTAAGGAATTTGCTTTAGACTTAACCTCAAAGATTGAAAAGAAGTTGGATAAGTTCAAATGCCCAATGCTGCCCTACAGCAAACGTGACGGTATTTATGAACTTGGAAAACTTAAAGTAGCTCACGGATATGCCCATGGAACCTTGGCTGCAAGAAAGATGGCCGCTAGTTTTGGCAACATTGTTTTTGGACATACTCATGGTATACAGGTATACTCAATGGAAACGGTAGAAAATATAGTCGGTATGAACATAGGCTGTATGTGTAAGTTAGATTTTAACTACAACCGCGCAATGCTTGGTAGTCTTGTTCATAGACATGGATTCGCTTATGGAGTTGTGGATACAAAGACTGGTGAGTTTCAAGTGTTCCAGGCGCAGAGTGTTAATGGACGTTGGATACTCGCTCAGGAGGTAGTAGAACTGTAGAAGTGAATACAATACAACCAGAATGTTAAAAACCCTATAGAATCAACTCTATAGGGTTTTATTGTTTGGCAAGATGTGTCAACTGTTGAACTATATTGACAATTACCAACCCATAATTTCATTGAAAGAATACTGGAGATGATTACGAATTTCAGGATCTTCCTCATCCATTAAGAGAATTTGGATACGATCCAATTCGTTAGAGCGGCATTCGTCGCAATCGCAGTGAAGGTATTCTGTGGAAACAGGAAGGGGTAATATTGCTGTCATGATTCTCTATTGTAGTTGGAATCAATTAGCGAATTGGTCTAATGAAGTTGTGCCGTTATTTGGTCACTGTCAATTCTCTATCCAAAGATTTTGAAATCTCAAACCTAATATTGTGGTCAAGGATTATGCAACCTTCAGAGGCGGTATTATTTTTACTTGAATTGTCTCCATGGATATAAAAGGAACCCCGATTAAAGGTTTCATGACCCGGGAGAATAATTAAAGGCATAACCAGTGGTCCAAGTTTAGGATGAGTGATGGCTTTACCGATAGTATATTTACCAACCGGCAATGGTCCGATCATTGATTCACTTTGGAGATAGGGATTATTTAGACCTTCTCCATGGCCCGAATAGCCGATGCCTCTTGATGAGCCGTTACGGTTTAGCTTGCCTGTAAATTGTGAATAGATCCACATGGGATTTGTCCTTGGTTTTGATTTAAAAAAATAAAAAGGTAACGGTCTTTAAAAATGACCCGGGGGTGTTTCTAATAGATTTTAATTATATAGATGGAGAATATTCCGTTTAACGTCGAACCTGACCGTCCAATCCAATAGAATCAGGGGTTGCCCCCTCTTCAACCATGGCCTATAGAATCAAGACTTTATGGCCTATAGATTCAAGGCACATATCCCAGGCGACACACCAACGACTCTAGCGCAACGCTCTACACTCGTTCGATACGCTGACTTGACATCATATATCCTTCAATCAATAACGATTGATTCTGACGCGCTACAACGCCAAGCAGGCGTATTTAAACGATGGCTCATGGTTCATTGAAGAGATCCCGATATCTTCTGATTTAACGAGAAGGTCTCAGACTATCACCTGCCTGATTTTCGATGGTGTTTTGAAAAGTGGCATCATAAACCCCAATGATTTCGATAGTGATTTCCATTCCTTAACAGACAATGACCAATCTGGCAATCATTGCCTATCTTAAGCGCACTGGTAAGAACCGCTTAATGAGATAGTTGTTGATCCCGCAGCGAAGTTAACGTATCCAGTTGAGGTAATTGTATACCCGTTGATCTTTGCTGACATCGGGCCATTGTTAGTTTGAATCGCAACGCAAGCTGAATCAATAGACGATACTTCGGGTACGGGAATTCCATTAATATTGAAATAGTTGGACAGGGTTCCACCAATCGTGGTTGTAAACGTAAGTCTAAACGTAACCATTGGTCCGATCCTGATATACTTTGCCGTGACAGACGTTGGCGTGCTCATTGTCATTCCGGTTGCTGGAACTAAAGCTGGAGTCCATAATATCCAACCCCCAAATGATCCGGAAACCGCAGCGCTTGAAGATAAGCCAGCGAATGTTCCAAGTCCTGCGTTGCTAACATTTGCCATGTTTCCCTGAGCGCCATTGCCGAAGATTACCCCTCCAGTTCCAGATGTTGTATCCCAGTTAAGATAAACACTTGCCGATGTTCCAAAAGCATTCAAAATAAGATTTCCAATATTGTCGGCGCGTATAGATTGAACTGACGCAAGGTTAACTGAGTTCGTACAGAACAAATCAAGATTCGCTCCAATACTGACTTCATTCCTTGGAGTTCCAGAACCTACACCAAGTTTAGCTCCAACTACAACATTTCCACTAGTCGTAACTAACGCATTAAGATTAGTTGCTCCGTTAGCCGTCAATACACCTGTGACGTTAACCGCTCCACCAAGATTAGCTACACCAGTTAATGCTTGATTGTTAAGATTTAAACCTGAATTTAAAGTTGCTCCACCGACCACGTTCAAAGCTCCGTTAGTTGTCAAACTTCCAGTGATTGCTTGATTGCCAGCTAAAGTATTGGCTGCGCTTAAACTTGCTCCACCGAGATTATATAAACCTGCGGCTGCTGTAGCTCCATTGGTTCCACCATTAGCAATTGGAATAGCTCCAGATACGCCTACAGATAAAACACCAGCAGTAATAGATGCTGATATTCCAGTTCCAGGAGTAACCGATGTAACCGTAGTTGATGGTAATACCAAACTCGCTGATATATTATTAGGTGTACTTCCATCAACTTGCCAGGATACATTAGTTGAACCTGAAGGCGCTGCTGGAGTTGTATTAGAAAAGTTAAAAGAATTAGTCATGATTAAACACCATTCACCGTAATAGTTGGAGAACCTGAAAGAACACCATAGGTTATCGTCGTAGCAACTCCAGACCTTGAGGGCAATACTGCTTGTTTATATCCCTGCGGAGTTAATTCTTCAGATGTACTCCAGGAGTATATACCAGGATCGGTTTCCCTTAGATCAATCTCTGTTCCCAAGAGAGTTGGACTTGTTCCGTTATCCGTTTGTTCTGAACTTATAAATCTATTCCCAGTCACTTCGAATAACTTATCTTGCCAACGCATCATCGGTAATGTAAACTCTACAACGTCAAGAGGAACAATCTGATATCCCCACATATTGAACGCAAACGTAGCAGTACCGGAGAATCTACGTCTCAACAAATCAATCTTAGCTAATCTCTGAACCATCGAAGATGAAATGGTAAATGGATATTGAGTATCAAACCATCGTCTTTGTCCACCGTCTTGTTGTAGATTTAAATCACAAGCGAATGCGGCTGAACCATTAGTGTATCCATGAGTAGCATCTTGACAATATGGCGGAATATCTGACTGTTGCCAATTGTTAGCAGGGCTGATGTACTTGCCCTTAACTCCATTATACATTTCGTTGATGGAACCTTTAACTTTGTATTGGAATCCACCAGATGTATTGGCGAGAATCTGAGAATCATTTGTACCGGAACTCTTTACATTTAACTGAACGAAGTTAATCATTCCATTCAGCCAAGTAGTTGCCGTAGTTGCTGTAGTGATTTGACCAATGTTTGAATTGGATGCCCATGTAATCAGTTGAGAAAGAGTTGTCATGATTTCGCCATGCCAAAATCCAAACCAAGTTTGAGCAACCGTATCAGTACAGAATGTTCCAGCCATTGTTCCAGTTGATTGATACCAATACGTCCAAAACGTCATAGCTTTACTTAGGAGACTTGCGTATGTTGAATTCATAGCACCAGAGGTATTGCCTAATGGACGAACTACAAGATCCCTTGCGAGAACTGTTCTGATAATCAATGCTAGGAAGTGAGGTTCTGGGTATGTAGTGGTTGCTGCTGACATTGGGAAGTTGGTAGGAACTCCCGCAGATATAGCGCCACTACTCCAGTTCGAATCAAGATAACTTAAGAATGAATCGGCAACAGTAACGGCTTTAGAATAATAAGATTCTGTTCCATTACATGCTTGAATCAATGCTGCTGTTTCGTATAGAGGACGATACTGATAACCGCCCCATTGAGTGTTGGGGTCAGGTCCATTCCAACCAAAGCTATTAACTGTTCCATATTGAACGGCATCTGCTCTGTTGAAATAATACACAGGCGCAAATGGTCCCTTGACTCCAGTTAAACCAGTTTGAGTAGTCCATGCCGCTTGAGCATCGGTTAACATTTGAATGCTATTGGCTACTCCTGTTTCATTTCCAAGTTGTTTCCACATCCAAGGAGATTGATAACCACAATACGAAGGACCGCGCCAATCAACCAACGATGCTGGCGTTCCAAGGAAGTTAGCGGTAAACGGTAAGGCACCGGGAGAATATGTAACGACTATATTGGGTAGCTGCCTTACTCTTCCAATTGTGAGAATATGAGCAGCGCCAGCAACTTCAATTACCCCAAAGGTATAAACAACCGTTCCGTTAGCAATAGCTGTTCCTGCGGGATTCGTAAAGTCTGCGGCTGTTAGCGTGAAGGTCTGTAATCCATTACCAGACAATAGAACAGTTTTACTGTAACGATTTGCTGGAACATAAGTAATTGTAGGATCAATAAAGAAGGTAACGGGCATTGCTATGTTAGATCCAATAGTTATGCTTGTAGAATCGCCAGTGTTGTAAGTATCAAGAATGCTAGCATTACCATATTGAATCTGAAGATTACCGGATGCTGGAGCGTTAATAACAACGTTGCCCGCAAGATCACAACCAAATACAGGAACGGGTAATCTTGTAGGATCTACATATTTAAACCTTGAACCATCAGAGAACGGAGAACCTGTATAAGTAGTCTTGATCCAATCTCGATTATCATCGACATTGTAAACGATAGCCGCTTGCTGTAAACTTGCTGAAGCCGCCGCTGTCCATTGACCACCAATAACTGTAGATGCTTCAGAGAATGCTCGATAGAACCAATTATAAGTATCTAAAGCCGAATCAACTTCTCCAGCAGCCAAGGCTCTTTCATCAGGCCATGCTTCGAAGGGTTGACCAACTCCAATAGGTGTACCAGTTTGAGTTGAGTATATAATATTCAATGACCCTGAGAATGTAGAACTAGCGCCAGTTAATTGAATAGTTGTTACATTACCAGCGGAACTCGTAGTGAAGGGATAACTTGTTCCGGAGGTTAATCCAGAGTAAGGATTGTTCCACAATAGAACGGCTGTAGTAGAAGTTACTTGATAAACGTATCGAACTGGACCACCTATAGGATCTGTTATTGTAGCCGATCCACCAGAGAACGTAAACGCTTGACCGTAGTTTATAACAGCACTCTTGAATGGAGTCTTAACGTTAAACAACCAATGAGGCGCAAAGATCTGATTAGATGCTGCCGTAATGTTGCTTGGTATAGCCGCTCCACGATATAGAACTGGCAGTACTGGACTCAGTGCTAGATTAGCAAGGCTCAATGCTTCAGGATTAGTGGTTGCTTGATAAGCATCAAGTAAACCCTTAATCATCAACGCTTGACCTTCGGATGTGCCAGCAGATTGATCGAAGTAATTGCCTCGACCTTGGACGTTATTATAAGCGTTAACAACTAATCCTTGCTGATTCATAATCATAGGAATCAAATTGGCTGATGCTGTACTGTCACCTATTGCTGTAGACGGAGCATTCCAAGCGCCAGGATTGATTGTGAATTGTCCGCCAGAATAAACTAATCTACCAGCGCATGAGGTTAATAGATTCTGTAGAATCTCTCCACGTTTAGTCGCCAGAGAGAATCCACCGTTACAGGAGTAAAGGACTTCTGTTCCACCAGCAAGCAAAGCAATCGTTTCATCGCAGATATTAGCAGCGGCTATTAGTTGTGGTGCTGGAATCTCTGTTCCATAAACAGCATTGAACCCAAATATAGGATGTGCGAGATAATCAGCGATACATAACGCTGCGTTCTCGGTGTACCCATTGGTTGACGGCGCGGGATTAGCTGGAGCAGAGGCACCGTTACCAGTGAATCCAGTGTCATTCCAGTATTGAGTCGTTATTCCACTGGCGACTAAACCAGTTGTTAAACCAGCAGTTCTATAAATATTATAAGTCGTAGCGCCTGGAACTAAATTCCATACCAAAGCATTGAAGCTTTTACCGTTAGATGCTGTAGTGCTGAGTAATGCTGTTCCTGTATTGATCGTTATCGGAGCAGATACTTGAATAATCGTTGAACCGTTCATCGCCGTAACAACATAAGTGTAAGAAGTATTGCCAGGATATCTTATAACAAAGTTATAACCGTCGTTTGTTCTGCTAATATAAGAATCTAAAGTTGTGACAAATGTAGGAGTTGTTGCTGTAGTCACCACTCTAGGATCAAATACATCATTCTTTCCATGAACCAAGAAACTTATAGTAGGCAATCCGTTAGCATAGATCTTGGCATCATAAGACATTCTAAGGTATACGGCGGTTCTACCAAGGCAAAGATGCGATGCTGTCCAAAGACCTTGAGTAGCGGATAGCAACCCGGGAAATGTAGAAGAGTGATTGCCCAGAACTGTTTCCATGTGAACGGTTGTACCGTAATCAGGGAATGTAGTGAGGGTATTTCCACCGCTAGATGAACCCGTAGCTCCACCGCAGATATAAGTGAATGCTGTGGAACTGGACATAGTAATGGTGAACTTACCGTTGTATGTTCCATCAGCAACACTTTGAATAGCTATAGTGTCACCAGTCTGACACGGTAACGCTGACGCAAGAGTTACCGACACTACACCATTTGTTCTTGAGATCGTAGAAATGCTTATTGTATTGTTCGTAGGAGAGTAGCTGTTGCCGCTACCGTTTAGGAGAATCCTTTGACCATCAAACATAAGAGAGTCAACAGATTGGCATTCGTGGCAAGCTAAAGCTAATACGGTATGAAGGGTTACATTTGTGGTTCCAGTTTCCTCGTAGTATATAACAGTTCCGCCGACTTTAGCTCTACCATAAACCACATTCCATGCAGCAAGAGGATTACGAGTTGCTGTGGCTACTCCGGTAAGAGGCTTAGGGGTTAATACAGATCCTATACCGCTCATTACCATTCCAGCACCAGCGCCAAGCAGCATAGACGATATCGCAGGAGTGATGGCAATGCCAATGCCCGGAAGTACAAAATCAGCAGCTACTAAAGCTGCGCCTAATGCTATTTCACCGATTGCTCTGGACATAAGTTTAAGTTAGATTCTCCACGCTTTAAAAGCATGTTTTAAGTTGATTTTTATAATCCCTCGTTCTCCAACCGCTATGATTTCCTTGCCGCTTAATGAGATTAAACCTAAAGAGAAATCTATAGATCGCTTAACAAGGATTATATCTCCACGTTGAGCATTAAGTACTGGAACTTCTAATAAATTATATTGTTTTAAGGCTTGATGAATGAAGGGTTGAAGGGATTTACTACCGGAATGAAGCTGAATGAGATTTATTGATTCTTCGAGGGAATTGTATTTGTCTCGATACCCTGATGCAATGTCTACTCCAGTCATGGAAAGAACAGCATCGGCAACGAATAGGCAGCAATCAAATCTGCCGTACTGAAATGTTAAGGATTTTGTCTCCGAAAGAAACTCGCTTAACCTTTGTTGCCAGTCAGGGTATCGCTTCATTTAGTATACTATCTATTGTTAGTGCTTGATGGGCTAACACCCCAGTATATCGTTACTTCTTGGATGGAGTTTACGAACTCAAATCCTCTATCGCCAGGATAATCAAGCTGTTGGTCATCATTGGTGTAGCGACGTTCGCAACTGACGTTCATATCAATCAGCTTGCTTTCACAATTGATAGAGATCGTACAAGTGGTGCCGTCTACGGTTAAAGTGGGCTGATCCATCCTTCCAGAGAAAGATAAGATTGGACTTGGGATAAGATTATTGCTTGAATCAAACAATGCTAACCAAACCATTACCGGCAATCCAAGTTGATAATTCTGAATCACGTCAACTAATAGCCTGGGATCTAAGCCGCTCATGGATATAGAAATACCCTTGGCTTCTACATTAGAGCCTTCCTCGATATTAGATATGGCTCCAAGGGTTCCTACACCAATCCAATTCTGACCATTCCAGGGAATGATTCCAAGACCATTCCAAACATAAACAGTCTCATTGACAAAGGTTGCTTGAACAAAGATTGCGGGTCTAATAAGGCTTGAACCCAAAGCCGTAGTCATTGCTGTAGTTGCGTTGCGTGGCATGTTAAAGAGCTTCCACTATTTCAAATTGCATACCATAGAGTTTCATATTTGTCATACTCCACTTCCTTGAGTTTGACTTAAGACGCCATAATCCTTTTGTATTAGACAGAATCAAGGGTGAATTATTGCTTGGAGATTCTCTTATCTGGGGCCAGATATTCAAAGTAGCATTGCCAGAAGAATCAGAATTTACAGGATCAATATTCCTATAAAGCCTATACCCAATCTGAACCCAGTCGCCAGGAAGTAATAGATTTGAATGTGATGCCGTCCAGCCATCCGTAATTAGAGAATAACCAGATTGCGTTCCATTGGTTAATGGTGTTCCGCTTGGAGATCCTTGAGGGGAAGTCATTAACGGATCGCCTAATTGAAACGTATTAGCCCTACCGTGTAGTTGAAGATTCCATGCGATCCAGGGTTGTGCTTGGGCGTTTGTCATTGGCGGAAGAGTGGCCGATGCTGTTAAGAAAGACGATTGCCAGTCTTGAACTTGCTGATTATTCGAGAACGGGGATACTGAAACAGCTACCGTATCAACGGCAGTGAATTCTAAGGATGAAAGTGCTGGAGAAGTAGGAATATTTACTATATTCCAACCTCCAAAGTTTGCGATTATCATTGTGGCGTTCTCTTTAATTTCTCAGACTGAACCCTGCCTGCCGTTGCTATGGCTGATTTATGTGAAGCATCAACCGCTGCTTTTACGTGTTGAGCAGTTAATACAGGATCGGTTCCTCTGGCATCAATATGATATGTATGGCTTACCGTACTGCTTCCACCTAATGCTTTATTTGGAACTATAGATCCTGAAGTTTTACGTAGAATCTCTGGCCCATCTTCGCCAACCAAGTAATCATGTCCAGGGTCTACGTCTCCACCGTCTTTATGCGGGATAAGCGATCCTAACATTGTAGAGAATAGATTACCTGAAGCCTGAGCGCCTTCGTTGCCTGTAGCAGCAATAGAACCACCACCAGTAGCACCACCAAGAATCATCTTAAACAATTGACTCTCTGCAAACTGGGTGCTCATGTTTAAAAGCTGAGTTCCTAATCCTTCAAAGAATGAACCCCATGAAGTCTTTTGACCAGTAACCAGCTTATCCATTTGATCCTGGAGTCCGGTAAAGGCAGTTCCAAGAGTTGATTGAACCATCTGTCCAGCAGACTTTGAATTGTCTCCCATTTGAGTGAAGTAGGATTTCATGCCATCTTTGGCAGTCATTCCTTTTCCACTAGCGCGATTAGAGATATTCTCTTGAGCTTGCGCTACCTGAACCTGACCATCAATCTCATTCTGCGGAGTTCCTTCAGCATGACCCTTAGCTTGGATGCCAGCAATCTTAGCTTTAAATTGATCTGCTTTGCTCGCGTTAACAGCATCATATTCAATCTTAAGCGCAGATAGTTCACCCGCAAGTTTAGCCAATCTTAAAGATTCTTTATTGGCTTTCTGTTGAGCAACCTCTTCAGCCTTCTCGGATGCTGCTTCAATGCTATCGAGACGCTTTACATCATCCTCGAAAGCCTTCTTTCGCTTCTCGTCAGCTTCTTTTTCAATAGCGGCCTTACGTGTAGCAATCTCTTCAGCAAACGAAACATCGGCAGATGCCATTTCTATAGCGAATCTTTGATCCTTGGATAATGATTTACCGTGAGCTTCTAGGCTCTTATTTACCGAATCAATTGCCGCTTGAGCTTTCTCTGCGCCTTTAGCTAGAGCTTCACCTATTGCGTTGCCTGTATTCTTAGCCTTAGCGTTAGCTGCATCAAGTTCCCTTTGGAACTCCTGCATCTTTTCTTTAAAAACATCAACTTCTTTAGGTGCTTTGGGTGCCTTAGGGCCAAGTTCTGTAATCTTCTCAGTATCGGAAGCCTTATGTTCTGTCAGATCGTTGGTTTGTCTTGCGTCGGTTAATGTATCGAGTTTAATCTGTAATGCTTCTATCTCTGATTGCTTACCAGCGCCATCTTTATGATAATTCTTCCAACCTTTGAAATCCTTAGAGACGTTGTTACCGTCGATATCTGTGTATTCACCAGCAGAGGCTTTTTTGTTAAGTTCCAATAATGCGCGTGTCTTATCAATCTCAAAGGTTAATCTTTTGCTGACGTGCTGATAAAGATCCTCTTCGGCATGAATTCTTTCAGCAGAAGTTTTAGCATTGCGAATGTTTTCTTGACCAGTGCGTGAAATAGCCTTTACGTCAGATCCGGTTTGACCAAGTTCTGCTGATACGTGCTTGTCGTCAGTCTCGCCCATGAACCAAGCCATCTTGCCGGTTTGATTCTCCTGAAGCAGCTTGATTGAATCTTTTATATTCTTCTCAAGAGTCTTGGAAAGATTCATAGAGGAAACGATTGCCTCGTCTATTGCGAGTTTTAAAAGATTCTGTGGTTTGTGTTGAAGTTTTGCTAATTGATTATCTAATTTATCGTTCGTTACCTGAAGTTCTGAATTTGTTAATTCAACTCCCTCATGAAGAGGTTCCCATGCGGTAGCCATCTTGCCGGGAGCATCTTTAACGGCGTCAAAGGCGTCTTTAAGCTTTATAGCGTGCTCGCCAAGTTTTATAAAGACTCCGATAAGGGCCATTCCGCCAAACAGGGGAAACGCAGCCTGTAAAGCTGATCCAATCTTGGGAAACGTGCCAAGCAACCTCTCCGCAGCCCTTACGTTACCGCTAAAGCCATCAGATAAACCCCTTATAGCAGCGGAACTTGCCTGCATTGAAGAAACAGCATGACCGCCAACATGGTCGAATTCATCAGAAGCTTCTCGAAGGCTGGCTTTTAAACCTGCGGTATCAGCTTTTAGCTTGTAATTAACTGTAGCATCGTTGCCCATAATTTGAGGTTATTTGATGATTCTTTCTATTGGGAGGTAGTCTAGGATGGTTATTGATTTATTTGATGGTGTTTTGTAAAGTTGATGTTTTAAGTTGTTGATAACAAAGGACCGGAAAAGAGGGCTTAATAGAAATTTGTCGGGTTTTGGTTTACTGCCTATTCGTTAGGATGTTCCTGATTATAGACCGTAGCCTGAAGTGTCATCGCCAGCAATAAATCTTCAGCTTCATGGGAAACGGGTTCAGTTTTTCTAATCATCCTTGAGGGCATGAAATCAAATGCTGATAAAGGTTCCTCTACGCCATTTGCCGAGAAGTTTGCAACCACCGAACAAAGTAATCCATTCAGTAGCTCTTTCTTGGATTCCAATTCTTCGTGTCTAAGCCTTAAGAGCTTATATTTCCTTGGAGTGAGGCTAAAGAACTCCTCATCTGACAGCCCAATATTTACCCTAGCGTATGACCAGCATCTTTCCCAGATAGTATCAGTATTCTTTACGCCGTCTGATTCGGCGTCGTAGGGTCTTCTGTAGACTCTTCCCAATCGGGCATAGAAAGAAGATAAGCATTAACTATACCGTTATAAATGGTTTGTTTATTCTTGAATGTGATCAGATTTCCAGCATCTTCAATTGTAGTATCAGGTTGAGCAACAATCATTGCGGACCAAAGTAGTCCTCGAAGCATAGCGGCATTAATGTTGTTCAGATCATTCAATCCTTCGAGAAGGTTAACGCCTGTCTTGGCTTCACATTCGGCAATACTGTTAAAGCTGTATGCCAACTTAAACGACTCTTCGCCAAGCTCAATCGTTGCGAACCTAATCGTAGGATCAACTACTGTGTTTGCTACTGTTTTCTTTTTAGACATTTTAAGATTTCATAAGGGATCAATCAAGATCCCCTTGGGTTTATAAGTTTAGCTACCAGGAGTGAACGTGATCTGACCGCTAACCTTTAGCTTGCTATCAAACGTCGTTACTTTCTTGGGGTTCAATGAAACATCGAACGACTCAACCAACGCGCTGAACGTATACACATCGCCGAGAGTCGTCTGGAAGGGATTCTTCAGAAGAGTAATCGTGAACGGCTTCAACACTGCCGGAACAGCAATCAAAGCAGCAAGCAACGCAACCTGTCCAACATCACCACTGATAGCATTACCCTTGATCGACCATGAGCCACTTGTCAGAAGCGTAGGCACGAACTCCTCAGCCAACGAACTGAAATTAGTCGTAGACTCAGACCCAACCTGACGGCCTGAAAGCTGAATATCATTTACTTCACCAATCAGAACCGGAGTAGATCCGATACCAACTGTTGCGCCCTGAGCGATAGAACCTTTAGAACCTGTGTACGGCATAATTTATAATTCCTTTGATTTGATTTGATACTTAAGAACTGTATGTAACGATGATTTCCGCTAGGTTGCGGTAAGTGCGGGAGTCTGTTTCGAATGAATCTATCTCGGAACCGGCTTCAATACATATAACCATTTCGCCAGTAGATAGAAGACCAGTAAACGGAACCAATGTTTTTATGATAAGAAGTTGAAGAGTCTTTGAACTAAGATAAGATTGAGACCAGACATCGAAATCAAGTCTTTTGGTTATAACTTTTGATCCATCAAAGTTATAAAGAACCTTGGAGGATACAGACTGATAAGTAATTGAAGGTTGATTATTCCAATCGGCAGGAAGCGCGACTGGAAAGATTCGGTTAGATACAAGTGCTGAGATAGCAGGAGTAGAATTTAATAGTGTAGCAAGGCCAATCTCTACCATAATTATACAGCCTCCAAAGCATTCAGTTGTTCCGTAAGCGAATCTCTATAAACTTGTCCTACTTGATCTATCTTGGCGTCGTATGCAGGTCTGAGGAATGGTTTCTTTGGAACAGATCCTAAGTTCTTCCTGCTACGTGACTTCTTCTTGCCTCTATAGATTTCATGACCATATTCTATGAATCCCGCAACATAAGCCGTCTTCTTTGATGGTCCAATTGTACATACAGCATATCCATTGTTAGTTTGAACACTAACCCTGGCTTTGATATCAGCCTGTAACGCTCCAGGAGCCAAAGCATTTGATCCGGTATCCTCTTCGTTCTCCATAACAGGACATCGTTCTTGCATTTCAAGACTCATTACGCTACCAGCAGCATGTAAAGATCTAGCGATACATTTGTTTAGAATAATATTAGGTAGAGCTTCGAGCCTTGCCTGAATCTCTTTTAATCCCGTAACCTCAACTTCGAATTCCATTATTGGTTCACCGAGAATGCGATAATCTCTATTACACGATTTCTATGTTGGATATTGTCTACAGTTTGAATGTTGAATACTTCGCTACCGAGAGCAATTGTAAAACCTGCTTGGATGGAAGTTGTTGTATACCTGATCCTGAATTGATAAGTTTTCTGTGATGTGATTAGATTATTCTGCGCTTGCTCTACACCTTTAATCATCTTCATTGCTGCTCTAGTAGTCAAGATTGGGGTTCCCATAGGAACTAATTGCCCAGATGCGTCCTGAGTAGATGATACTGAGGAAATAATGATAGAATGCCTTAACTCTCCAGCGGAAAGATATAAAGGATTGTAAGTCATGATTAACCTTGGCTTCCAAAGTCGAAACAATGAAACTTGACTGTATCGAGTAGAACTCTTACACCAAAAGGAATTACTGACAATTGATTACCAGATGTTCCTTCTCTGTTAGCATACCAAGTAGAGACTAGGAGTTGAATAGCTACGTTGATTGTCTGAGGAATTGTATTAACCGTTACTCCGTCGCCATAAGAACCTGCTACAAATGTAGCCTTAACTGATCCTGGCATGAAGATCTGACTTGAAGGCCAGCAGTAACTTTGAACTGGTGCGACTATTCCAGGTTCTTGAGTGGGATCTACGAGGTAAGTTGAAGGATCAAGGGTTATAGTAGTTCCGATTGTATTTACGTATGTGATTGATGTTACCGAAACCAACGAAGGCTTGGAGAATCTAATTGCTGACTGCTTAATCCAATACTGACCGTTATAGAAGTCTTTGCTTGATCCTACGGTAGTATTAGGAATCCAGAATGGGAAATTAGCCAAGGTTAGCTGCCAAGTCTGATTGAAGAATACTCTATTAGTATAAGATTCAGCATATTGTCTTGCTGCCGTGATGAATGCCATGATTAGACCGTCATCAAGGTTGTTGCCTGAATCTAAAGATAAGAATTGCTTCATGGAACTCAAGGATACGGGTTCAATTACTGGCGCTGTGATAAGTCTAAGATTTAAAGCAGACATTAATCGTTCCGTTTCTTTTTAGTTTTAAGTTTGGTATGGATTGGTTTATCCCATTGTTCCGCCCTGCCAGCAGCTATCCAGCATTGAGCGACCATATAAGGCACGTCTACAACCACTCCTGGGAGCAAGATGTTATAACCGGGAGCGAGTTGACAGGGAGAAAGAATGGTAATAAACATTATTTGGATCGTGATGACTTCTTAGCGGCTTTGGTTGCTGCTATCTTTTCTCTATATCCCGGAGTGGCCCATCGTTCTTTTGCCTTCAGGGAATCTTTAATTTTAACTTCTTCTGTTCTTTTGGAACCTCTGTAGATTCCGTTTTCTTTTAGCTCGCCCCAAGTTTTCTTGGCTGATTCGGAACGCATTTTACAAACTTCAGTGGTCTGCTTTTTACCCTTGAGGGCTTTAGATTGGTTATCTTTTGACTCTTGGGAGGCTTTATGTCCGGTACGCTTATTCCTAATCTTTAGTTTGGTTTCATCTGAATGATGTTTTCCAAACATGTGATGATTACTTCCGCTGCGAATAATGCTAAGTTTTTTCTTTGTATCAGTAGATGTTTTGGAACCCAAGCGAGCTTTACTACTCGATTTACAAGCTATAGAATATTGTCTAGAGTTTTTACTAAAATTAGAAGAGAATCTCGCAATAGCATAAAGCATTTTAATGGTTTTATTATGCTTGACGCCGTATCTTTTCTCAAACGCTTTATGTAATAAGCGATGAGCAATGAAGTGTTCTTTTGTGGTTAGGATTACTAAGTAATTGTTATTACCGTAAATGGACTTTGGGAAGATGTGATGTTTATGATTACCTTTTGCTGGCAAT
>OCTA010002347.1_pt1 | contig 17249 bp, 17 predicted proteins | sample 1538991 | NCBI WGS metagenome assembly OCTA01 (sample SAMEA3539302, study PRJEB22396) | soil metagenome | biome: tundra; feature: field; material: soil | place: USA | collected 2010-05 | depth 0.15 m | reverse complement strand
CGCCTGGTCCCACGGCAGCGGCGCGGCGGTCGCGGCGAGCCCCCCGGCGGTCGCGGGGAGCCCCCCGGCGGGCGGCGGGGCGCCTGATGCGGGGGGCGGCGGGGCGCCCCATGCGGGGGGCATCTCGGTCGCCGGCACCGTCGCTAGCTGCCCCGGATGGCCGAGCAGGTCAGCCGCGCGGTGGACGGCGCGCAGGATCCGCGGATAGGTGCAGCACCGGCAGATGTTGCCGGCCAGCCCCTCGGCGATCCTTGCGTCGTCGGGATGCGGGGTGGCGATGAGCAGGGCGGCCGTCGCCATCAGCCAGCCTGGCGTGCAGAAGCCGCACTGCATCGCGCCCGTCTCCAGCCAGGCCTGCTGCACCGGATGCAGGACGCCCTGCTCCGCCAGGCCCTCGATGGTCGTGATCCGTTCCCCGGCGACCTGCGCGGCGGGCGTCGTGCAGGCGGTCACCGCGCGCCGCCCGACCAGGACGGTGCACGCCCCGCAGGCGCCCTCGCCGCAGCCGAATTTCGGGCCAGTGCAGTTCAGCTCGTCCCTGAGTACGTCAAGCAGGCTGACGTCCGCGCTCGCGGTTACCTGAACCGCGGCGCCGTTGACGGTGATCGCGATCTGCATGGAGCTGTCCGTTCGTTGAACGCTGGGCTAATCCTGCTCTGCGACGATAGCTCTGCGGCGATAGCCCGCCCGCAGCTCTGCGGCGATAGCCCGCCCGCCATCCGGCCGGGCACACTTTTGCGTGGTTAGGGTATTCCGAATATTGATCATGCCCCGCGTGGACCAAGGAGACTTCCGCCATGACAACGATCTACGAACATGTCATGCACCCGCATACCGCCAGAATCCTGGCCGGGCAGGCCCCGCCGCCGGTAAAGGTAGACGACGGGCGTGTTGGGCTCAACGGGAAGATCGGCCTGGCGATCACGACGCTGGTAGGCACGATGATCTGCGCGTATGTATTCGGGATCATCGCGCTGATCAGCCTGCCGTCGGCGATCACGAGCCACAATCTGACGATCATCATCGCGTGGATCAGCAGTAACTTCTTGCAGCTCGTGCTGCTGCCGATCATTATTGTGGGCCAGAATCTCCAGGCACAGGCATCTGACAAGCGTGCCACTGACACCTACAAGGACGCCGAGGCTGTCCTTCATGAGGCAATAGAGATCCAGAAGCACCTGCAGGCTCAAGACGAGGTGCTGGCCGGGCTGATCGCGGCTGCCAACCGGTAGCAGGTGCCGGATATCCTGCTGCTGCAGGGCGATGCCGCGCGCGAGGCTGCAGCGTGGCACAACGGGCGATCCCGTCTCCTGGCAGGGCCGCCCCGCAGGCTAGCCTGACGGGCGTCAGGGAACAAGATCGACCCGGCGAAGCTTAATACCGCCATCGCAGCTAGCCGCGGTGAGCTGGCCGCGGTGAGGCGGTGAGCTAGCCGCGGTGAAAAGGAATACTCATGAGCAAGCAGCCCAATCCGCCGCCGCCCGGTGACAAGCCGGTACCGACGGCGCCGCCGCCGCCGCCCGCCTGGCGGCATTGGCTGTGGCCGCTGGCGATCCTGGGGGTGCTGGCGCTCTACCTGTTCCTGCCGCGCATCACCTCGCCGCAGGTGAATCTCAGCTATTCACAGTTCATCGCGGACGTCAGCAGCCACAAGGTCAAGGACATCACATTCCAGGCCACCACCCCGAACACCGCCGCCAGCGGCACCCTGCGCAGCGGCGGCAACTACACCACAGTGATTCCCGGGTCACCGTCGACGCAGCTCACCGCACAGCTGGCCAAAGAAGGGGTGAGCATCACCGCTGACGCTTCCGGCGCATCGCTGGGCACCGAGCTGCTCTGGTTCCTGGTCCTGCTGTCCCCGTTGATCTTGGGGTTCTACTTGTTCAGGCGGCTGTCCCGCGGCGGTGCGGGAGGCCAGCTGCAGGGAGTCTTCGGCGCGGGCCGGTCCAAGGCCAAGGTGTTCGACGCCGAGCGGCCGAGCACGAAGTTCAGCGACGTGGCCGGGTACGAGGGCGTCAAGGCGGAGATCGCCGAGGTGGTGGATTTCCTGCGCAGCCCGGAGCGCTATCAGCGGGCCGGCGCGATGGCGCCGCGCGGCGTGCTCATGGTCGGGCCGCCGGGCACCGGCAAGACGTTGCTGGCCAGGGCCGTGGCCGGCGAGGCCTCGGTGCCGTTCTTCTCCGTGACCGGTTCCAGTTTCGTGGAGATGTTCGTCGGCGTGGGCGCCGCCCGGGTCCGGGACCTGTTCAGCGAGGCTCGCAAGCGTTCTCCGGCGATCATCTTCGTCGATGAGGTGGACGCCATCGGCCAGCGCAGGGCCGGCTCGGGCTCGGTCGTGGCCAATGACGAGCGGGAGCAGACGCTGAACCAGCTGCTCGCGGAGATGGACGGCTTCGACATGACGCAGGGGATCGTGGTCCTGGCCGCGACCAACCGGCCCGAGGTCCTCGACCCGGCCCTGCTGCGGCCCGGCAGGTTCGACCGGCAGGTGGTCATCCCGCTGCCGACCCTCTCCGAACGAGCTGCCATCCTGGCCGTGCACTGCCGGGGCAAGCGCCTGGCGCCGAATGCCGACCTTAACGTGGTGGCTCGCGGCACCCCGGGTTTCTCCGGCGCGGATCTGGCCAACCTGGCCAACGAGGCGGCGATCAACGCGGTCCGCGACAACCGCGAGGTACTGACCGGCGACGACTTCGCCGTCGCCAGAGACCGGATCCTGCTCGGCCGCAGGGAAGGCTCCAACGTCCTGCTCCCGGAGGAGAAGCACGCGGTCGCGATTCACGAGGCAGGCCACGCGCTTGTTGCAGCGCTGTCCGACCACGCGGACCCGGTGGCGAAGGTCACCATCTTGCCGGCCGGCCAGTCGCTCGGGGTCACCGAGCAGCTTCCGCTGGTGGAGCGGCACCTCTACGGCGAGGACTACCTGAGCGAGTCGCTGGCGATACGGCTCGGCGGCCGCGCCGCCGAGCTCGTCGAGCTCGGGCACGGCTCGACCGGCGCCGCCAACGACCTGGCCTCAGCCACCGAACTGGCCACCAAGATGGTCCGCGAGTTCGGCCTGTCACCGGCGCTCGGCCCGGTCGGGTACCCGGACGGCGGCTCAGTGTTCCTCGGCGGCGGTGGTCAGGGGCTGTCCAGCCGGCCTTTTGCCGAGGCCACCCAGGCCACCATCGACCGCGAGGTGGCCAGGCTGCTCCGGGAAGCGGAGCAGGCCGCGATCGCGGTGCTCAGCGGGCACCGCCCCGAGCTCCAGCAGCTGGTCGACCTGCTGCTGGAGAAGGAGACCGTGAACGGCGACGAGGTCTACCGGATCATCGGCAAGCCCACGCCCGAGCACCGGCCTGATGACCTGGCGATCGCGCCGCACCGCGCGGTAGACCCCGTGACCCAGGCCGGCAGCGGCGACTAGCTGTCCGCATGAAGCTCCTGGTGCTGTCCGCCCCGGCCGTGCACGAGCTGGTGTCCCACGCCGAGTGCGCTGACGCCATGCGGGCTGCCCTGGCCGCGCTCGCCCGCGGTCAGGCCGACCAGCCGCTGCGCACCGTGCTCAAGCCCGCGGGCGCGGCCGGAATGCTGGGCCTGATGCCGTCCTACCGGCGCGGCGAGGCCGGCGCCTATGCCGTTAAGGCGATCTGTATCTTTCCCGGCAACCCGGTGCTCGGCCTGGACACCCACCAGGGCGTCGTGCTGCTCTCCAGCGCGCAGACCGGCGAGCCGCTCGCCCTGCTCAACGCGTCCGCCGTGACCGAGCTCCGGACCGCGGCTACGTCCGTGGTGGCGACTGGCCTGCTGGCCCGCGACGATGCGACGGAGCTCGCGATCATCGGCACCGGCGTCCAGGCGCGGGCGCACCTGCTGGCCATCGCGGCCTCGCGGCGGCTCACCCAGGTGCGGATCGCCGGCCGCGCCGCCGCAGCAGCCGCCCGGTTCGCCGCCGAGATGGCCGGGCATACGGACGCGGAAGTCACCGCGTGCGGCTCCGCGGCGGAAGCTGTGGCCGGGGCCGGCATCGTGGTGACCGCCACGAGTTCTGCCGAGCCGGTGCTGCGCCGGGAGTGGCTGGCGCCTGGTACCCACATCAACGCGGTCGGCGCGTGCCTGCCGCACGCGCGTGAGCTTGACACCGCGACGGTCGCTGCCGCCGCGCTCTTTGCCGACAGCCGGGAGTCTGTCCGCGGCGAGTCCGGTGACTACCTGCTCGCGCTAGCCGAAGGCGCGATCGAGCCTGACCACATCAGGGCTGAGATCGGCGAGATCCTGATCGGCAGCGCACCAGGCCGGTCTGATGCCGGGCAGATTACGGTGTTCGAGTCGCTCGGCGTCGCGGTCGAGGATCTGGCCACCGCCTCGCTCGCCGTCAGCAAGGCACGCGAGTCCGGCGCCGGAGTCTGGGTCGAGTTCTGACCGGGCCATTAACGGAACCTGGATCGGGCACGCTGCGTCGAAGCGGCAGAACCCTCACAGAGCCGGAGTCCTGCCATGGTCCTCAGCATCAAGCCCGCCTATCGCGGCGTGGCCGTCGGCGCCACCGCCGGCGCGCTGCTTGTCGGCGGCTTCGCGCTCGGCACGACGCGCGGCATCGCGGCATCGGCCGCGACGACCGGCCGCGCTGCAGGCCAGGGCGCGCAGCTGACCGCGTCATCTGGATCGGCCCGTATCACCGTGACGGGAACAGGCACGGTGACGGGTACGCCCGGCCAGCTGGTGCTGTCCATGGGCGCTGCGGCCAGCGCCGGCTCGGTGACGGGCGCCTTGCAGCAGGCGGACCAGGCGGTGAACCGGGTCACCGCAGCGCTACGCCGGGACGGCGTGACCGCCGCCGATATCCAGACATCCGACCTGTCAATCCAGCCCAGCTACAGCGGGAACTCGCAGGTGCCCGACGGTTATGGGGTGCAGGAGTCGCTCACCGCGACGTTGCGCAACATCGCGGCCGCCGGTTCGCAGATCAGTGCCGCCGTGGCGGCCGGAGGCAACGCCACCACGATCGATGGCATCTCGCTGAACCTGACCGGCGACAGCGGCCTGCTCGCCGCCGCGCGTGCCGCCGCGATCGGCGACGCCAAGACCAAGGCCGGCCAGTACGCCCGTGCCATCGGCCAGCCACTCGGCAGTGTCGTGAGCATCACTGACCAGTCTCAGCAGCTCCCGCTGCCGGTGTTCGGGCCGAACGCCGCCTCGTCCGCCAAGTCCGCGGTGCCCATCTCACCTGGATCACAGCAGCTGAGCGTCTCGGTCACGGTCGTCTTCGCGGCCGCCTGACCGGCTGGCGCGGCCGGGCGTGGCACGCTAGGCTCGCCCGCATGCATGCGAACCGAGCCGCCGGCTGGTGGCGCCGCCGTTAGGCGGTGCCTGGTTCGCGCATACTGCAGATCCTGGAGGCGACCGCCCGGTCATCGGCGGTCGCCTTTCTCATGTCCGCCGTCCGCGCCGGGCCCGACAATATGTGAGGGGCCCAGATGGACCCGATAGCTAGTCACGAGACCAGCTTCGTGACCCCGGCGGGCGTCCGGGTGAGCCGCACCGCCACGCCATTCGACCCTGTCGAGCTGACCGGGCTGACCCGGCAGGTTGACTCGCGGCGCGGCGGGGTGCTCAGCTCGGGGATGGAGTACCCGGGCAGGTACAGCCGCTGGCAGTTCGGTTACGTCGACCCGTGCATCGAGATCGCCGGCCATGGCAGGCGGGTAACGGCCACCGCGCTGAACGAGCGCGGCGCGGTGCTGCTGCCGGTGCTCGGCGCCGCCTTGCGCCGCGGCGCGGGGCACGAGGCCCAAGTCCAGGAGCCTGGCCCCGGGCTGCCCGGCGTCACGGTAGTCATACCGGAAGCAGCGGGCACCTTCACCGAGGAGGAACGCAGCCGCCGCCCCACCGTGTTCTCCGCTCTGCGCGAGGTCATCGCGGCCTTCGCGGGCCCGGACTCCCACCTCGGGCTCTACGGCGCGTTCGGCTACGACCTGGCCTTCCAGTTCGAGCCGGTCCGTCAGCGTCATCAGCGCCCGGCAGCCCAGCGCGACCTGGTCCTGCACCTGCCTGACGAGCTGTACGTGCTGGACCGCAAGCGGGAAACCGCGATCAGGTACCGCTACGAGTTCGATACCGGGGCCGGCTCCACCTGCGGGCTGCCGCGCCGGACCGCCGACAGCGGGGGAGCGGGGACCATTTCCCGGCCGGCCGGGCCCCCGGTCAGCCTTCCGGCCGCCCCCGTGCCCGGTTCCTACGCCCGGGTCGTCGAGCAGGCCAGGCAGCGGTTCGCCAGGGGCGATTTGTTCGAGGTGGTGCCGAGTCACGAGTTCTACGGCGCCTGCAGTTCGCCGGCCGCCTTCTACGAGCGGCTGCGGCAGCGCAATCCGGCACCGTATGAGTTCTTCGTCAATCTCGGCGAGGGGGAGTACCTGGTCGGGGCTTCCCCGGAGATGTACGTGCGGGTGACCGGTGACCGGGTCGAGACGTGCCCGATCGCGGGCACGGTCGCGCGCGGCGCCAGCCCGCTCGAGGACGCGGCCAACATCGCCGCGCTGCTCGCCTCGGCGAAGGAGGAGTCCGAGCTGACGATGTGCACCGACGTGGACCGCAACGACAAGTCGCGGGTCTGCGAGCCGGGCAGCGTGAAGGTGATCGGCAGGCGGCAGATCGAGATTTACAGCCGGGTCATCCATACCGTCGACCACGTGGAAGGACGGCTGCGGCCGGGGTTCGACGCGCTGGACGCGTTCTTGACCCACATGTGGGCGGTGACGGTGACCGGGGCGCCCAAGGCCTGGGCGATGCAGTTCATCGAGGATCACGAGGACGGGCCGCGGCGCTGGTACGGCGGCGCGGTCGGGATGATCGGATTCGACGGCGGCATGAACACCGGCCTCACCCTGCGCACCGCCCACATCAGGGACGGTGTCGCCGCGGTACGGACCGGCGCCACCCTGCTGTTCGACTCCGACCCGGCAGCCGAGGAGCGCGAGACCGAGCTCAAGGCCCGCGCGCTGCTGGAGTCCCTCGCCGAGCCGGCGGCCGGCCAGGCGCCGGCCACCGGGCAGACCGAGGCCGAACGGGGAGCGCCCGCTGGCCCCGGCGCCGCAGGGCCGGCCGGGCTGCCCGGCACCGGAATGCGCGTTCTCCTCGTCGACCACCAGGATTCGTTCGTGCACACGCTGGCCGGCTACTTCAGGGAACAGGGCGCGACGGTGACTACGCTGCGCGCCGGGTTCCCGAGTTCCGCGATCGACGCGGCCGCGCCCGATCTCGTCGTCCTGTCCCCTGGACCAGGGCGGCCATCGGACTTCGGCTGCGACGAGCTGCTCGGCGAGCTCGACCTGCGCGGACTGAGCGTCTTCGGGGTCTGCCTGGGCCTGCAGGCGATGATCGAGCATGCGGGCGGCGAGCTGGCGCTGCTCGCCGAGCCGGTGCACGGCAAGACCGGCCGGGTGCGGGTGCTCGGCGGCGCGCTGCTAGCTGGCCTGCCTGGCGAGTTCGCGGCGGGCCGGTACCACTCGCTGTATGCGCTGCCGGGTGCGGTGACGGGCGGCCTGCAGGTGACCGCCGTGACCCCCGACGGGGCGGTGATGGCGATCGAGGACGCGGCGGCCGGCCGGTGGGGAGTGCAGTTTCACCCCGAGTCCATCCTGACCGCCGCCGGGGACGCGGGCCACGTGATCATCGGTAACGTGCTACGGCTGTGCCGGGCCCGGGCCGGCGCGGCCGCAGTGCGGTCCGCGCCGGCCATCTGAGTCGCTCTAGACCGGGCGCAGGCTGCGGGCGAAGCCCACGATCGCGGCACGCCGCTCATCGTGCGATGACGCTACGTAGTACTTGCCGCCCTTCGTCCAGGTCAGGAACAGGGTGATCCGCCGCGAGCTGCACGGCGGGCCGAGGTGCGGGCCGCAAACGCCCCACAGGGTCGCGCGGCGGCCCTGGACCCGGTAGCTGCCCAGTCGCCTGGCAGCCCCGAAGTTGCCGCATGGGCCGCCAGAGTTGTCCTGCCCGATGCCGAGCATCCGGCTGAGGACCGAGCCGTAACCGGCGAACACCTGCCGCTTGGATTGCCTGCCGGTGGCCTGGCAGCGGTCGACGATGATCGCGCCGCTCCGGCGCAGGCCGTAAGTGCGGGTGGGCTGCAGCAGCCCGAACCCGGCCGCGCGCTGGGCGCCGCGCCAGCTGGCGAATGCTCCGGTGCCAACAGGCCTGGAAGCCGAGGCGAATGCCGTCGGCGCCAGGGCCATGGTCCCGGCGCTCAGGCTGACCGCGACGGCGAGGCCTGCCGCGAGTTTGCGCATGCGATGCATTGACATATCCCCCTATTGATGTGCGCGTGACCTGCGAAGAACAGAAACGCGATGCCGCAGGATGGTATGGCACGTGCAGGTGGCGTCGCCACCGAACGCGCTGATGTCCGGGCCGGCGGTATGGCGGCCGCCGGTATGGTGGCCTGCGATCAGGGCAGTGCTCACGACCGACAGGGGCCAAGGATGCGTTATCTTCCGTTTCACCGGCGCGAGCCCGACTCCCAGTACCGGCAGCTGCTCGACCGCATCCTGTCCTCCGGTGCCTGGGTGCCGACCCGCCAGGGACCGCCGGCAATCACAGCGATGCAGCAGGTCATGCGGTTCGATTTGGCCAACGGCTTCCCGGTGATCACCGAGCGGAGCATCAAGTCGTTCTGGCGGAAGCCGATTGGCGAACTGTGCGCCTTCATCAACGGCGCCACCACGCTCGATGAGCTTGCCGAGTTCGGCTGTGACTGGTGGGACCAGTGGGCCACGCCGGAGAAGACGGCCTCCCGCGGCCTGCCGCCGGGCAGCCTGGGCCCGGGATCCTATGGCGGCGCGTTCGAGCACTTCCCGACCGCCGACGGCGGCGGCTTCGATCAGTTCAAGCATCTGGTCGAGCAGATCAGGGAGCTCCCTGGCGACCGCACGCACTTCATCTCGCCGTGGATTCCGCAGTACCAGGTGCGCGGCCGCGGCAAGACGCCGCGCACCACGATCGCCCCTTGCCACGGCTGGGTCCACGTGCGGGTCATTGACGACGGACTGCACCTGCACATGTTCCAGCGGTCCGGGGACGTGCCGGTCGGCGTGCCCGCCAACATGGTCCAGTACGCCGCGCTGCTGCTCATGCTCGAGCAGCTCACCGGGATCAGCGCGGCCACCTACTATCACACCATTTCCGACGCGCATGTCTATGCTGACCAGGTCGAAGCCGTCCGGGCCATGCTGGGCAGGCAGGCCCGCAGGCTGCCGACCGTCAGCCTGACCGAGGCCGGCCGGCAGGTGACGGATATCCATGACTTCCGGGCCGGGCACTTCGAGCTCAGCGACTATGAGCCGCATCCGGCCATCCCGGCGATCCCGGTCTCGCCATGATCGTCTCGGGGGTGCTCGCCGCCGCCGCCAATGACGTTATCGGCAGCAACGGGGCGCTGCCCTGGCACCTGCCCGAGGATTTGCGCCGCTTCAGGTCTCTGACCACCGGCCATGTTGTTGTCATGGGGCGGGCAACGCATGAGTCGATCCTGGCCAGGCTGGGCCAGCCGCTCGCCGGCCGCACCTCGATCGTGCTCAGCAGGACGCCAGGCCTTCCCGGCAGTGCGCAGGTCAGCTACGCGACCTCGGTGCCTGGCGCGCTAGCTGCCGCCGCGCGGCTCGCGGAAGCGGCAGGCGACAGCGAGGTTTTCGTGATCGGCGGGGCGTCAATCTTCCGGCAGGCGCTGCCGTCCATCGACCGGATCTACCTGACCCGGATCCGTCAGGTCATCGAGGGTGACACGGTCATGCCCGCGGGCTGGCTGGCCGGCTTCGATCTGCGCGGCAGCCAGGAAGGCACCGCCTCAGGACCGGCGATGGCGTACTCGTTCCTTGACTACCAGCGGGAAGTGCCGTGAGCCTCTACTGCTTCGAGAACTACCGGACCGCTGAGCAGCTCGCGGAGATGCGGCGGCTCGAGGCCGCGGGCTTGTGCCTGTTCTGCCCGGACAGCCTGTCGCGTCATGCCACGCAGCAGATCCTGCTGCAGACCCGGCACTGGAGCGTCACCCCCAACGAGTTCCCCTACCCAGGAACGCTGCTGCACCTGCTGCTCGTGCCGAGTCAGCACGCGGCTGACATGCTCGACCTGGATCAGGAGGTCCAGCAGGACTTCTGGCCGGTGCTCCGCGCGGTGCGTGATCGCTACCACCTGAGCTATTACGGCCTGGGCATCCGCAACGGTGACTGCCGCTTTACCGGTGCGACCATCCGGCACGTGCACGCCCACGTGCTGGTGGGTGACACCGATCCGGAAAATGGGGCCGTGGTCCGGATGCGGTTCAGTTCCCGCCCGGCTGAGCCTGGCCGCCCGGCCGGGGCGGCCCGCTAGTCCCGCCCGGGTCGACCCAGATCAGCTCGACGCCGGCGGCCCGCAGCACCTGGTCGCCGTCGAGCACGGAGTACGCCCTGGAAAAGAAACACCGCCGGAACCCGGTCTCGGCAATCAGCCGGGCGCACGCGGGGCAAGGAAAGGTGGTCACATAGAGATCAGCGCCGTCCAGGCTGATGCCCGCCCTGGCTGCCTGCGCCACGACCGCCGCCTCCGCGTGGATCGCGGTGGACAGGTCGGCCCGCACGCCGCGCTCGAATCCGTCCCGGGGGTCGCCGTCGAGGTAAGGGGAGTAAGCAGACGGGTGATGGCGGTTCCATGCCGCGGCGAGTATGGCGTCATTCCGCGCGGCGACCGCGCCGACCTGGCGCCACCAGTCAGAGCTCCGGCCGGACAATTCGGCGGCCTGGCGCAGTAGCTGGCGGGGCAGCTCATCGGCCGTGATCGCGGTGTCGGGCGTGACCGGCCGCTCAGCGGTGCTCCAGTTCCGGTCCCAGCGCAGGAAGGTCTGGTCAAAAATGACAGTCCGGCCGCTGTCAAGCCGGTACCGCGCGGTCAGGTCCCGCATGATCTCCTCGTCGGGCATGACCAGCAGGTCACCCGCGATGGCGCCGGGAAGGCTGGCCGGTTCCAGCACAGACAGGCGCGGCCCGCGAACAGAGATCCGCAGGTAGCCGGCTGCCTGGGCGGCCGACAGTGCCCGGATGTCCTTCGCCATACTCGGGAAGTCCGCGTTGAACCCGGCACCAAGCAGCAGGATCTCGTCCGCATCGGCGTGGCGCTGCAGGAATGCCTCATAACCGGCATGAATGACCGGTACATAGAGCAGCACCTGCTTCAATGGCTGTCCGGGCCGTCCTGGCCTTGACCTGGTGGCTCGGGAAGGCCCAGCTGAATCCTGCGCAGCCGCGCGGAGGTGCTGACCGTGGCCATCCGTTCCAGGACCTCGACCCGGCCGCAATAGCGGGCCTCGAGCTCTGCGATCTCTGCTGTGCCGTAGGTGTCGGCCGTGGCCACCAGGACGTCGGGGCGGACCACCTTGATCAGGCTCCACCGTTCCTGGTCCAGGTGCTTGAGCGTGACGAGGCCGACACCACGCTGATGGGTGACCATGCGCAGCCGCTCCAGCTCCGGGACAGCGGGACGATGCGGGCCCTTGCGCGTGCTGATCTTGTCGTCGCTATCGAGGCCGACGATGAGGAAATCACCGAACCGCCTGGCAGCCTCCAGGTACATCGAGTGGCCTTCGTGAATGATGTCGAAGGAACCGCTGGTCAGGACCACCTTGAGGCCTAGAGTCCGGAGGGCACCGACAATCGTCGCGATCCGGTCGTAACTCTCTACGAACCGCAGGTCGAAGTTGGAAGCGTCCGCGAACAGGCCGCTGTTCACGAGCGCGAGCGTTCCGTTCAGCGGGGCGGCCGCCCCCCGCGGGGCGTCCGGTCCGGGACTTGCCCCTCGCCCAAGCTGCGAGCTGCCTACGGTGGCCAAGGCGACCTCCCTTCATCGGCCGGCCGATCCAGCCTGGCCACCGCTTTGAGCAGGTGGCGGAACTGTGCGTCGTCCGATGGTATCGGGGCTCACGGTGCGCAAGCGCCAGCTCCCATCGGGCTACGTCGCCTGATGCAGTTCTTCACCAGGAGTGCGGGGCGGGTCGTGGTGAATGAACTGCGCCGCGCTCCGGCGCGCAAGTAAGCGCCTTGCTTCGCGCACCATCGCGTCGGGGCCGCAGATGTAGATCTCCTTGCCCGCGCAGCTGGCCCGCTGCCGGACAACCGGCGGTAGCAGGCCCCTGATGCCGGCGAACCCCGGGTCCGCGGACACTACGGGAATCACGGTCAGCGGCTGGTACGCGGACTCCATCACCCGCAAGTCCGGCATGTCGTACAGCTCGTCCTCGCGCTGCGCACCGAAGAACAGGCTGATGCTGGGACGCCGGCCTGTCCGGGCAGCTGAGATCACTTCCTCGATGATCGCCTTCAGCGGGGCGAGGCCAGTCCCGCCCGCGATGCACACCAGATCCCGCTCCGGGTCACCCGGGGCAGTCATCTCCCCCCGCGCGGGCCCGAGCAGAACGCTGTCGCCTGCCTGCAGGTGGTGCACGAGCGCGTTGCTCACCATACCGCCCGCAACCGCGCGCACATGCAAGTCAAGCTGCCCGTCGGCGCGGGGCGCGTTGGCGATGGAGAAGTCCCGCCATATCCGGGGCCACCGCGCCACCTGGACGGACACATACTGGCCGGCCCGGTACCGCAGCGGCTGGTCAGGACGGATGGTTAGTACTGCCAGGCTGGGTCCGCGCAGCTGGTGCCGCACCACCTCCCCGACCCACCACGGCGGCTCGCGCTCAGCGTCCAGGGCCGCGGCCCGCAGCATCACCGCTGCCGTGTAGTCGAGCGCCGCGCTGAAGGCGGCCTGCGTCTGCGCTGTCCAGGCAGTGCCGCTGAAATACTGAACGGTCGTGAGCAGGGCATCGAAAAAGGCCGAATAGTGCCTTTCCTTCACCCCGAACTTGCGGTGATCCCGGCCCAGCTGCCCCGCATATGCGTTCAGGGCGGCGGGGCTGTCCACGCTCCAGACAAGCCGGGCCAGCGCAGCGAATACGCGCTGGCGGTGCTCACTCATCGTAAGCGGGAACATCGCCCGCAGTTCGGGATGCTGGACGAAAAGGTGCGCGTAGAAGTATTCCAGCGCTTGGGACGCATGCGTCTCAACACGCGCGAATGCCTCTTTTACCAGCGTCGCGTCGAAAGATAGCTCATTGAAGCCGGCAGTATTGAATTCCTCGTTCCCGGTGGCCCGATTGTCCCGCGGCAGCGGCTCCTGGCTGACTTGCTCGTCCTGGCTTGCCGAATGTGATTCGGTAACCGCGCCGATCGGGAAAAGCTGCCGCGCCGAGCGGGCCTCTAGAGGCCGATCAAGAATCGCGTGGCGGTGCTGACCTGCGTAATTACCCGGAGGCTCATCCTCAGGGAAGCCGCGGTCAAGCGCGATCGCCACTCTGTAAGTCTCGCATCCCGACATGATGCATACAACCGATTTGAGGCAAGCCAGTATGAGGAGTACGCAGAGTAGCGGGAATGCCGTGCCCCTTACACGGCGCTCAGGCAGAGCGCCCCGGCTGGTTTATCGGCGGGCACGCCAATCGAGGTTTTGCCGACTGGTAGGGTCAGCAGGAGCGCATTCGCCATTGGCCTGAGTTCCGTCACAGCCAGTGACCAGGTCTCGGGATATCCGCTCCCCGCGGCGCAGCCGCGGGCCATCGTCAGCTGCGGTCGCCCGCCGCCGGGCTGCTTTCGGCCAGCCTGGCAGCCGCGTGACAACCGCAGGAGACAGCCGCAGGAGGATGCGCATGAGCCGGCCGCTGATCGGGGTTACCACCGAGCTAGGGGCTGCAGCGTGGCGTGATCGGATCCGCGAGGCGGCGCTGTCGCCGGCTGCCTACTCCAGGGCGATCGAACGGGCCGGAGCGGTCCCGGTGCTGCTCCCGCCGGTACTGACCGGTGCGGCCAGCCGGATTGCGGCCGGCCTGGACGGGCTGATGTTCTCCGGAGGGCCGGACATCGGGCCCCGGTGGTATGGCATGCCGTCGTTGAGCGCGGCCAGCCGGCCGGATCATGCGAGAGACGAGTTCGAGATCGCGCTGATGCGCGCCGCCATCGACGCCAGCGTTCCCTTTCTCGCGATCTCCCGTGGCCTCCAGGTGCTTAATGTCGTCCTGGGCGGGACGCTGGCCCCGCCTCCCGGCGACGCCGCGGCGGAGGACCCGGCAGCACTGGCTCAGGCGCCGCCTTCCGTCCGGGAACTGCGGGTGAGTCCGGACAGCGAACTCGGCCGGATGCTCGGCGTGGCCGCAACCGTCTCGGTCGGCGAGCACCAGGCCCTTGACCGGCTGGGGAGCGGCCTTACGGCGGTCGCCTGGGCGGATGACCAGGTAGTGGCCGTTGAGCTGGACGATCATCCATTCGGCCTCGGCGTGCAGTGGCATCCGGAGGAGGGCGAGGATCTCCGGATCTTCGAGGAGTTGCGCGGCGCGGCGGACGGCAGCCTGCAGCGGGTACGCGCCGCCGCCCGGTAACCGAGGCCGCAGCGGCCGCCGCCCGCTCATTATCCCGCTGGGTGACGTTGAGCTCGCAAGTCTTCGGGAGCGCGCTCACCTGTGTGCCGTGCCGGACGCGGGCGATCCGGGCAGAGCCCGGCTACAGACCTTGAAAGGCCAGCGTTTGTGTCGCTACGGCGGTTCGGGTTCGAGGGCGCTTCGCGAACAGTCCGCACCTGGCGTGACTCGATGGACGTGATCGGCGACCTGCCCGACGGCGCCTTCGCGGCATGCATGATCGGCTATGCGCGGCTGCAGCGCTGCGCCGGCCGCGTCCCACCTGACCGGCACTCGGTACAGACGTGGCCCTGCCGGCGCCCGCCACTGACCCAGTCAACGCGGTCATCGACGTCAGCGGCGCGGGAATCAGCCGGCGGACAAAGGAGCAAGCTCTCGATGATTTGCCCTCACCGGCTCGGCTTCTCACCTTCAGGTGCTATCCGGCGTGGCTTTGCCCGGGCTACGTCGCTCGGTGGTGGCCCGGGAATGCCGAGGCCGAGCATGGGAAGGAGCGCGTGGTCGACGATCCGGGCCACATAGGCGCGGGTGGGCGGCCGCCCGCACGTGATGGCCTGGTGTGTGAACAGGGCAACGGCGGTGTCGGCGGCTAGGTCCAGATCGGCCCCTGCTGGTATCTGCGTCTCCGAACGGGCCCGTCGCAAGACCGTGGTGAGGGAGCGACCGGCTAGGCCCAGGAGGCGCCTGCGGACCGCGTCAATGATCTGCGGGCTTGATGCCGCCTCGGCGATGAGCCTCGGCAGGCTTTCGATGAACGCCTCGCGACGGCGGATCATCGTTTCGAGAACCGCGAGCAGATCAGCACGAAGGTCGCCAGCATCGGGAACAGGGGCGTCTTCCTCGACGAAGTGCTGAATCGCGTCGAGCAGCAGGTCCTCGCGGGAGGGCCACCTCCGGTAGATGGCGGCCAACGAGGTGCCTGAGCGCGCGGCCACCTCACGCATCCCGATCTTCCCGGTGCCGGGTTCGCGCAGCAACATGACGACTGCATCCACAATCGCCTCGTCGCGGCCCGGATCCCGCGGGCGCCCCGGCTTGCCGCGAGCATGCTCGGTGCCGGTCCTCACTCGCGCTCCCACGGTCTCGATCGTCAGCACCCCGCTCCGTAACGCTCGTTCTCACAATGCTTGGCGACCCGACCAGGGTCAGGGCGGGACGAAAGTCCCTAGCGCGGCTTCGCGGTTCCCGCTCATCATAATACGAGAACGTTCGTTATCGATATAGGAGATGGTGGCCATGAGCGGGCCCGGGCCGGCGATCGAGGCGCGGGCATCTGCAAGGCGTTCGGCACAACCTGCGCGCTTGATCACGTCGGCCTCGAAGTAAGCGCGGGACGTGTGCTGGCGCTGCTCGGTCCCAACGGCGCAGGCAAGACCACACTGGTACGAATCCTGGCCACGCTGCTGGGCGCCGATGCTGGCACTGCCCGGGTCGCCGGGCGGGATGTGCGGCGGGAGGCCGCCGCCGTGCGCTCGATGATCGGCATGTGCGGTCAGTATGCAGCGATCGATGATCTGCTCACAGGCCGCGAGAACCTCGAGATGGTGGGCGAGCTTTATCACCTGCGTGCCCGCGATGCCCGGGCACGGGCCATCGAGCTGCTGGAACAATTCGGCCTGTCGGAGGCAGCGGACCGGACTGCCCGCGGCTACTCCGGCGGAATGCGGCGCCGGCTCGACCTGGCCGCGAGCCTGGTGGCGCGCCAGCCGGTGCTCTTCCTCGACGAGCCGACGACCGGCCTCGATCCCCGGACGCGGATGGACATGTGGGCAGCGATCGAGGCGCTCGTCGGGGCCGGGACCACGGTGCTGCTCACCACCCAGTACCTGGAGGAGGCCGACCGGCTCGCGCACCGGATCGCGGTGATCGACCGCGGGAAGATCATCACCTGCGGCACCGCGGACCAGCTGAAGGATCAGGCCGGCGGCGGCGTCGCGGAGGTGGACCGTGCCGTCGCGATGCTTGCACCGATCGGTGGCCTGCTCGCCGCCGACCGTGAACGCGGGCGGGTGAGCGTTCCGGCACCCGACGGTGTCGCGACCCTCCGCGCCGTCCTGGCGCGTCTGGATCAGGGCGGCATCCGCCCTGATGACATCGGCGTTCGCCGCCCATCCCTCGACGATGTCTTTCTCGCCCTCACCGGCGGCAGCCCCGCACCGGACGGCGACAGCCACAGCGACACAAGGATGCCGACATGACCACCCGCGCGCCAGCTGTCATCGCGCCTCAGTCCCTGCCCTTCGCTGCCATCCACGACATCACGGTGGTGACCAAGCGCAACCTGCGCAGGATCGCGCGATCACCAGGGCTGATGGTCGCCTCGTCGGTGCAGCCGATCGTATTCGTGCTGCTGTTTCGCTACGCCTTCGCCGGCGCCGTCCAGACCCCCGCCGGCATCAGCTACGTGGACTACTTCCTGCCCGGCATGCTCTTGTTCGCGACATGGTTCGGCACGACCACCGCGGTCGCGCTCTCCATGGACCTCGCCAGCGGCATGATCGACCGGTTCCGGTCGCTGCCCATCGCCCGATCTGCCGTGCTCGCCGGCCGCACCGTCGCCGACCTCGCCCGCCATTTGTGCGTCGTCTTCCTGGTCCTCGCGGTCGGAGCGATGACCGGCTTCCGGTTCCATGGCAGCGCACTTGCTGTCGCCGCCGGGATCGTGGTGGTGCTCGCGTTCGCATTCGCGCTGTCCTGGGTCTTCGCGTTCATCGCGCTGTACGTCAAAGATGCCATGTGAGGGGGACCTCCCCGGCGTCAGTCGTAGCAGTATCTACGA